>Ga0210059_1004910_pt1 | contig 21534 bp, 11 predicted proteins | sample Ectturendosymbi2_FD_188042 | JGI IMG/M metagenome (GOLD analysis project Ga0210059, IMG submission 188042) | Ecteinascidia turbinata endosymbiont from Florida, USA - Sample 2 (SPAdes) (version 2) | ecosystem: Host-associated > Tunicates > Ascidians > Unclassified | place: Key West, Florida...
ATTCCTTGCTTACACCCATCGTGGAAAGTACATACTTGAATACAGATATGTGCAAGTTTGAATCATCGCAAAAAGACGAAAGCAGATGGCAGTCGACTGATTCCTCGAAAGCATACAGAAGCACTAGTGCTTTTAAGTGTCTTTGTTTGTTTGTTTCACCTCGTCCAGAAGTTGTCGTGCCGAGCAGTGCACGGCGCAGAATTACCCGATGCGATCGATCAGCACAAAGGATTAAGCCTGGCAACTCCTTGCTCGTCCTCAGTGTAGAGGGGTGGGCCTTAATGGTTGCGACATTAACGTTGACACCTTCCGAAGATCTTGACCAAAACGTAAACTGTTTGCAAACGTACGCAGCCTTGAAAGTATCAGTTCATCTCTGTTGTTGCACCAAGTCTGGGTGATGCGTCCAAACATGCCTACGACAACGCTTCACTTTTTACCAAACATTGGGTCAGTCAAAGTGAGGAAATATTTCTAAGCCCTGCGTTGAAAACATTAAACACCGATTGAGAAAACCACCTTTTCTGCCACTTCCCACCGGTGACTCGATCACAGTTCCGGAATTAGACCTGAGCATAGCAGTGGTAGTTTCATTCGCAGTTACGAGTGCTTCACGTGAAAGCTTATTTTGTAACAGCAGCAACCCAAATTACGTCGCGATGGAAGACGGGCAATGGAAAAATATGCTTTTCAAAGCGACACACTCACCGAAAGTCATCTCATAATTAAAGAAAACCAATTTTTCATGCCTTGATCCTTTTTAGAGCATATATGAAGGAGGCCTTCACGGCGACCTGGCATGCCAGCGCAGTTCGTCACCGTTTTTTCAGCAAAAAAATTATGCGGGATCAGAGTTGCGGAGTCGAAGTCGCAAGGAGTCGGATTTTTTATCCGACTCCGGAGTCCAATTGAATCATTTTTTACATAGCACTCCTTAGTTAGGAATCCTAACTCGTGCCTGTTGAAATGGTACAACTTACTTTGCAACTTATATTGAAACAGAGAATTCTTGCTGTTCACCACAATTTGCATTGATTGCCAGTTGCTACAAAATTGTTGACAGCCAAACTTCATTCACGTTATGTTAACGAGTCGGAAATATTGGAAAGGTTGGATATTTTACCTCGAGGAATCATTTCATACCTATACAACTGGTCTTGTATATAAAAAAAACAGAAATGTTTGGACATCCACTAGGAATCTCTACAGAAACCATTTCCCGCTGTTTGCCCGACGACTTTAATCCAACAGGCCGCGCAGAAGTGTTCGTTGAAACTTTTTGCGCGCAGCACGCTCGTCCAACACGCAGGACGCTCATCCAACACGCAGCACGCTCGTCCAACACGCAGGACGCTCATCCAACACGCAGGACGCTCGTCCAACACGCAGGACGCTGATACAACACGCACCACGCTCATCCAACACATATCATGCTCATCCAACACGCAGGGCGCTCGTCCAACACACAGGACGCTCATCCAACACGCAGGACGCTCGTCCAACACGCAGGACGCTCGTCCAACACGCAGGACGCTCGTCCAACACGCAGCACGCTCATCCAACACATATCATGCTCATCCAACACATGTCATGCTCATCCAACACGCAGGACGCTCGTCCAACACGCAGCACGCTCGTCCAACACGCAGCACGCTCGTCCAACACGCAGCACGCTCATCCAACACATATAATGCTCATCCAACACGCAGGACGCTCATCCAACACGCATGACGCCCGTCCAACACGCAGGACGCTCATCCAACACACACGCCTACCACTTACTTTTTTCTTTGCACAATGAAGAAAAGACGCGCTTCGTTATTTATGCAGCTTCTCGTCTCGCGCGGCTTTCTGTCGCTTGGCCATGTGAGACTGCGCCATCGAATTGACGATAGATACAACGAAATAAAGCACCATGATGATGATCAGCTTCTCGAAGAACCACTGCAACCAGCTCTCCGACTGCAACAAGAAAGTAGTTGGCGAAAGGCAATAACAATATAAGTCAGCATCAGGCAGTTTCAAGCGCTTGCTTGCTCACAAACTTGCTTTTTCAGGGCGTCACATATGAGCGCGGCTTCTACGTCAAAAGCCAGCATCTAGAACAGTTTCGCTTATGAGTTTACAACATGAACGCCTGGCCTGAATTGCTGCAGAGTTTAAACCAGTGGTGCTCAAACTTTTTGGATCGTGGGCCACATTTTCTGTCTTTCAGAAACCCTTCGCGGGCCACAAGAATTAATAATCTCAATAAAAATTCTCTTAAATGATTAAAGTGTTAAGTTTACTTCCAATAAAAATTGCTTCGCGGGCCACTCCAGAGGGCCTTGCGGGCCACGGTTTGAGCACCACTGGTTTATACTTTCGAATTCACTTTCGGCGAATCGCAACTACCGAGCAGTGTTTCAGATAACGCCGTCACAGATGCGGCTGAAGTGAATGATGTGGATACCATCAGGTGGGAAGTCGCAACACTCCTCCATCACGTTTGGAAGTTTTTATCGGTTGCTTTTCTAGTTTCATTGCTTTTTTCTACTTCTGACTGCAAACGCATTTGGCCAACATTACTAAGAATTGATTTGCAGGTGCGTTTTTCATGATTTATTTTGGATTTCAGTCAACTTTTGGTGTGCCTACCTGTCATCACATCGTGGCAACGACGTAAACAAGCCACGCAAACCAAGGTCCATTTTTTAAAGAAGTATTCTTTGCACCATTTTCTGCCACAACTTTTAAACAGCAAGCGTTCTTTGATATCTTTGAACTGAATGCTAAAATTTATTGGTAAACTTCAGAAAAAATCATTTTAACTGAACAGTGGGATATTTGCATATGCTTGCTGCAAGGCAAGTTACCCTTTCAACTCACAGTCACAGCCCTCTCGTGGGAAGTGCTTGTAATTACAATCATGACAGAAGTTTTGAAAGATTTTTTTTTTTAAAGAAATTCAATTTTGGAACCGGGTATGTGGTACCGTTGCTTGAGCACGCGCCACCAAAGCTGGATGACTGGATTCGATTCCCGGTCAAGTCAAGCCGAAGACTTCAAAAACGGTACTTGCGGCCTGTCCAGCCTCGTGCTTAGCGTTGGTGGCTGGGTGGGTTGGGTTCAAAGGAAAGGTTCAGGCGCGGCACTGCCACTGACTCGCCATCAAAGCAGCATTCACTGCGAAAGTAGCCGCCTGGCCCAATGAGCAGGCGAGCGGAGACTGGCGCCGCAGACCACTCGTGACACTACGAAAGCACAAAAAACGCGTATACAGGAACTGAAAGTTTCCGTGACAACGCCAGGATTTGACACAAACGCAACGACTCTATGCTTCTTTCAACACACTACGAAAATAGTGAATATCGATTCAGACATTTGACTTTAATTACCATAGGAACGTGGGTCCCAGGCTTATGGTGAAAATTTTCTTTCTGCTTCACGAGAAACTCTTTGAATGGAGCTTGCAACGGTGGACCCACTCCGGGAATGTACCTGTCGGGAAAACACCAAATAACGTTAATTCACCAAAAGCCAAGCCGAGCTTATACTACTAGAACAACGCACACCGGACTGAAGCGAAGAAATGTCCTGAGTTTTGAAAGGCACATAGTCATACCAGAAAATTTCACAGATCTGGTCTCAATAACCATTTTCTGTATTTGTAATGAATTGGAAAGACAACAAAGGTTCGCGATACCGGAAATTAAATTTCGAAATGGTATCTGCAACGGCGCAAAGGGCGGCACGCTTGGTCAGCTTTCGAGGCGGCGATAGCTACAGCTCAGTGTTCGAGTGTCCGCCCCTCAACTGAAAGGTTGGGTGTTCGGCCCACGGCCACTGAGTGAATCACCATAGCGCTCCTTGGACAAAAGCATTCACCGCGACCGCCCCAGCAAGAAGCAAATTTCAGGCTTCGGCCTGCCGCCAATTGCCGTCACCAAAAATCAAATTAGAGAGTTTTGGGAGGAAGATCAAATCATTTCGATACTTGAGGCGCCATTTTGGCCCATCGTTGCTTGCGAAATGGCCCTGTCGAGCTATGACCACATGCGGCGTTGCGCACAACCGACCTTCGGCACGCAAGGATCTTTAAACAGAGTTCCCTGCAGTACTCTGTTTTGAAGAGGCAAGTGTTGGCGCCACGAATTTCACACTTCAAGGTTGGCCGCCTTAATGAAGTGCTGGTAAAGCCGCACGGCAGCGATGACGCGTCGACTGTTGGGACCTTGGTTGAAACTCGAATTTTCGATGAGTTTTTTTGAATTGAAAAACCATTCGCATTTTCCAGCAACTTCGTTTTGCTCTTCGGGGAAGGGGTGTTTTTTTGATGTCCACAGAAACCGTCATCACAATTTCAGTCCACTTACACGCACGTTTTACTGACTACGGCGTTTAATGGATTAAAAGTGTCCGACAACTTTCGCGGTAGAATGAAAACAAAGAAGGAACCACCCAAAAAGTTCTTTAACAGGTAAATGTTTTGGCAGTCGACAACTCCCAAATTCACAAAACTCAGTTAAGGCAATTTTGGCAAATTGGTCAGAAAACATTTGGTCGAATGCCTCCCAACAGACAAGTCAGTTTTGCCACACGCACTTCTATTCGCACATGTGACAACGACCCATATCATAAACGTCAGTGCATGTCTGTTATAGACGAATTTTACAGTATGTAGGCGCACTTTCTATTTTCCAGGCAGCATGGCCAACCTCATGAGGCGCGCACAGCAATAGCCACAATCGTGAAATCTGTACTTCAGAACACAGTACATGTGCTTTCCAACTCCATACAACCCTTTGCTCACCTCCCTGCACAGTAGAGATATTTACCGAAGCGTCTGTCATACGTGAATGACTTTTTGACATGCAAACCGAACCGTACAATGACGTCAGAACCGACTGTCTCATTTTTGCGGACCGTCGCTTGACATGTAAACGTAGTAATTGACAATTTTTCAAAATCAAACTCGACCTACCCGAGCCACTCTACCAACATTTCGACGTGATGCTTGCTGAAGGTCAACACAATGAATATCTTCTGAATGTGCATCTTTATTACGGCTTTTCCGATCAGAGTGGCACCGAAAAAGGTCCAAAAAGGAACCAGAAAATGTCCGCACGTGATGCCGGCCAGGTCAAACAACGGATTGGGTATCTGGCCAATGCAGAGATTTCTGAAAAACGGGTTTCCCGCCGCCTTAAGCTAGCACCAGCGAGTAATTTATCGCGGTCTTGTCGTTCATACAACTCATAAACAACCCCACACCGTCGTCATTCGCGCCCGCTTTAGCTTATGTCGCAGTGACCAGGGTTCCCACACATTTTCAAAAACCATTTTCCATACTTTTTCAACACCTTCTTGATACTAAATTTTAAAAAAATCCATATCAGCACTTCTCTTCATTTTTCCAAAATTTTAATCAAGAAACACAATTTTATACATTGTGGGCCATCCATTAATCGTTATACAGTGATTTTGTAACCTAATATGTCTTCTACGCTAAAGAGTACAATCATATACACGTCAGTTGCTCGGGCATGTCCCATATATTTCGAATGAGTAACAATCTTAAGGCTTACAGATTTAAACTGATCAGTGGAATAAGTTATTCTGCTCAAAAACTTCATGATTTCTTTTCCTATACTTTTTCAATAATTTTTTAGAATTTCCATACTTTTTCAATACTTTCTGTACATTTTGGCCAAATTCAATACTTTTTCAAGGTCTTGAAAACCGATTTCACAATTCAATACTTTCAACACAGCGTGGGAACCCTGGCTGACCGTCGCAGCCAGAAAGAGTCCCTCGCGGTAAATGCTTTTTAAATGCAACGATGTCTATTGTAGAGCTGTTCAGCTGCTCGAGCCGCTGGTCAGGAAAGTTAGGCGAGGAACTTAACACTTTTTCGTTGCAACTAATAAACACAAAGAACGAACAAACGTCATATAGCGAGTCGCCAACACAAACGATACATTTTTCTACTGTCTATCGAAAAGAATCCCTTCTCAGCAAAGAATCATACACTAAGATTTTACAGAGTATATACTTTTATGAGTACATATATAGGCATCATAAGCTTTTATTCAAATAGAATCTAACGCATTTTTCTATCCCGCATGGAATTGAAATCATTTCATGAGGTTAGGACAATAATTTGAGATCTAGGACAATAATTTGAATTATAGGACAATAATTTGAGATCTTTTCATGTGGTTAGGACAATAGTTTGAGATCTAGGACAATAATTTGAATTATAGGACAATAATTTGAGATCTTTTCGGGGCGAAACGGCGCTTACGGCACACGTCCAAAAGTGGGTCTAAATCCAAAAAGAAAAGAAACTCCAAAACACCAAGCTAACGTGTATCAGCTCGTTTTTATCTGCAAAAGACATTTAAACTTCTTATGCCTTGATACCACCATCAAAATGCACGAAAACCTTCCTTCAGGTCCCTCCCGGTATTCAGACAAAATAGCAGCGGTCTCACAAAATACCTTTGCGGTCAGAAAGGTCAAACGTTAAATAAACTATTAATGCCTACCGAAGCGCACAGCATAATGCCGAAAAAACCGACTTTCTGGACGAGACGCTTCATGGCGAGTTTGGCCCTGGCGGAAAGACTGTTGTCCGACGGATCTTCTTCCTCGAACATCTGGGCGGCTTCCTCGTACTCTTCGTCGTCCGGATCGATGCCGGACAACGTTGCGGCCCGCGCCATGAAGTAGGGGGGCAGCTCCCCGATCGCTGTTCCAGCGCCCTAAGAAGTAGACAGCGAACGTCGTTGAAAAGAAGAGCGGAACAAGAAATAAGGATGGTTTGGAAAAGTTTGTCCGGGCAAGAAAACAAAAATCTTGTAAACAAATTCAAAAAACAACACACCCTCGACAAGCGGGGTTGACTAAATTAACGAAGATGAAAGACCATCGAATTATTAGTGTCACTGAGATTATGTTAGCGGTTACGCGCGTTGCACCATAGAGTAATCAGGATTTAAGCCCGACGTCGAGATCCTTGCGGCTTTAATCAGAACGGAGCCAGAAATGTAATTCACACAACTCCAAATGAGGAAGGGGCGCGAGGAGAGAAGCCCCAGTACATTGTGTTTCATTGTGAGCGACTCGAACGCAAGCTTTATCGGTTGATTTTCGAAAACAACTCGACACAAACAATCGTAACAGTGCGAGACGATCACGAAAAACGCTCAGGATCTTTGCGATGACCATAACGCACAGCATTCGTCACCAAACCACATGCGATGAAACTGGCGAGACCGCACAGGTGGAGCAACACGAACTACCACTCCCTTGTCTTCACAAGTTAGTTGCTTGCCGTTGAAACCGAGCGCATCGCCTGTCAAGTTTGTTGTGACTGCCAGGGTTGTCCATGGGACATATTTATCTGTCCCATTCCCATCCCATAGCAATTTATGCCTGTCCCGTCCCATCCCATGGGACGTTTCCCTTTTCCCATGGGATTCCCATAACAATGACATTCCCATGGACAAGCCTGGTGATTGCACATAACAAGGTTACTTCACTAGCACTTAATCTTACGTCATCAAATTGTTCCAGAACTTGAGATCAAAAACACCATTTCTTTACGATTGTTGAGGAAAGAAATTACCAAGTTCGCTGTGACATAGTTCATCGATTTCCCGTAACATGGCAGCAGATGAAAGTAGCTAAGCACTATTTGTTAATGCAAAGACTCACCCACATGAACGCTTCCAGTCTCACTTTGCTGATTATCGTCCATATGGTCATACTGTCTTCAGCGGTGTCGGGGCAAACAATTCTGTTGCGAGAAAATCGAAGGAGAGCGTTAGCGGCTATGGCCTGCTGTACTTCGAAACCTTCTATTCGTCAATTTTGACTGAAAACACGACAAATATCTATTGTTTGGTTTTAAATAGCAGGAACAACTTTTCGTGATGGTAACGTCCACAACAGAGATTATACGTGTCCTAGAGCAGTGATTTTCAACCGGTGTTCCGTGAAAGATCGTCAGGTGTTCCGCAGGAAATTTGATAAGTTTGACTAGTGTTCCATCGAACACCGGTCGATAATCACTAGTTTAACGCAATCAGCGTAAATATGTTTTCTTTCGTGAAAGTAATTAGTTTTAGGAGCAAACGAATAGGACTTTCTTGTTAATTTTAATAAATTAAAAGAGCCAAAACAGAACTAAACATCATAATTGTGATAATAAAATTTTGTTTGGTGTTCCCCAAAATTTTTTTATTGCATAAAGTGGTCCGTGATGCAAAAAAGGTTGAAAAACACTGTCCTAGAGGGTGTTACGTGCTCTAGAGGGTTAAAATTCGGTCAAATGGCCTAGGCCCTGTGGGGTTAGACAAACTTCAGACTGCAGGAGAAGATGCAACCACAAAAGCCATGTAGCTAAAAATATGGTCAAGTAAAAACAAACGTATTCATAAAACGAGAACAGACAATCCCTATAATGTTTGCAGAAGGTGACATGGGGCAAAGTTCTCAGCTTGTTTAATTTCTGTCCAGAGCGCAGATCCTCTAAAAGAAATAAATTTTTCCCTATTTACAAAATAATTGTCGTTGTCAGCGTATTTGGTTTTGTATGAATGAACACTAGAAATATTTCGAAAAAATTTGTCACAGATTTTGGGCAACGCACCGTGATGTAGTTTGTGCATAAATTTTGCCAATTCAAAGCGATAGATATAACTTATTAAAGGAGTAACATGACAACTATAATTGCTGAACGTCATTACTATGCAAAATGTTGCAAGACGGAATTGTTAGCTGTACCCCAAGACATAATGCAGTATTGTAAATGACAATAAACAAAACTATAGCATAAAATTTTAAGAACGGCAACAGGAACGAAAGGAAATGGCAGAATGGGAAACGGAGTACACAAGCTGGACCAGCAAGCAACTACACGGCCAGTACAAACGGCGCGTACCTGAGATCAACTGAACAGGGAAGGCCTACTACATGATGGGTATGAGAAAACACGAAACACCAGATAGAAACAGAAGCACTCATAACAGCAGGACAAAATTAAAGCTAGACATCAGGTGTGACAATTCCAAAATATTCCATACGACAAACAATCCAAAGCGGACGATGTGTAATGAGAAAAATGATACCGACAATTGCTCGCATTAATGAGCGCAGGCCGCAAAACTAGCAGATAGCTGGTTGACAAGCCACAACAACGTAGCAGCAACACACCACAGCATGTGCCAACGCTGTGAGATCAACGCGACTGCAAACATCTCGTCCACAAACCAACCCCAGTGGCAGAAAACAACCAGATTAAGGTATTGTTTGTAGGACTTCGAGATTAGGACACACAGACCGACACAAACTCGCAGACCGGGCCTAGTAATAATGCACAAGCAGGCCAACGAAGGGATAACAATAGATGTAGCAAATTATACACAAGTCACATACACACATAGCAGCGAAGGGAAGAAAATGGAAAAATATCAGGACCTGAGATAAAATACGTGAAGGATGTGGGAATACCAAAACCACAATAACGCCGGTAGAACTACGAGCTCTAGAAGCAAGCAACAACAACCCGGAAAAACACCTCGAGGATATCCCCGAAAATAATGACATGGGCGTCCGCAGACGTTTTTCCAGGGGGGGAGCAACGTCGACATTTTGCTCATCCTTTTCAGGTTGTTGACGATGTAATACAAATGGATGTTCACAAAACGCTTTACCCTTTCTACACCACAAAGAAAAGGCCCCAAGTTATGGCAACAGTCGCAAAAACTGCGCTTCGTTGGCAGCAATGCTTTTTCACTCATACTTCTTTTCACACAGTTCCAAGTTACGTGGCCTACCGCTATGAGCAGTCACTGTCTCGCTGCTTTCCGGATATTAATTTTATTTAATACTTCGTACTTGTGCGAAGTAGGCTTTTCGGCCGTCCCGGCAACAGAACAAAGCATCGATCGAAAATAAGCGCCAAAGAGAAATGCGATCAGCCGTTTCATACACAACACCGCGTTGTGTCACAAGCAAGCTAATCAATCGTTTTAAATAACAATCCGTGAATATTTTTGTACAATGCATCGTTTTATTTCATGCACTGGATTAGTGCGTCGGTAGTTCATGCAAGTTGGGAACCTCTGATTTAGAATCGACCGACTTTTCGGCGCTATACCCTGATCCGCTCTGCAAATAACTTGCAAAGTGATGTAAAAATTAACCAAAACCATTCCTTTCACATGCACGCAAAGGCGTGTGCACGATTGCCGACGTAACAGACAAAACAAATCAAAGTCGTCGCCGACGGCACTGTAGCAATTAGTAAACGATACGCGACTATTTGCTATTTAGGGCAAGGCAGCAGGTACCTACTTCAATACTTACTGGTCAGGGTAGGGAGGTTCTGGGAAGTCGACCGACATGCATTCGAAAGCGGCTAGCGTCACAGCGGCAATGTGAGGTCCAAGATAAAGTAGGAATGTATGCAGGCCGGTACCAAGACCGACAGACGAGAGTATGCCCAGCCCGACCCAGTAAGCGCACCAGGCGATGGTTTTGTTCCATCGTCGGAAATACTGTTTGAAAAAAAACAAGGGAAGTGCTCGACTAAAGTGCTGGCACAAGGCAGTGACGAATTCGGTTTTTCTTTCAGGAAAAAGGAAAAGGTACTTGCACGTAAACAAATCTTAACAACACCATCGCATGCCATGTAATTCGTCAAAATACATTCACCCGCGACAAAAGAAACGTTTGAAGCAGGCAAATTTTGACAAGACCCACAAATAGGACTCAGACCAATAAGTCGTTTTGGAAAAAAAGTTACTGACATCAAGGTTGGCTTCGAGGTTTACGTAAATAAAGTAAAATCATGTGCGACAAAACCTGCATAACAACCTTTCATTAAAGTCTGTGAAAAATTTTCAATAAACTCATTCCTGAAACAGGAAGAACATTAGCCTCGCACGTCATTTTCTGAGAGCTTCGTTTTCGTTGACACGAACAGGCGCTTACCAAATTTCCACAGCACGTTGCAGATGTGCTTGCTCAGCTTAAAACAGAACTCACCTCCGAGTGAGGACCGTCGACGTAATATAGAAGTGTTCCCAGAGCTATGAACGAAAGAACCATCAACACGATCTTTTTCCGATGCATCATTCTAAAAGAAAGATTTTCAAAAGAAGCAACACTAAAAAGAAAGACTTTTCCCACTGTTGTGTGTATGGGCACCACACGCGTGCTCGTTGTGGTCAAAGGCTTCGCTTCAACGAATTTTGTTGAAGATAAAAAGTTATTGTTCAACACGTCCAAATTATTTTAATCACTGTGTTTAGCGTTGTTGTATTTTACACGACGTTTGACTTACCTGCGTCGTTCCGTTCAAAAAAAGCAAAACGCACGAAAGGCGCTACCCCCCCCAAAAGAACACAACAAATTACAAAAATACTAATTCTGACAGACTATGAGCTAAGTCACAGCTTAGACCCCGCCCACCGACCTCTCACATTTTACTCAAGGCAGTGTGACTGTGAATTTGATTTCCTTGAAATGAATGATTTTCACATTTTCATGCAGTTTATTAACCTCACACAAATAGAAACCCGATACATGACCTAAATCGCTTCTGAATTGCTCTCGTTTCTTGAATAAGGCGGAAAGGGAAAAAAATATATTAATTTAAACTGATTATTCAAAAGTGTACAATTGCAATGAGATTCAGATTCATATGTAAATTACAAAGCTTGCTTGGAAGAGGCAAAAAATACCTTTTGTCAAAAAACGCCAACGCCACCATATTTATTTTAATCAAGCAAAGAATGCATTGGTGAAGTCCAGCCAAAAAATTTCTCGAAAATGAAACCGATTGTCCAATAGGACATTACACTTTTTCTTTTTGAGTTCAACATGTGAAGTAGCTGATATGCGATTTACAGCCTGCAAGAACCGCACAAAAGCAACATTAATCAGCAATATGAATTGTTATTTTTCGCGGATCCAACTAAGTTCAGGCCGCTTAACATTTTTTGAGCTTTGAAGTTGCTTTGATTCGAAGCCAGAAGTCTTCTTCGATTCAATCACTTATTGAAAGGCTAGCGATACAATCTCCTCGACTGATGCCCAAGACAGACACAGCAGAGCTACGAAAAGCACGAGATTGACGGTTGCTCAGAAGCTCTAGACGACCATCACAACTTAGCAGCAGGGCTTTCGAGACTGCTGCTTAACGACGGCGGGAAGTAAGTTTCACAGTCGACACGCTCGAAACTCGCAGTTATCTCGATGCAACTGTAGGTTCCCATATGCTATCAGCCCCTTACTCTCGCCGATAAAAAAACGAATGCCAAACACTGCAGAACATACTGTAATCAGCGGCCCTATCCCGCTTTTGTCATCTGATTCCCTTTTTAACAAACCCAATCACTGCGCTAACCATAGTACAGAATTGCGTTCCACTAATTTTTGAAAAAATGAATGCAAATGACGTGGACGACGGCATACAGTTTTTCACATAATTCTTAGCCTAAAAAACTCAACTGCAATGCACAACACAGCCTTGCATTGATCGCGTGTTTTTTCACGCCGTCTTGTCAACAGAAGTTTTTTCGAAACTTAGGCCGGCTGCAGCAATCTTTTAAGTAACGCATAGAAAACAGAAAGATTTGCATCGATTTTTTCGAAGTTGACCTACGTGCATACGACAGGGCCCAAAAGAGCCACAGTCCACGGTTCGACAGCTAACGCCTTACGGCCGGATGGGGCCGGAGACCAACAATATCCGGGACACGGCGAAATTTCAACTCCCGAAAACTTGGCTCCGGCTGAGCTGACAGAAAACAAGTTACAAATACCAGAAACACTCAACGTGTAACATCTAACACAATGAAACTCCGCAAGTTTTTAGAAAACACAAGGCGTGGCCAACTGGTGTGAATTTTGTCCACGACCAATCATCCTCACAAAAGCTCGCTGCCGCATCGTCACAACTGCGTGGGTCGTTTATCAGAAACCGGGTCAGCACTTGGCGAGCTCTGGCCCGTTGCGCTTAGATACGGAAAGCAAAATGCACCTTTCCGCGAAACGGAAAATACGATGCAATGATCTGTACCATTCTACATACCAATTCTGTTTTTTTTCGGTCATAGACCGAAATATTTTTAAAATGACAGAAAAAATTAAGTCATTTCAGTCAGAATGGCTGAAAATATAAGCTAATGAACACTGTTATGGCGAGTTTTGATACAACTGCGAGACAAATGACAGAAATGTCTCAGCGAAAATAAGCTGCACTGAATAAACACCACAAAAACTCAACACGATATTACGGTTGCCAAATTGACACGATATATATCAAACAGGCAACCATGTTCACTACCAATCACACCTGTAAACGGAACGGTGCAGTTTAATGTAGGTTTCCAACATGAAGTAATGCAGTGTCTTGACAGGATGCTTCCACAAAACAAGTTTAGCTCGCTCCTCTCTGTCTTTCTGCCTCAGGTCTTGCATAACACTGCTATGCATTGCATGGGACACACCTGCAAAGTTTGCATTTTATGAGAAATTACACACGTTTTTCTCGACTGTGTCAAGTCAAAACTCATGGGTGTAAAGTGTTAAAGACAGTCGCAGATGCCACGTAGACTTGCAACACCACTGACACATTAGTTATGTGAAACAACTCATTTCAAGTAGTAATATGTGACATTGAGTTAAGGATCTCTATCATATCAAAATTCATTTTTTAAATTTGTGAAGGCCTTTTGTGAACACTTGGCTAATCTAATTTAAGGATGGTTAAATTACATCTACTCTAAATCAAATCACATTAACAAGCATTTCCAATCAACACTTTGATCAAGCTGCAAACACAATGAGTTTGTCCCTTAACAGTGCTGTAGTCATTTTTCACGCTCAGTCAGAGAAATCATGTAGTCTTCACACTTACCAGATTGCTTGTTGGTAAGTTTAGATCAAAGTCAAACTATACAAAAGCACACAACAACTTTGGTCAAAGCTAGTCCTTTGGAACACCACCCACCTGCATTTAAGTTCCTAAAGCACTCGAACTGTTTTACCTAGCTTTCTCATTTGATTAGCTGAAATGCTCAAACAACACCTATTACTGCAAATTTGTAATACACCTAGTCTCAGCATGCTGTCAGCAATTCACACGTTTGTTCTCAGGATAAACCTTTTTGATATGGTCATTGGTCGGTCATACACAACATTTTTGTTTCTAAAAATTAGAGAAACATTTTTTCCTGTGGTAAATTTTCTAAAACAAACAGTTGATCAAAGCCTAATTGCTGAACATAAATATGAAAATTCAGCACCAATTACAAAAACAGAATATCAGAATAATTGTACTCAAGAGTTTTTTAACAACCCATGTTTGATTATTATTGACACATACATGGTATGGAATGCAACAACTCACCATACTCAAAGAAAAACTGAATATTCATGTTGGTACGGCATGAAAACTGCATAAAACTATAAAATGAAAAACAGTTTTTCAACAAACCTGCAGCTAATGGCCTGAAAGCTCCATAAAACAATCAGCAAGAACAGCAAAACCATGTCTGAACACATTTACAGAATATGCAAAAATCTATAAATAGAACTTTTATTGCAACATCTATGGGCCACAAGGGTAATTAACTGATGAGGCAGTTATCTAGGTAGTTAACCAAAAACACAACACATGCATTGTACCAAACCTCTTGGTAAGATCTGGCCACAGACAATTGTTTTATAACTAGAAAAAAGCATTTACTAGATTTTAACCTACATGCTGAGTGCTTGTTTAGTGTCTATTCATAGTTTATTGAAGATGAAATCATATCATCATACAAAATGAGGCTATAAGGATGTTGCAAAGAGTACACAGCAATCTCAATACATCTGAGACAACCACAGGATTTTTAGTTGGACACATACATGCAAAAATTGCTGCACATTATATTAGCACTGGAAAACACATAATGGCAGAAGGAATTGAGAGCTTGCATGTGATTACCTACAATTGTCAACGCTTAACATAATCATTACTTGGCATTGAACAACTTTGTGCTCAATATCAACTTGTTTTTGTCATGGAACTTGGTTGGACAAGCAATCTCTCCATAAGCTGACAAAAATCTGTGATTACCACGTCACATGTGAAACAGTGGACTACCTAAATGAACAGCAATTTTTTGGACCAAAAAACCTAAAGGCAAAAAAAACTTATGAATCGAGACAAAAGTATCATTGGACTAAATGTATGTTTGAACTCAACCTCCTTAAACTTTGGAAATGTACACATGGCTTACACTGTGAAGCTAACTTTGAAAACTATCTGGTGCATCTTTGTAAGATTAGAACATTGTGTGATGAAGTTGATAGCCCAAATATCTTCACAGTGGGTGAGTTCAATGCTGGTCCCAAAAACATGCCTGGCCTCCTGCTTTCTTGCTTCTGCTCAGAACTTGAGTTGCACTGGTGAGATCATCCTTTCAGCTGATTCATTCACCTGTGTAAGTGATGTGCATGGATCATGCAGGTGGTTGGAATTATATTGGCTGTTGACTCCATCAAAATATTGAAATACTACACCAATTTATTTTCTCTTATCACAAAGAGAGTTGACACTAGCGAAACCACAAAACTGCTTCTAATCTTGGCATGTGATAACATCACAAAACGTGAGGAAAATTGAAATGGAAAAAAACACACAACAGAAACAAAGCTACCAAGAGGTGGCTATCACAATTAACTCTGCCTAAGGACCTTATCAAGTGTTGCAACCAAACGTGCAACAGCTAACACACTGACATGTTAGAACAATTATGTCACTCACAATAGCAACAAGAAAAGCCATGACCGTTACTATTCAGACTGCACATCTCTGTGTAGAAAGTGGTTGCAAGTGAAACACATTGATGCCAGAAATGCTCAATTCTAATGGTAAAAGCGTAAAATGTCAACACGCCCCAATGTGGAACTTTGACAATACGTAAGGCAGAAAGGTCTCAAATATGCATAAGAGTCTGTCATAATGCAAAGTAAAGCACAAGGCAGATGCACTCGCACGTGCTCTGCAGAACCACTCTCCCTAAAAGCTAAAAGCAAAAGAGAAAAAAGCAACAAAATTCATGATCTGATCCTTGATGGGTGAGTCAACTGAAAATGAAATCAACACAGCAATATAGAAAACACTTAAAATCAAGGATTATTGAATTTCTCAAAAAACAGCATTATTGACACCGACATAAACAAAAATCTAAACAACTTAGTGATAAGCTTGCAACCCTACACAAAACCTCCCCTAAACCAGGCTGCGGGTAAAGATGAAATTTTGGCTGAACGAACCCAGTTATGCCGACTGCAGTGTGTGTTTGATCTCAGTACTCTTCTCAGTATGTATTTAATGCATGGACAATATCCTTAACAATGCATGAAAACTGTTATTGTACCTATTTGCAAAAACAAGAATGGTGACATGAAGTAATGCTTGTCATTACAGACCTGTTTCTCTTGCAACAATTGTCTCCACACTACCTCAGCATTATATTTTATTTTGCATTTCATAACTTTTGAACCCAAAACCCCAGCAGGTCATCCAAAGTATCAAAAGACTCAGATTGTAGCCTAGTTTCCTATAAAAACTTCAGCGAAATACTACCATCTAACAGTTTGGGCCTAGGACCAGGTCAAGTGGGCCATGGTGGCCTAAAATTCCTCCACTTATGAGGTCACTCACAAAAAATCAGCACTCCCCAACCAAAAATTATTTTCAAGTGCAGACTAGAAGATTTGCTGCATCTTTTGTGCTTTTGAACAGCTCTCTACCGCTTTTGGCGCCAGAGTTACGCTCACGCAAAGCCACGTGCGATCAGTTGTTTTGGCACAAAAATCCTCAAATATTACCAGATGCAAAGTATTCATTAGATAATGAATTTGTTTATTTTAGATTATAACTTTTGAACCAGAAATGCTAGAAAGTCCATCACCAAGGCTCAAAAGGAAAATTTCAGCGAAATACTTTGGCCTAGTGGTTGGGCCCTAGGCCAGGTAATATGAGCCAAAATGGCCTACTTCACTTATGATGTCACTCACAAAAAATCTGCAATCCCCAACCAAAAAAATTTTTTTCAAGTAGAGGAGCTATGGCTTTGGTAAGGCAACCAAAAACTGCTGGTTTAGGCCGATTTCTAGATAAGATATATTCGTAGACAGGCCGTCAAGGTGTTAAAAACACCCTGTTTCATGCCTATTGTATGCCAATGTACATGTGCCAACTGCGGTGCAAGTATGCACTGTATGACACTAAAGCCTTCAGCGCTAGTGTACAATATATTTGTACTTGCTAGCTACTTTTTGCGTCACTTTGCACCACCAGAACTTACCAGCTGATTGAGCTAGACCAGCGTGGTCCAGACACTGGCACGCTGGCCGCATGCAGCCTGCAAACAGTTATTGTGCAGCCCGCGAACACTCTCTGTATGCCGTATATTACACAAAGTCATAAATACATTGTATTAGCCACATAGCCCTTGCATGTCACACATCATTGAAGTGCACGTTGATTCAATATGTAACTATTAGGGCAGGGGTTCCTAACCTTTTTATCATCTCGTACCACTTGGGCACCCCGTATTGTCAACTTGTACCACTTATTCCAGAAAAACTAATTTGATCAAATCTTAGTTTATTCAGAAGAATAATATACAATGAAATAACAATAAAAGATCACAACCAAATTTAATGAGATTTTTGTTTTTGTTTACCTTCCATCAATTGTTCGATGAGTGGCATAGATTAGGTAACAGCGCTTCGAAAATCATAATGTTATGATACAATAAGAATAGCAGGGTACAGGAAAATTTATTTATTTATAAACAAAGCCCGATATGTAAAGGAGAAAGCTGTGAAATCCAGTTTTTTGTGAAAAAATGAAAGTTCTCGTGTACCACCTAGAAGGCCTTGCCGTACCACAAGTGGTACGTGTACCACAAGTTGGGAACCCCTGTATTAAAGGGCAACAATATCTTTTTACAATTTATAACGTTACAATAGCTAACCTCTAGGCTAGGCTAACGCTGCAGTACTCTGTGACAACACAGCATGCATTTATATTTTATCTTTGTAGCAAGCATAGACTCTGTAGTTAATTTTCGAGTTAGATCAGAAGATGTGTATTGTGGAAATAATGAAGTAATATTCAGTCAAGTATATCCAGAAACAAGTGTCAAAGGTAAACAGTGGCGATTATAGAATGAAAAACTGGGAGGGCCACTGCAGGGTCAAGAAAAAAAGTAGGGGGGCAACATAAATGTCTCTCTTGCATGGTGATTTTCCGTTGTAATGAAGATTGATTTGCTATGATTAACCCTATCAAACCCAACATAGGCTTGCGAATATCTTCAGAACTGTCGCCAGAAAGCCTTCAAATCTTTTAAAATTTTGCTGACTAAAAATTATCTGCTGTATATATCAATGAAACGACCTTGAACGTGATATTACGCACAAAAGTGGGGGGCCAAGCAGGGGGCCTGCCAAAACTTTGGGGGTCCATGGTCTACTCAGGCCCCCTTAGAACCGCCACTGGAGGTAAACAGAAAGTTCAATTCTAACAAGGCTTCGTCAATAGCAAGGGAAAACCAAAGTGTCTTGTGAGGTTGCAAGTAATATCCGTACCAAAAGAGTTTTTATTTAAAGAGGCATTACAGTGCCAAACACGAGAAAACATATGGGAAATACCACGGAAACTTTGGAAATTCTAGGGAAGCAATTTTGAAATAATTGAAGGGTAACCAGGCCCGCAAGCAGAAGGGCAACCGGGAAATTGCTCCCGCTTAAGAGACTTTGCACTGAAGATGTGTTCCCCATGTTCATAATTTGCGAAAGTGCCTTCTCAATTATGACGCAATTAAAAAGTGGCACACGAAATAGAATGGCTGATGAACCTACATGCCTATTTGCATCTGCCGACTACGGAAATTAAAGGGGATATTGACTTTATGACCAAAACCAAGAAAAAAAATTGTTTCGTTATTTTGTTGGTGGGTTGTGTATCTTTTTCTTGCAGAAAATCTCTATTTTGAGTCACAAACAAACAATAAACTTAAAACTTACCCTAGAATCAAAAATTGTGTTAGGCGTAGCCAGCCCAAAGATTGTAGGGGGTAAAAATGCTTGATTTTAGGCGAATAACACTATTTTGTTCAGAAAAATGCCTCTCAAAGTGCAAAATGACTATATTTTCTAAAAATTTGGTGGTCCATGGCCCCTTTTGCCCCCTTAGCTATGCCTACGGTTAGGCGTGCAGTAAAAATTTGGTTTATTAGAACAGCAAGCCAGACTTTAATTGCAATGAAGTTCTTCTCTTTGCGGCCCGCAAACTTTCCCCCAAACCGTAATGTGGCCCTTCATGCTGGTAGTCTTGGACAACCCTGAGCTAGACAACTGTTCAAATCCTCTGAAGATGCAGAAAGTCTTTTTTTAATTGGAAAGGTTAGCTTAGTGTCAACTTAGGGCTACAGTTAGGGTTAATGTTTACCTTTTGTGTTTGCTATGTTTTTACCAAGCCTACAGCATTCTCGTCATATGTTACTGTCACATTGTAAGAGGTGGTCGGAAGAATAAGGTGTCAAACTTAAAGATCCAAGGGAAGTTCCACTGCCAAAAATAATATTAAAGGAAGTGACTACGGATACGCCTGGCCTGACGCAATTTAAAAAAAAGGGTCAGTTTGACATTCAAACGGCATGGATCTCATTGCCTAGGGGTTACGCGTTACAGCTGCTATGCTAACCCAATGGTTTTCGGTTCGGCTCTCACCTTGTCAACTTTCAATTTTTTTCTTTACTTTTTTTCAGGCTTACATGTTACCATTAGGCAGGGGTCTGCAAACTACAGCCCGCGAAACAATTTCATCCGGCCTGCAAAGCCATAATATATTTACGGACAATTTATTGATTTGGTAGAATGTAACATATCCCGAAATAATCACATTAAGTAAGATGTCCAGCCATCGAACTGTTGTGTAACAACTTATGTGGCCCTCTGACGAAAAAGTTAGGAGACCTCTGCCTTTAAGGGTTGGCACTAGGTTAGGGTTAAGTTAGCGTCAGCTGGGGTTAGGTTACGTGTTAGGATTAGGGTTAAGGTTAGGGTTTATTATTTACGTTTAGTTCATTTCTACCAAGCCTACTGCACTCTCATCGTGCATTACTGTTGCGTCACAGGTGGCGTATGAATAAGTTTTCAAATTTCAAGATCCACAAGCGTATCTCATCTGTAGCCACTGCCAACATTAAACTATACAGTTAATAGCAACAAATACATACCATTAACAGTGCCACTCTTCATGCTGCTTGACATCATGGTGTGGTCTTCAATCACCAAAGATATATTTTCATTGATACCAACAGAATCATCAGTTGAAAATGAATCAGTAGACACAGAAGTGGGGAGAATGGGTCGTTGAGCAAAAGGCTTTCTCAACTTTTTAGTGGCATATGACTTTAAAAAGTACATAGAGATGTAATACAGTAATCTCAGTAGCAACAATGCACAGAAGAGAAGCCGAAGGGGTCACAGTGGTAGCATAAAACAAGCCAAATTATACTGTAGCACACCAGATGCCGAAGAGATGGCTTTAATCTTAAATGCAAGCAAATTCTCTTTGGTAGCCGAGCAAAATGCTATGCATGCCAGAATATGATATTCCCTGTACGATCGGGTCAACTTTTCAACCACTAGTACTACATTGCATTATTAATTTGCTCTTCTTCTGTTGAAAACGATAGTCTATACAACAGCCGTCGGACGGTATGGGCAAAGTTCATGTAAAATCGCTAGTCAATACATTACGGGATTCTACACGAGATCAAAGTCCACAGCAATTGAGCAAAGTTGCTGTGCAAGCGCGTACACAACTCAATCACAAAAGTTGGCTAGTCAAGTCAACAGCGGCGAAGTACATCACGTCACTCCACGAGCGAACAGCGATTTTTCATTATCTATAAAACTGTGACATTGATTAATTTTTAAGATAAGAAAGACTTTTGTTACAGTGGGTTAACACATCAGTATTAAATTAACAGAACCACAGCCGCAGTGTACACGACCACTGACACAGAAGTCAAGCAGCCGAAATCAGACACAAAATACCAGTGTTGCCACTGGGGTTAGCCTTGTTAACATCAGGTTGTTGCCTTTTTCAACATCAGATTTGCACGATACAGTCAACATAACCTTAATTTTTCTGTTACCAATACCCAACAAAGCGCCATAATCCCTCTGAATCCCATATAGAGCGAAGTGTCGTCAGAAGTCAGTTAGGCGTAACGTAAAATGTTGGAGAAATCGGTCACGTGTAATGCAAAATCTTATTCTCAAGGTCAACGCAGCGAAAGGATGGGTGTAAGCAAGGAATCTATCAGCAAATTTTTATTAGGAAATCGATTTCACGTAAAATTACGCATCCTCAGTCCTGAAAATTGCAAGCAAAGCTTACAGGTGAAAAGTTGAAAGGCTGAAGTAACAGCAGAGAAAAAACAAACTCAAGACTACAAT
>Ga0210059_1004911_pt1 | contig 21532 bp, 15 predicted proteins | sample Ectturendosymbi2_FD_188042 | JGI IMG/M metagenome (GOLD analysis project Ga0210059, IMG submission 188042) | Ecteinascidia turbinata endosymbiont from Florida, USA - Sample 2 (SPAdes) (version 2) | ecosystem: Host-associated > Tunicates > Ascidians > Unclassified | place: Key West, Florida...
TTGTTAAATAAGAACACTTACCAATTTAGAATCTTTTACAGTTCACACAAGTTCTCTCGAATCTTACAGACACAAAGTGCTTTTTCTAAGGTGTATCTGTAATTAGCAGCACAGTTTTAAACCGTTATAGCGGTTATCTATTTAGATTGCTTATCTCTAGTGGAAGTAGAGCTTATATTAAATCGCCTGACCATGGTTGGCATTTCCTGTTTAAGGTGTTTGCCTCAGTCAGGAAATTATGAGTCAGTATCTTAATACCTCAGCTGTTTCCTGGTTTGTCAGGTAAACAGAGCCTATTGATTTGCAAGTGTTTAATCCTAGTGATAGCTTGTTTTGATAGTAAGTAGTTTTATCATTCTAATGTTTTCATTTATTGTGACAGAACTTCATTCTGCCAAAGTTAATTTATTGTACAAAATGACAGAGTTTCATTAGAACAAAACGTTTTAAGATATGTCCAAGGATGTTATCTAGAACTTATGGTTCATAGTAACAGAGATTTGACAAGCTATTTTTATGAAGCTGTTTGTTTAAGGGTGTCCCGAACAAACCGTTCTGTGAAACAGCGTGAGTGCCTATACTAACGCCATTTTTAACAGGACAGGGTGACAGGGATTCGCCTTAGGATCAAACAAGGCAATAAGTTTTCTTTTGACAATATCGATCCATGTGGCAGCGAGTAATTTGGACAAGCCAAATTTGCGGTCCTGAACGTCATAGGTTCTCCCGGACAATGCCACTAGTGTTGACTAAAAGACAGGTGATTGACAACTGTCTCTAGTCTCAAACTCAAGCTACTAAGGAGACTGACCCTTTAGATCAATCGGCAAAGTAGCACTCACCATCCACCCGTCGAGCTAAGGTGGCGTTAGGCAGAGCTTCGAATTTACTTCAATGGCTAAACCATTCAAAGATGGTGTAGACCAAGGAAGGAGAGTTGTGCCGTCACGAAACGATCAGCACCACTCTGGCCTGGGTCTGTGAAATCAGCCCTATTTATACTTTTCTTCAACCAATCAGATTAAAGGGGCGTGGTTATTATTTCCTGTCATTGCCCAGGAAACGACGCCATTATGTAAGGTCATATGATAGTTATGTAAGTTTATTGTCACATGACAGTTATGTAATCACATGATAGGGGTGTGGTCACATGATAGCGTTCAGCAGCGCCTCCAGTGTTGAGACCAGAATGAGGTTCTTTTAATATTCAGCATATTTAAAGTAACGTTTGCGTGTCACGTTTTTCATGCTTGACTGTTTATAGCCTTTGGGCTGGTTTTTCTTGTCTTTGTTGCTTGATTCCTTTGACACTATTTCCTTTAAATCTTATCAACATTAAACATGTACAGACCATTAAAAATGTGTCTGCTACAAAGCTGAAGTCATGAATCAGTTACGTAGGATGCTTCGAAGTCGTATATACAAGGCCGCAGAACACACGACTGCAGTCAGGATAAATTAACTGACACCAATTCCTAATGCTTTCACAAACATTTTACTTACTGGGAGAAGTAGAAATTTGTTGACAGTAATATAATCCAGTTCCACCTGAATTGCATGGAAGATCAACCTCATTTCTGAGACTTTTTAGTTTTAAACTGAATCTTTCACCACCACGACCGCGGTCTGACTAAATTTCAAACAAGATCCGAGCAACCATTGATGTGTATCGTCATAAGGAATTCCATTACCCCGGCCGTCAAAAACAACAACACAGCTTATCAAGAATTTGGGAAATATTGAATGCATGCTAGAGGGCTTTTAAATTATAATTTTATTTCAAGCTGAAATTTATCCCTGCTGTATATGTCAACCAAACGAAGTTGAAAGTGAATTTGATCACAAAACTGGGGGCCAGCCAAAAATCTGACGAGGGAATGGTCCACCCCTTACAATCGCCATCGGGGCGACTGATGGATTTTTTCCGGAGTGTTAATGGTGGCAAGTATAGTGGATTGTTCCAGGGGTAGCCAAAAATTTTTTTCCAGGTCGAGGCAAACGTGATGAAATTTGATTTTACATAGTCGAAACTAAGAAAACCTTTTTTGCTAATAATTTAATAGAAAAATGTTAAATTTCAAAATCCAAAGGGGGCCTTGGTCTCCCTACCACCCCCTTCCGACCCCATGCAAAATAGGGGATGGCCCCTTCCGCGGCTTGTGAGTGTGGCGCAGAATGATCGTTGTCCATCGATTTCCCTAAGGAGTGAGTGCGTGGCTTGACGGTTCTGGATAACGAGACAATTCAAGCCCTACTCAAACCCTGCTCCGTAATCTCGTGCGGCCTAGCAGTGGATTATAAGAACTGGCCCAAACGATAAAGAAAGGTCATACCCGTATCATTCATTCAAAAGCCATCAGCAGTTCTGACAGAATGACTAACGACATATCTGACAAGCTCGAATCTTTCACTGAACAATGAAAGAAACATTTACCTTGATACAAATACGTCACCGAAACTGGTCATCCTGTATGGATAAGCATCGGGAATGTTTAAGATCACTTTCTGAATTTCCCATAATGAAAGCATTCTAACTCTACTCTCAACTACGTGTGATAGCGGATGAAGAGAGTTAGCAGAATACGTCTACAAGGATTATTTCGAACATTTCTAATAAAACTTTTGATCAAATACGTATTTAATGGCATTAGTTTATTGAAGTTCTCCTGTTGACGTACCGTATGCAATACGCCGAGAGTCTGAGTTAGTTTCATCACGATGATTTGCATTAAATTAACATTAGTTACGCCCAGGTACGGCCTTAAGTCGATGCGGTTGCATTGCGCCCCGCCCCTTTGGGGACCACGCGCCATGTGTTTGGATAGCCGCTCATTTTTACCAAATACTTTCGCTCAAATTCATCAGAAACGGCTGATAAAATCTCATTGTTGCAAACAGTGTTCTCGTTAGAACGAACATTTACACAAAAGATGAAAGGTTAAGCCCGTAGACGCAGACCTTCTATTCGAGTCCCAAGACTCCAACAGTTGGCCATTCAACCATAGCAGCAAAAGGTTTTATATTTTGCATTTTTGCTTGGTCTGTACTGGACACTGAACCGTGTCAGCCGGTCTAGGCAGTCGCCCAAAAGATGTTGAGTAGCATGAAACGCTAGTAATGCCAAAAATCTTGTTGGTCGTTGTTTTGAAAAAATTTTCACGCTGGGGTTTCGCGTTGGGAAAAATCTCTAATGTGCCAAACTTTATTTTCACTGTGCCCCCAAACGTTTTCATTTGTGATGGCCCTAATGCTAGCTTTATCGAAAACTGTGGGATCCTGCGTCTTGACCCAAACCACTTTCAACAGCTAAGCGAGATTTTCCAATCGCTGAAAGTCCAGATAAGTTAGATTTGAATTGTGAATTTCCCTAAGATGTAGCAGGCAGGACTTTTTCAAGTTGTTGTTTACAACGTAAATTATCCAATGGAGAGGTGATGCAACTGAAATGGCTGGTGCACTCAGCTGGAAAATTTGGATATTTTGCTTTTCCGTAAATTTTTTTCAAGGTTTATGTCGCGCTGTCCATTCAGTGGTGAAGAGCTGAGGGGGCAAGTGCACCTCAAAAAGTTTTGATTTATCGAAAATTCGGGTGAAATTCCTGAAAATTCGCGTACAAAGGTTTCGACACGTTTGTTTACTATTGCGTTATCTGACATTTTTCTCCGAAAAAAAACAACATATTTGGTCCAGTGCAAGTGTGCGCATAGCTGAGCATGAAAAATCCAGTTGTCACTTTCAGGCAAGTGTGCAATGGTTTGAAGCTGAGCAAAGATTCACGAAGGGTTGCTCTTTGGATCCAAGTCATCACATTTATCATTTGCCGCTCCACCAAACTTTCATTGTGTTTGGCTGTTTGCGAGTGTAAATAGGTAAAAGAGACACTACTTCAAAGTCAAGGTACATCAACGTTAAAGACACCCCCAGCTCCTACACTACTGAATGAAAGCTTCAGTGCGTCTTAACTGGTCAAGGCAAAAACTGTGAATGTCATCCAGCACACTCGCTCCTGCTCATCATATTGGGCGTCTATATGCTTCTATTTCAGGGCTTCTCAACTCATTTTCGTCCGTGGACAACCATGCCTTTTCAGATAACTCTGTGGACCCCAGTAGATAACCAAAAAATTAGTCAGACACAAAAATCAATGTACGCATTGCATTTGCTCCATTGACCAGCAACGAAATGGATAGTCATTGTTCATATGGGTTCTTTAGACATCATGGACTTTATCGCTGGTCAACGAAGTATTACTTCGTAAGAAAATCATGTGGGCCCCTTCAATAGGTCACCACGGACCTGGGTCCATGGACCCCCAGTTGAGAAGCCCTGTTCTATTTGATCAATCAACCATTCGCATTATATGTTGCGTTTGGTACGTTTTTTCTACATTCTGTGACGTGATCGTGAAATATTTCTAATTCATGAAGAACTGTTTGCATTGGTATCCAAGTCCATGCATTAAGGACTATAAAACTGGACTTTTGGGGAACTTTGGGCGGATGTATGGTTTGCTCACTAGTGAAGCGTGTTTTTTTCTTGTATTGCGTCATACGAGTACAGATGATCGTGCGCCCAGACCTTATTTTTATACAAGAATGCGTCTGCGCTTGTGGTTGCCGTAAGTGAGAAAGGTTAATCAGTTCATGTTAGCAACTTTCTCCACGTCATTCATTCTTCGCAGGCATGTAGTCAGGTTTGAGGTATTTGGGGAAAATACAGGAGACAATTTTTTGTTTTTATTATATGAAGACAATTTTTTCTGGACACAACAAAATTAGGGAGGGGCACAAAAAAACTTGGGTGGCCCTTCCTGGGAATGCCTCGCCCCGTGGCCAGGGGCCTGGTCCTTCGAACGAAAGTGGCGTTCACTCTTACAAGAGTGAAGTATATTGGAATGTACGTTCAATTCGCTTGTTCGGTTTGATTGAGATAACTACCTAACTTTCCACTTGCGCTCGCCGCTTAAATCTCCATTGCAGAGCTTCCTTTAGAATTTTCGGCTTGATTACGAGTCGTGGCGGTACACTGTCTAATGCCCACCACAGCAGCATATTAGTTATAAACATGGACGTAGTTAGGGGACACATTAGCTATGCCCACACCCCTCCAAATGAAAAGAATACTTTGTGTCTACACATCATCTACATTTACACGCAGATCATCTACAGACAGATCAATTCCAATAATTCGCCGTGTTTTTTGATATTCATATAGGCCAAATTTGCAATGATAACAGGAGTTACCGAAACGTTTGCAATATGTCGTTTGTATCATATAGGCAGGGCTACCGTCGATCTAGAATAAAAAATAAGGACGGCTGAGGAAAATTTAATTTTATTACCTAAACAAAAAACGATTGTTTCTGTTTGCACGACTAATGTTAGATCATACGTTTGCCTATTTATCTCCAGGAACCATTTACTTCAGCAACGTCTTATTCTCGACTTCCTTCTTAGAATAGTCACGGAAAACCCTTTTTTCGCTTGCTTATTTCTTGAATCAATTGAATACTAAACCGTCGCTGCAAAACCAGCTTTCCTAGGAATCCTAACCACAGTAGACAGCTTGCAGCGCTAACAGTACCTGATACTGCGTTACGTCTCTGTGCTGCATGACTATATTACTTTCATGACAGCAAGAAAGTTTGATTACAGGATGTTTTACGATGAGATAGAAATGGTCTGTATGTCTATCAGATATTGCTTTTTTAAAATTGTTGTGTTACAGAAAATAAGAAAAAATAAGGACGCAAGTCACAAATAAGGATATTTCTTAGAAATAAGGACATTCATGTTTTCTAAGACGTAGTACTGCAAAATAAGGACGGTACGGTAGCCCTGCATATAGGCCATTTTCTCAAAAAGGCCGTAGCACGGTTGACTGAGCACGATGACGTCATAAAGCACTGTTCAGAGGGGCCCCGCGCCTAAGTCTTGCATTGGGCCCCGCACCTGCCAGGGCCGGCCCTGGTTACGCCGATGGCAATTAACGGAAGTACACTGGATTAAGTTTTGTGCAGCAATCACCTTTTATAGCACAGTTCAGTACGTGCAATGCAGAAACAAGCACGCTGATTCCTTCCGGCAAGATGATCAGCTCCCGCACCCTTTAAAACACACATCAATCTATTTTGGCATTTTTTTACAAGGAAAGCGCCCAGTGCAAACGAGAGAAGACACAGTCCAGCGGTAAACCACTTTCGTCGACGTTGTGCAGGCACTACGCTAGTTTATATCGTTGCAGAAGCAGTTCGAGAAGCATATCCGTTTATCCCTTGCAACGTCGTCTACCACCACGATAGCGACTTTACTGTACATGGCAGCATCAATAGTTTTGCTTGATTCACATTCACGACGTTCGTCAATGTACAAACTAACACGAGAACATGTCAACTTCGTCGGGCTTTCCTATCCACGACCCGGTGCTGGTTTTGCGAAAGCCCTCCACAAGAAAATCTTTGATTTTCTGAAATACAAATACGATACTGTACAAAATATGAACGTAGCGACTTCAGTAAATGGAACAGGGACAAAAATAGGAAGCTACAAAATCTAGGATGAAAGTTAATGGAAAAAAATCCCACTCCGTGCGGGAGCTATACATAAGGCAAATCACGTCTCAGATTGCTGAAGCCATTTGACGCCCCCACATTGTTAAGAAATGGACTTTAAGAGATTTCATAAATGAAAAAAGATCATCATTTCGTTGAGTTTTACGGTTTATTGATGTCTCTTAACCTTATATTCAGGCAAAAATCAAACAACTGAAGATTCCGAGGAGATCCCGTTATAAACAACAGCCAGTGACTACCGAAACTAACGGTTATTTTTGACAGGTTCTTACGTCTGCTTGAGATGAAGCTACAAGCAAATTGTCAAAACGATGACGCTTAAAATATAAGAAATCACAAAAGCGCAGGCTATTCACATATGTCCGCAACACCTGTGCTATAGGATGCTCTTATCAGCACACAGCTGTAGTTTCTTGATTGGAGCCCGTCCCAGAATGCTAGCCACCCAATAAATAACATGCCGCAGCTTGTATAAAAAAAGCATGCCAAGGGCAGAAACTCGACATTTCAACACTTTTAGTGTTCTCCGACAAGACATGGTTTTCTTAAGAAGCACGTGGCCACGTGTGGTCTTCCTAGCCAATTTTTGCTTTAACCGATATTCATCAATTAAATTTCCACGTTATAGGAAAAATGATTACGATGCCACCAAAGTGTTGAAGTTACGTGTCAGAGCATACAGGACTATTTACCAGGGTTGCGGAGTCGCAGGTTTTTGAATGGAGCGGGATTCTTTAGGTCACTAGGAGTCGGAGTCGCATTTTTTCCGACACCGGAAGTCCAATTGAATCATTTTATACATTGCACTCCTAAGTTAGGAATCTAACTCGTGCCAGCTGAAATGATACAATTTCTTTTGAAAATTTTATGGAAACTGAGAATCTTGCTGTGTACCACGATGTCCATTGATTGCTAGTTGCTACAAAATTGTTGAGAGCCAAACTTCAGCATGTTATCCTAGGGAGTCGGGAGTGGGAAATTTGGCAAGGCCGGAGTCGGAAATTTTGGAAAGGTCGGAGATGGAGTCGGACATTTTACCGCCGACTCCGCAACCCTGGTATTTACGTCATCGACACAACAAATACCTGGTAATCTTTCGCACTTCGTTTTAACTCAGCGTAGGTGGGATTGGTCGAAAGTTTCAGATCATCAGCAAAACCGTGCATCGTGCAAACTTCTGAGAACAAGCGATACATTTCTTTTTTGCACAGATTCGACACATCTCCGTTTTCCTTGCGACCTGAAAAAAGAACAAATACGTTACAAGCATCTGCTGAACGAAGATGAATTAAGAATTAAGTTCTGCCACAAACATCTTTAACCAAAACGATTCACGCTTACACCGGTCCTAACTCTAAACAATGCGTGACTTTAAGGTTAGATACGTCAACTTTAATGTCGCATTAACTAACATCCGCTTGTGACACATTTGACACCTATATTGACATAAGGTGGTGTTGGCTTTACCATGTAACTCCCAAAAGCTTTATACTTCGTGCTAAGTGGCCTGTAGCAAGCAACAACCGCATGTTGTCTTGAAGACTTTTTGCCATTAATCTGTACAATTTTCTTCACATACGGAGATCACAAAAGAGCATCAGCACTCTGAATACACATGAAAGTGTAACACCAAGTTACCTGTGTTTGTTTGAATGGTGTACGGCTCTGTGTCTCCCTGAGACCAATGAACACAGAAAGTCGGAGCTCTCATTGGCTTCCGATGTTCTGCAACCGAAATGACAGCAATGAGAGAAGCACATACGTCTTTTTCGCCGACTTTTCACTCAGGCATGCCGTGCTGAGTAGCGATCGTTACTTCATAAATTACTGACGCTATTCATGGGTACTGCCAGCGGATGGGACAAAGTGAAATCATTTATTTACTACAAAAATATTTGAGCAGCAACGACTGTTTCATACAGGAATTCTGCTGCGAGTAACTTTTCCAGTAATTTAAATTACCCAACTGATACTCTGCGACAAATGTCAAACCCAGTTACTTCATAACCAGTCGACTTGAAAAAGAACAAACAGGAGGGGCCAAGCATGGAGCAGACGAAAAAAAGGAAACACTTTTGCGCACCAGGTGAAGCGAAACTTATTCGACGCAGCTCAAGCACAAAGGCATTAGTTCTTTTTCATGTAATTTTTGCAACATTTCGAAAGACCTTCTGCATGCATTCCTGCATTTTTCGTCACAAACTTTTCCAAAGCGCTAATTCTTACCTCAGGCTTGCGACAACAGCACAGGCTAATTGGTTACAGCATTAGACAGTATTTGTGTTCTTATTATATTTAAACGCCCATCTTATTTCGCAATTTCTGTTGAAAGACACTGCTGCAATACTTGTCATTATGTCTTCAGTCATTTGTTGGCGGAGTCGAACGTTAACGGCAACAGACCTTTACTACTTATCGGAGCGAGCAGTGGTCGATGAACACGACAGTTGAGTGACTGTTGAACTTCTTCGTTGACAACAGCGTTCAACGCTTCATTCGCTCGAGCGAACACAGCTCGCTGCAGATGCTGGGCGTGGTAGAGCGATCCCAGCACAATGCTTGAAACATACACCGGCTCGATCAGGTGGCTCAACAGGGACCCTTGCACTCCGACAACATTCCATCTGCGTCGAACAGTTTGAACAATCGAAATCAAGTGCACGTTGCACCAGCAGTGACCAACCTATAATTCCGATCGGGTTTGTATACGCAAGTGTTTACAAATCAGCGATAATATTATTAATAAAAATAACTTTTTTCTCGAAGAGGTATAGTGATAACTCAGTAGTACAGTGACTGCCTCAAATGTAGTGGTTGGGAGACTGCAGCCCTCAAGTGGCTGGCAGTAACGCCCATTGAGCAAGTGAGTTAATGTGAACCGCCCCTGCAAGACGGCGGCCAGGTTGAGGTGAAGCCTTGACGTCAAAAGTAATGTAAGGTTCGAAATGACAGATTAGCAGCATGACCGATGTGGGCAAAAACTCGATTACAAATTATATTAAATTTCGGAATCTTTCAAAAACAGATCTTTGCAAAATACGAATCGTATTTGTGGTTGCCAGCACTTTGATTGGCCGCACAGGCCATCAAAAAATCAAATAAAAGCAATAGCCGAACTGCTAAAAGACTTTTTGCTTATTTACGGTTTAACGCGGAAGACAGCAAAGCACATCCCTATCCCATGTAAAAGACAAGAAGCGAGCAAAGAAACCTAAACGTTTGATATTATTTAATAGAATCCGAGTGATTTTATTTTTTACAAAAACTGTTTTTTAAGGCGGTCTACCTTGGTTCATAGAATAAATCGAGTTGATGTCCAATACATTCGCTTACACTGTATGCTGTACTTGCAACCTTTGAAGTTTCAGCTTAAATTTCTGCGCTGACCACGACCGAGACAATGGTACTTTGAATCTAGCTCCCTGCTGCCAGAGTGCGATAAACACACACAAGAAAAGCAGCGCTGCCTTACAAGGTAGGTGCTTACCTTCTAGATGTGCTTATCGATCACGCAACTGGTTGGACGAAAGCTTTGTCTTAACGCGACCGTAGTTTGCACCATGAGGCATTCGACAAGCACTTGGTATCAACAAAATGCAAAGCTATTGTTTATCAGTTCATCTGATTTAGATTTGTACAAGGGGTACTTCCTTTTGCCGGCGTTTTATGGCTAGAGAACGAAAATCAGCATGAAGCAAAATTTCCGATGTCCCATCAGGCATGGAGGGTCAGCGGTATTTTTGTGCAATTTTCATCTTTACCACAATTAGTGAAGCTTGCAATTAGGCTTTTTTGTGTATTAGCACATGTTCTCATATACAAATGTTGAGGAGCAAACGGCAAGAGGTCAACTGTCAAAGTGAAGGGTGTTTAGACCTAACACGTCACACGTGAAACTCCGACTCGAGCTTTCGTTTATATTTAACTAACTTGAGTCTCGTAGGGAAGGCTAATGTTCCCCAACGACTTAAGCGCGGAACTACGAATAGTAAATGCTTTCTGCTACTAGGCAGGCGCCATACAACTCGGAGTGGGCGGTATTTAAGCGTCTAAATCCCAGGACTTGGCGAGACCCACAAACCCGTTCCTAGAATCATGGCGGATCTAGATAAGCGCTGCCTGTGCAACGTTCATATCAAACCTGCGAGAAAAATCTTCTGGTACAAGCACGGTCGACACCAGGGGGAAGGGGGGAAAATTTCCCCAACAAATAAACTCTTCAATTTTTTAACTTGGAAATGTCATCATATTTTACGGAAGAGCTTCAAGATAGTTGGAAGTTTTAATCGCTTTTTTAACAACCGATCCGATGCAGTTCAAAAAAGATAACATGTTTATTAGTATTTCTTAGCCTGAAAAATCCAAATGGCGTCCCATCAGTATCGGACAGGTTCTGTCAAACATAGGTAAAAAGCTTGGATGAGCGTTAAGCGCTCTGAAAAGTGACCCGGTGAATGCGTTCTATTCAAAACTAATAACGCCTGGATCGATAAACTATGAGTTAAAGATGCGATACTTGACACTAATTTGGAAATAACTGCCATAACATGCAGTGATTTGGAAGTAATTTCCGTAAACAAAGAATGTCAATGAAACACCGGGCGTACTTGGCAATTTTGTCGCTGCACGACATTGTAAGAAGACGCTCTCCGCTTATCACTCCATCCCACGTCTGCTGGTACTTGTTGCCGCCCTTCTCACGGACGTAATTCGATTCATCAACTGGTATTGTTCCTTCTCCGCTTTCTATTTTAGTCCGAAGCTGGCCCCGCGACTTGCGGTTAGGATGATCGTCACTGGATTCTGACATAACAACCGGTGATAACACGACGTACTAAAATCGAAGCTTGCCAGCGAGTAATGTTTTCAAACCAGAAACTGCACAAACGCACCACTTTCTTGACAGCGTAATCACTAAAGGAGGTGACAGAAAGAGCATGATTAAAATGACAAATGCACCTGTAAAGAGTTTCAGAATTCGAAAGCGGTAATTACTGGCAACCAGGATAGTAAAGTGACAAGTTCCAAAAGCAAATCCAAACTCCGATCCACACTATCGTAAGACTGCAACTGAAGCAGGTTTTTAGAGAAAGGTTTGTGCAGCCTAACTGTCTCTACAACAGCTATAATAATTTTGTCATCGACAATTACCGGTATATCGTAGAAATACATACATCGGGGAAAACATGACCAATAATTGTTCGTGGGAGCTGATGTCTTAAAAAGCTATTACGCCAACGGTAATTTCAGTAATGCAGGTAAGGAGAAAAGAAAAATGCAGAAACAGGTGATCTGGACCAAACTGCAACACAATTCCCAGCATGAACTACTGTCTATCCAATTATGATGTTCCAATCTGATAAAACCAGTGTACTAAAGCGCATAAATAATAAAATAGATAAAACCTAACTGACCGCGACCTTTCATTAAGGAAAACAACCCTGGTGAAGCCTGATGTTCCGCTGGTCGAAGCCCTGGAGCCGAGTTGGCCCTGGAGCCGAGTTTTCAAGCCGAGTTGGCCAGTGCCTGAAGCACTGGTGGTTCGCATCACAGTCTTAATTCGAATCACACTTTAACGCAGGGGTCTCCAAACTTTTTTGTCAGAGGGCCACATAAGTTGCTACACAACAGTTTGAGGTCCGGACGTCTTGCGCAATGTGGTTGTTTGGGGATATATTGCATTCTTCTAAATGAAGAAATGTTTCGTAAATATATCATTTTTTCATCATTGATCATATGTCTTTGCGGCTGGATGAAATGGCGTCGCGGGCCGTAGTTTGGAGACCCCTGTTTTAACGCATGACTGATAGTAACTTCTTACTTTCAACTTCATGTGGGGAAAAAATCCGAGCATCACCGCAGGGAGAGGTGCTGATGTACAAGTGGAAGTAAACGTCGGGTTTCAAGCGGAATCTACCGGTGTCTGTTCGTTCAAAAATACAGTCCTCAGAGTCACTGCAAAAATAGAAGTATTGCGACGTCATAACCGGTTTGAAGCAACCGCTCGTTTTCAAATCGTCAGGTTCAGACAGTTGATGTTATGTAAACGTAAACCCGTGGAGCTACAGACGAAGATCAGGCTTGATTCCACACGACACAGTAGAGTGCTCACTGGGTTTTGTTCTTATGAACAAACTGCCATCGTGGTTTGGATATTCTGAAACGTGTTTGTTGAAAACAATGCAACCGGTGAAATCCAACAAACACTTGGCGAGAAGGGACTGTATTGCAGGACTGAAGAAATTGTTACGGACTTGAAATACATGAACTTCCGCAAACATCCGCAGAACACTTTCACATCACATGAGACACAAAGGAGTTTTAAAACGTGATAATGATTGGTTTCCGTACCATCCACATTTTACAGTTTCGTTCGAATACCACATGTGCTTCGACAAGTCACGTACCAAGTGATGTGGTGTGCACCTCACTTGGTCTCACTTGGTAAGTTACTGCGTGAATGTACATAGGGTACCAGCAACTTGGAACAGGTGCTGCTTACTCAGCTGAGATTACAAATACTCATATCAGCTCGAATTAACTGCCTTGCGTTTGTAAAGGTGCAAAGACGGGTATACTGGGAAGTCGGAATATACTTAAATCTAGAATGTCGAGCCAAACTTCCAATTTGCGTGCGTGTTTTGACCGATACAGTTTCGGAGACCGAAATCGAGGCCACTTGTTAGATCGCTTTCGATGACATCAATCTCGTTCCCGAAACTTCCTTAGTGATGTGATTCCGAACTTTTTCTTCGACTAACATATCCGAGAGTCTTTAACTCGCTGAAATTGTGCTTGACATGTTACGGTAAAACTCTTCAAAAACGTATTTGGGATTCGGCTTTGCACTCAGTCAAGTTTCTGGCTTGGCCAAGAAGATTATTTCCATCGTTGTCCATGCTCGTCCTACCCTTGCACTGATAACACTATTTCCAGTCCTATAGTGTGCATGAATCACAGGCACACAAAATGACGAATGCCGGTTACTGAAAAGAGCGCTGATTGTTACAAGGTACACTAAACACGTACGTACCTTGAATACGTAAGAAGCTGCTCGTAAAAATATCTTCTCAGGCCCCGCCTGCTGACGATCTCAGCATGGCAGTCAAAAAGCGCAGCTCCCTGCACGCATAAAAACCACCGTTTATTGCAAGAAACGTTTTGCAGCAATACCCAACGTTTTCTTCTCAAAATATGAAAGATTACATCAACGGACCTCAACAACAAAATGAAGTCGTCTCATTTACCGCAAGAGACGCCATCAACTACTGCATTATACCTGGTCGGATATGAACTTGCCGCTCACACACTTCGTTCCAGTCGCAAGCGATATGACTTCACCGGTGGACACATTGGGGCCTGGCGAAATGCAAAAAAATTATCTCTATTCACCACATACAAACTAAGCATGAAATCAAACTTGATGGGAGCAGTAAAGTTTCAACTTCATCCAGCTTGGAACTTAAACAATTTTTCTTGAATGAAGTTTAGTAGAACTGGCGTTCGCACTGTTTAAGAACATATGATCACCCCACTACACGGGAAGCGCGAATGGAAAAGTGGAAAAGAGATTAACCGACAACGACCGAGATGAAGGAAGCGTAGAGTTGAAGCGGCTTCGTAATCAAAAACAAAAAAACGCAGTAGGCAGTCATCATAAAGATTTAACAAAAAGTAGAATAAGTAAGACGCAATGCACTCAAGTTATGTGTAATCAAGGACAAAGCGTACATCAAAAGCAACTCATCGTGAAAGATTTGGTGAGACACCGAAAAACATCATACGTGAAAAACTCAGCGTGCCACATGTTTAACGAATTAATTCACTGTGTACATGACAATCAGTGTCACCGCAAACGTACTGTTGTCCCGTGTCATTACAAATCCAGCTAACACTTTGTGTTTGGCGATATCAGCTTTGTAATCATCAGTCAACTCCGCAAACTTTATTCTGACCAAGTTATAGACCAAGTCCGGTAGATTCTGCACGAAATATAAGAAAGATTCAGTATCACGCGCGAGAAAGTGTCGTCGTAAACATCGCCACAAACGCGTGTTGCGAGTGTCAAGCAAATGGTGTTAAAGCAGGACGCTCTCAGTGTGCCAACATTTTTCTGCTGCTTACTTGGAACGCTCTTTTCGTGTAACATTACCAGAACACGGATCTCGGGCAACACGCGGTGCGTCAACTAACGTCTGCGTCAGAAACCTAACTCAGTTTTTGACCGAGACAAATTTGCAATGGGAGACGTGCAACATACGCCAGCATTTGCGTCGGCCGCGCCTTCCTCGCCGGCAGTGTTACTTGGTACAGGCTGCTGACTGGGCGAGCTTGTTGTTATGTTGAACTCATCCAAAAGCGCTTTCGTCGCAGCTCCAGCTTTTGCCAATTTCTGAAAAATAGTGATTGATTTTGATGGTGTCTTATAAATGCTTTTCCTTATGACCAAAATGCCCATTCACTTCATATCTGGCTGAAAGTTGATTAAAAATAAAAATACGTTAGTATGTCAATCAACGTAGCTTCTTAATCTTCACCTTGCTTTTCCCGAAACCTTGGTATTTTCTCCCTTTAAGTTCGACTTCCATTGTAAATATTTTTGATTTGGCGTCACCAGTTTCTTCAGTGCACTCAAATTGAAGACCAGGAACCAGCTCGTTTAAGAGCATGACGGGGTTTTTACCTGAAGAAAACATTAGAGGTACAAAAGCAGAGAAAATCGACATAAAATGGATAAAAAAGCATCAATTCTTTGGTGTGGTGAATATTGTCGTAGTATAGAGCAGTCTAATCTATGCAGAGACTGCTACTTTGTACATACCTATAACATTTCTTTCACTAACATCTTTCAAGGTGACAAGCACTGCATTTGAGCAGCACAAATTGAAAGCGTTGCTTGTGAGTGACCCAAAGCGCAAGATTCTTTTCGGCAATTTTTTAAAACACTTTTGGCACTGGTTTACGTACCTATGCGCAATGGATCGGGGTGACGCACCAACACAATTTTAGCCAAAGTTTCTTATTTTCGCGTATCGGGCGTTCTTTTTTCATGTTAAATACATAACTGTTAAGAACATATAGCAGATTATTTAAGACAGATCGCTGACTGGCTGTGGATCGGAGATTGCTTGAAGGCTTTTCTTGTTGAGGCTGTTTTTGCCCGTGTTTGCTTGTGCTTCAATTACATCGTGTTTAAAGTGAGCGATGAAAATACAAAAATTGCGCACAGGCCCGCTAGCTAACGCTATTTTCCTAGCGGAACCGCCGAAAGTGAGAGTATCTCAACAGAACAGTATCCAATTCTTGCAGAGCCTAGTAGATTAAGCATGGTTATAATACCTTCTGTCGCAGCGGGACGTTTTCTTGGCTTAGAAACGTTCTTTGCTTGGGGAGACGACAGAGGCAGTGTAGGCGCAGCCTGAATAAAGTTCAATAATATCAGATTATTTATACTGTATATCAAAAAACTGCGCAGTATAATGCACATTAACTTAAAGAATTACAAAGCCAAAATCAAGATCAAAGTCCCATAACAGCTGGCTCAGTACTCCATTTGTCAAGTTTTGTGGAGGCAAAAAAACACGATTCGGTAATCGGTTTTATCAACTGCCAGTGTTCTCTGTGCGCCAACTTCCGCTGACGCAGAAAATCACGTCTGAAGTGCAGTTTGCGCCAAGAAACACAAGCATCCTGATGATTTTAACTATTGCCAAAGAAGAAACACAATAATTAGGAGTGTGGACTAAAATCATCTTCATAATTAATGCAAACTTGTGACCATGAGGCCAGACGCAACGTGGCATTTTGTTTTCATGAACTTCGTTCAGTATTTGTTAAGTAAATGTTAGGGAACAGCACCCTATTTTCACGGGAACGTATGCCCGAATTTGCACGTAATTTTCATGTCACCGATTAATACAAGTACACAGAACTTGGCTGTTGGAGGAAATCGGGCCGTGAGCCGCCTCGTTTACAGGCCATTATTTTTTGATTCATGAGCTTTTTACCTTTCTGCCTCTTTTGTTAAAAATCTGAGATCAGTAACTCCCATTTACGATTTTCGTAAGTTTTTCAAAAACGTTTTGATTTTGGCTGTGTAGGAAAGATACGCGCCTTTCCTGTTACTTATTCAAATGACTTAAAAACATGTATTCTCTTTCTAGACCTAAGCAAAGCCTTCGACTGTGTTGATCATAATATATTACTTGAAAAATTGTTTTACTATGGAGTAAGAGGAACACCCCTAAAACTTCTTGCTTCTTACTTAGACAACAGGTTTCAGCATAAACTTATATACATTAATGACATTGTGGAAGACTCCAACTTTGATACTGTTTTATATATATTCTTCTTCTTTCGTTTGAGCGAGTTCTTTTATCCACTGCTAGCCCGCCTAGATATCGGAGCAAGTGTTGAGCAGCCATTCGGTTGTCTCATCGTCCAGAACCGTCAGGCCGTGTAGTCCGTGGGGGGTCGATGGATTGGACAGTGGAGGACAACATGGTCGACGGTTTGTTCTACGCCACACTCACAGGCCGCAGAGGAGGCCAAACCCTATTTGTACAGGCAGGAGCGGAAACGTCGACACCGGTGCGGAGGCGGTTGAGCCGGACTCAGGCTCTTCTTGGGAGGGTCATTCCGGGGGTGTGTGCATCGGTGTCTGGAATTGAAGTGCGGAGTCTTGTGGTTTTGTCTGCCCACTCCGCGTTCCATTGATGATCCGCCCACTGCGTCGCACGTATGTTGTTGTTGTCAAAAATAGATGAGTTGTTGTGCGGTGGGCAAAAATGGGTGTCTCGATTTGAGGCGCCGTGCAGCTGCACTGGATGGACGGGTGAGCGCTGAGTGGAGCAGGTGATCAGGCTCCATGGCACGGCGTGCCAGCTCACGTTTGGCTTCCTTGTTGTTGAGATGGAAGACTGCCGACACCGTTTTCGTGGTGCTGAGCTTTTGCTTCCAAGTCTGGAGGTATTCACCTAGCGTTGCCATGTCCTTGCTCAGCGCCCCTTCCACTGCCAGCCAATCTCCATCAGCATGCATGATTGCTAGGTCGTCAACATATGCATACTTTCTGGAGATGGTGGGTGGCAGGTCAAAGGTGTAGATGTTGAACAGAAGGGGCGCCAGAACAGATCCCTGTGGGACGCCGTTCTTGAGGCGTTGTAACCTGCTCCTTTGGCCATTCCCGGTGGTAAGGGTAAAGGTGTGATTGCTAACCATCTCCATGATTATGTGGACCATGTGTCTGTCAGGCAGCAATCGCAGCAGCTTGCAGGTGAGGCCGCGGTGCCATAGGCTGTTGTGTGGTCGACAAACACAGCTCCGGCCTTCTTTTCAGCTGAAAAGCTATCCTCGATGTCCTGTGTCAACAGGGTGACCTGATCTGCGGCCGACCTCCCGTATCGGAAGCCCGCCTGCTCCTGTGGGAGCAGTGGGTCGGTGATTGTTTCGACACGAGCGTAGATGAGCCTCTCGAGGATTTTAAAGGGGACACACAGCAGAGATATAGTACAATAGCTCTTTGGGTCCCCCGTTGACTTCTCTGGCTAAGGGATTGCAACTACTAGTGCTCTTCTCCAGATCTTTGGAATTTTGAGTTGGCGCATGCAGGAATTGAGGAAGTCGCGGAACCAAGATTTGAGAGCCGACCTGGCGTGGAGTATTATATATATGAACAACGATAACAACATCAATTTTTCAGTTTCAATTATTCATCACCCAATATCAAAACAAAGTACCTCAAAATATCTTGGCGTAATACTTGGATAAACTTAAGTGGAAGCCTCAAATTGAAAAGTTTGTGACACAGGTGTCCAAATCATGTGGAATGTTGTTTAAATTAAAACACTATACCAACATTTCAGCGCTCAAATCTGTTTACTTTGCTCTTTTTCATTCCCATTTAACTTATTCAATACTTTACTGGGGAAGGGCCAGTAGGCCTACTTCACCCTCTTTAATTAAATTGCCGATTAAAGCTGTGAGAACTTATTACAAAACTAAAACAGCTATACTCTACTCTGAGCACAAAATTTTAGAAACAGCACTTATTTAAATTGTCAGTTTTGCCAGATTCATGTACTCCTTTTATAATGGTGGATTACCTAATCACTTTGATAACTACTTTACTGAGATCGCATCAGTCCACAAGTATGAAACGAGACTTGCTTCCTTGCAAAAATATTAATTACCCAGAACGAAAAAACGTCTCTGGGTCAGCTTTCTTTGAAGTATACCGGTCCCAAAATTCGGTCTGATATACCTGAAACTTTGAAATCTTATTCGCCTTATTCATTTAGAAAACAATATAAAAACGTCTCTTTTCCCTCCCATCATTTACCTCTCACCCCAAACCCTTGTGCACAGGCAAGCTTTTCCCCTTTTTTTGCTTATGTTGCCTGACGTTAAATCGATGCATTTTTGTTACTTGTGAAACGCCTTCAATCAAAAATTTGGTTTGTTCTAGTAACAGGACTGGCTGAGGATTTGACTCAGGTGGTCTTTCGCTGATCTTCAGTGATTCCACATGTTAGAACACGATCATTGAACTGTGAAACCGGAAATTTCTGATGTTTTTATGTTCTCATGAACATGAAATTAATTTGTGATCTTTGATGTTACTACTGTTTTCCTCTTGCTGCATTGGTGTTATTTCATGATTTGGGTCACAAAAATGCATGAATAAACCATAGCATTGTCACGCTATACAAGAAAATTGTCAGCAGTTTAAAAACTATAACCTGAGAATCATCTGTTTCATCAATCTCATCGGAAGTGAAATCCATTTTTCCCGTTCCACAGTTAAATACTCCGGATATTGTATCTGGATTCTCAAACTGTACCAGTGAACTGAAAAAAGTAAGCAACAAAGTCTTTAAACAAATATGTTACATGAAAGAGACCAGCAATCAAGCCACTACTCTGCTGAAGATGCCTGCTGAAAATGAAAAACACTTAAATGAGAGTTGGCTACAGTTAGCCTATTGCCGAAGACAAGTGAGGTCATAGCCATAGACGTAGCCAGAAGGGCTCTAATTTTTAGAATATCTAGTCATTTTGTGATTTGAGAGCCGGTATCCCAAACAAAATACTGTTGCTCGCCTAAAATCAATAGTTTTTACCCCCCACCTATCCCAAATTTTGGGCAGGCTACGCTACTGGTCACAGCCCTGGTGAGCTATTTGTCAGGCACAAAATATTAAAACATGAGCAAAAGCCCTTCCTAGATTAACTTCAAAAGTCATTTCAATGTTTGCTTCATTGAAGCAAAGCCTCTGTGGTCAGAATCAAACAAATCAAAAATAGAATTGTTATATTCGCATCAACGCACTTTTACACCTCAAGCAAATGCACTCTACCTTGGGGTTTTGTGCGAACAGATATCGGTGTGTTCCTTGGCAATAATCTTCCAGCCTAGCTTCAACTCACTGTGTTGAAACAATTTTAAATTCTGAAGCTCTTGCTGTGTGTCCATCCAAAACTAACAATTCTTCATGTCTTTTTTATGCCACTGAATCATGTTTCTCAACCCACAGCCACAATTTTAGAATGCTAGTGTGTGTACATTCCGGTTGAAAGTGCGTCCTCCCAAACTTTGATTCTGTTAGTTCCTTCGACATTTGAGTAAAGGTACTGCACCTATGCTGTGAACTCACTTTTATTTGGTAATAATTTTTTTTGTTTGGTGGGAGTAATAGTAAATTTTCTTGATATGTCCTTAGGGCTAGGTTAAGTAAGTAATTACTTACTTGAAAACCTTTGCTTATTACTTGAAACCGTTATATGCCCGCGCCGGCCACTGCAGTGGACGGTACTCTTTTGGCCACAACTCGCCAGCTGCTAGAGCTAGAGAGCTGTTCAAGCCCTCTACGGATTCAGCAGGTCTTCTAGTTCCAACTGAAAAAAAATTCTCCGCTCTGGGGACACCCCTGGGAGACGTCACAAGTGGGAGTGTTTTAATGTTTTTTTTTACTTACTTTACCCAGCCCTAGGCGCCAATCCAATTTTTTGGCTCAAGTTTTTTTTGGAAACTAGACTATCATCTGAGTCTTTAGAGCCCTTGATTGCCTGTCTAGCATATCTGGACCCAAAATTATGCACAAAAACCAAAAAGTGGACAAAATTTCTACCCCCACAAAAGGAAACTTGGGCTGAATAACACTTATTTTGTGTATGGCCATTACTCGCCGCCAGAATAGGCTAAGAGAGCTGTTCAAGCCCTCTAAAGACTCGTGAAGACTTGAAGTTTAGACTGAAAAAAAATTTTAGGCTTGAGATCTTGTTTTTTTGTTGATGTTTACATAATGAGACGATGCTTATGCATATTTGTTTACATTTGGATAACATCATCATCCCCTGGGAGTCAGCGAATCAAGCTGATTTTGTGGCTCAAAGTTTTTTGAATCCTAGGCTACAATACGAGTCTTTAGAGGGTTTGATGGACGTTCTAGCGTTTCTGGTTCAAAAGTTATGGCAAAATAAGCAGAAATTAATTATGGAAATCCCCGTAAATTGCTCAGCATATTCCTCAATAAATTGGGGTCTTTTGGCCATAACTTTGGCACCAGAAGTGCTAGGAAGTCCATCAAGGGCTCTAAAGCAGGGGTGTGCAATCTTTTTGCTATTGCTGGTTGCAGTACGTTAACTTCTAAAAAGTACGGCTGCCAGTAATTTGAAAACTCTCGTGTTGCGTTATGTAAAACTATGTCACACTATTTTCAGCAAATTTATTTGATACAAAGAATTTATTCATTACAAAGTTTGCGATTTATCACACATTAATGACTCCCTTGGTCTTGCATACGACCAGCTAACCTTGCAAAGTCGGGTGTCTCGTTAGATACCATCAGTCTTAGTTCAGACTCCAAATTGCTGTCTAGTAATCGGGTTCGGTACTCGTTCTTCAAATACTTCATCTTTGAAAATGCTGATTCGCACACGTAAGTGCTTCCAAAAAGAGCA
>Ga0210059_1004912_pt1 | contig 21531 bp, 12 predicted proteins | sample Ectturendosymbi2_FD_188042 | JGI IMG/M metagenome (GOLD analysis project Ga0210059, IMG submission 188042) | Ecteinascidia turbinata endosymbiont from Florida, USA - Sample 2 (SPAdes) (version 2) | ecosystem: Host-associated > Tunicates > Ascidians > Unclassified | place: Key West, Florida...
ACGGGAAGGTCGGCAAAGCGTCATTGACGGAACCACAACCTGACTTCACTGTATTACACTTTATCAGTATTGCTCTTAAATTCCACACGTGGGTTTCTTGTAAGTACAAAAACCACAATATTTGCTTGCCGTGATGTCTATCCCGGGACTCCCAGTTAATTCTCTTCCGAAACCTCAAAATGTCTGGTTCTCTACATCGGATACCGGACAAGTTGCTCAATTTCCACGGCTCCTGCACAAGAATCTTTCCCATAACGCGCAGGCCGAGCGAGTGTAAGGAATTATACACAAAGTTAATGTCTGTAAAACTTGAGAAAAGTGTTGATGCTTTGCATATAAAAAATACAGCTTTCACAACCGCTTGCGACCTCTCGCCTTCCTGATGGTCCAGAGCTGCGCTGCGATATTATTTTTATAAAAGTACATGTCTGAGCCAACTTTGCTCGGAAATACGGTGTATTATTATCGGAAACAGTGATACATTTTATTGTTGTTTATTCAGCGTGGATGCAAGTTATCATTTCGATATCGCAAACAACTTGATTTACGCTTTGTGGTGAAGGTGTCTTCTGAGATTCTCTTAAGAATATTTTGCTAACATATTTGCGTACTGGCTCAACAATCATACGACACCATGATGAAACCACCATGACACTGGGTCCACTGTTGAAAATTAGCCCGTCGCGTCAAAATTGTTCACTGTAACGAATTTCAATCCACGTAGCATTTGGTTTATTGAATTTTAAACCAAATTCTTTTGCCTTTTGCGTCGTGCAATCAAAGTTTTTAGCTACATCGTCTATCTTTGTTACAATAGCGCGTGGTGCAAACATTTTTCGTCACTTTTTTTAAATCGTAGGAGTGGTTGAAATATTTTTTGAATGTACAATTAATATCTTTTTGTTTTTTTAAAGGAATTGAAATCCATTTTGATGTCCCGCCTGACTTCAACGATTAAAAGAATTGTAGTTTATACATTATATCACTCTACTGTGTCTTGTTATTCTGAACGTTGGTAAAACTTATTTGTTCTTGCCGAATTACGGTCATCAGTGAAATTGTTTTCTGCATTACCACAAAACTTCGGTGAAAGGACTCTGGCTATTTGAAGTAGTTTGAAGTGTAAGACAATGAAGGTCTGGACCAGGGGTTCCTAACCTGGGGGTAAATTCATCTTCCAAGGGGGTAAATTTACTGAACCATAAATTGCAGCGAATGCAAATTTTTATAAATCATTCTAAACTGTAAAAGTTTGTTAATTTCGTATTTTTAATTAATGAGCACCAGTGAGTGTATTGGGGGGATATTTAGTTACCTTATTTGATAAAAGTGTAAGATATGTACAAAAGGTTAAGAGACACTGGTCTACAAGGTTGAAAAAGACTTTATGCTGCAGTACTTCAAAACTTCATGCCACTATACCTTTCCGAAGCTTTTGTCGCAAATAACCTTGCTGATAACCAGATAAGCTTGGTTTCATTAAAATGCTTAGGCTCTTGCTTGTGACACAATGACAACGGAAGCAACAAAAAACAGGATGACTAACTCACGAAATTTGTTAGTTGTTCAAAAAGCATTGCCAGCTTTGTTGATTAGAAAAATAGTTCCTAAGAAAAACTTGTCATATTTTGTCAATTCTCCATTGCTTTTTTACATGGGCAAATTATTTGACGTGGTTGTTTAACCGAGGGATCGTAGTTGTCTGCTTTTAATTATTCTTTCATCGACTAATGTTTCAGTGTTGTTTTCCACTTCGCGAGAATGCATATTAATTATGTTAAGTGTATAAATACTTTGGAATCACGCGATGTTATCTCAAATAAACTGAGCAGGTATAACGCGTTTGACTAGTCTGAAAATTTGCTGCCATTTTCAGACAAAAGCACGAAAATATACCCGTGAACAAGGCGCAGTGCGACAAACAAATAATTGTTCATGGAAAACAAAATTTTGCGAAAAAAAAGAAATTGACTTCAGCCGACAGTGCCTCCAGAAGATCAAGTACAATGCGTTGGGACCGGTTGCATGAGAGTTAGCATTATATTCATTTGTCTTCATTGTCAGCTTTGCGTTTAAAGTGTTTGAAAGCATGTAAATGTTTGTGGAACGAGGTCACAACACATAATGAAGTCACTGGTATTTGCCAGACCTTTTATTCTTTAAGTAATCCAGGTTTACAAACCAATGCGCACGCATTTTGTTTCGAACGAACTTAACCTCAGCGAACGTTGGTTGATGGTTTTATGACTCGCAGATACTTCGCTTTGTCAATGGCCATTGTCCTGCGACACAGCCTTTGCCCGCGAACCTACGCTGCCCCCAGGTACGCAGGTCCGCAACCACGGGGGCAGTGCCCCTCAAATATTTTGTGCCCAGAAAAATTTTGGCACAGTTTGTTTCAAACAATAAAAATCTTGCCCTCTCAAAATGTATTTTTCTCCAAAAACTCTTAAAACCTGGCTACGAGCATGCAGGTGCGTGGAGTAGCAGAAAATACTTGTAATATTGACGCATTCATAGGAAAAGTGGAAATGCGCACTCATTGGAGAATAGGTCTGTTCAATTAGTCTCCCTTCTAACGTTTCGGTTGGATTCGATTTTGTGGATTAATCCAAACAGGACCTTCTGATCTGTGTAAGTAGCATTTCGCTGGGGTAATTGGACTTGCACTTACCTCGTTTCACTGCCTTGTTAGTTGCGGCTAAAATAAAGACTTTTCAAACGCCAGGTCAGTAAAATGCACTAATTCAGAGCCAAGTAAAGCATCTTTTCTGGTGGGCAAACTGCATCTGAAATATGCATGAATTTTTAGACCAACAACAAAAAGAATCGTTTTCCAGTTCTTTTGTTGTTTTTTTATTGATTGAAAGCGATGGAAGTTTACAACTTTGTTCGGAACATTCAATGCATTTGAAACTCAAAAACAGATTAAAGCAAAGAACTAAATATAGAACGAATGATAACTTCACCGAAACTGGTGCCAATGTACATCATCATTTCGCAAAAATGCAAAAAATATTTCGTTAAAGTTTCATGAGAATGGCAAAAAGCAAACGGTTAATTCTGCAGCTTCCAAAAGTGACACCCTCATAGACTCGGCTGTGACTATGTAACCCAGTGGTTCCCAAGCAGGGTTGTGAGACATAAATCCAGGGCGTCCGTCTTAATGACAGGAAATTGTTCTATAAAATTACTCTCTAGCGGCTTCTCTGTTTTTTTATATAGACGAAAACGAAACTATGTCACGTCACGATAGTAGTTTTCGCGTAAAACCCATGAGTATATGAAACTGCGCTAGCAGTGCTCATTCCACTCGCAATAAGATACAAGTCAAGATTAAGCACTCTTGTCACTTAAGACGAAATCCAGAAATCGCTTGAACGCACAGGCAGACATGCGGGTTGCTATCAACGACAGAGTTTCACGTTTTGAAAACCTCATACGCAAGAAACAGGAACAAAAGTGTCGTTGAACTGAAATACACCAGAAAGCTTTAAGTGGAGGGGCTTTACGTTCGTGCAGGAGGGCTTGACATTCTGAAACTTTGGTAAAACTACACTGATTCATAGCATTTCATATATTCGAATTGGGGGGGCTAAGTCCACCAAAGTCCCCGGTGGCGACGGGACTGAAACATGAAACTTTTTGAAGTTATTGCGTACATATTTCAAGCACCTCATGTAGACTGAAGAGGAAAATTACAGCACATTTTTGTCGGAGTACAACACCAACAGTGAACGATTGTGACGTAGTGTCGGTGAAACGGACACGAACCTCTGAGCAGGAATACAAAGACTTACGCCCAATAGTGGACTTAGGGTTGTTGGGCTGAAAAGGGGCCCTCTAATGACATCATCACACTTAGCCAACAATGATAAGACCTTTTGATCAAGTTTAGGAAGGGGATATGCGGGCCACCCAAGGATACGTCCCTGAGACTACTGCATGACTGACATGACAGAAAATGCAAAACGCTATTCATGACACACAACTTTTAAAACACTGAAAGTTGGGAAGACACAACTAACAACACATAAAAGTTAAGCGATAGCAAATTGGCATTGTCCCCCACTTCTAGTTTCGCGTCCCACTTCTCTGCATTCACCATCAATAAACAAGAAGGTTTTTAACACAGTTTCCCCTTGCAAAAATGCGTGGTTTCCTGAATTTGTTTACAGCCATGTCCTTAAGGGAATCCATGAAACCACAGGCAACAACCAAGCAGATTCAAAACACAGAACATGGCATACGTACAAAAGCATTCAACCGGAGACTTGTTTTGAAAAGATTTGAGGCTGGATGAGTCAAAGCTTCACTCATCCTACATTGACACTAGTTATTTGAAAAATGTGCAAAAGTAGCAAATAATTCATCATATACCTTTTTGTAAACATCGCTACAGCAGCAAGTACGATACACTATTGCTTAAACTGCGTTAAGAAAAACCGGTTCAAGTTATATTGGTTAAGAGCTGGCAAAGGGGCTGTAACATCACCTGGCAAGTCTACCTCAAACCAACGGCTACTAGTCAAGCTTCAAATAACCTGTGACTTCAAGAATGGGCTAAATTCAAACCAGCTAAAATACATGAAATATCTCTACAAAAAATAATGACTACATATTTTACCGTTGGCGACATTGACCGCGGTGTGATACAACAGTTCTCTTTGCCGCATTAGTGGTTATGGTTTGGGATGATGTAAAGCAAGTTTTAGTGTTAATATTTTGAATGGTGGTTAGGTTTGGTGTTAGTTTTCCCGGCAAATTTGGCGGGAAATCCTTGGCGAGCTCTTTGTGGGGTTTGTAAAAATTTACCAGCGTTAATTGGCTAAAATGCAGTATTAAACAAACAATATTGAACTGCGATTTGCAATGGACTTAATGGAAAAGTCAAATTGAGTTTGATAGTGATTAATATAGTACAAAACGGGCCTATGTTTTAACACAACAAAACTCTTGGGATTTCATATGCTGTTAAAGCAGGGGCCCTTTTTTCACAGTCGTACACAGTATATTATGAGATGCTTCATTCCCTGACAGTGAAAAAATTATCATTTGTCATAAATTTTGCTCTTACTTGATAGGGTCTATTCATAACTTTTTAGAATAACTTTTAACCCAAAGTTTTTTAGGTATTGAAGTTGGTTTGAAGCTTTTCCTTATATCCACAATAGAGATGCTTGTGGGGGGGCCATTGAAGGCAGAGTACTTACACATTGGAATTGCTGTTGAGGGCTCTTTTGAAAGCACAGTACTTACACATTACAGTGTCAGTTGGGGGCCCCTTTGAAAGCCGAGCACCTACACGTTTGAAAGCAGAGTACTTACACATTGGAATTGCTGTTGAGGGCCCTTTGGAAAACAGAGTACTTACACTTCGCAGTTGTTACTGGGGGCCCTTTCGAAAGCAGAGTGTTTATGATCTGCTTCGGAGCTTACTATGAGTGGACAATAAGCTTTACACCAAAAATGAAGAAGATTTATGCGTGAAACACCTCGAGGGGGCCCTAATAAGGGGGGAACCCGAGGCAAGTGCCTCGCTCGTCTCCCCTTAAATCCACCGTTGCTTACACCCTGCAACAGGTGACCGTCAACACAGTAACGCCGAAAACCACACCGCAGCTTTTTCTTGGAACTTGGATAACCCGGTCATACGCTTTTTGAGGTTGACAAAACAAGTGTAGTGATCTTCGGCACGTTCCCAAAATTTCTCGAATATTTGGTCAGTAGTGCTACGGCAGGACGTTGCAGACACGAAAATTCTACTTGATTATTCAAACGCTGAATTGTATGCTTCAGTCTCCCGGTGAGACATCGGGCCAAGAAAGAAGGCGTTATCTTTTTGCAGCCCGTCGCTTCGGGGCAAGCGAAGAGAAGTCGAAAGCGAAGCTTCGAGCAATACTGCAGAGCATGAATGTTCTTTGCGTTAAGACCAACTTGACGAAAGGCCAACCTCGAAGTAAAGCAGCTGTGCGCGACATAACGTCGGACAACAGCGCTCACAGGAGCGAACAATCGGCGTGACGCAGGTTAGCAGGCCATCATGGCACGGCAGCTGTCTGACTGTTCGCAATCCAAGTGCGCTGCGTCGAATCACGAATACAGATAGCCTGATGTCACGCTCGTTTGAAACGCGCAGAACAGTAAAATACTAAACGCACAAAATGGTGAAACGCACGAGTACCCGCAGCATCTGCAAGAAGAGCTTTCACAGCGAGGCACATTGTGATCCGTTCACGCTGAGTCGGATGCTTCAGAACGTACGAGAACACCAAGTTGGCGAATAGGAGACCGCCACGTATTGCGGTGGTTTGACATCGCGTCGAGCAAAAGTACGTTGCGTTGAACTTTCTGGTGCGACTCTACTGAAGTGATTATCTGTCCTCAATGGTCTTTGTGTGGCAAAATATTAGAGACAACCGTGAAAAGACCCAAGGACGTCATCCATACGTGTTGGCGACAAAATTAGAGACAACGGCCAGCTTTCACGGAGAAAGAGTTGTGTCATACAAGAACGGCTTGTTGTCTTTTTGACGTTAATTGCACAGGACATCAGTGATAAAAGACACGTAAACATGATGCAATTACTGGATAAAAGATGAAAAACATGAAAAAAGACGGGAAGCTTTTGTGATGACTGGTTTATATCGATCTGCCCCAATCTCTTAAAATAACCACAACCTCTGTAACTCATGTCTGGAGAGATTGCATGAAACTACAGTTTAAACCTTCTCTCTTTTGCTTCTTTGATCCACTTCCGAATGTTCTCAACTTCGATGTGGCGAGCCTAGAACAGCGCAACGTCGGATTCAACGCGAGAAGTCATGTTACGTGAGAACGCCGCAGATTTTTTCAACAAACAAACACGCTGGTAGAGCTCAAAGCAGCATCACGAAACTAGATTCAGCTCTCAGTACAGACTAAAATCTAGAAAGCGACTAAATGGTGGAACTCTGCTGCCAGGTAATATTGGTCGGTAATGAATTAAACCGGCGTACATCTGTGCGCTCATCTGCACAAAAAAGGCTAAAATCGTTTTCAAGCTGCTATGCAGAACTGGCAGAAACAATGTGCGCTTGTCGCCAACCGCGCGAGATAACAATAAAATATCGTTACCTTGACAACAGACGGAGGATCTTTCGGATTACTGTGGCGAAGATCCAAGTGGTGCGCTGCACCGTGGATGTAAAGTGCGATCACGGACTCCGACACGGATTACAGCACGCCACCCGCCTGCCATGGGTCCAGCTCACCGTTTCTGAAACCAAAGGAAAAGTTAATTAGTTTCGAACCACGATCGTGTGTGACGCGACAATGCAGAGCTTGGCACGTTTGTTTTCGCATAGACATGAAAATTGCGCAGACATTAAATGGTAGTTTCTTTCAATCTCAAAACCTGAAATCCCCAAAGTTGCAAAAATATTTTATTCGAAAGCAGCAGCATGTTACACGGATGCACCTAAAAACAAAATGCAGATTCACAAATTTTTTTTGTTTAGTCGATAAAATGTAAGAACTGCAAAGTTTCATCTCAGCTTGAAAAATCATTGAAACACGTTTGGACAATGCGATCGTTTGTTGCAGCAGTCTTATTCTTTTGCCGAGCATTTAAGCAAACCTATAGTTGCGGCAGTGGCTTTCGCATGAAGCTCTCACCACTTACGCATCAACACAGAAATGAAGATTCTATTTGAATGAGCTGATGATACCCGCCTAGCGGGTATATGCTCCGTAAGTTCTTAGCGTCCGATTCTTTGCCGTGAAAAGATTTCTTTCGAAAAATATGCTCCGTAAGTTCCTAGCGTCCGATTCTTTGCTGTGAAAAGATTTCTTTCGACAGAGAGTAGAAACGAAGCGCGCATTTTCTCAGCAGTTACATTCCATCGACCAGCAAATGCACACTTCGTGTCAAAATTCGTCTACCGCCAATTGACCGACTCACTCTAAACGCAGAACTTGTTTAGTAGAGCAATCAGTTGATTCAATTTCACCTGCAACCACGTATTTAACCAATCAATCACGGGGCGTCTGGCAGAATCGAAATTTCCCGTGACGTCAAAAATCCGTCTGCTTTAAATTTATGCTTTTCTGAAGTGCAGCACTTTGACCTGCGGCGAACGACCTGGTGGTGTGTTGTGACTTGATGACGTGGACTGCATTCGCGTTTCACCCATTAAGCGCCGAAATCTTTCTGGCCATCAGATTTGTTGAATCTTTTCACCTTTTCTTATGTGACGTGTTTTGACCACCGGTAATCCAAAACATAGTTTCAGTACCGCGCAGCCCCAGTGACTTTCATTTCTTCTGCTGGCTTTTTTTGAGATCATAAAACGTGAAAAAGTTGTTAGAGCAAACTTCGTGAGACAAAGGCTTCTTTTTACATTCAAGGTTTCGTAACATAATTCGGGTGCCAAGTTGTTTTTATTCGTTTTTGTTGACTTGTTTTGGATTTTCCTTCCTATACTTCAAAGTTAAGAGGTAACCTTCGTCATTCGCGAACTACTTACTACAGCTAACCTCCAGCATTGTAACTGAATTGTTTCAATTTTCTAATGAACACAACCGGAACAGGACTTTTCAGTCTGGCCGATTCGGTCACGACATTTCTGTACATAAACAACTGATTGCATTTGTTTACTTAAATGATTACATAGGCATGCGAAATGTCACGCTAGCTGGTGTTATACAAACTCCCTTTTGAGGAGTCATGGTTGCGATTAAATCTAAATTGTAATTATGAGTTCGAAGTATTTGTACAGTATTTAATTGAAAATATCAATAATGATTTAATTTGCTTGCTGATGATAACGAAAATCATATGTTCATGCTGATTAACTGTTGGATCTTGGATCATGTTTGTAGTTTTTTTTAAACAAAACCTTTCGTTGATTTAAGTACGTTTGCATTAAAAAGCGAACATATAAGATTTCTGCAAGATTTCATAGCCTGAACGAAATGTCGCGAGACCGGAACGACCAAGAGTGAAAAGTCCCGTGACCGAAACGGCACAGACCGAAAAGTCGGGAACCCGAACACAACTTCCAGCTGAAGATTTCAAAACTTAGCTTATCGCGGAAAACGTTGCCCACTTCCCGCCATTGTTCCAAAAACGGAACACATGAAAGAAAAAGCATCTGGATGGCAAGGTGGGCTGATGAGCAGGTAAGAAAATTGATCAGTGCTTTGGGAAAGCCTTCAACAAAATAAGCTACAAGAGTTTTGTTGCTGTTGATTTCACACTGTAGTTTTGGTACTCAGTCCAAGTCTGAACTAAAAAATCTCAAAAGAGCCTATGACATAGTGACGCCATACTCAAAATAGTTACATCACTGGAAATTTGAAAGGCCTGCTATGTGAAGCGAACTATATCACGAAACGATCTATTAACTGCGTAGCTCTAAATAGCATCTTCCAAAATTGGAGCAATGCCGTCTAATGGATTCTTTTCGTCGACGTATTTCGAACAGCAAAAAATACTGAAAACAATCAATTTAGTGGTATGACCTAATTTCGTATTATTACTAACATACGTACGGACAAAAACACATAAACGAGATCTTCGCATTGAAACATAAAAAGACTGCCCACTTTTAATGAGAAAAATGGTAAGTATGTTGTCAATCAAAAGACTGCTCAAAACTCACTTTTTTAATTCTGCCTTTCCTCAAAATTGTTGTTCAGTATGTTCTTAGTATATTTTAACGTATTTTTTAATTCGCTTTGCATGTCACTTCCGCAACGTCATTGTTCAGCGCCTAAGAGCGACATGTCGGATTTCGGCGCTTTATAAATGCATGAATTATTATTATTATTATTGTCAATGTGACCGAACAGTTATTAGTATTGTGCGTTTTTGGCGGACTGGAAGTATGAGCGATAATTTTCTTTTCTGGTCCTACTGCCATGAGGTCCGCTTCGAGGGAAAACACTTAATGAAAAACTTCATGACCGTTTCTTCTGAAACAAAACTAATGTTTTTAAAACTTGCTTTCAATCGAGTGCTTCGCGCACCATCTAATTCCTGCTCGCTATGTATTTGGAACTCAAGAGCAAGTTATTGCGCAGTTTGGGGACCACTACTTGTATTCCTACCACGGTTGAAAACCTGGGCGACCACAAAAAAACAAATTACGATCAAAACTATCTGGACAAAAATTGGCCAAGCTGAATGGTTAACCACTTACGAGAACACTATATTGCTTGCAGCTTGTAGACTCGCTCCTCCGAAGTTAAGCATGATCCAGTCTTTTCTTGGTACTGTGCCATAGCTCTCCATACAACCTTTTCAGATTTACAACATTTTTTCTTTCTATTAACTAAAGCAAGTCGTGATTGAAAGCGCGGCAATCACTGAACGCGTTTAAGGCAAAATTTTCAGGACTTTTCGCGTACCCTTCTTGTAGTTCTCGAAGTTCCACTCGCTTTTCGGAAACATGTCGTGCACTCCGTCACTTCCGGTCGGCATCACCATCTCAGTGCAAGCCTGGTAGTTCCACAACCTGATGAAAAAAAGACTACCGGTAACTGAAAAAACGTGAAGTCAAGAGAAGTGAAACGAAGATCTGTTGAAAGCGGTAGAATTTTTGTGACCAACAAACTGAGCAACAACAGGAAAGGGGTCTCCTTAATGTTTGTGGATAATTTTCAAGAATTGTTTTGTCCGCATACCGGTAGTTGAAAAAATATATACGCGGCGCTAAGAATTCAAAAATTGCAAGGTTTCCAAAAAAATGTTTCGCTGCTGAAAAAAGCGCCCGAGCACCGTTGCAGAACTGACCTAACTTTCCTGTAACGAGTCGATCAGCCCAAAAGCACTTGTTTGATACAAAGCTGTGTTGTAGTGACCTGAAATTTCACGGACAAACGACAAACGCTGTAGATTCGTGCTGAATGGACGATCACTCAAATTTACTGAGAAGTAATGCGAAAATCTTGTATGAACATTGCTGAGTGTAACGTCAACCGTTGTGACTGGCTTGGGAATGGCGATTCGGAAGTTTGTGACGCCCTTTCGCTTTGACGTGGTACACGGTTGTGAAGTTGGTCAACGCATCGGTTCTTGCCCAAGCTATACATTATGACGTCAAGGTCATCACTTCAGGTACGCAGCACATCAATACGGATCAAAATCCCAGTGGGTGATGACTGCCGTAATCACAAACGTTGCTGCAGCAATAAACACTGGCCATTTTCAGGTGTAGATTTCTCATTGTTGACAAAACACTAAAAAACACTCAGAAACTTATTTCTTTACCATCAAATGGTTGAATTTAACTTGTTGGCCGCTGACAATTCCAAGACAGTAAGCCACGGTTCAGAAAATAAAAAGCAAAAGCAATGCCAAGGCGTACTCACGCGGTCGAAAGGCCTTGTAAGTCTGAGGACGATATGTTATAGCATTCCACCTGACCCGAAGTGTTGTGAAAAACGCTTATAGCTTCGTACAGTGCTCGCAGCAGTTCTTTTCCTTTCAGATCCGGCGATGATATGTACGAACAAGTGACCTGCGAGACAGACCCATTCTTAGTCAGGATCGAAAAATAAAGATGTAGCCAGGGGCGTAACGAGGTTAGTTGGCGCCTGGGGCAACAAGCAACTTTAGCGCCCCCACGTTCGAGCCTGAGGTCTTTCGGAAGCAAATGTACTGTATTGAAGAAAGTATCTGTGACATTGTTGGGACTTTTCGACGCCCCCGCAGTCATTCGGCGCCCGTGAAATTGTGCCCCCCTTGCCCCACTCGTTACGCATCAAGATGTAGCAGTGAAAAGCAAGATCAATTAATTCGATGGATGGTGACTGTTGTGCAATAAATAACACAGCACGTACAAGAGTCAAATAAAATATGTATGGCTAAAAAGTCATAACGAAACTTGAACAATAATTAAATAAATCAATCAAAATTGCGATGTGTCACACTGGCTTGCCAGCATGGCTTGGTCAACTCATCCAAAGCTTTAGTTGCAGCAGCGTGGTCAATACAGCATTATGGGCTACATGGCGAAGTAGTATGCGCAGCCCACTAAGACCACCAAAAACAAAAGCAACAACAAACATTTAAAAATTACCCAAATGCACAAAGAAATGTACGAAACAAACTCGCAAACGCAAAAAAATGCAACTGAGTTCTGATATACACAAATTATCATCGTCTTGAAAGACCGCGGGATGAGATATTTGAACATTTCCGCATTTGCGACTAACGCTGATAATAATCCTACAAGTTATTTACAGCCTTGAAGTGGCAAAGAACATGTGTAGATACAGTAAATCACAACTTCGGGCTACATTTAACACTTATATTCAGCTCATCCATCACAGACGTTCATCCGCACAAAACGAGGCAAATTGAAACTAGGCAATTTGTACTGGCTACACACGTTTAAACTCAGGCAAGAAAATGTTGAAGTACAGTGGCACATTAAAAATCTGGTCACTACCACCTTTCGATTTAAAAAATAAACAGCATTTGGAACTTTTACAGCTCAGTATAAAATAAACACACTACTCATGTACAAAGGAAAAAATCTACTCGTCGGTACTTTTCATTTTTCTATTTTGTGTATGTGCGTTGTCATCACTTCATCAATTCCTTTTTGTTGCGTTTATCCACATTCGACGTGTTTTATGCATTCGACATTTGTATAGCGCACTGGGATACCTTTGATCTCCAACTGCATTTGCGAACATTGCAGATTTTGCATCTGCGGGGCAGCACACGAATTCACTCCCACAGCCACGTGCGTGCGTGGGTCATCGCATCGCCTGAACCTCCATTTCCCCTACGAGCGATTTATAAGCTTCGTTCTCAGCAAATTTATTTTTGCGTGAGAGATTGCAACGCTGCATTAATCCACAAATGTCTTGGCGCAATCCTATTTGATCCCGTCACCCATTATTTACAAAATAAGTGAGAACTGCAAACATTCTGTGGCACGATTAAGCCGGTTATTCTCGCAACTTAATTTTGCACGCATATAAAATCTTGCACTCAGAACAACAGACTTTTACCATTTTTATCAACCAACTTTTCCTTCTCAACTACAAGTAGTCTTGCCCTGGGGAGGATGCTGCCCAAATGCCCCTGTTTCTTCACAGCCTCCCACATACTATATTACTTGATTGATACACACTTACCCAAACTGCGCAGTTTCCCATTAGATTGCAGTAACAAGTTCATGTAACAAAAAAACTGCACTTTTTACTGCCATGCATTAAATACATTTTTCGAGATTTTTATTCAAAACACATGCGTCCAGGGAGAAAATTCACATCAATTCTAACAACTTTTCTTCAAGTGTGCCAGAAAGGATCGCTGGCTGGTGAAAGTACCCAACTGCCATAGAAGATGTTAGCACTTCTGCAATCTCAAACTCCAAATCCTGTTACTCTTCTACTTAACGCAAAATTTCAAACTAAAACTAAAATTAGAGGTCGAGTAACTTTCGCACTACTTCGTATTGATGGAAATAACAAAGAACACAACAGACAAGAATTACAACGTAAAAATTCAGACAGAAGCTGAGAAATTGTAAATTAAGGACCAGCTCCGCCAAAATGCTGCGCAGGCATGCACGTTTGGAATCGAAATAATCCACGAAAACAAGCTTGGTAGCTTCGTCGAACAATTTCTCGTATCGCACGATAAGGCATGACGACCTCGCAAAAAGCTTATATTCGTAAATTTTAAACTACGGTTTCAACAAGAACGAAAATTAGGTTAAAGTGTTGACTAAATGCAATTTTAAACTTACGTTAATGGGCCATCCAGGCACAGGAATAAGGAAGCTGTTTTTGTACGGATAATCGACCATTGCAAGGTTTGCAAAACCGTCCACAATCCAGCTTACGAGCTTTGATTCTTCAACTACAGGTTCACACGTATGAAAAATTTCTGACAAAATTCTGTTGAATGCAAGATCGATTATGTTATATATTTTGTAATTCTGAATGCCCGCCTCCAGCTGCCACGCCACATGAAACTGCTGGCACGGCAAAAAACGACTGCAGTCAAACTACGAAGGTTTTTCCTGTTAGCAGATCACTTGTGTTAATGTAACGCCTTGCGTGATGATCATGCACTTGTCGAAGGACAACCTCTGTGCTGCTTCATTTACACTGCATCTCAGTTATACTAGTTTGCAATCCATCAATTTGCTCCCAGTGTGGCCAAATTTTAAAAGCCAGTGTATTCCGACAACTAAACAGTTTGCCCAGTATCTGGTGAAACTTCACAACATAAAAATCCTAACTCAGAAAAACCAAAATCCCTCGTACTAAACGCCTTGGCCTCAAAATCCTATGCTTTGAAGACACATTTGAAAAGGATACAATCTATTGCTGCTTTAGCTTTAAAGTAAAGCAGTGGATTTGGAACAAAATAGCAGTCACAAACCGAAGCATAAAATTAATTACGGTTTCAACCGGAATTTTTTCTTTTCGGGCAAATTCCAATTCCGCCCGAAAACAAACATCCTTAATTCGGGTTACAACCCTGGATCAAGCGCATGACGTGGAATTGCTTAAAGGTCCAGAAGACATTTTAGCATCGCTGATACAGGTTAAAAACAACTGACAAAAGCAACCTTGAGGTAAACTGTAACAATGAACGATGTAGAAGTGAGATTGGTCAAACTATCATCACTTACTGAGCTCCACTAGGCAGTCTTGCGGTATCGCTCATCACCAGCCACGAATTTTTTATGTTCTTCACGCATTGTTCCCCACCAGCTACTCCCAAAAAGTCCTTGGTCACGATTTGATTATATCCTTCGGGATCAACAAATCCAGTGAAAAAGCGAACAGGAGCGGAAGCCGCAATTGCTCTGAGAAGCAAGCGAAGCAAACGTTTCACGGCTCGCGTAGTCTGCACTCTGCAATGACTGAGCTATCATATTCAAGGCAGTTGTGATAGTACAGAGCGGCATTTACACCGGAGTTGTAAGCGGGCCCCATTTTGAAGCCAGAAGACGGTCCAAGCCCGAAATCACAAGCCCAAACCTGGCCCGAGCACGACATTTTTAAGCACGATTTAGGCCGAAAATCAAATTTACCGAGTGAATCAAGACATGAGCAACTGCGGAATATTCGTGACGTAGCAAAATAAACATGACTAAATAATTCACAATCAATCAGTTTCTATTTATGATTTGATCACCTCCAATTGCTTCAACAGTAACTGGCAACAAAAGTGTCCGTCGTTGCGAAAAAAAATGTGTATGCAGGCCCGAGCCATTTCGACAAAGTTAAGCCCAAACACGTCCCGACTTACAATTCTGATCTACACATCATCCTGTTCAATTCAACGTATCTTTCAGATGCCCAAACGAAACGTACATGGTGTATTGTAGTAAGGCTGAGATGGAATGGAAAGGTGCAGTAAAAATAACGAATATGAGAACCCAGAATGCAACTTCTTCCGACTTTTCAAAAAGTAGGACAAAACGCAAGAACGCGGCGGAGACAATTTTGGAAAGATAAGAATCGTGAAACATACTCCATAAAAACAATTTCCACTGACGCTTACCCATCAAAGATGTGTCCGTATTTTGTTCGAGCCCAAGCACTCAGCATACCACCGTAGGACCCACCAAAAGTGATCACTGGATTGGTTGGTGAAGCAAATTTCGAGCGAATGTGCGTAGCAAGAATGGCAAAATCTGCCAATGCTTGTTCAGATGTGAGTTGCGCAAACAGTGCTTTCGTTTCCTACAATTTATTTAACAGCTCGTTAATGCTTTTACGACAGTTCGAAAAAAACAGAATTTGCGAACTTACAGACGAGGGTTGAACGTTTCCATAAGGAAGAGACTTTCCATAGTACCGATGTTCTGCGAAAACCACCAATGCATTGAATTGCGGCGCAATGTCCCACATGAGACCCTGTCAAAACAGCAGTATTAAAACAATCAGTGAAGTAAATTAGTGCCGCAAAATATCATCACTAATGCAATTGATGTTTTGGCAAAAGCAGGGGCGTAACGAGGTTAGATGACGCCCGGGGCAAGAAGCAAGTTTGGCACCCCCATGTTCGAACCCGAGGTCATTCGGAAGCAAATGCGCTGTATTTAAGAACGCACCGTACTTGTGACATTGTTGGGACTTTTCGGCGCCCACACCGCAGTCATTCAGCGTCCCCATAGTGATTCGGAGCCCGGGGAATTGTGCCCCACTTGCACCACCTCGTTACGCCCCTGGGCACAAGCATAACGCTTTCAAAACTGACAATGATTTTAAGGCACGGAATGCAACGTCTGTTACGTCTCTCGTTCAAGTTTGGACGCAACAAGTGGAAAATGTTTATGAAAATTATGCTGTTAATCCAGGTATATAGACAAAGTTTGTAAAGAAAACAAACTAGAGTGAAGAAAACAAACTACAAACTAAACTATGTCATTCATGTCAAAATAAAGTAAATGAAAAGAAAAACAAAACATTTTGTCTTGCTGAACTACAGGTTACAAATACAAGGTTGTAATTAAACGACTTTGCTTCATACCTGATAAAAATTACTCTCACAAAATCATGGCATAGTTTTAAGCTATTCAATTCAGGCAAATTTCCCAGTTCACACAACCTTCGTTTTCCAAATTTTAAATCACCTTTTACCCCAACTTTACTCATAAAGTACAATTTTAGTAAAATTTGGGTTTTATGCTTTTCATTCTGAAATTTCAGTCAACTCACATGAGCTCCTGTTATTCAAAGTTCAATAAAGATTTTTATCATAAAGATAGTAACCATACTACTTCATGCTTAAATAGCAAAACGTCCATGTGCATAAGCAGACTGAGAATTCTTGTAATGAATAACTAAACTACAGATGGTTATGGTTAAGCAGTTACACTAAGACGGATATTTAATCAGCTTTTACAGTGACTAAACTCACAAAAATTATTGGTTTAAACAAGATGAAAGTAACATATAGTCAATGGAAAACTGTTACCTACGTAAAGCCCACACTGAGTCTTATTATACATTCGTGAAGTGATACAAGTTCATAAATCATTATATTGTCTTCAATAAAATTATTTTGAAATACAACAGACCAGAGAGTTCTTTGCCACCAATTGATACAAAATGATCTGCTCATGTAAAGTAACACATAATCTCATAACAATACAGTACATCCTGGTATGTTGTTTCATGTTTGTTCCTCTGTAGTATAGGCTGCAGGTGCCAACTAATTCTTAACCTGTGATATGTTGCGACTAAGTGTTTTCTTATCCTTGTTTTTTTACTATCCCTTTACATATGGACCCTGTGTGTGAGTCAAACATACAAATTTTTAAAAATCAAGGAAATAAGACTCAAAACATAAGGTGTCTTTTCCACAATTTGATATTTAAGTTGAAAGAAAACTTGAAACTTTCAGGAATGTAATTGTCAGAGCTAAGCATTTTCTTCAGCATTCCTTACAGTGTAATCATTAATACCATACTTTTCTTTATACTAGGAACTAGACACCGCAGTTGTAGCATATACGCTAACTTGAAACAAGGTGACATTCTTCCATGAATGATTCAGCAAACCTTACTGTGTTGTTGATAAATGTAACTACATCTCCTTCATTGCCAGTATAAAAAAATATCGGTCCATCTTTGTGATCAAAGTACTGATCTGACACAAAATATCGTTGTTGATATGTAGTGTCAATGGTGGGATTGAAATGATCCAGCTGCATGCACAAAAATCACATGGTTGTCAATAAGCATAATGCAAAAATGAAATTAGTTACAAAACATGAATTGATAACGGTTTAAATAAACATACAAAAACTCAAGACCAATGGGATAAAAATTTGCATTAGGCTGGATCTAAATTACTTCCTTTACAATATAAGTTTGCTTACAAACTGTGTGATTCAAGTCATTGTAGTTTACATCAGCTTACCAATTACAGTTACTATACCACATTCAGTATTTGAAACCAAATTCTCCACAATAATGCTCACAGCACTGTGTACACTATAACATTTGATTTTATATTGTGTTAATCAAATCAAATTAACCTATAAATTTTCGGCATTCCTTGTTTTTAACATGACAAAAAAATTAAAAATGAGAAAAAATGCTCACATTTATGTTATATTTAATTAATTTGTGAACAATTGCTTGTACAGTACAACTTGGTCTTTATAAAATAAGACTAAGGTTTAAATTACAAAAATTTCAAGCAGATATTGCTTTTCATCCAACTAAATCATCACATTTTTTGTTTTTTTTGGCAAATTACTACCTAAATACTTTAATTTTTACCTAATGCATATACAGCAGTAAAAATTGGTAAACCACAAAGAAACGAGCTACTGCATTGGCCTTTACCTGTTGTGTGAAATAGAATGGTTTTGGAAAGACATACTGGTCATTCCTCTTTATTGCAGTAATTGCAAAAGAACCAACTATGACTCCAAAAAGATAAGCACTGTAATAGGCACATAGGCAAATTTTATTTCGCATTTTTTATTAAGTTTAATGCGAATCACACTAAAAGAACTTGTAAAACCTGGAAACATATCAGCTTTGTTAACAGCACTCACTTAACATTATCATATACTTATATGATTACAGGCCTATATTTGAGTTACTTGGTCAATAGCATCCACTTTTGCAAAAGTTGGGAAAATTTTTTAACTACACACATCACAAAATTATGCATTTTGTCTGAGCCAAGTGTACAACATCAGAAACCCAAAAAGAAATAGCTGAAAAGATAGATTATATAAACTGTAAAGCATTCAGCAGAGTCAAATTGAGATTACCTAAACCTCTGGAAGAATTGTATGAAGATTATGTAGAGTCTTTGACAGAATCTATGCTTTGTTCATCACAGCAAATAAGCATGGACTCTGAACTCCCCCTTGCTTTCACGGTTGGTTACAAGGGGATAAAAAGTTAGTGCCCTACTTTATTTGCAGTGTGGTGCTGATACTATCTCATGAGGAGTCTTACTATACACATAGGTACATTGCTCTTAATTACTTTAGCGAACAGCAGGTTGTGATTATTGTTATCAAGTGCTTTAGACATATCTAAGAAAGCTACAAACACTGGCTAGGGTACTTTAATTTACATAAAACAACACAGTCTGTTTGAGTAAAAATATGCACATTTTCAGTACCATTTTTTTGGCTTAAAACCAAACTGGTTGTCTGTGGTGGCTGCAAATAAGCTAGTGAAATACAGGAAATAGTTAATGTTCAAACAATTCGAAGAACGTTTGAAAAAATGGTAGTTGCAAGAGAAACTGGTCTATAGTTCCCAGCATCATTTCTGTCTCCATTCTTATTTTCACAGATAGGCACCACAATAACAATTTCCATGCATTCCTATGGAATTTTTCCATGCATTAAAACACACATTAAAGAGACTACTGAGGTAATTGCACACACACAAATCAACATAAAAATGTATTCAGAAAAAATGCCATCTTTACCAGCTGCACGATTTGGAGGTAGTTTCTGAAGTACAGATTTGATCTTAATAATTAATGCACATCAATCAGGTCATCAATGTTTCAATCCCTTCAAAATTTGAAATGCTGCATATCTCTTCCAAATTTCTTTTAATTAACTACAAGCTGCTGAACAAACAACAATATTGAAACAACTACATCATCTTTAACGGATTTGGTGGTGGAAAACAGCATTAGTGAGCCTACTTACGATTTTCGCAATCATAATGCTTGGGCATCCAAAACGTAAGCAAAAGCTAAGTACACTAGGCGAGACTTACACTTAGTGTCCATTCATTCATTCATTTATTTATTCGGGAAGTAAACACACAAAAAAAACTCACAAATAAACAAGATAAAATAAACAAGCAAATTCATGAATAGTAATACAATCAAAATTATATCTGCATCTTGCCAGGGTACCTAATATAACCAGGAGGTTTTCTAGTTAGGTCCCCCAACTAACTCAGTAACTGTCCAGCGAAGAATGCTGAAGTGAGAAATAGACGAGCGACTAGATTACCATACATATATTTCTTAAAATAATAGAGATTTTATAGGTAAAGGCTAAAAATGAAGACAGAATGCGTGAAAGTACTGTCCCTGTAGTGTCTGGCACACTTCAAGATTACAAGGTAGACAACAATCTGCAAGGGCTCTTTCTCATTAGATTATTCCGGAAATGCGTATGTGAAATATGATACTCCTGCGATCTGTCTTCAAGCCACATGCGCATTTACACTTGCGGGAAAGCCCCGAGTCAGCAGTCATGTGCAAAAATGCAAAGCTACCAAAGCTGATCACTGCATCTGGTTTCAACTTTGGCGGTTGGATAACCGGAAGGATAGTGAGTTTGCAACCAGATACGGATATCCAAAAACCGCTTTCAAACGGGAGTCGGGAACCGGATACGGATATCCGAAACGCTTTTATCGATATTTCGAGGATTCAGACTTTTTTGGAAAAAGTTGTACATTGCACAATCATTCATATTGCACAAGGCTGCCCAACCTGCAGGCCGAGGTTGTTTTAAGTGGCCCGCGTTCTATTAAGTTCGTAAGCAGACTTTTGAAATTTTTAGTATTTTTTTATAGGCTCAAGTATATTTGCCATCAAAACACACCTAAATTATACCTGCTGTTTCTGTTATGGGCCTACCACCCAAAAACTTGCATAACAAACGCTTCGAAAATATGTCAATTTTTTTGATTTGGTTTACATCCGTACACACTGGCAGCACTACGTAAAACTGCAACTATAGGACTCATTATCACCTCCTGTTATCGCATAAAACTGATCAAAATTAAGTGATTTGTTATGTCACAATAGCTTATGTTACATCATAAAAACGTTTGTGATCCGCAGTAAATTTCCTCATGTGAAAGAGGCCCGCAAGCCGCAACACTAAAAAGGTTGGGGAGGCCTGATGTAACATCTTCAGAAGCATCTTTTCAGCCTCTGTGCCATGACTCCGAGTCTGTGTATGGTGCATTATCTGTTTTTATAGTAACTTTGGTGTTTGGTCACGTGTATTGTACTGTGACTTTTTATAGCAACTTGAAATATCGAAATCACCAACTTCGATCAGAGTAACCCACAGTGGTGAACAAAAAGCAGAAATGTGATCGTAAAGTCCGCGAAGGGCGTCTGCTTGTTTTTAGCGGAGACGGAGTCTCATGAACTGTATCGGATACGAAGTTTGTTTTTATGGTAATTTTGGTTTTAAAGTTCAACTCGCATTGCTTAAATTTTATATTTTTTGGAAAAATGTAGGCTGTGGAATTATTTGAAAGATTATCATTGCTGACACAGAAGGAGTTATCTAAAATTATTCAACAAATCAATGTTAAGTATGAAAAGTGCGTGGTGGTTAGCCTATATAATTAATAGATATTCATTGCAAGTCATGTTATAGCATGGGTTCCCATCTTTTGTTGAAGCTGGCACCAGTGGCCAAATTAGCACATTGGGCCAGGGGGGTCAAATCGCTGTTGTAGGGGCCCGTGTTAAAACCGTAAAGTATATGACGTCATCGTGCTCATTCAACCTTGGTACGACCTTTCTGCAACATTCCTTTCCTTA
>Ga0210059_1004913_pt1 | contig 21527 bp, 8 predicted proteins | sample Ectturendosymbi2_FD_188042 | JGI IMG/M metagenome (GOLD analysis project Ga0210059, IMG submission 188042) | Ecteinascidia turbinata endosymbiont from Florida, USA - Sample 2 (SPAdes) (version 2) | ecosystem: Host-associated > Tunicates > Ascidians > Unclassified | place: Key West, Florida...
AACCAGTCCAATCCAGTCCTGATCTGCCAAGGTTAAACCATGCATTTTTATTTTGCCCTATGAGGCAAAAGACTACTGGAGCAATTTTGCCTTTTACCAAATACGATTGGTTGAAGGCAAAATAGTTCCAGCAGAAATTTTCGTCATGAGGCAAAGCAGACACAGCCTTTTGGCATTTAGAAAATTTAACAAAGAAGTGTCCATTTGTCATCAGAGGGAAAAGCACTGCTGGAGCTATTTTCCCATTAGGCGAATTCAATTGCTTGGATTGATCAAGTGATAAGATCGATACACTTGGATTAGCGTAAGGTCCTTGTTGCATGACCTAAAACCCTAAACCGAAAACCAAACCCAAATCTAAACCCAAAACTTATACCCCCCAAAATCTAAACCAAAAATCCAAACCCAAAATTAAAAGTTGAAGCCAAAATCTGAACCCGAAACCTAAACGCTAAATGTAAACCCTACATCAAAACTCTAACATACACCCTAAATTTAAACCATAAAATTTTTGAAAAAGTACATTGTAAGCATTCCCATCAAAGGTCCAACCTCTAAGCCAAAGGAAATGGTAAGAGCAGAACCAACGAACAATTGCACAGCAGGTATAGACGCTAACCACTCAACTATGTTCACGTTGCTATTAGAATAGAACTCAACGTTAGATGTGAACAAAGGTGGATACAGTTCGAATTGAAAAATAATCCCAGCAGAGTTTTGGATTTGATGGCAAAATATAAACTACCATTTAGCAAACCTGTGAAATCGGATAACAACTAAAATTTATTATATTTTCAGAATATTCACATTAAAATAACAAACCTTTTCTCAATCCGATCCAGTCCTGATCCGCCAACTTAAAAAAAAATTCAGTCCGATCCAGTCCTGAACCCTCCAAAATTGGCTGCAGTCCTGATCCGTGCTCATCTCTGCAACCTAACCTTACTTACATCCAAGTTATATTGAAATTTTAGGACTTCCTGTGAAGTAGTATTGCACATTTGAAGGTTATGTTATAACATGCTTTGTAAAAAACAATCTGCAGTAATAATAATCAATAATAAAGAAAGTAATCTCTTATTAAAAAACTGACTGCGGCTCCGGCCCTTCCTTAAAAAATCAACTCCGGCTCCACTCCTATTTTCGAAAATTGTTAAGACTCCGACTGGAAACTACTCCGACACTCCGGCTCCTGTACACTTCTGCTGTATGGTCGTGTTATGCTGCATTTTAAGGATTATGTTTCCCCAACTTGCATAGAGGAAGACCTGAGACTTTGCTTTCACTGAGTGGTCAGCAGGGCTAAATATACTGACACCTTATCGTGGTTTAATGTTATATTTGCATATCGTGATCATGGTATTGGGCCTGTACTGTGACCTTGAGTCTTTTCCAGATCCCAGTAAAGTGATATAAGTTTTTCAGATTCAAATCCAAACCAAAAGCTATATTGCAAAATATAATGCAAATGTGAAAACCGAATCTTGTTTGAATCCAAATTCCTGCCACTGTTATTAGCCGTAGCCCATGTGGCGTCGTGATTACACCACATATAATGCAGAATTCGTAGCTGCAATAGAAGAGCGAACCTTGTCAAATGTCAATTATTATTATGCTGAGGATTGTCGGTTTGACTCTTTCTTTGGTTGGCTCAGGGCGACGCAACATTGTGCCTGCAACAAATGGCTCCCAATGTGTCGTTGGCTGCAATCCACTGTTAACCTGCAGTCCCAAAACTGAATTGAGTGGTGCAGTAACCTGCAGTCCCAAAACTTAACCGGAAGTTGCGAAGTATTTCAACAGAAAATAATTAATTCTAATCCAAACTTGTTTCACCAAAAATGATAACATCCAAATCCATCAATATAGTGAAATGTTGCAAGATTTAAATCCAAGTGCATGTTCATCTCTGGTCATTTTCATGTATTGGGCATGCCAAAACCACACTTTCAATGCAACGCCAACCAAGAAGTTGCGAAAACATCCCCTCGTATGGGCAATGAACCGCATTTATTGCACGTCCTTTTTGTGAAGGTTGTGCCTGGCATCACCTTCACATCTTGGTCAAAGTACCACTTTGTTGTGATTGGAAAAGCCGAGCAGCAAGTGGGCAAAGCTTCTTACTGTCGCACCAAGCAACAATAAAGATCCCACGTCGTGATCATCTTCTTTCTGCTTTTTCACGCAAAATGGGTGTTGTTCTTGACGCACATCCCGTTCATGGTGATTCGCACATTCACCACAAAATTAACTGAGAGGCTGCAACACTTGCAGCAAGGTTGGGCTAGATTTTTGAGATGATTGAGAGTAAAAGAGACAAGCAAAATGCAAACTGAGAAAACTTAGGTATAAATAATCTGCAATCAAACTTGTTATAACAACATTGAACACCAATTTCTAACTTATCGGGTGCCATTTTATCGCATATTGGGTGCCATATCATGACGAAATCATGTTGAAAAAACGTAAAATTTCGTGTGACTCGACATTGACTCAAGCTTGCAAACCAATGACTCGCTTGCAAACCAATGACTTGCAAACCAATGACTCGAATTTATTCACAGTTCTTGTGACTCGACTCTCACTCTGCTCGACCAAGTCATGACTCTGACTTGACTCGGAAAAATTTCAGATGACTCTGACTCGACAAAAATGACTCGGACACATCACTGTTATTTGCTGAACTTCAATGCTTTGACTAATTCTTCTTTTGCAAACAACTGAATGGGAAAATGTTGAACCATGTGAATAGTATCTGGTTGAGAAACTTTTCTATTCATGAAGCTAAACTGTTTGACCAATACCAAAATTTCATGTAAAAAGAGCATCAACCAAATGCAATTTATTGTAACATGATGGAACATGAATGATGGGCAAAATATTTTGTAACTTGCAATGCCATTGAATCCTTCAGCGAATTGATAAAAATTGCATAGTTGTACCTCAGCGTTAGGGCTCATTACGTTAATGTGGAACGTAGTTTTCCGTGATGCAACCACAAACCTAAAAGAAAGAGAAATTTTTGTAATTGAACCAGTTTCTAGTTTATTAAAGCTGGTGTGCAATTCAAAACATCTTTCACGCAAGCAGTTTCATAATAAAGGTATTACTACATTTTAAAGAAAACTGCAAAATATTCATGGGTTAAAAAATAGGACAATTTAATAAGGAATTTGTTCTATATGTTTTAACTGAAACATCGTCCACACCAGACGTCTAATTTAAACGCTTACAACTTATGAATATTAGTTATTTGACTTGTTAAGTGTAGATAATGCAGTCAACTACGTGATAGGCGTAAGTCAGTGCCGGATTTCCCTATAGGCTACATAGACTTAAGCCTAGGGCCTCAGAAAACTGTGGTACGCATACAGTCAATGGCCGGTATATGATCATTTAGATTAAACTTCGTCAAAAATTTGTAACTTAAGTATTATTCATGAAATTTAGTTTTATTCATCGTTTGTGGTGATAACGCCAAGTCTTCCAACGAGTTTCCATGAATCTCAATATGACGGTTGGTCAAGCTGCATGCCAACTATTGTACCGATATACTCAAAGCACGCTGGCTGCGTCCTGCGTTTGCTGAATCGTACTGATTGTTACGTGCGACCAGTGGTGAAAGTAGAATAATTTTCTTACCGGAACGATCTAGTATTTATCAATACCGTCCCGAAATTTCAGCCATAATTGTAAAAAAACAATCAAGAACACGTCTACGTTTTGCCCACCCCCTACTGTGCATCTTAAAAACACAAAAAATTTATTGTGCATTTTGAAAATAGCCATTTCAAAATCAGGCAAAAAGTGTTACAGGCTACGTTTCACTAACTTCGAAAGTGGGTCAGGCAATGGAGCTTGAGTTGTCTAAATGTAAAACCTCCATCATTTCCCGCACGTCAAGAGATTACCACAACACAAATATAAAACATTATTTAAAAGCTTTCCACAAAGGTTCATAGTAATTATCCTCTTTCGGCTTTTGACGAACCATGCCACTTGTTGAGTGAGCTGCTCTTCTTTTTCCAAGCAATGTTTTGACGTATGGATCTGGATCCCACGCTTGGCTGGGAGGTCCCACAGCGCTGATAAAGAGCAGGTTGGCGGCATTGTTTGTAGTTATCAGACTTCTATCGTTAATAATATTGTTCATTGCGCTAAACCCTCGGTCACAGTCGGCATTGCTTGGTGATAGAGTGTCAACTGCCACAAGCAGATTGTTGAATTTATTAGAAATACTTCTTCCACCACTTGACTTGTATTGAATAAAACCAAGATGAATTTCTTGGTTGTTGAGATGAAAGGTCTTACATAAACTTTTCACTTCGTTTTCGCCAAATCGAGGATTTTCATGTACCCAGTTGCGTGGATTCAAAACAGCCATTTCACTAACAAGGTTTTCGTACATCTCTTGGCGAGTTGCAACAACGCTAGCCTGTGCTCTGTTTGATACCGTAGTGAAGAGCCTTTGTTTCATGGTGTCAGCTGCAGCTCGAATGAACTGAGCCTGGTTGATGACTGGGCCTCTACCTTCTCTCAATTGCACTTCCTGAAACGACATTGCTTCTTCTGCACGTTGAGCCACAATAGAATACTCTCCCGGAGAAACAACAAGGCTTTCTATTCTTCTTATATAAACAGTTAGTAAGCATTGCGCTTTTGGCAGCGTGGTGCTTCTGTTTTGTAGTGTTTCTGACAAGTTTTTTAGTTCATTCAAGACATCCGCCATTAGCGCTAAATTTTTGACAGAACTGGTTGTACAGTTTCGGAAGTAATCCTTGAAATCTAGCTTTTTCTGTACTTTGTCTAGTTTCATGTTTTGAAGCGTTCTGAAAATGTTGGGCTAAGGCTGGAAAAGAATGCCAGACTGCCGATACCGCTCTGAATGATGAAGCTACCCAACGAACAGTAAACACTTTTCGATTCTTTTGAGAGTGAGGTGTAAACCATGGGCACAGTTATAAGTTCTCGCATGTTCTTGGGTGACTGGCTATATAAAGAATATAAACATTCAAGAAAAGACTGCAAGTCATTTGTGCCACTGGTAGCGTCTACTGCATTGCCAACAGCAAGTTCAAGTCTGTGATTGAGGCAGTGCCGCATTACGATATCAGGGAATTCATCTTTGAGCAATTTTCCAACACCTGATTTTGTCCCCAACATTACGCTGACTCCATCACTGCAAAATCCAATGAAGACTTCTTGCAGCAAGTCAGTGGTGAATCCATTCTTTCGCAAACAGTCCAAAATTGCGTCTTTAATATGTGAAGCACACAGAGTCTCCAAATCAACCAAATCCAGCGGTAAGCTAACAGGTGCCGCTTCGCCATCAACGCTAGTTTTTAGAAATATGAGCGAAGCTGATTTCTGACCAAGGCGGGTAGATTCGTCGGCTAAAACATTTATCTTGCTCCTGCTCTCAATGATTTTAGTTAAAAGTTTTTTTTTTCATTTGTGAAGACACATGATCTATTATATCAACGGTAACACTTTTACTGCGTGAGACGCGTCCCATGTCTAGGGTATTACCTTCCTGCAGATCAATCAAACTTTCAACATCTGTGAAAGGTTTGTTATTTTTTGCCACATAATACGCTGTTCTGAAAACTCGAGCAGTAGATTGAAAGACAGCTTGTTCACTTTGTGCATTCAAGTTAAGCAATACGTCTTTCTTTGCTGTTTCAAGAATATTGATAGCTTCTTTATGTGCTTGAGAGTTTTTGTGCTCGTGGATTTTTTTTCGAAGCGATGATAACTGGGCCTCTCTTGTGCTACCACAAGAAGTGACATTGCCCTCTGCCCATCGAGCCGAAATAATGACACCACGTGATGCTCTCATTCCCAAATTATTTACTTCACGACAAGAAGTGCATCCTATTTTTCCGTTAATAGCATACATCCAACTGTTTTTGCGTTTAAATTCTTCATATTGTTGTTCATTCCATATCAATGGATAAATAATTGAACTAGCTTCCTGAAATAAAATGGAATCAGCTTGTTCTTGTTGCGTTGATTGGTGATCACTGATTGTACTAGTTTGGGCGCCAAAGTCACTCACAGTTCTTTGAACTTTACTTGCTACTGCACTCACTGTTTCTTTAATATTATCTTTTCTCTTCCAATATTGATCAATTTTTCTTTGCATCTTGTTCTTTAGCAATGCCTGAGTCAAGCTTTGACAAGAAGAAAACAGTGATAGTCTACTTATTATTTTATATGCAGATACAACTAATACTGTACTTGCAATCTACCCTGAAATAGCAAACCTGCAACTAATACTGTACATGCAACACGCAGGCCCTGATTTTCATTTGGAGGCGCTAGACTGTTATAAATTGGGGCCCATTCTGAAAGATTCGCGATAGATGTCATACTTTACGTGCTCGCTACATTCACTGAACAAGCTGTTCCAATTCATACACATATTACTTCATTCTGAACTCCCTCGATATCCGCAACAAAAACAGTAGCAACGAAACTAACGCAAAAGCAGCGGTGAACAATGTTCCCTCTCAGTTGCGCAACTGCGCAGTACCACCTGACCACTTGCGCAATGAAATCTCATTCTCGCGAAAATCAAAATTTAACCGCAAAAAATCATTAACATTTTTTGGCAGAAATAGAACGCTTCTGAGCATGTCGCACAGCCAAGCTTCAGCAGTAAACCTGGAAAAAGCGTAAAAATATTGGAAAAGCATGAAATCATGAAGCTATTTGATTCAAAAATGTGTACATTGTTCGCATTTTGATAAGATTTTGAACTTATTCTAATAGCTCACAAGGTCTGTAATCCATTTCAAACTCTGCTAACTCAGTATTAAAATATTCATGCTGTAGAATTTCCAGGCCTTTCTGTCACACTAAAAGACTGGATAGTGGTTTCGTCTGCATCTGCTTTGGCAGTGGTTTTCTTTCGCTTACTAGATCTACACTAAATGCGCATTTCGACATTTTCAAGTTAATACAGCCTAGATGAGATCCCCTTATCCTGATTACTTTGAAAAACAACTTACACTCTGCTAACTAGACCAAAAAGCTCAAGCTACAAATTGGCGTCACCCAACCCATACATCAACATATATGTCTATTTCTGGTTAACGGTAGTTGAAATATTTGCTATGCACTGAGCTGCAAATCAGAATGGCTCAAGATTACGGTACTACAAAACAATTGAAGTCAAAGAATATACCCAGCTTGAACGCGCGCAGTATTACAAACTGTTAACATTTGGCTCCACCGAAAATCTGTAGTCTTGGCTACAGTGCAGGCTAGTTAATCTTGCCTTTACCCGTATTTTACTCATGAAAACCAACATGAAGAACGTCTCAACGAAAGCCCAGTCTCAACGAAAGTTCCTCCACCCTCCGAACTGCCTGAAAAATCTGCGGTCCCCTAACATTAACAACACTAAATGGCTTGAGAACCTTGTGGATTCGGTTTGAACTGCTGCTCACACGCAAAAAGAAGACTGGCCTCCCGCAATCTGAAAACGGCTTCAGACGTTCTGTGTGATAAAGCATACGTAACAATAGTCCATTCTCAACGCCATAGGAAGAGAATCCTCATTGTGATTCATTTCAACCCTTTGCGCCGCACCGTATTTCACATATTTTCTGAGGTACACTCATTCTTCTGCAGAGTGTTTTGTTAATAACGACATGCCAAAAAACTTGAGTTGAACTAAAACAAATAGCCTACATATTAGTGTACTTGAAACTCTAACCGGAACGCCGTACCAGCAACGATTCTTCCGGCTTACTTTCACCTCTGAATTGTGCAGTTGGGTAGGCAACCGTATTTATTCGATTGTAAGCCGCAGGTTCAGGGCCGGATTAAGGGGTTGGCAACGGGGGCAATTGCCCCGGGCACTCCACTCAAAGGGGGCCCCCGGTGATGTCATTTGTTTTAAATAATATATTCGTTTGAAAAATTGTCGTGATTCAAAAGAGATACAAGAATACAAATTCAATATTCCGATGTTGCGTTGAGTATCATCGATTTCTCTGCAAGTTTGACTTTCTGCCAGTTTTAGTAATCACTACTGAATATAAATATTTTCGGTTTTGCTCAGTGCAAATATATTTGAATTTGACTTGTAACTTTTCCCAATAGTCATTCTTTTGGCATGTGTTTATCTGCTCGTGCGTCACGCCTACTGCACAAATGTCGCGAAAAACGATACTATTTGCGTGCTAGCAGTAAAGCTAGTTCTGCTGTAGTTCCTGGTTAGTATCAATGATTCTGTAATTTCTTGTGCAGTCTGGAGGTAGCGGAAGCCGAACTGCCACGTTTGTTTCGTCAAAAGGGTAACGTATGGTGGAAACGCATCTTCCTCCGATGACTACTATTCTTGCGCTATCATACACAAATGAAGCTGGTGAAGCCATTTGCATCACATGTTACTGCGTGGTCCGTCAGAAAAGGTTTTTGATCAGTCAATTTGTAGAACGAAAGAGCAGAAAACGAGATTGCTGTATTTAGCTAGCACGATGCCAAAATCTGTAATGCTATCAGCAGCTAAAATGTCAACATTTCGAGGGGGAAAAGCGCAAGAATCTGGCGGTGTTATCTAAAACGCCGTGACTGAAACGTTTTTTTTTCAGCAAAGCTTTTAAGTAGCAACGTTAAACCAGTGGCTTTAACCAGGGCACCTGAAAATGCAGGTAAAACTCACGACATAAGTTTCGAAGTACCTTTCACACTCGGACTGACTGGCCATATATCGACATGTTGTTTTTCCGGTGTTTTTGTTTGTAATCTTTGGTTTCTGTTTATTGTTCGGCTGAATATTGTTTCTTGCCGGGTCACTCTCTAGCCCAGGGGTTCCCATTCTGCGGCACATGTACCTCTGGAGGTACATTTGTTTAACTCAAGGGATACATTTATTGTACAGCCGCAACAAATTAACTTTGAGACATAAAATTGAGTCTACTAAAGTTCTATTAAAATTTCAGTGGATATTTGTTATTTTACTCAGGCTTTTTGCCATAAGAAACTTTAGGGATACAAGCTCACCTGCCGAACTGCTGAAGGGGTACATGGTCAGAGAAAGGTTGGGAACTGCTGCTCTCCTGCGGATATATTTTTCCTGAGTAAGAACACACTGTAGTGTTTATATCATAAACTCTCTTCTCGCAGCTAACAGTATGTGCAGTTGAGTATCGTATTTATTCGATTGTAAGCCGCGGCTTATGAAGATTTTTTATCATTTCATGCGGCTTACAATCAAGGGCGGCTTACACTTTTCATTTCTTTACTTTATCGAAAGGTATATAGATGACGCTCAGTCTTTCCTTGGCTACGTTTTGTAGACCAAACTCTTCTTTCGCATTCGGATTTTCTTCAGCATCACGGGCACATCCGTAACAGGAGGGATTACGATAAACCAGTGGTCTTAACCGTTTCGTACAATCGCCCCCCTGTGGGAACTTTGTTTGAAAATCGCCCCCACCTATAATTTTTGCGTTGTCTGAAAATATTATTTTGTTTTGAAAATAATTTCAGTGCTTATGAAGTATAAATTGGCAATCTAAGCACAAAACGAACAAACAAAACGAATGCTAATGCATTCGAAGAATAAATGTTATTCATTTCCAAAAAACAGCTAGTTTCAACTAATGCGAACCTTGCGATGGTGTTTATCTGCAAGCTTTTTCAAAGCAGGTTGCAAGTTGATCAGTTTAAATGGAGTTTCCCCGATCTTGTTCATATCAAGGCGATTGCGGTATTTATTACGCGTGTATTTGGCGGAAAAATCAACAAACTACGTCGTGGGAAAAGCCAGTAGTAATAGCTTCACTTTTCCCTAAAGTTCTGGAAAACGCTCACTGCACTTAATCCAAAAATTTGACCATCCGCGTGTATGAAATATAGCACGGGCTTCATCGTCGATTTGGATGTCGATGAGGCGTTCTCAGATGGTGGAATTGCACTCGCTTATGCTAGCTAGCTGGCAAAAAGGTATATCATTTAGTAACTTTTACGCCATATAACTTTCGGCTTGATCTCCGCGACAGAATGACTTCATAGTAAGCCTCAAAAACAGGCGGCGAAAATGATTTTTGGACTCCTTAGTTTAGCCAATATTGGGTGTTTGGGCTTACTCGTTGGTGTAAGTTACTCCTTTCCTAGCCTACTGCTCTGTTATACTCTGCCAGTACAGCAAAACAATCGAACTGACTGAAAAACACGATAAGTACGTTATACAACTTAACGGTTAGCTCTTACTAATTTTACTTGCCATCAATTGCTACGTAAATCATCTAGCAACTGTCATATTTGCAGTATTTTTACAACAGAACACACTTCAAAAGCCTACATTGTTTTACTCGTCTCACGGTATTAACCAAATATTATAAAACAGGTGATAAGGACTGCCATATTTTTTGCCTGCGAAACAATGGTTTAGCAATGCTCTACCGAAGGCCATGAATACTTGTTTCAAGGCAATTTTGATAATAATAACACAATGCGGTTATAGTAGTCCCGGTCTGATGAACCAATGTAGGGTTTTCCTTTTGGTGTGTTTACGAAAATTCACTAGGCTAAACTTGACAGCAACTTGCAATTGATATTCACTATAGCCGCGAAAGTCGATGCAATGATTTAGTGGTAGCAATGTCATGGATTGTTGGGCCGTTTTTACTATCTTCAAAAGTTCTGAAGTTTTCCTGTTGAAAATTGGAGTTTGACGGAGTGCGTAGCCTATTTTCCGAAAGCTATATCAGTATTGGTCGCTTTCAACCAATATCAGTATAATAGAACTAATTAACGCATACTCTACGAGATAACGTCCAAACCCGCGTGCTGATGTGTACAGGCTGGCAAATGTTATTGTTTGATGTCTTTTTTGTGACGATGACCATCCAACGATTGGGTTACCCAACCTAACAAACTACTCAGTTCAACAGTTTCTCTACTCTTTGATCTTATTTTGAACATTAGACTCAACAAAGTATCTGCACATTCTAATCATCGTGAGAACCACAATGCTTGACTCCCAACCAGTGACAACTTCAGTGGTCTTGGATAGGATAGTTGGTGCAGTGAAGCGTTACACAGAACCATGTTAGTTTGACTGTTACGTGACCAGTCCGACATGTGTTTTATAACCTTTGTTACGAACCATGGAGTCGAAAGTGCATCAAATGCTTTGATTCCAAAGTAACAAATATTGTTTTTTTGAATCAATTCAAAATTTTAGTATGTTTCAACCTGCAGAAATTGCCCCCCTGGAAACTGAAATCGCCCCCAAATCTCGTAAATCATGAAATCGCCCCCACAACGCATAAAATCGCCCCCCGGGGGACGATTTCGCCCACGTTGAAGACCACTGTGATAATAACAGAAGGCAGTTGCAGTGGTGTAAGCATCATTAATACCGGGGTTGCCAGTTAACGGTTAACACACGAGTACGCGAACGTCGCGAATTCATCTCAGAGGCTCAGGTAACCTATGTTAAAGTGCAGTTTACAATCAAGGGCAGCATACATTAATTTTTAACACCATTTCGTGCGGCTTACAATCAAAGACGGCTAACAATCGACTGAATTCGGCAGGCACACAATCGACTACCGGAAAAAGCAAACGAGAACGTTGCGAATCAGCGAAAACAAGTTTTACCAACGATGACGTCATGAAATGCGTCACAGGGGCAGTGCCGGATTAACAATAGTAGCAAATGTAGCAATTGCTACGGGCCCCGCGGTCTTCTGTAATAAATCTTATTTATTACATTATATTTAAGATTTTTTTCAGTCTAAGAAGTCGGTATTTTACTAAGTTTGCCATAAGTAGTAAGCGAAGGTTTTCAATTAAACGCTATCTGTGTCCAGAAATTATACTTTGATTCTTTTTGTACAGGTGCATAACAAAAGGCATAAGATTGCGGTCAGCAGTGTTGCCAATTCAACTGATTCGCTACTAAATCTAGCAGGATTTTCAATCTAGCGGTTATCTGGTTTTCTAGCAGGATTTTACCAAGCGTTTGGCAGGTTTACCAGGTAACAAATTCCTGACCAAAGCTTGTTTCAACAGTTTTTCAAGGTGAAAGCTTTTACACCTTCATCAAAAAATATACTTCTCTTCTTTATGAGGTTTTTAATTGGGTAACACCAGGACAAAGCACAACCAGCTGCCTGCAATTATTGGGAATTTTTATCATGCTCCAAGGTGATAATTTATCATAATAACAATTACTTAGATGGTTTGGTGAAGCCTTATTGACTTGCTTGAGTGCTTAGTGAGCGCGTCAGGTTAAAGGCAACATTGGTAGAATATGTTTTTATCTCACGGCGCGATATGTCCAAGTGGTTCAGTTACGCTAGTTAGTAGTAATGTCTGGTAAAAAACTTCCTGGCAAACCAAAGCTGCCAAAAGTTTCGACATATGTGGTTGCAAGATTCAGAACTTGAAAGTTGGCTCAGTGCCTACTGCTTATTGTGGCGGCCAGAAGATGACGTCACCGCTAGATGGTGCCCATGAGTAACAAGTGGCTGTGATAGTCACCAAAAGCGAATTATCGTAATTCTCCTATCCCTATATAATGATAGTGCAACCTAGTATTAGTAGAGTGAACTCAGTAAGGCAGCTCTATTGCTGCTGGTTGCTTTCCTGTTAGTTAATGCCCCGAATTGCCATCTTTCTCTTGTGCTTGCCTCAGTAGTTCAAGGCGATGCAGTCAACTGCAACACCATCCTCTTGATTGAAGATAAGGCATTTGAGAAGGTTGCAACAATGCAATCACAGCGAAACACTGTGACCATAAAAACACAAGTGGTAGCAAAAGCACTCAAAAAGAATAGAGAGCTTTTTGCATGCCCCCTAATGTAACACAAAGATTTAAGTTACAAAGACCAGACCTAGACAGTTGTAGGGCTGAAGCTATGCTCTGATTGTTTATCGCTGAGCATTGTTCTACTGTATAAAAACAACAATTTGAAATAAGAGATCGTCAAGAACTGTGTGTCATACAAAAAACGAAGTAAACTGCAGTGACGTTTCTCAAAATGTTGACTAAAAAAAAAATATTGGCCGAAAACTGTGTTGGCCAAGACCGGCATTTTCAGCCCGTGCATATTGAGAGCGAGTGTAAGACGAAAAATCAATATGTTGTATAACTTTACAGGTTTCTTTTAATCATGTTAAAAAGAACAGGTTTTTAACAGAATTTCACTGTTTTTAGCGGATTTTAGCTGAAAATATGTGAGAAGACTCTTCGCAGAATTTAGCAGTTTTTTGTGACACCATTTGGCAGATTTAGGTCACAACCATCTGGCAAAACTGGCGGTCAGCACGATACATTCCCGACTGTCATGTTATGATGCAAACTGGAGAAAGCATGCAGAGATTAAAGCTATAGTAACACGGATGTCTTGCCCACACGCTGTATGATTGAGCAAATGTTGAAATGTTTTTTTAAACTTAGGGCCCCGCGCTACCTTAATCCGGCACTGCAAAGGGGCCCTCCAGTGAAAATTGCCCCGGGCCCCCCTACCCTTTAATCCGGCTCTGCGCAGGTTATAAAGTTTTTTCATCATTTCATGCGGCTAACAATCAAGGGCGTCTTACATTTTTTATTTCTTTACTTTATTGAAAGGTATAAATGACGCTCAGTCTTTCCTTGGCTCGTTTTGTCGACCAAACTCTTCTTTCACATTCGATTTTCTTCAGCATCACGTGCACACTCTATCACAGATGTGATTATGATAAACAGAAGGCAGTTGTAGTGGTGTAAGCATCATTAATAACAGGGTTGCCAATTAAACGGTAACGCACGAGTACGCGAACGTCACGAATGCATCTCAGAGGCTTAGGTAACCTATGTTCAACTGCGGTTTACAATCAAGGACAGCTTACATAAAATTTTAAGAGGGGCTAAAAATGGAGTTAATACGGCAGGCACTTAATCGACTACCGGAAAAAGCAAACGAGAACGTTGCGAATCAGCGAAAACAAATTTTACAAAGGATGACGTCATGAAACACGTCATAGGGGCCCTCCAGTGAAAATTGCCCCGGACCCCCCTACCCTTTTATCCGGCTCGAGCATTCGAGATTCGGTGCCTTTCTTGATTCATTCATTTCGGATTCTGCAACAGTTATAGTTGGGAAATAATGTAAAGCATATTGGGGATGGTTTGCGAAAGTGTAAATTCGAATTTGTTTTTCTATAATTGTTGATGGTTTCGTGTTTTATACATTTCTCAACGTTCTGCCGATTTTTGTGGAATGCATAGTTTTGTCTTACTGCGTTTCAATTGGTTTTTGCTTTGTCTTTTGAAAAATTGTTTTGGTTTTTGTGGTAACCGGAATTTTAGTCTAACGTCTGCGAATTCTTCCAGAATGACAGAGTTGCTTGCAACCGTTGACGTCAATGAAACCATGAAGGATTTGTATTTTTTTAGTGTTGGTCCAGCGATACTTTCCGTATTGGCAAAAATATAAATAAATCATCAGTGGCGTGTGGTAGTCGTTGTTACTACGTGTGCGCTGTTTCTCGACCTCACCATGGACTGCACGGTATGACGGTTCTGGACGATGAGACAATCGAATGGCTGCTCAACACCTAACCCGAGATCTACAGTATATAGTGCGGCCAAGCAGTTACTACATCAAAAAACGAAACGGGAAACTAGTGATGCAAGTTGAAATGGGACACTTTCAAAATTTGCCCCAGAAAATCAACGATACGTTCATAGTTTTCTTTCAAGCCTTTTTGTGATTTTCCATTGATCGCACGATCTGTAACAAGTCATGTCACGGTCAGTTTGATTGGGTGACGCCGCACGACACCTATCACACCTGAAGTATACGCCCCTACAATACCGTTGAGCAAAAAAGTGAGGTGATAATTATATTATCGAATTGTTCCAGCTACGCAGGATAGATTCTGCAATGAAATGCGCACGTGAGATTTAGGTTTCATGGGATTTTTTCATGAGTTAATTCTTTTCCTGTCGGATATTTTCCGTATGAAGTGCTTTTGAAACTTCAAAACTGAAATGCAACATTCATGGTTTGTGCGAAGTCGCAGCAGCAGAGCAATTTACGAGCAATGATCCGATGTATTTTTTGCGAAACGCAACAAAAACAAAACACAACAGAAGTTAAGTCACCAGAACAAACAAGCAGAGTTTGGTCATCCCACAATCAAAAGTTTCACAATTTCAACACTTTCGCAGTTTTTAATCTAAATCACTGTTGTCGTATATCCATCTACGAACACTGGCCCCAACGCGGGTGTACACTCCAGGCTTCTCAGGATCACCGCACGATTCACCCCAGGATACAATGCCACCAAGAGCCCATTTGCGGGTGCTATCACTAGAACGCAAAAACAAGACTCATTGGTCAAAATCTGACGGCAAAGATTGCTTTCCGGATGGAGGTAAGTCTGTTTATAAACAAACACAAGAAGCGATCGTCATATTTTGTAATGGTGAGATAACGAAGCAACGAAATACAGCCGGGTAAAATTGACTGTTTGCTTGTCAACATGCAATCATGTTTGGATAATATTCGTTTTTCCATTAACTAAAAATTTCAAGAAGTCTTTTGAAAACATGTTTCTGTATTTTTATAGATATTACGTGCGCTATAGTAGTGTTTAGTAGTGCGATGAAGCCACACAGCTAGCTTTTAGTATTTTGGGATAAAACAAAAGGTAGATCGCATGACCCAACTTGTGGCAAATTTGGGGTCGATTGAAACTGAGGAGAAAACTGAGCTTCACGAAATTTCAACCGAACAGCAGGATATACCAATGTATCAAATTTTCAAGATACAACAAATAAACGTATTTAAGTGAAAACTCATTCATCGTTTGCAAAACAATTCCGTTCGTTATCGGCAAAAATTCAAATAATGCACCGCACTACGCTAAACCGCGAAGCATACGGGCGACGCTGCATATTCCTGAAGCACGGGCGTGTCTACGGTATGAGTCCCAGTAGCGGACACAGGCCAATTTGGTGGGGGGATGCGATATCAATTTGCAATGAACCCAATGCTTCACAGGACCATATTGCGTAAATCAACCATTTCCGCATACTGTACGTACATTCACGAGGAAACACGTCTAAGCTTGATTTAGAAGAAGCTTGAATGATAAAACTAGTCAAACTTTAACACTGCACCGCTATGGAACCATCATTCAATGCGGCACATAACAGCGATCTGACGTAGTCACCGGCGTCGGCCCAGGTTCATCGAGGACTCGAGATAAACAGTTCACGTGACGACATAATATTTATTCTCATTGTAGATTACGTTTGTTACATCACAATTACCATTGGCAGTAGCCAGCATAGTGCAGGAGTGCTGTTTGGCTTATGTTGCAGCAAGTGAGCGCAGTCACTTGGATGCGGTTTAGATCAGTGCTCTTCAAATGGGGAACCTTACATTGTTTAATTGTCGTTTGGAATAGTCTGCAACACCCATAGTAATTTGTGTATAACATTTGTTATTGCAAGTAATTTTGATTAAATAATAACAAGAAGCCGGTTGATTCTGTTTGTTTTGAAACCGAAATTAAGAGAACGGAAAGAAACAAACAATTCGTAATGAGTGAAAGCACGAAAGCAACGAAAAAACGAAAGCACGATCATTCATGGGCGTCCGCAGAAATTTTTCCAGGGGGGAAACGTCGATGTTTTTTACATCATTTTTAAAATGCTGACAACCGGTGTTCCCTCTAAGATATGTTTACACTGAGCAAATTTGTTTTAGTGAGCATGATTATTTTAGGGCTGAGTACGTGGAGTTTTCAATGAATTACAAACTTTGTGAATTATATAATAAATATACAATCTTATCAAAATAAGAACGAAATACACATTTCATTCTAATAGCTTCTTGTTAGTGTGCTTTTCCATTGCTTTGGAATGTTGCGAGTGCGTGAAATTGCGATTTCACTGCACAATAGTTCTGGTGGTCCTGAGTATTTGCGCACCTTAGAGGGAACATTGCTGACAATGCAATGCAAATGGACGTTCACAAAACGACTTATCCTACACTACAAAGAAAATGTCCCATGTTAGGGTAACAATCACAAAAAACGCTTCGTTGGGAGCAACAGTCAGATATATTAGTATTACGGCAATTTTCACTGTAGGCTATCTGCAGGTTTTCAACGCAGGGAATTTCTTTTCAAGTAAGAATTGCCATGATTTGTAAAGAAAGAAGCATTGGATTGCCATGGTTTTCAACAAAACCACAAGTTATGACTTTATTTGCATAGCAAGCAGGGTCGCACCCAGCTTATATATTCAACTGAACTAACAATTGAACATGTTTTTGAAAATTGCGGAGCGGAATGTCCGGTTGCTCTCCCCCTGATTGCGGGATCTGCTGGCAAGACTTGTCAGCATCACTTAGAAACAAGAGCTTCAAACGTCTGGGATTTCGTCCAAAGCGATCAATAAAACCTTGCTACACAAACCGGACAATTTAATAAACCTGATTGTTGACACAACTACGGACAAACTTACTAGAATTAGAACATCACGCAGGTATTGTAAAATTGAGCAGATGAATTATGAAAACTCGGCACAGCAACTATAGCTTTGCACTCAGTATTCACTCAGATGTCAGAACTAAGCCTTAACAGTTAAGACGTATTCCCACAAGACTGCAACGATGTATTCTAACAAGCCACGTAATTTTATACTGCGTGAAAAGAAGCCTGCATAAGTGTAGTTTGACACTCGGGCACATTGGTCACACTCGCACTGATAATGGATTTTTCAAACTTGTGGTTGCATTGCTGTAGACTCGCTCATGCTTCTTTTGACAAAGTATAAATGTACGTGGCTTACCGCTACAGCATGTCACTGTCTCGCTGGATTACTTGCCAAGATGCGTGCGTTCAACAGTATCATGCCACAAAACCCCTGCTACCGGAATATAAAGTGAACCTTTGCAGATTTGTTGCCAAGTTATTGTTATGCAACGAAGACCAACAGTAGAACAATCCGCTCGCGACTTTCGTAACCCACCTCTGCAGGTAAAGGTGACATGAGTGAACTGCAAACTCATCACTGCATGACACTATAACTGTGAACCTGGCTCTTGTGCAGTGTGAGTTTTATACAGGCAAAAAACTGTCATTGCATTGCAAGAATCAAATTAAAAAATCGGAATGAAGATGCCGACTTCAGTTTTTTTTCCAGAAATATATGGTTCTTAATCCCAATTTCTAGGGGGGGACAAATGCCCGTTTGACCCCCGTGTGGACGCCCATGCGATTATTGACTATTTCAAATCAGGTTCCACAAACTAAGGCCAGCTCATCTCATGAAACGAAGAAACGTTTTTGACTAACTGTTAGCATAAGTTAATTTTTAGCATCTTTAGCGATTAAGTAATGTGCAGTGCAAAAAAATTTTTTGCGATAATTTTCAATGAAATCAAGTGTCATGTCAACACCTCTAGGTCTGGTGGGGGGGATGCATCCTCTGCATGCCCCCTCTGTGTCCGCGCCTGGGTGTGACAAGCATGGCTCGCGCTATGGAAAAATACTGGAAAGCTTGGAAGGTGAATTCGCCCGAAACAAAAACATCGCTGAGCCGAAAATAAATTTTTAGCGGTGTGCCATCTTGCTTTCCATAAGGGTTGGTTTGGCCCACAGATAGGCGGGTCATTGGCACTCTTGGTGTTTCGTACACACAATTCAAGCATTCTAACCTTTTTCTTGACGTTTGTCATGGATGGGAACAAAGGACTAAACAAAAAAGTTTTGCCACCCAATCTTACAGTGAACTCACCTTGCAGCTTACTAGTGTTTTCCCATATGTCTACCGTTAACGCGCAAGACTTTTATCGGCGTAGGAAAGCCAGTGATTTGGGTTGATGTTCCATTTTTAGCACGATACCACGGTCCATTTTCAGCAAATGTTTGCGGACCATCGCTTTAATTTCGAAGGACACAAATAGCCCATTAGCCAGGGTTTGCTAATCACTGGCTACAATTCTTTGAAAGAAGTTACCTTTTTTGTAAAAGCATTGAAAAGCTTGGTAAAGATGCAGATGCATATGGCAGACGTAATTGCAAATAATGCAAAATTTTTAACTCACATATACATCACGTGAAGTATGATCAAAAATTTTGTTGCTCTTGCAAAATTTCAAACGGATACAAAGTAAAATTACTCATCAGTTTTGAAAAATTTACATTTTAAACAAAAAATTACATGCTAACAAGTAACATTCACTTTTTTAAGAGAAATTTCCCTGACCTTAAACAAAATTTTGGGGCACATCGAGGGGCAAGCTATATTTGGGGTAGGTCTCCCCTGGTATCCCTAGTTCTGGCCATACATGGATGGAATCATCGTATTCGCCCTTCAAGACAAATAATATCGCACTCTTTTGTCTTTGATATCGACGCATTTGCGAAGACTTTGCTCTCGTTTTAATGATTGTCACGTTTCGACTTCAAACAGTTGTCAAAGTTAGACACCGAGCGCTATGATGCTAGAAACACATTTATGCGGGCACTCGCACGTATGCTACTTTCTACTTTAAAGCGGCTTCACCGATAATTTTGAAAGCAGTCGCCTATACTGGATGCCAGACAGAACCGTCGCCAGAAAGTTTTCAATAGGGGGGCTTGCGTTTGTGCGGGGGGGGCTTGACATTATAAAATTAACCAAAACTCCACTTATTTATAGTGTTTCACTTTTCAATTTGGGGGGCTTGCAGCTTTGTTTGGGGGGTAAGCCCACCAAAGCCCCCCCGTGGCGACGGGACTGATGCCAGATGCTTCAGCCGAATATCTCTTACCAAGAAACTCCTGAAAATGTATGCTGCTTGAAACTTACTTTTGATCGAAATAAGCAGTCTTTGTTTATGTACGATTTTTCGAAGGGATGCACTGCAGTTTGTTTAAACTCTGCCTGTCATTGCACTTAGAGCATTCAGCTGTACAATTTTGAGTGGTTCCTCCACTAACGCAAAACTAAGTAACAACTTCTTTTTCGGTTACAAGAAGGGAGCTGCCATGTGTTTCCAGGAGAGCTGTCTAAATCAAACGATATAGTAGCGATGAAACGATATAGCGTTGATAGAATAAAGACTGGCTGCAAAAATCCAACTGTTCTTTTAAACTTCTTGTACATACCGCATGATTGCGAAAAAAGAGATCGCAAAACTCATCAGGATGCTTAAGACAATTATAAAATTATCATAAAATTGCTAAAAGCTCGGAATGACAACAAAGATCGCTAAAATACCTAAGCGCCACAAGATGGCACATATTGCTAAAATAAAAGGCTAAGCGTGTAACTTGCAGAAAGCAACAAGGACAAAAACCTGTGTGGCAGTTGGAAACAAAATTGATGAAGGTCAATAATCTATTCGTGTCAGCTATACGTCAGCTCGATGTATGGCTCAGGCGCCCAATGAACATATTATACTCCCCGCTGGTAGATCTGTGAAAACCAAACCAATACGGTCTGGAGACAGGGATGTAGTGGGGTGGGAACGCGTGAGAACGGCTTTCTCACACCTTTTTTGGCATGGGAACGTGTGCGAACGGCGTTCCCACACTTCTTATATTTAGCACGACGTTCCCACACCTCTTTTTGACAAGGTGTGGGAACGCCTCTTGCGGAAACGGCGTTCCCACATCTCTTTTTTAACACTACACCCCTGTCAAGTGGCACAACATACCTCCACAGAGCGAAAGGACCTCCTGAATCTCCTTTGCAAGCGTCTTGCGTTGTGCCTCCTCCAGCGCAAAACATCAGTTTCGTGATGCCTTTTATTCGTCGACGACAATACGAATTGTTTCTCATTGGGAGTTTGACCTTTGAAACAGCGTATAGGAATTTTCGCAGATTTTTTAAAATAATGTTTAAAACTTTCTTTCATTCTTAATAAAGTTGTCGATGTTGAATAAAGTGAAAACTTTTGAAAACATCTGAAATAAGTTTGACATCTTAATTTAATTTCAATCGTCCTTTTTTACGTTGAGTTAGTGCGTGACGTCTTTCAGACTCAGATGCACATTACAACCAAAAACAAGGGACTCAGGTCAGAAAATATTATGTAACTTTCGCAAAACTGTAATCAGTGACATCGTGCCACTAAAAGTACCATCCGATTGGCTTCGAAAAATCGAACGGAAGTAATTTGTTGCTTCGCTAACCACCTTCAGAAGAAATGCTTTGTTTCATGTCTCTAACTCCTGAAAAAGCCTTTTAGTGATTCTTTACCTTGCAATCATCGATTAGTCTCTGGCATAGTTCTGCAACGTTGCTGTGTTGTGTGGTTCTGTACCTTCAGAAACTTTTGTTGACAGTTGTCCCAGGATGTTTTGGGTTTCCCCCTATAGTAGTCCCGGTCTGGGAACCAATGTAGGGTTTTCCTTTTGGTGTAGGAACCCAATGTTGAGGTTTGGGTTGTTGCCCAGCGTAGACGTTGCTTGCGAGGAATGCTGTCGTTGCATGCAGAGATGCTGGTTTCCCCAAACGCTACCAACGAGGCAGTCTAGTCGTTGTATGAGTACTGTTCTAACTCCCGACTAAA
>Ga0210059_1004914_pt1 | contig 21517 bp, 11 predicted proteins | sample Ectturendosymbi2_FD_188042 | JGI IMG/M metagenome (GOLD analysis project Ga0210059, IMG submission 188042) | Ecteinascidia turbinata endosymbiont from Florida, USA - Sample 2 (SPAdes) (version 2) | ecosystem: Host-associated > Tunicates > Ascidians > Unclassified | place: Key West, Florida...
ATCTAACCAGTTTGTAAGTGCGATGTTAAAATCAGAGATATTACTGTGGAGCATGTTAGGCCTCGCGCCCCCCTTGGAAATGGGCTTACGCCCCCCTGGGGGGGCGTGTCCCCCTGGTTAAGAACCACTGCTCTAGAGGTTGCAATCTTGTTTGATTTTGTTTGACTCAAATTTGATCTGAGCAGTTAAAACTGAACAGTTAAGCTTGATTTGAAAACATATTGTGTTAAGAATACTTCAAGAATTTGCATAAATTGAAAAACAACCTATTCCACTCTCTCGATAAAAGTGAAATGTCTTCATAAATTTTTCTGGCCTGTGCAATGAAAACATGACTTCAAGAAACTTCTATACCAATTTTATCTAATAACGTTCACAGAAGTTTGTGAACTTCAGTGAAGTGGGATACGGTCCACCGCACACCCCAGGCCGACTTTGCACAGGAGCTCAAGTTCTTGCCAGGTTTGTTCGAATATCCTTGGAAGATTTTTTTGTTTGTCTGTTTCGTCGAAAACTGTTACGGTATTTTCTAAATTATTCTTTTTTAAGTATTATAAAGTTACTTTTTATAAATATTTTTTGTTTCATTATTATTAATGAGATTGCGCCAGTAGCGCAGCTAGCCCAAAATGTTTTGGGGGGTCAAATATTTTGAGTTCAAGCGAACAACAGTATTTTGTTTGGGACACCGCCTCTCACAGTGCAAAATTACAAGATATGCTAGAAATTTGTCTGGGCATGGCCCTGATAGCAGCAAAGCTTAGCGTTACGGTTCATACCTAGTCGGAATAGTTAGCGCTATCGCGGTTTTGTGCAAAAGGACGTCCATCCAGCGCTGACTTCCCTTTCAATAATACGTTAGTGCCTGATGAGCATATTATTTCACGAAGCTGCGATTGCATTCAGAACTTAAGGTCTGGTTCTCTACGAAAGTGCGTACTTTTTGTTTATTTGTTTGTTTCAAATTTATGCGTTGCAAATTCGTATCAGAATTTGCCTGAAGGTTTTTATTTCAGAGACGATGACACTGGTTTCTACTACCACGGAATTATCCAGCAAGTTTTAAATTTCAAAAATGTCTTAGTGAGATTTTATTCAGGAAAGGAGACAGTTGTGGCAAAATACCATTGCATTTCGGCGGCAAAGGCAAAGAAGCGCGCGTTAGAGGTAAATTTTATTGCATGCACGTAGATGTACGGTAAAGCTATCTTCAGTGGTGGAAGTTGTTTTCCTTCAAACACTTATCACTACCCCATTTTCTCTGGCTTTTTTTGAGCAAATTGCATCTCTTCCGCTTGTAGTTTGCCGGAATTTCCATATTTTTTTCCTTAATAATAAATCAATGTTGATAGTAACGTCAACACATCACCCTTCACTTAAAACCTGCCCTGGCTTTATTTCTGCTGCTCTAAGAACCACGGCCTTGCCCTGACAATTCACAAACATTGCCATCAATCGCTTGAGTTTGACAACTTTTGCAGCTGTATGAGAACAGCGGTCCTGCCAGACCTCCCCATGCCCATGTCAAGTCAAGTCATGCTTCCACTGCAAGTACACAACAAATACCGCAGTTTAATTGACAAAGCAAAGCTTTGAAGTTTAAACGAACAGCACAGGTTGGGTGAAAGACGGCGAAAGCAGTCACTTAATCAAGCCCAGCCCATATTAATGTCTTTATTTTTAAGCGTGCCTTTATTCTTAAGTTAAGCGTGTTTTCTGAGTAGAGCGCTCACGATTTGTCCCTGGAGTTGCTTTTCCGTAAATCTCGATCACTTCACCTGGAAAAAAAATGAACCCACAACGGCATTGTAGCATTACCGCAAGTCCGCAATTGTGGAATCAAAGATCGACCCGACTATGATAACACAAGGCATTGCGAAAAGTTAGCGAGTGCAAAAATTACAAAATATTTGTTTTCTGCTTCCGCTACTTCCATTGCCTTTTAAGTTTTGGCGATAGCTTGCTGCTTAAACGAGCAGGTTGGGCTTTGTTTTTCCGTCCGGTTCTACTTGCAACATTAGCTGTTGAGTAGTACAGCTTTACTTTTATGACGTTTAGGATTCCTAGAGTTGTGCTGAAAAAGTCATTAACAGCTTTTCTCGTCAGTGCAGTACCAGGGTTGCCAGATTGGCCTTTTTTAGTTTTTTCTTAAATTTGGCCTCGTTTCAAGTTGGTTGGTCTAAAAAATTTTAGTTGGCCTTTTGGCTTTGTTTGGCCTCATCTCAAGTTGGCTGGTCTTAAAAAATGTGTTTGGCCTTTTGGCTCTTTTCTGGCCTTTTTTACGTGGAAATAGGTTCGTATGAAGGAAAATATTGTCATTCCATTTTTTCGGCAACACAATTGCAAAATATTTGCATTAAATGCTATATCAGACGCCCACATGCTGATATTAGTAATATTTGAGGGATGATAGATTCGAAATAAAAATTTTGCGTAATCACTGGAAATGTGTGTACTCACTGTACTGCGCAGTGTCTATTGTGTTGTAAGCACTAAACAGACTCAGTGCTTGCAGACAGGTCTGCGTCTCTGCGACAGAAATGCGATAATTATGTCGAAGTGGAAGGGCCCTGATGATTCTGATCGTAAGTGCAGGCAGGAGTGAATAGGAGAGACTTTCGTGCAGAAAGCTGCCGATGGATCAGTATGCAAACTGTGATACCATTGTGCCCAAAGTGTGCAATTTCACAAAACATGAAAAGTCAGGGAAGATCAGTGCTCCAGTAAATGCCAAGCAAGATTTAATCCTAATTTCGAAGAAAAAGTTTTTGATATTCTTGTAATTTAGATGTTTTTTGTGACAAAGGAATGGCAATACCGCAAATAAAGTTTGGCTTTTTTTTGGCTTTTAAACAGTCGTTTTGGCCTTTCTCTGGCATCTTTTTGTCATTGTTTAACTTTTTATTGAAATTTGCTAAAGAAGCTACACGTTCTATCATTCTAATAACTTACTTGAAAATAACTAGCAACTGGGAATTTCTTCGAGTTATACAAATCGAAATCACTAGGTTGTACGTGAAAAACGGTAAAGAAGCAGCATTCAAACTAAACAATTGCACTTTGTTGAAAAGCCTGTTTTCACCCAAGAGTTTTTTAAATCACACGGTCTAAGGACAATGCAAACCATTGAAAACAGTGCGATCATAGCAAACTCTTATTCTTAAGCTCATTCTAGTGATGTTGCTGTATTGAGACAGTAAATAACTACCGGGTATGTTCGACACCACGAGGCTATACACAGGCTGTCGCGTACAGGATTTCCTTGTATTGTCGACAGTAAGTTAAAAAAGGGGTTAAGATGAGTGCACCCGCTATAGATCACTTGTCAAGATAACCAACGTCGCTCACAGCTCGACGTTACTGCCTTAACTCTATGAAGCCCATAGCTAATTAATCATTTCAAATGAAGATTGCAGATAACACCTTTAGATGGCTGAATGCAAGAGTATAACAGCACTCAAAGAACTGTAATGTTTTAATGATATATTTTCCTTGTGGCAGAAACGCATAAGCACTCCACCTGGATAGTATGCGTGGGACTATCTGGATAGCTTCGTTTGGGGCTAAAAGTTAAACTAGCAATTTTTCATCCAATATCGGATTTTTATTTTCGCTCCTTTTTGAAGGTTTTGGACAACGTGCTGGTGTGTGTTGATGCTGACGATAACGCTGACTGCTACGCACCCGGAACTATCCTTGGAACACCTGGACAATTGCAGGTGCGTCTTACTTTTATCAAAGGATAAGGAGTTCTTTTTTCATTTGACGAACGTTCCTCTGCGAACATAGCTTCTTTTTCGGGAAAATTTTAAAACCGAATCCTGGTATTTTTTTCTGGGGAGGGGGAAATATAATTACAACTTGAAATTTCGAAGGTTAATTGCCTGGTTGCCACCTGGGGCTGTGGGGCCTACCGAATCCTATAGATTTACATGATTTTTGTTCTTGTATGTACGTGGTTCTTGCACTCTCACCTCCGGGCTAGTAAACAAGTCTTGCTTAGAACAGACAAGGCAACATACTTAAAAATAAGCACGTTTTTTTCTCAAATCACGTGGTTGGTGGGGCGCCACAAAGAAAACAAAAATAAGGGGGCATTGATCCATTTCATCAGATTTGGCAGCTTCCTCGACAGACCACAGAAAATTCCTTTGAGTCCTCTGTTTTTTTCTGAGTCCAAGTTGCCAGATTCTTTAAACTACAAGACTCTGGTTTCCTGGTTAGGCTAATCCAATAGCGATTCGGGATTAAAAATCTGGGGGGGCAAGGAAAAAAGTAGGGGGGACACGACATAAATATCTCTCCTGCATGGTGATTTTCCGTTGTAAGGAAGAATGATTTGCCATGATTAAACCTATCAATCCCAACATAGGCTTGAGAATATCGTCAGAACCGTCGCCAGAAAGTCTTCAAATCGTTTAAAATTTTGCTGGCTGCAAGTTATTTGCTATATATGTCAATCAAATGAACTTGAACGTGAAATTAAGCACAAAACTGGGGGGCAAAGCAGGGGGGCAGCCAAAAATCTGGTGGGACCATTGCCCACCCAGGCCCCCCCTTAAAACCGCCAGTAGGCTAATCCAATGTTGTCTGAAGACATAACGGATAAGGAGACAACATGTTGAACGCTAGAGTTGCTCTGGTGAAAGACAATGCTATTCATCCTACGCAGCAGCTAACAGTTGAATTTTTAGAACTTGCTTCACGTAAAACACCTAACTAGCATTTCAATGGATGTTATTTGCTGTGTAAATATTCCGTTGAATCCATAGAAACTATTCCATTGAATCGAAATGGTGCTTCACCTTGAAATAGGCTTTATCTAGATATATACAAGTAACGACGTTTCCCAAACAACCTGGGCAAACTGTGCTGTTCAAGCAAGAGTCAATGCTCTGCCTTTCCTGAAAGTTACTTTAGGAAATTTAATCATTTTGCGATTTCCGATTTGCTACCGGCGTATAAAATTGAGTCGGTGTCACGAAAGACACCTGAGCGTCACTGTCAACAGAAAGCTTTTGTTGCCTGCAGTAGTTATCTTAATGTTGTTAGGTCCTTAGCATTATCATTTTTCCTATTTAAATCGATTTAGCTCATTGGTTTTCTGCGTAGTAAAGGGGTGTAAATACATTTTATGTTTTTACAGTCTTGCAGTAGCCTCCAGTTTTCAAAAACCTGCAGCTATGCCCAAAGCATAGAAAGTGAGATGTGTGTCGATTCTTACAGAACAGTTTTTGTTTCGCTGAAAAAGCGCTTTTCTGTTGACCGCTCTAGTTACATGGCACCTAAAATGTTTTCACTATTTGAAACCAAAAAATGTTTATAATTCTGAAAATTCTGCAAAATTATAAATTGTTGCGAGCATTTTTTCTTATTTTTTTACGAGATCAACCCATGTGTTGATTTATTTTGCACAGCAGCGACACGCGTTTTACATCATACTCTTGTACGATTGCACAAAAGCCTACGTTTTGAGAAGAGATTTAGTTTGGATTGGTGGTCGTCAATATGCACGGGCTGTAAAGTACATTCAAAGGTAAAGTTGACCACCATTTAAAAACTCTATTAGGCCATCTGTATTACATGTAAAGGTTTAGCTTAGGAACATTAGCAAAAGCTTTACTATTTTAAAATTACCCTTGTTAGAGTTGAATTTGTGTTTAAGATATTATTCAAACTTCATAAAACCACTATCAGCAATTAAGTGCACATTTTTAAACGGCAGTTAATGTGCTCTACGTTCTTTAAATGATTTTGTCTGAAATGGTTTTGCTTTCTATTTTACAGTCGCCAAGTCATCAGTGACTCGGATGAGAGCGATTCCGACACAATTGGTGGGTGAATGTGAATGAAATCGCTTTTTTAGGTTTAGGCAATTTGCTGAACTTTTTGAGGTGCGTTTGGGCATTTAAAATTCTAATTCAAAATATGACACTCTAGTAAGTAAATTTTGAAGTTGTCGAATGGCTCAAGCAATCTTTCCACCTTTTTATACTGTAAATAGCACCTATTTTACTTTTTCAAAACTTTTGCTTCAACATAAATCTGTTGCTCATGTAATCATATTTGTCAATTCAATATCACAGACTTACTTTGTGTAAGCAACAATTAAATTTTATGTGCAGCATTTGTGCTTAGCGTCAGTGTTTCAGTGAAGTAAAACCGTTTTGGCAAAAACGAAAGCAACCAGTCACTGCAGCATAAGGTGAAGAGACAGTGCACACGCGGATTAACCTGTATACTGCTGCTGAAATATAACGGATGAGTATTTTTGAACTGGTTTTTACTTCATTACCACGGCCTACTTAAGATTAGAAAAAAACATGACAAAGCTTGAAAAAAGTCCAGTAAATTACTAGTGTCATTAAAATTACTGTTAGTCATGTACTGAAGGTTCGTGATCGAGTTTACTTGTATTTTGAAAAAAAACAAATAGATCTGTTGGCGCCGGCCTGCAAAATGTGACGTATCCGCCCGTATCTGAAGCAGACCGTGTCATTACTTACAAGAAATTATGAAACATCCTGAAAATTAATGCTTGAAGTTGCGTTTCAGCTTCTAAAGAATAACTGGCAGCTTGACTTGATAAATAGTGGGTAGCCTTTTTTTCTTCAATCAGAACTTTTTGTGAAAACTGCCAGTATAAGATCCATGCATGACGTTTCTCGTTGCACTTTTTCTGTTGTGTGTTCACTAAATTCGGACTTTCTTTGCCATGCGTTTCAGAGGATTTGATCAAGAAGGACACAGTGACGACAGCTCTTTCCGAAGCCTCATCGTCGGAGGAGGAAGGGCAGGAAGTTGCGCGCGATCCTAAAATGGAGGATATCCGCAACCGGCTCAAGGCTTGCGAGGATAGGCTGGTTCAGACAAGTCAGGAGCAGACTTTACAGAAGCAGGTGTTTCTGCATAGATTAATTACAATTTTATTTGCGTGTTCGCGAAAAAAGAACTGCTACAAAGTTTCAAGTCTAGTTAAAATTTTCGAAACGTCACAAAGATGTGAGGATGACACTTGCGAACCAGCTGTGTAATTGTTAGGACAGAAAAAAAACGGGAAAATAATGAGCAAATTTGGGCAAAACTGATGTGATAATTGAGAAAAAGAAAATTGGGCAAAAATTCCACATTTTTGGCAGTCTTTTTACCGTATTGCCTCTCGCGCGGTTATACATGTGTGTATTGCGATAGCTAAGTGAAAACGAGTCAACAATGTACACGTCTGGCTTTACAAATATATCGTTGGAGCCATTTTGTAACTAGCCCAGAAAACTCTGTTTCCAAAGGGTTGATCGTTGTAACGAAAAAAAGGCTTATGCCTCATGTAAAGACCGATTGAAAGCTTATGCTCAGGGATTTCGTGGTGTGGGATCGCGTGGGAACGATGTCCCCGCACCTTTTTCTACTGGTACTAGATTACATTAAAACGTGCCTGCGATCTCACAGATGTGCTAGCGACACGCAGATTCGCGCTGCTAGTCAAAACCCAAAAGTCTGCAGTGAAACAGGGAGATCCAGTGTGGAAATTCTTGTGGGCGAATGCTCACGTTTTTCGAACTATTTGATGCATTTTTTTTAAGCCACGTGGTTTCGTTCTTTTTATTTGGTGTAGGAACGCCGTTCCCGCGCCTTCATAAGGCGAGAAACATTTCGGTTGATTTTGCTGCAAAAGACGGCTGGTCTCTGTCCTGCCTTTGCAGCTTTTGTTGTAAGCGAACATATGCCTGTGCTGTCAAACTCAAAACTTGACATGAATGCTTCTATCTTTTGCTTGTTGAAACCAGGGGATGAGATTAATTGGATGTAACCGGAAATTGGGTGAATGCTAAATTCTCTCACTACCGGTTTACAGTCGATGATGACGTCTGTTGGATAATATGCTTACCAACGAAGCATTTTATCGACAGCAGTGGCCAAATTTTTGGAAAAAGAAGATAGCAAGCCAAAAAAGAGAAATAACCAAACTGCATATCTTGTGCGCGCAGAGCTTTCCTCGCGAGCAAATTTAACTGTTGTTTTTCAAAAAATTGTTTGTGTTTTCAAAACGTTGCTGGGAGGCGATGCTTACTTTTGTGCCCATTGATTACGAGTATGGTGTTGCAATTTACAATCAAATTTTATGTTCTCGAAGATGCTGACAAGTCAAGCAGACCAACTGCAGCGACTTTTGAAAGAAATCAGAAGCAAACTGGAGTAACCTGGAGGAAAATGGGATTTATTGCTGAGCTGTTGCTTGTTTGCAATTTGTTGACTGACTTTTAACAATCACAGTTCTACGAAAGCTTCGCGAAATAATTATCATTAACTACGCTGGAGTACTTACACCAAATTTTTCTCGCAATATGCTGGAATAACCTAGCACTGCTGAACAGTTATTTTATTGCCATTTGTATTCGTTTGGGAATGACACACATAAATACTCACATTTTCAAATTCCAAGATCAGTGTTTGCATTGTTATAAAATCTAAATTGCGAAGTTTTACTTTGCTTCACCTTCAGAAAAAAGGAACAAGTTTGAGGTCTGTTGTAGCAACAAGCAAAATCAAAGGTGCATTACTTATGGGCTCACTTCGAAGAGTAGTGTTGAAACACACACACATCCTGTGGTATTAGAGACGGCAACACTGCAGTGGGCTACTTGCTTACCTTTTTGCTAGTTTCAGACAGCAGTTAGCTGCGTGAAAGTAAACTTGACGATTGAAGTCATTACGACATATAAGAGATTTATCGTGATTTACGCCAAAGAGAAAAAAATTCTTTCATCTGAACCTATCGCTCGCATGGCGTTTTCGAACCTACAGCCTGCCGCATATGGCACGTGTGTCCTGTGTTGTCCACCCTGTGTTGTGTGCCGTGTGTTGTGCACCCATGCTTTTTGAAACGAATGTGAGCAGACCAACTGCGGAACCTGATCACCAGTAAAAAACTTAAATTCACTGCTTTCACTGTGTTTTCATCTGTCAATGGTTTTTCTGATGAACGCCGGAGTGGAACTGCTTTAGTATTTTTTACGCTCTCTTTTTTCTTTTACACACTCTCTTTTTTCTTTTGCACGCTCGCTTTTTTCTTTTGCACGCTCTCTTTTTTGTACGCTCTCTGCCAGTAAATTCACTGACATTTTGTTACTTCCTGAACAACTCCTAATTGAAACCATTTCTGCCTGAGTTGCCTTCAACTGCTTGCATTCAATTACGGATTTGAACTACTTTAAGTGTTAGAAAATACTTTGATTTTTATGTTTCGCATTACTGAATACTCGTTCTCTGGCGTATGAATCTCGTGACAGGGCATGGGGCCAGCCTTTGTTTTATTATTGAACGAATTGCGTTGAAGAGTATTACCTATTATCACGCGCTTTACAAAAGCGTGTAGGCCAAGCTGTGCAAGCCGCACTGAATAAACTCTATGGCGATAATCGTAGCTAGATGCACAACCACCTCAGAAAGCGTAATACTTCGTAGCAACAGGCAAATAAAGATTTACGATACGACTACTGAGAGTTAGTTCGAATTTATAAAGACTAACGGCCACAAAATCACAGGAGAAGACCCCTAGACACATAACACTTTTTGTTATTTGCAAAATAAACAATTAACATCTCTCGAAAATCTGTATATCCCTAAAATTACATTTCTATGACTCAAATACTTAGTTCAAAGTGACTGAGAGCACATCAGCGAAAAAAGTAATTTTTTTGGCAGAAGAAATAGCATCGGTATGAACAACGCGGCAATGACGAGGAAGAGCGAAAGTAATGTTTTGTATCTGAAGTTTTCAAACGTTAAATGTATGGCGAAATTCTCTGTTTTTGCAAGGTTTTGAAAATAGTTCGAAAAGATTTTCGTCCAGGATATTTTCTACCTGAAAACATTTACCGTCGTCAGGGTTCCTGGGTAAGAAAAAACCACAAGGTTCTTGAACTGATAGCGGCAAAGTCGCTTGTTATGATGAATGTGGATCCATCCTCTGCTGGGACAACGGTGAGAATCTTATGGAGGATTGCTTGAAGAAACTTCTTTCCTGGTAGTCTCGAAGTCAGCCTCATATTGTCTAAGCCAGTGGTTCTCAAACTTCCATGAGCCGTGGCCCTCTTCTAAGTTTAACTGGCGAATGCTTGTATATCGTGACACTTGGGTTATGCAATATTACGGCAAAGCTACCTAGTGAAGACCTCTGCTCGGGGACCCCAGAGAACCGCTCCGTGGCCCCCAAGGGGGACCGAGGTCCCCGTTTGAGAAACCCTGGTCTAAGCGGTCTGAACGATGCTGTAAGAAAAGATACATTACCGCATAGAAAACACCGAGCAGTCTCGTGAAAACGTAAATTTTTCTAAGAATGTACTTTTTAAAACGTCATGAGAATATAAGAAAGGATTGGCACCAGCAGCAATCCTTCAGGGACAATAATGGACAACCACTCAGCTCATACCGCGTTTAAGAGTGTGGTCTTGCTCTTACCTATAGTCGCCCATTGATCTTTTGATCCATGCGTTTTTTTCATGTTGTCTTTGTTATCTATACTCAAAGCAATATCAAATTGCACCCTGTATCATTTTCATCCCTTTAAAAATTTCCTTACATAACATTTTCATCCCCCGTTAGGGCGTCACGAATGGCCTGCGGAGGCCCACCTCCGCTTGCCACTAAATGCTGCTCTTGCATTTAGCCCTTGCCACACAGCCACAACGTGATGGCTCCTGCAGTGGGAGCAAGTCACTGGCAATACTGCGCATGATGGTATCCTTGCATCCCTCAACAACGCTGAGCACGAGACTGCAAAAAAGCAAGCTCCATTTGTTAAGTCTTCGGTTTTGTCCCATTCTGGTACAGAGTCCAGTCTGCTAACAAAGATCTATAGCAAGCTCTGCCACTGAACTATCCAACCGCCGCTATTCGAGGCTATAGCACAGAACATCATTGGTTGAAACACTTGTAAAACAGTCCTGAGACATGGAAAAACCTTCTGTGGTTTATCCTCGAGAAAGAGCGAGATATCCAAAGACAAATACTTCTTTCTTGAACAGCTACCAACATTTTAAAGAGAAAAAGTCATATTATCAAACCAGCACCTCTTCAATCTGTATATCGTTTTCTATTGTGTGTGCAACTTTTAGCAGTCTGATCAAAATACTACGTATTCCGTTGTATACGAAGTTGAAAAAAATTTAACAAAAAATCTATTGAAAAGTGTGCACGGCTTGACTTGAGTTCATTTGCCAAGTGTGATTGTTCAACATTCGTAAGGTTTAGCCCAAGCAGAACAACGACACCTCATATACCCTTTGTTTATTTATCGTCTCCTCTGGCAGTTTATGAACTTTATTTCCTTTTTTTCAAAACGACGAACAGCAGCAATGCGTTGTGGCCGCGATCACTTAAATCCAAAAGAAATAACTTCGGGTTTGAAGTGACAACGTCCGGAACTTGTCATGCGCGTCCGTTCCACGCCCTTAGACGACTTTTTCTTTCGTTGCTGATAAACCGAAGACCTCAATGCACAAGTCCGACCACACCCTGTTTTTAAAAACATAACGTCAACACGGCGGGAGGAGGAGACGTCATTCGTTGGAGATCAGAATTGAAATGTAGTTTTATCGCGAGAACACATCGCTCTGTAGTTTATTGGATGCAAAGAAGACTTTCTTAAAGCTCAAGCGCAGTTCATGGCTCTGGTTGCTCTTGCTAGAAGGTTCTTTCGGCTTTAAAGCTACAGAAGGGTTGCAAGTTTTTTTTCTCCACACACTTGAAGTCAGTGGTTTGATCGAAAAAGCGGTGAAAGGTTTCGTTTCTTTGGACTTTTGGGAAAATTATAAATGAAAATGTTCTCATTTTTAAGTTTTCAGAACGATGCTTTTTGTAAGTTCAGAATCGAAACTGTGCAACATGTTGCTGCGGTCGAGTTAATCTTCGTTGGAGGACATTATAAGCAGATTCGAAGCACATTTAGTAAAGCACGGAAAAAGCAATACTACGAAGGCCACGCCGTTAAAGCCGACGTGAGCTTTTGTTCTGCTGGTTAACAAAAGATGAGGTAGTCTGCGTCTTTTGTTTAAGTTCGATGTCGTGGTTCCACCTCGTGAATAGTTGTTTGGATATCGCGACTGAATTCTATCTTTTGTGTGACGATGTTCTCCCAAAAGAGACGTTTGACAGGCTTTTTGCTGCTTTGATACAGGTTTTTCGGTTATCTAGGTCAGATTCACTGCAATATTGATCAGAAATAAGTTCTTTTGCAGGCATTGACGGACTTACTTCAGCACTACAAGCATCCCGTAGCACTGGAAATGCGCAAAAGCTGATGAAACATTGTTTACGTAGTTACGCGCGATAAACCGCAGTTGCTATGTATTCTCAAGCCATCTCACAGGTTAGACAGGCACTATGCCAAATACCAAAGGGTTTCAGCTCAGATGCAAGTAAGTAACGTACCACTCAAAAAGCACAAGGCACAAAGTCGTTTTGTTACACGTGGCGTTGCAACCAAGTAATGCAATATGTGCTGAACTCGTGTTTACTGGCCAAATCCTGGCGAAGAATGTTGCTTGTTTAGTCCATACAAACTGGCAACTTGAAAAGTCGTCAAGGTTTTGTGAACCTTCACCAACGTGCGACGAAAAACTCAAATGATGTGTGAAGTTCTGGATGTGAGTATTTTGCAATGCGTTGTCCAGCACGACCTGATTGCACCAAACGTTCTGCTGTTGTTAACTTGCAACAGATAAAAACCTGGATCTTGCCAGTATCAACTTGACTCATTCGCAGTGGTGGAACAAGGAATTTGAAGGCCCAAGGCAAATATTTGAGGGAGGCCTTCTTAACACAAGTAGGCACTCAGGCTACTTGAAAAATCACAGCAAATATGTAACTTACACAGTTCGCATAACATGCATATTGTATATCTTACTATTTTAAACTACTCGTACGTATGAGTGATAATAATTTAGATGTAGAAGTGCTGTTCATCAAAAAAAGCTACTTCAAAGCATGATAGATATTTTTGTCCCATTATCAACAACATTATTAGCCTTCACACTTCAGATTGTTAGGTTCTGAATCTGACTTAACAAAGCCTTCTGTTTGCGCCACACAACAAGCAACACATATTGGTAAGAAACCTTACGTGTAGCAATAAGCACCAAATATGATCGACATTTTACGAATAGGGGGAGGCACACCAGGCCCGTAACCAGCTTGGGACACCAGGAGAGGCAAAGAGTTTTCTGAGAGGGGCCCAAATTTTTTGAACTACAGTATGTTAAATATTTTCAAACTAGATCCAACACATTTTTCCAGGGGGGGGGAAATTTTAGCCCCCCCGCCACCCCTGGTTATGGGCCTGGGGCATACGTTTGAAAAAGGGGTGGCGAAGAAAGTGCCACAACCTTAAATTCACCATTGCTCATTTGACATCTCAGCTGCTTGCTCAAACAACAGATGCGTCCTCTTGTACAAACAACCAAGCAACAGTAATAACGTACAGATGTTTTCTCATGGGACGGACTGATAGAGAATGTTTTGTTTGGGTCTTCAGTTCTTTAATTCGCTCGTTACATAGCAACGTTGTACCTGCAGGGGTGCACATGAGGGACTAAAATATTTCTTGGAGAACGTGCACTTTCCGGCGCCTGCGTGCGATGGCACTGCGCCACAAAGTGTTGTTTAAGTTCTGTACACTTTTCCATTTTCGCAAACTTCTGACATATATGCTCGGTACAACGTGAAGCATACGATATAAGATGCGTTTGCATTTGTTTCGTCGAAATGCTATAGACAATTCATCGGCTTGAAACTGTTGCTGAAAATGGAAGCCGAAGAACGGTTAAACATAAGAATGATGTTCGAGGTGAGGGTTGTACTCGTGCATCAGTATCGGTGAATTTAGGAAAATTTGTACAGGCGTCGGAGTGTTTTAAGCCAATGTCACAGTTTTGAGGCTGCCCACACCTTGATTTTCGTTGACAGTGCTGATTACCTAAAGTTGTTCACGGATGATAGCGCGTTTGGTTCAGACAGACCTTTTCTGTTTGCCAAACACATGGCATGAATAGGAGTTCTGCTTATTTTACAATCCTTAAATAGATTTACTTGAACAGCAGAGCATTAAAATGGCTTAGAGAAGATCAGTCGCAGTCAACAACTTTGATATCAGCATAGGACGTGGATGGTCTTATAAGCTCTTATCAAGCCCGATAACGTTATAACAGTGACACATATGTTTTATGTGAAATGTACACTATATGTTGAACATCCATTCTGGGGTAGCCACCGTTAGGAAAGGATAAAATAAGAGACCAACTAATTCTCCTAAACATGGTCAGCGCGATAAAAGCGTTAGCAAATACTGAAAAACAAAAGCTTTTCATTGGATACTTATGCTGTATTATCTTTTCACCCTTGTCGAGTGATTCTCATTGTTGATATTGGTAGTTTTATGGTACTGGAGTATGGGCATCGATTCTATAGACCAGGGGTCGGGAACTATGGCTCGCGAGCCAGATGTGGCGCTTTTCATGACAGCATCTGGCTCGCTTGATATTTTCTTAACACGATTGTTACGAATGAAACTTTTCTCTGATTTTCCATCTACCTGACTACAAAGCCATCAGCAACACCATGCAGCACCAGAAGTCGCATTTACAGTAAGAAGCATGTTATAAGAGAAAATTCCGACATTTACCATTGTTCAAAATTGTTGATTTTGATTAAAAATACACACGTTAGTTACATTAAGTGTTGAAAAATGCCATATGGCTCTTACGGAAATACAATTAAAAATACAGTATGTAGGTTTCATGGCTCCCTTAGCCAAAAAGGTTCCCGACCCCTGCTATAGACAAAAACGTGAATCGTTGGGTTTTTCTGATGACAACACCACAATCATAAAATCACCAGTCTTCTGATTTATACTAATTGTAATTGATATTTTTCCATAAACGTTGCAATTGCAAAATAACTTTTGCGACCTTGTGTACTTGCTACTTCAACTGTATAGCCTCTGCTGCTCCAAACATTGTCATGGTTTCAAGATAGTTGTTTTGTAATCGAGCTCACTGACCTCAACAGAACTTCTTTTCACTGGTTTCTCTTGCCTTGCCGTTGAAACCTTACATTTCACTATTGTTCATGCAGGATGATGTTTTATTTTTGTTTCATACTAATATACACTTTCTTTTGAGATTTTTTGAAGTATCATGCCAAGATCTGACAGTGAGCGTTTGTACCTGATTTGCGATTTTGTGAACGTTGTCAAAGGACAAAAAGTGTTAGCAAGGTAAGAGTTGAACTTGAAATTTTGTATTTTCTATATTCGTCAAAACCGCCTCGATTATAAAAACCATATCAGTAATGAACTTGTTTTCCTCTTTGTCTCGCATCCATCCTAGTTGTTCAACCTAAAACAGTAGAAATATTCAGCTGCCTGCCGTGCACCTATTAATCAGTTTTTCTATCGCGAAGTTTTTCAAAGATGCTATTCAGTTGATATATCTGCATGTATGTTACGGACCTAAACAATGGCCATACACAGATCTTATCTAATTTATTAAAAATTCATTCGTTTAAATTGATCGAGACTAAGTTATTGGGGCTACTCGACCACTTCACAGTAGCATCTCGTATTTGTTCACGTATTTCATATCCCAGCAGCAATGTCCGACTTAGTTAAACTTCCAAATGTTCGATCGCAAAAGCATTCAAAGCGCTTTCATTCGATTAAAAAATCTCAGCAGGATCTGGATAACATTTTCATACGTTTGTAGCAGAAGGTTTAGAAGAAAGGTTAAATTTCAAAGATCCTAACACCAGGCTGAAATGAAACATTATGGGGATGTTCAGCTGGACAAAAAGGTTTTGACTCCCTCTAGTATGTCACACTACCTGGGCTCAAAATTATAAGAGGTCCAGGGAGAACATTTAAAGCGTGACAGCATTGCAGCAACATAGCATCATCTGCACAATTTAACGGTATTTTTAAGTTTTAAGATGCACCTGAATTGCAAGTCGATTCCAAAGGTTTGCAAGTTGAAAAGTGCTTCCTTTTTTATGTCATCGCGTTTGGAATTAAATAACTAGTTTCTACAAAGGTAACAAAAACAACAGTCGGCAATTTTTTTTATATAGGAAATCGATTAACACTACTGATCGTCAGTCCTACAATTTTAGATTCTTTTTGAATCAGATTGTACGAATGCAGATGTATGCAAATTTGAATCATCGCTAAAAGATGAAAGCAGAGCCCTGTGGGCTGATTCCTCGAAAGCTTACAGCAAATCTAGAGCATTTAATTGATGTTTGGGATTATAATGAAGTAACTTATCGCTCGTTTTTCTGGGGTCAGAGGTGATTCAAGGTGTAAATACATTTGGTTCTTGTCAGTTTGAAGTTTTGATAAAACTTTAGTCCAGGCGTGGTAGGCGTTGGTTTGATTGAAACGATTGGTGAGCATTAATTGTCAGGATTTTTTTAACTTTTTAAAACCGGCGGCAACAACACAATTTTCTGATTAAAGTCAATTCAATAGAAAACGTACCGGTTCCCCCTGAGCAAAACGTAACTTGACTATATAGGACAGTGTTTGACTGGAGTGATTGAATGCAGAACTAAAGCTCCAGACTGAGTCAAAAAAAATAACTCTTCATACAGCCTGAGCAGTGGACAGGAGAGAAAACTTTGCAGCTATTTTAACAATCGCTACAAGCAAAACATGCTTTTCAGCCCATTGAAAAAGGAGAATGAGACAGCATCTACGCTGCGCTTGTGATACATTTCCTCGCTAAACCTAAAATTTAGGTTTGCATTGCTAAATTGAAACACGCGTGCCTGACGTGTTTGGGACCATTGTGCTTCAGTTTATAATTAACACAGAGGCATCTTTGTCCAATCAAAAAAGCGAACTCCAACGCTTACGACAACAGCACCAGCAACACGGAAGTTACAGCAACAGCAACAACGCGGTAGTGCTTAATTCGTGTCCTTTCTGTAGAGATGAAGAGGATGAACTCTATTACGAGGCAAAGATCAAAGAACGAGTAGATTCACAGTGGGCAGTGGTCCAGTTCGAACGTCGCGATGTAGACAACTTTCTGGAAACTCGAGGAAGAAGGAGCAGACGGCAGCAAAACACAAAAACTCGCTTCATCATACCACGTTACGAAGAAAATCTTGATGATGACCTTGAGGTGAACTATTCTCATGAGTCGAATCTTTTTAGGAACAACAATAACGCTACAACCAAAGAAAATCAAATTGGTGGTTTTGAAAATCAGGTCATTTTATTATTATTATCAGCAACAATTCCTAAGAAGATTTATTCAGTGAATCTTTTCTGACGATGAAAACATTTCTTTTTCGAAACGATCCGTATGATATAATTTAAACCATAGGTTTCTACGCAGTTTCTGCTGCTAAGACTTTGCAAGACTTCCAAATTTCATTCAGTTAAATTGCACATGGGACAAAGAGTTTACAGTAAATATCTTTGACTTTTGCTTCTGCAGAAGGATTTATATGCTTATTTCACTCTTTCAACCGATGCTGGCAACAGTTAAACTTCGTTGAAACAACACGTTAAACGTGTTTATCCAACTCAGAGTAGCTTTATGATTTCAGTCTCTTTTTTTCCACATTTTCAAACTGATGCAACATCATTTCTCTTGTAAAAAACTATGGCTTCAAAAATATATGGCGGTATTTTTGACACGAATCTATGAGTTGCTGTTTTGCTGCGAATGTTGTGCGAGTTTGTGCTGGCGATAACTGCAGTTGTTGTTGTAAACATAAGAAACTGCAAAGAATGAACAATCTCCGTCATCATTCGCTTCTGTCTGGGCAAAGCAGCACTTCTTTCGTAAACAAGGGTACAGTATTTGCAAGACTTTGTGTTCGACCTGAAAAGCAGTAGCTGTGTCTTGTTTGCACAGTGAGGCGCTTCATGATAGTATAATATTTCAGGACAGGTTTTATGTATTAACCAAAACTGAACTGAATTTGGGAGAAAAGTGGTGTAGGTAGCACTGACACGATTTTTTATTTATTTATTTTTTTAATTTTTGGTGACGGCAATTGGCGGCAGGCCGAAGCCTGAACTGTGCTTCTTGCCGGGGCGGTTGAGGTGAACGCTCTTGCCCAACGAGCGCTACGGCAATTCACTCAGTGGTTGTGAACATCCAACCTTCCAATTGGGAGGCCGACATTTAACCACTGAGCTATTGCCGCCCGAACATGATTGTTTATCAAGCAGATAAATTAGCTCTTCTGGCGATTATTTTATTTCATACAGCCTGAGCAGTGGACAGGAAAGAAAACTTTGTAGCTATTTTAACAGTCGCTGCAAACAAAACATGCTTTTCAGCCCATTGAAAAAGGAGAATGAGACAGCATCTATGCTGCGCTTGTGATATATTTCCTCGCTAAACCTAAAATTGCAGTTTGAAAAGTGCTTTTTATGTATAAATGAAATAATCGCCAGAAGAGCTAATTTATCTGCTTGATTTGAAACCTGGTGGTAAATGCTGCGATACAACTTGTGTAGCAAAAAGAACAGCATGATTGTTTATATTTAGCTTTATCTGAGAGAGTTTTATCCTCGCTAAAAGCACCGGGCAAAACAAGCAAATACCCACTAGTTTTCTTGCACTGCAATCTATTTCACCATATGCGTATATCTAACAAATAACCCGATAACAAAAGCCACAAACCTTTCGTGAGCGTGACGTCACTGATAAACAACTGAGCACAATAAATAGTCACAGCATATCGTTTTTTTAATTTTGTGACAAAAATTAATGCTATTTGAAACTTGTGGAAAATTATAATTTTGCAGTATGGCGCAGCTGATTGAAGCTATGCAACCCAGGTCTTTGGCAAATTGTTTTAGTCCAGAGGCTACTCTGTGGGCATAGTTACTCTACATACGAGACTCGATGGTGCCCGATTTTGTGGATTCAAGTTTGGCGCTCTACTTCGATATACTCATTCCGTGTGTTTTGAACCAGGGGTGGGGAACCTACATATAGCCACGTGGCGCATGAATCGTGGAAAACCGCTGGTGTGCCGCAAAATATAATTACTTTTATCTTAAATTTCTACCTTCATCTTCCCAAGGAAAATAAGGAGAGAAAACTATAAAGAACACGAGAGACTTCTCTTGACTTAATGCTACGTGTCTATTTGTCATGGGTTTCGTTTCGACGCAACGTTTGTTCTAACTTGAGTAACGAAAATTCTGATGCGGTCCATATTAAATGTTCACGCGGACCGCATTTGATCAGTGTGCTGCAGGTTCTACATCCCTGTTCTAGATTCGTCAAGGTCGCAATTCGTCCAATTTAATTGATTGTCCTGGGGTCTCGCTCGGACTTTCCTTTCCCAAAACTTTTACGTTTCACATTCCCTGCGAGCTGACCCAGACTAACAATAACTTCGGTATGTCCCCGGCCCGGAGTGGCCAGTTATTGTCTTCGGCGCAGGAGTTGCCAGTGATTCGACGAGACTGACTAACCTCAGCTGTTTTTCGGCAGCTCGTCGGTAGTTGAACAAAGTGACCTGGCTTACAGATAGACATGAAAATTTGACCATGAACGTGAATCGTTCGCAAGAATGGGAAGCATTTACAAATAGTCCACTTTGCAGGAAGGCGATTTTGTTTTGGCGAAAACTGAGATAAGAGGAAAGAAAGACTGCTACATTCCAGGAACAGTGGCACTGAGAACTAGAAAAACACCAGTAAGTTGTAAGGTTTTCTTTTTATTGTTTTTAAGCGTTTGTATTGGCATCATTTTTGCCGAAAGTGAATTTGCAAAGGTTAGCCGGGAAGCATGGTGCTTTTCTAAATTTGCAAGCACAACAACTGTCAATTTGTTTTGAAAACTGAGGCAGATGTGCTGTTACGCATTGTGTTTGTTTGAACCCTGACTTGAACTCTAATCAATGCCTCCTTGTTTCACTTCACACACTTTTAGTAATTTTATTGGCCAAACCAAAGCCAAATAGTGACCATTGGTGCTTTGAATATAACTAAGACCCACTGCTATTTTATTTTTGTGCTTGTGTCTGAACACAGTTTTTCAGCAGCTCCCTATATAACCGTGATAAACAATGGGCTTCGTTTGGTGTTGAACCAAGGAATCACTGAAAGTAGTCGCACTTACCCTTACCCATTATATTGGCTAAACTTATCTGATTTTCAAAGGACCTACTTTTGTTGTTCAGATCGACGAAAACACTTTCGCAGTTCACGCAATGGACAACTCTCACCTGCTTTTGCGCAGAGAGCACCTTCTAAAAATCAATCCTGATCGCTCGCCCTTCATTCTTCACTTGAAAAAGAAATCTGGCAGCAAACATTACCGGTAAGGTTGCATGAAGTACTCAGTTCAGATGAATGCGCTTTTCACATACTCAGAAACCTCACGCGAGAATGGCATATTTCTGTTGGAATTGCACTTGTTACATGGTTCTTCCTATACATTTTAACCAGGAACATCACTGCTGCTACAGAACTGAACAAGTTTCCAATGCAAAATAGTACGAAGCGAATATTTAAATCTTGTATTAATCCCAGGTACCCTTTTCACATACACCGCCGAAAAATGGAGGCAGGTAGGCCGAATGAGGTTGCAAGCTAGTCAGGTTAAAAGAAGTCATTGCTGGCAGGTTGTTCACGAATAATTTCCTTCCAAGCTTGTGTCGCTTTTATTTTGGAAACTTCCTCTTTGATGACTAGATAGATTCCGCGCCTCGTTCTATGCCTTCCTGGCCAATGACTCGATGTTGGATTTTTTCCAGATAGGACCGCACAGTACGGTCTACTCGTGACGAGAATAATAGTGTGCGCGATTCGAAGGATTACCAATCATGAAATAAGCTTGGTACATTGTGAAGAACATCAGGCTGCAGTAATAGCGCAAAATACTTGGATGTGATAAGACTTTTGTTTTGATTGCGATGATCCACACAATTAACTTGCTTTTGAGCAGAGTTGTTTCACTTAACGATTACCTTTCTATTGGGGAATGTAATTTTTGCAATCATTACCAACCTCACGACGTGTGAAACCAGTTGGAACCGGAAGAAGCTAACGCACTCCGCTGATTTATTCCTCAAAATTTGCCAAGTTTTTCTGATCATGAAACTGAGAAGACATGACTCACAAGGTAAAAACAACTTCGAACGATGTGCCTGTACGCGTATGTTTTCGGTGTGCCCCATACCCAGATAAAAAATTATCCCTGGGCGAAGTTTCGATGTGAGCCGGCCAGCATAGGAAGTATCTTCGAAAATACGAGGCTCAGGCGTGGAAATACCCCGGAGCGGCGGCCGAAAGGTTACCTTTTCGGGACTGGGCCCTACAGTGGCAGGCGACGATGTTAGTTTGTGCATCATTTCTGGCCCATTGTCGAAAACCAACTTAAGACCGAATGTTGATATTGTGCCGACTGTGGCAATTCTCCGATAGCAGACGCTGCACCTGGCCTTCAATCCTGGCTTTCCTCTGACCCATAAATGGCAACCTGTCTTG
>Ga0210059_1004915_pt1 | contig 21505 bp, 14 predicted proteins | sample Ectturendosymbi2_FD_188042 | JGI IMG/M metagenome (GOLD analysis project Ga0210059, IMG submission 188042) | Ecteinascidia turbinata endosymbiont from Florida, USA - Sample 2 (SPAdes) (version 2) | ecosystem: Host-associated > Tunicates > Ascidians > Unclassified | place: Key West, Florida...
ATTTGTTTCCAAATATTTATACATATGTCAGTTGATATTATTTTCAAAAGTCATTGTATGCTTATTGTTGAATATATCTATGAATAACCATGATGAAATATTTTGTCATAAGAAATTTTAGGGGTACGTGTTCATCTGTCGAAATGCTAAAGGGGTACATGCTTATCTGTTAAAATGCTGCAGGGGTATATTCTCATTGTTCGGAATGCTGAAGGGGTACATGGTAAGAGAAAGGTTGGGAATCCCTGATTTAGGCATTGATGGAACAGTGAGTGCATCAGAAGAATTTTGTGATCAAAACGAAAATCTTGATACACGAGGGCAGGCTCATGACGTTTTAAGTACGATTCAACGTGTTTCTGTGCTGTCCTTTGTAAACTTTTGGAAGGAGGTTTTAACAGTCTCATGATTTGCAGCAAAAAGGTTTGTAATTGGAGAACTGTGCCCAGAAGATGAGAGCATCTGTAGCCTTCTTGAGTCAGGAACGTGATGCGCTTGCTGCACAGTCAGTGATAACGCTCTCAAGAATTGTGAGAAGCTAGAAATTTCAATTGAGAAGCGACGTGTCAGAATGACGAAACGAATGCCAGGCAAACAAAACAAGATGTAGGTCTCCGTTTCTCTGTTCTTGAAGAAATCAAACGATGCATGTTACACCGGCTTAACCGCCTCCGCACGGGTGTCGGACGTTTCCGCTCTTGCTTGTACAAATGAGGTATGGCCTCCTCTGTGACGTGTGAGTGTGGCGGAGATGAACAAATCGTCGCCCGTGTTGTCCTCCAATGTCCAATCCATAGAACCCCATCGACTACATGACCTGACGGTTTTGGCCGATGAGACTATCGGATTGCTGCTCAACATCTGCCCGAGATCTACTATAGTGCGACCAAGCTTTGGTTAGAAGAACTGGCTCAAAAGAAGAAGAAGAAAGTTACGCTTCTCTTGCATGTCGCACTATGCAAAATTTTAATAGGCCTAAACTGGTTGAAATGTACTTATTGCAATGACATCAACATATACAATACGCATTTGGATTTTTGCACTGCGGTCAAAGTTAATAAAAATATTTTAGCTTTGATGCTGACTAGCGTAGTTAAGCTGCATTCCGAGGATGGGGGAGCGGCAGAATCACCGAGATCCAGGGGTGGCAAGCTATGCTGCTACGCCAGTTGTTGAGATCTGGTACTTGGGTGACGGCAATTGGGGGCAGCTTGAAATTTACTTCTTGCCGAGCCGGTTGAACGCTCTTGCCCAAAGAGCACTATGGCGATGTATTCAGTGGTCCGTGGTCGAAACCCCAACCGTCCAAATGAGAGGCAGACACTCTACCACTGAGCTATCACTGGTTGACATTCGTGTATCAACATAGCTTCTGTAATCTGCAGCTACCGCCAGTTATTACAACATTTCTACGAAATCCGTCTCACATTCTGGGAGTTATTGTAAACCATTTGACGTACTGTAAAAATGTTCTCTTTGGACTACGCTAGTTTTATTGTGCATCTTGTTCAAGACGTTTTTGAACACTTAGCGACGTACAAGGGAATTGATTAATCATGAGGTATTTTCTGACTAATTTTTCGATAACGCGTAAGCTGAAACACAAAGTTAGCTCACCTTGCTAGTTTGCTTTTTGCTTGTAGATTGTTGTGAATGATCTTCTTCCTTCAATACGCAATAAAAAAGTAATTAATACATTATGGGCATAGCACATGAATCCCCATCATTCAGTTTATGGTTTTGTAAGAACATACATATTTGCAGCTGGAACTGTTAAACTCGGTTGGGATGTCGCAAAGTGGTCAAACGCTAATCTCCGCTATAATCTCCTCTGACTTCCTTTCGTAAACCACTGATTTGCCGAGATTGCAACAAGCTTTAACAACTCGGTGAGTTGGAACTGAACACATAAAGCGAAGTTAAAAGACTGGAGCACTGCAAAAAATTCGTTTAATATGCTTGTTGCCGAAAAACAGTGCGTTATTTCGTATCATTCGCACAAGGACGTAAGTCGCGCTGTGACATAACACCTAAAAGCGCGCGGTTCGCCTTAGTCTTTGCTCTGGGAACAGATAGGGTGTTCGAGAAGTCTGGGTGTTTCAGCATTGAGCTTTGTAATTTGCGTCGCCAGGATTTCGTTGCTTGGGTTAACTTCGTTTCGCTGCTTGTGTGCGTGTGCTGTACATGTGTAGACCTAGCTGGCTGTTGCTTTGTGCTTGACATTGTCAACAATTAGTTGCTTAGCATCAAATTTTGTACTTGCTGACCGTGTTCTCTGCTTTGCTTTTAACCTGCGGTCACAGTGTGTGTTTTTTTATTACATTACCATTGCTGCATGAGTTGTACACAGCGATTAAAGTTAGACTGAGCCAGATACAAGTTTTGCCTGTTGTTTCCTTAGCTAAGAGTAACTGCATTTGCTAAACGTGATTAAGCACTAGACTAATGCAACTTTGCATGACGGCAGCGACTCCCGTCAGGTCGGAAACTAGCAAAGCGAAATTTCCTATCCATGCTGTCGCGAAATATTGACTATGGCTGTCGTTTCCATAGATGATAAGCCATAGGACAAAAATGTGCAATTGGAGAGATTTTTTATACCTTAAAAGGCTATGATAACTTCGTTTGAAAAGGATTTCATACACAGAACATATGCAATTGTCTGCGATTAACTCAAGAAAAAAGATGCAAATTGAACAAAGAGAACGTTAGCATCAAATTTGAATCCAAGTGGGTTGAAAACAGAGCTGTTCATATTCGCATTCATTTTGCTCAGAGTGGCTCTTTTTATGCAAACAAACTTCGACTTGAATGTGCAAAAATGTAATGCCTACTACTGTTTCACTGAAAGCAGACATTCTTATTTCATTCGCCAGAATCTTGCGGTATGTAGTTAAACTCAGCATGGACATACCATCGAATGTAATAAACAGTTTAACAAATTATGATGCTATTCAGAAACATTGTTTTTCAAAGTCATCATTAGAAATCTACATATCTTTTTTGTTTATGTAGGAAAGGTTGAAGCTAAAGCAATTCTTGTGCATGCTGGAAAGATTTTAGTTGAAACGCAAAGAGAATTTAAAAAATAATCTACTGATGAGGGTTGCAAGCACAGAAATAAGAAATGAGAAAAATATTGTGAAGGTGTGAGGTGCACAAGACAGTTAGAACAGCCGTGCTTGTTTCAAAATAGGCAATTTCTTTCTCATTATGGGTTGTTCAGAAATACACTAAAATGTTATTCGTCGTACGTACTAAAGTCTCATACAGTTTGATAGATAGAATCCAGTCAAGCCTTTTGAAACCATTCCACTGTTTTGTCACGTTTTTCAGAGATATTGCCTCTCTAAATGTTTTCCTTTGATCTGCCGTTACTTTTCTCGTTCCATATCCGCAGTAGAGGTAAAAGGTTCCTCATCCCATGCCACTACTGCTTTTAATACTATTTTTGTACCGAATAGCGCCTCGCCCAGAAGAAGGCTTTTCATTGAGCGGTGACTTTGATAACTCAGTGGCTTGTCTACTGCTTTTGCCTTTGCTGCTTCTGAAACGCTTTTGTGCTATAGGAAGTTTGCCGTAATCATAACCGCTGCTACAGCAAACACTGTGACGACCGTGAATCTAAATGAAAAAGATGTAAAAGAAAATACATCGAGTGCTTGTGACAAATTGAAATCTTATGCAAGATAAATATTAATATTCTCATTTTTAATACGACACATTTAACCTCTGCGTATTGTTATTTTTCAGAAGCATACACCCTATGGAAATTGATTTTTAAAAATATTACAATAGAAAACAATTTAGGTTCTTACCCAATCTTGGGGTGGGCAGATCAGTTTCTTCGCTAAATTGATTACATTTTGTCCAAAGTACTCTTCCAAGGTGACCGTTTTTCCCTCATCGATAATGGTATTCTTCATCAATTCGTCCAGCATGTAAAGCGAACCTTGTTCATGCTGCAAACAATGCTGTGTTTGTTTGAACAGAATATTTTGGATTCAATTATACTTTGCAAAATCAACTGTCACTCTCCCCGACTGAACGGATAAACGTAACTGGTTGAGGGAGTATATGCACTTTGTTTCTTGAAGTATGTGAAATATCATTAAGGTTTTCGCTTGATTTGCAGATAGATGCAGAGAAATCCAGTAAGAAAATCATTAGCTGGTGGTGTCAAGGGCTTTACAGTTCTAATATTTATGTACAGTTTCGGTGTTTGTCTGCAGGTTACAAGTGAACTCCTCACTAGTGAACGAAACGAACAAAAAGAAGTTATCCTCATTGTACGACAAAGAACACTAACACTAATTGCGAATGTTTTGTGATAGGTTAAAGCCCAGGTCATTTTTCATTATTAAGTCGTTTATTCAGTGGTTTTTGATAACTGTTTGCTTCTGTTTTTGTTGTGTTTGTTAGAAAGGTTTTGCCTGGCAAAAAGACGTTAAAGCACAACGTGAGGACCACGTTGCAACTCGCTTACCACGGCTCTAAAAATCTATTTCCGTTTTGTTGTTAACTTATGGTAGATAAACTTGAAGAAAACGCTCATATAAAAAAAAATAGAAGCCGCCCTCGAATAGAAGCCGCACAAAACGTTCAAAAATAAAAAACAGTAACCGCTGTTTCTATTCAAGGAAATACGGTACTTATTTGTGATGATTAAACATGTATTGAGACGATTCAATCACAATCATGTGGAGATCTAATGTTTTTATTAAGTATTTCACATTACCTTGCGGGTGAGTTAAAAAACGGTTTTGCCAAATAATCAGTCTGCCCTGTTCATAGTCTGAAAGTGTTTTAACTTTCATCTGATGTTATTTGCCACCCTATCCTACAGCAAATTTGAAATGATTCAGCTGCTACGGGAAGAGTATGCACCAAAATTTTCCGTAATTAGGACCATGGCCGTCGGAAGGATTTTTACCAAGGGAAGGCCATCAGCGGAGTTTTTCCAAAAGTAGACATAAAATCTTTCCAAGGTGGCACGCAAAAGTGGTGAAATATTATTTTTCCTTCTCAAAACTACGAAAACAAGATTTTTTGCTAAATATGTAATAGAAAATATCAGATATCAAAATCTAGGATCAAGGCATCCTGTCCCACCCTCCGACGCCCATGAGTAGGACCATGTTTGGCATTTTGTAAGTGTTGAGGAAATTGTCAATTGCCATTACTTATAGCTTGCAATCTGTTTTCTCGACAAAACCCAAGTGACTAAAATTACATGACATTGATTTTTTTCCCAGTCGACTGGATTTTGACATTTTTACACTAATGGATTTGAAAAAAGACTTCAACCGTTTACGATACCACGGCTGGATCGTGGGATCCAAACTCTTTTGAGCGCCTTCCCATATGAGTGTGAAGACCTCGCGACGCAAGTCTCAAAAGACGTATGAAACCTATCGATTGTATGAATGATTTTTGGTAACGAGTTGCTAAGTTTATTTTTAATATTAGGTTTTTTCAAGTGCCTATGCTGCAGATGGACACAAAGAAGCAGAAGTAACTTTGAATACATACAGCTCAAGTTTGGATCGCCTCTGCGCCATCCATTTTTGACCCTAATTCTCCATCAATGTGTGCGTTTCGACCCATAATTGGGAACCACTGGGCTAGATTAATTAACCAACTGTTGTTTTATGCTGCAGCGTCAATATTTCCTCACTTTAGTGCAGAACCGTGCTTAAATTAATTAATTGTGGCTTCGTTTTCGCAAATGCACAATCATTTTCACACTTTGTGTAGACTGAGTGAGTCAAACACGTCATGTGTTACGCATGCAGGTTTGTTTAAGGGGCATCTATAACCTTCCACAACTTACAAAATTGTTTTGGGAATTGTGTTATTAACGCTATCCCTTTAACAATATAATCCAGGTAAATAGCTGGATAAATACCTAATAGATTTTGGGAATTCTGTGTAGTGCAAGTTGCATGCAAAAATGTTACTGCAGTGGCATTTTACAATGTGTAATGACATAAAATCCAAGTATTTTTCTAAGGCGTTGTGGGCAGGGCCGGATTTATCTGATGCTAGGCACCAGGCTATTCCACTTGTGAGACCCCTATCCCATTGTTACGAGGAAAAAATAGAAAGTGTTGCGAAAATCCGAAAATGACGCTCTGAAGTACGGTCAGTAAAATTTCAATTTGCAAAAATCCTAAAATAACGCTCTGAAAGCAGACCCGTAACCAGGGGGCGCAAGGGAGGGAAGAAGCCCCCTAGAAAAATGTTCGACCCCGCTGGAAAAAAGTGTTGGACACAGTTTTAAAATATTGGACATAGTTAAAAAATATTGGGCCCCTCTCGGAAAACTCTTCGCCCCTCCTGGTGTCCCAAGCTGGTTACGGGTCTGCCTGAAAGTACGGTCAGTAAAAAGTTCTGAGTCATTACTGGAGTGCCCACGATCACTGTGTTTATTACTACCTTCGAAGCAAAAGCTTTGAATTGCACGGAATTTTGAAATCCAACTTGGCTGGCGGGAACAGGATTATTAACTGCCACAGGCAAACCAACCGAAATTGCCAAAATTGAAATATTTAACAAAACACTTGGCCTACGTTTTTTGTAAGAGTTACATCTGTTTTTCTTATCTGTGTTTAAAAAAAGACAAACACACTGCACCTATATAGTTTGTGTGGTGGCACAAAGACGTTAAAGCACAACGTAAGCACCACGTTGCAACTCGCTTACCACAGCTGTAAAAATCTCACACACACGAGCAAAACACGTCACGTAAAACGCACTCAAATGGTTGTAACTGTTAGGTTCACGATTCGCGTGTTTCTCACTTTTTCAGACTGCTAAGAATCGAAGGCAACTAAACTGTCGCGTGAAAAGATGAGGTTTGAAAACCAGAACTGTTGCCAGAAAGTCTTGAACAGGGATTTAAATTTGCGTAAGGGGCTTGACATTCGGAAAATTTGACAAAAATCTTTACTGGTTCATAGTGTTTCATACTTAAATTTGGAAAGGCTGAGCTCACCAATGCCCACCGTGGCGATTGGACTGGTTTAAATTTCGCTTATGCTTTCATTATTGAAGGACGTAAAAAGAAATAAAAAGCTGCAATCATCGATTCAAGTAAAGCTGAACATAACACAGTAAACAGTAGGAAAGGTTTTGTCCTGCCTTCTTCCTAACAAAATTATCTAAGAATTCATTACAATTTGTTTGCGTAAGTTTGTCACTTTTAATGCACCGAATGCTTAGTGCGGACAACCTCTCCAAGAATATTGCGACCTTTTAATTCAATTTTAATTCTTTTGAATCTTGAAAACGATCTTACGCCTGAGCAGTTAGTGACCATCAAGCTAAGAAATAAGGTTTCGCGTGGTTGCATTAACTAAGAACCACTATTATAGAGCATCAGACCCAAACGCGCTTTTGTCACTTTTTTGCTCTTTCCCTGTGTCGTTGGGGAAGTGTTCTGCGGTTGCCAGTTGGCAAAGTGGCTTTTGCTTGCTATTGGAGCTCATCAAGACCTTCTCTGATTTGCTTAGCATGAGATCAGTGCAAATATGCGCAAGTATTCAATAGCGATCTGATTTCTGAATGGCTTTACTTTTGCTCCCTTTTCCCTATCTTTATGCCCCTGGTTTGATAACAGAAGCCGAATATTGGAGCAGAGGGTGCAACCCTTATCACCTGTACCCTTATCACAACCCTTAAACCCTGATCACAAACCCCTTATCACCTGTAAAATTAATACTGACTTTTCCTGCTGTGATTTTCACGAGAATAGAAAATCGAAGAAAGACTTCTTGAAAAAATTATTGTCCACCGAAAAGTATTATTGGAAAAATGTGTAAATTTACAAATGCCTGAACATTTTGTTATTTCTTAGTAAAAAGCATTATTTTAGTTTTTCTTGGTGTAAACTATAGGAATCCAAAATAGCTCGATATTCCAAGAAAGATTTGAACCACATTTATGCGATAAGACTCGTTGTTCTGAAGTGTCCCGGTTTTCAATCACAAAAATATGGTATGGCTAGGCTTCGCGAATGTCTCGTCGAATATAGCAATTGAGCAAAAAAGGTATGCGGCTGGGATGGCGGACACCCATGGTTGACAGTTTGAAACTTGCTAATCTACACAAGAAATTGAGAATGCGCATAACGTATGAAAGAAAACTTTCGTTTTTCATTATGTGGCTTGTTACAGGGGTGCAGTGGGGAGGGAACGCATGGGAACGGCGTTCCCACACCTTTTTCACGTTTTGCTTTGATATGAGTTTAAAGCTGCTTTAACTTGGCTATTTTTTTGGGTGCGTCCCTACACCTTGTTTCTTAGCACTACATCCCTGGCTTGTTATATGTACAACTACTTGGGGGACAGAACAGAGATGAGCTTGTGTGAACCGTTATGATCAATCCACCTTAACTGCCATTGACGAAGCCCGATATGATACAGACATTGCAAGCACAGGTGTGCCGCTGTATTAGCGCATACCCACGATTGCCACATCAAAAACTAAACGGGAAACTAGTGATGCATCAAAAAGTCAGCTAAATCAAGCAAGCTGAAATAAGCCGCTTTTGAAATTTGGTTCAGAAAATCAAATAAACGTCAATAATTATCTTCCTATTTTGTGATTTCCTCTTGATCGCACGATCTGGGAATAGTCAATTCACTATCAGTTGGATTGGGTGTGCGCCGCACACCTAGATTATAGGTATTTGGTATTGTAGAATGTGAGAATTACTGTCATTTGAATATGTGAAAACTAGTGTTAACAAAAAAAAACAAGTTTAGAAAAATTGAATGCATGGAGCCTCTGTTCGTAGCCTTGCAAAAGAAAAAATCATCTAGTTACAGCATTTTTATTTTTGTAATTTCACTCTTTGGATTCCCCCTGCTTTGGACGCCCGGGGCCGTCGTCTCGTTCGCACACCCACCTTGCACGCCATTGTGCATGTGTGCAGGTTTTGCAGACCTACATCGGGAGTCGGTGTCTTAGAGCAAAGTTGCTACTTGCCTCGATGGAACGTATGCTGGTGTGCCATGCAACGCGTGTAAATATAAAAATGGCTATCGTAATGGTGACCATGATAATTTCTTGCTCAACTGCAATGTTGAGTGCAAAAAGCATATCCTTATGTAGAACATGCACTTATAGCACCGAGAATTTCACAAGCGCTTTTGCAAAAAACGTTTTACTAGCAAATGGTGGGTTTCATCCAAACTAAAAGCTTGGAACGTCACTAAAAACAAACTTTTAAAACTTGTCGTTTCAGTGAAAGCACGCTTTTTTAATACCGGCTTAAATGTCAATGTACTATTTCTATTCAGAAAAAAGTTCAGGAAAGCAGGCACATTTTGTAGATGAAGGTTTAAAAGTAAAAGGTATTAAATATTCAAATGTGGACACCCGGTTGTTGTTTGCTCCCCTAACAAAATTTCTGGCTACACGCCTGTAGTGGTGGTAGTATTAAAACCAACAATGCAAAACCAATGAATTAAATGAAATGAAAATCCACAATTGAATGAACGAATTAGTTGTTGCGTTGTTGTTTTTAAACATTGTTGAAAGTCTCCCAAGTTAACAGCAAATCTATTTCAAAGTTCGATTGTGACATTCAGAGTAATTATTAAAAATGCGTGCATGTCCATTTTTCATAAAGCGTCCTGCGTATGGCAAATTTTTCAGATGTCACAACGATGAATAAGGTAGCTTCAACGCTAAAAACAAATTTAGACAAAATATTAAATAAACATATGGCTGTATTGGATACCACAAAAATTGTTGATCATGCATTTGCGTTATATATGTCATATCATATTTCTCAAACCTACGGTAGTCTTTAATAAACTTCTGACTACATAAAGCAAAAATATGTTCAGATTGATGTAATAATAACGAAAAGATTTAGACGTGTAAAATGCTACGATTGGCGATCCTTTGACGGTCATTTCATGGTTTACCTTCCACGACATTTTCATTGTTGGCATCAGCTTTCCGTCAAACAAGTGAGAGAAAGGTCCATGCCCTGCAATTCCAATCAAGTTTCTAAAAATTTTTGGCGCAACTACATAAAATATCATTCCACTGAGAGGGAGAATAGCAAGCAAATTTTTTCCTTATTCGATGAGATTCAAAATACATGAAAACTCTGCTTCGCTGTAAACGCGGTTTGATACCTTTACAAGCTGTGAAAACCCCTCTAAAATGCCACTCCTACGCAGTCGTTAATTTTTGCGATTTAAATCACGAAGTAAAACGAAAGCAGCAAGAGGAAAAACATCAGCATCAAAGAGCAGAAGTTAATTTCATGTTGATGAGAGAATATAAAATTATCAAAAACTTCAGGCTTAGCAAATTGATGATTGTGTTCCAGCAGGCTGCATCACAAAGGGTTGGCGAAAGACATTATGCGTCAAGTTCTCAGCCAGCCTGTTGCTTCAACACATACATTTTTGTTCGCACGCCGGAGCAACGGTAGGACAGGGGGGCAGCAATAGAGTCGAGGAGAATGGAAACCAATAAAAAGAAAATCGTCACCAATTCATGTTCCGCACAGGGATTGAGTTTAAGGGGGACGGGAGGACACGTCCACCCCAACTTTTTTACAGAGGGTTACGCAAAATCTTTTTACCCTTCAATATTTTGTGATAAAAACAATGTAGTTGTACAAATTTCATGGCTACATTATTGCTGGAAACCTTCAACATAAAACTGGGGAATAAATAACAAAAATTTAGATTATCACTGGATTATCTCTATCAGGGGTGAAAAACCTTTTGCTATTGCCGACCGCAGGGACCGAGTTTGCTAAAAAAGTTTGGGGGGGACAATCCTTATTGTGTGCGTTTAGATGACGTCACCATGTTCGCTCAACCGCACCTTTTTGTAAAATTGGCAAAATGGGGCACATTATGGAATTCATATAATTTGATGACCTTGCCCCCCCTGGCTACGCCCATGGTTGTGGTATAGCAGCAAGTATACTGTACAATGGTGCTATATCTAGATATCCAGCACTTGGCACTGTATTTAATATGAAAATGCATTAATTCTGAGAATTGGTCTTAAATAGACACAATTATGCTCAAAAATTGTGGTAAGTAATTAAAATTTGGTCAGTTCCGATGAACAAATTTACTGCTACTAACAATCACCACATAGATCAAATAAAAAACAACCACAAGATCTTTTGGTAATACTAGCAGCGCAATCAAGCGCGTAGCCGGAATTTTATTAGGGCTGGGGAAAACAACAACCAACCGAGTTTCAACATTTAAATATTTTTAATGCTCCTTGTTTTTAAAGCATCATCCATGAAACGTGCATGTTTCTGGCGCTGTTTGCTGAACATATGTATTCAAATTTAACCCGACAAATAAAAAATATGTTTTCATTGAATTGACAAGTTTTATAAGTTTTGATAGTAAAGTTCCAAGCTTCTACTATGGAGCAAAGCCATCATTTGCTCATAAACCTGTCTTGTTGCATAAGCGCTAGTTAACCTCTCAATGCCCAGTATTGCATTTGAGCAAGAAGCCATCGCGGCCACCATTACGATTGCGCGCTTGTTATACTGTATTTACACGCTTCTGATGTACACAAACACAGCATGTTCAACCCAAGCCGAGCGGCGGCTTTGCTCTGAGGCGCTAACTTCCGAAGTAGGCCTTCTAGAAACCTTTCGCACATATAAGAAGTGGATCCCGTTGACTATGGAAAAGACATCCTTTCTCAGAAAAGAATCATACACTACGATCTTACAGAGTATGTACTTCGCCTACGAAGTAGGCATCATCAGCTCTTATTCCAATAGAATCCGCATATAGAATGGATCCCGTTGTCATCTAATTTTTGAGCGATTAATTCACGTATATAGTTGATAACCGTAAATGCTAGATTCTTTCAACGCGTTTTAAAAATGTGTAGATTTTGATAATCCGTAAGATCTTTTGACTATGTTCAACCTATTCAGTAAAACCTTTGTAGTTACTTTAAACTCACTTCGTTTATATTGTTTGATGAGACTTTGCGAAACTAAACTGACTTTACTAAAATATAAGTTGGAATTAAACTCAAAACACAATCGTAACACCAGTATTACAAAACGTTTTGACCACGCTCAGCTGCATGTAAAGATACCTTAGCACTGCACGCAATTAAATTTGTACAAATCACGGGCCTCTCGAAAATACAATAACTTATCTGCGGAATTTGAAGCCCTAATGGGAAAAAATCAAATTTACTTCCATCTTAATCACATGCCCTTTGCCAACAAGAGAGATTGCAAGCTTAGGGATGGATATTAGGGAAGGATTACGAGGCAGTCGCCTCCGGCCCCTTTTTTTCAGAGATACCTTGCCCCCCCCTTAGGAGCTTCGCACCATTCTTTAGTTAAAAAGGTTGTGTACCATTCTAGAGCCACATAAGAAGCTCTGAAGCAAGTCATGTTTTTCAAAATAAAGCAAAACTTGCGGGAAAATGTGCCATAGGAGGCAGCTTTCAGATATGTAGCTGCAAAACTTTACAAGTTTTTGTTCATTTCGTATGCATCTTGTGCTCTTGAATTTTGTTCATAAATTGAAATGTGAAATAAATTACACTCTTTTATCCACGTAATCCCACATCTACCTTTCGCAATGGCGATGTTTTGGGGCCTCTTTATGACAGCTTCCCCTAAATTTAATATCCACTTCTGTGCAAGATATCTCAGTATCTGAAAGTAATGGCAGTGTCAATTCCCTCAGCACTTTCAAAATAAAAAGCATTTGCTACTTACGTTAGACTTTGATACTGACTCTTCTCGCTGCAGTTAAATGATTTCAAATCATTTACTGTAGGGTGACAATTAATATGAGATGAAGGTTGAAACACTGAGCTTATGTACAGCAGGTCGGAGTCTAATATCTTGAAAAGACTGATTTTTTACTTGCCGGCAAGGTAAAAGAAAGTCATTGATGAAAACGGTAAGGCTCCACATAATTGTGAAAGAACCGTCACGGTACATGTCATCACAAATAAATATCTAGAACGAATGCTATTGTTGCTAAACGGTGACTATGGCGCAGTGAAGAAGACTTTGAAAATGAATCGCTTCTTAGCCAAAGTTTGAGCTTCAAGACATAAAATTTATCTCAACGTCATATTTACGCATGTAATTTAAAAACTGTGCAAAAACAAAAATATGCGATGTTGACTTAAGGCTACGTTGGCCCTGGAAACAAGGATAGGTTGCATTTGTAACACGCATGGTTATCAGAGAGGAATTGGCGATGGCCTTGAAAGGAAGCTTATATGACCATTAGGTGGGATACAGCAAGCTGGTGCGCCAAACATACTCCAATTGTTTTTACCTACGGTCATTGATGATTACAAAAGGTCAGATACAAGTTTCTATTCGACTAAAAGCTGAAGCAGGATAGGTTCCTTGAGCCAATTTCGTTGATTTGCACTGAAGTATTTCTTTGGCATATACTTCAAATTTTTATTGACCTGCAAACTTTACAAGTGGGGGTAGCATTGCCCCGGTGCCCTTCCTGGCTACGCGCCTTGTGCCAACCGTTTTCTGATTGCGGGCTACAGGCCAGCGCAGGAATTCGTGATGGAGCGAAGTTCATGTGCACATCGGCTAGGTAACTCAAATTAACCAACACAATTTTCAACAATCATGACAATTCAGGTTACCTAGGAAATCTATATACTGTGACTACAGATAATCCAGTGATAATGTTCATTTTTCTCATTTATTCTCTGGTTTTATGCTGGGGAAATTTGCACAACTACATTACTTTTTATCACAAAATGTTGGGGAGGACAAAAGATATCATGTCTGCCCTGTCCAAAAGATTGGGGTTGACATGTCCCCCCCGTCTCCCCCATACAATCGGTCCCTGGCTGGTTGCATTACTTTTATGTATATGAAGTACGCCAGCCATTGAGTTCGAGTTATATTTATGAGATAGGTTTAATTAAAGAATAGTGAATTTTATCCGGTGTATGTCATTTACTTGTGCCTAAAAGTATAATAAAATGTTAAATATTTTAACGAAATTATTAAAAGAAAAGATTGGTTGACTGATTTTCTTGCCTTGCGTGTATTTTGCTTCAATATACGCCAGCACGGCCGCCAAATCTTATATTTTAAATTATATGCGGACGGCTGCAAATTTCATTATCGAAGGCCGCATGCGGCCGTGCGGGCGAAGGTTGTGCATCGTTCATCTATATAAACACAGTGTACAGATTTTCTATGTAATCTGAAAGATTTGTGTTGATTAATATGAATTAACCCAATCAGTGTGCACATAAACATCCTCGGTCATCTGACCGATTAGTGTCATGTTCTTGTGAGTCAAATTCCTGCGATGGTCTGCAGCCAGCAGTATATAGAAAATGGTTGTTACTGCTAGTTTTTACCGAAAGACCTTGTGGTTTGTTTAGATTTGACCTTTGTGGTAACGCCCGCGCTGGTTACTGTGGTGGCCAGTAAACCTTTGATTAGCTATAACTCCTGAACGGATCAGAATAGAAAACCAGTGAAATCATCCCTGGATGCAGAAGACAGCATAGAATCGATTGCTAATGACAAAACGTATCTTTAGATTTGAAATTGTTGAGAAAAATCCGTATTTGTGCTTTTGCCGTACTGAAATTTTGGCAAAATCCGGTGTAAATGCGAAAAAACGCACACTGCACCCAGTCTAGTGGATCCGCGTCGTTGTTTGCGCTTCGCCGACCGCCGAAATGTTCGAAAATAGTATCCGTTTGCAAAAAACTCGATTTGTGCCGTTTCGGGGGGAAAATGTGGAATCCAAAAGCGTAGGTTGAGAAAATTTAGTTCTAGATCACTGTTTGAGCTCCAGACAACCCCAAATTAGCGTTAGTCAGGCGTTGAATAGCTTAAGACGTTCAGGCAACTGAAATGTAGCCGTAGAGACCTTGGGAAGGCTGCTTGCCTAGCTGGTTGGGAAGTTGTGGCCAAAAATAGAGCCAGAAAAGTGCTCAGCCGCCTTGTGGATATTTCAATTTTTTTCTCAAAAAAATTTTCCTTTCAATATTTTGGCTTGAAATTTGGTTGGATGTTGTAACACCCCGAATTACACCATTTCTGCACAATTGGTGGGGTTCGTGGCTACCAACTAGCATATAAGTGGCTTGAACCTCAAAATAGCCCCGAAATTCAAAGTTTTTGCCCCTTGATACCCCCAAGAAAGGAAGTGTCAACTATTTTTGTCATCAAAATGTGCAGGCATGTCTTACGGATCCAATGATACCTTTGGTGTCTTTCTAGCCCATTCTGTTCAGACGTTATGGTGGTTCATAGGTTTACCAGTGTCAAGCGAAATTTCTGACTTCACACTGTATGCGCATGCGCAGAGTAATGTTCTACATACCTAATACGCTGATAAAACTGATTATTAGGGTTTAGAAATTCATGTTTAGGTAAGTGTGTCCGGTTAGGGTTTGGATTAGGGTGAGAAAAAGAAAAATAATTGAGGTCAACGACTAGGTCCGAAAATTTTCAATGGTTAAAGTTATTCCCGTGCTTTGGCTCGTTGTGGGTACCTGATATCTAACCAAAATGTTTTAATTTACACAACGCACATCGAAAAAGTAATCGCCAAACTCTATTCCTTTGCTCTGAGAAGAAAAATAACTGAAAAACAATATCAGGTCAGAAACTTCGCAGAGGTCAGACATTTCGCTTAACACCGGCCACTATGGTGGCCGGTGTGGGCGTTAGAGGATTAGTTCTAATAAGAATCCTGTGATTTTTAGTAGCGGTACATCTTCTTTCGGACCTGACAAAACTTGAATTCATTTATCACCATTTTTCACCATAATAAGTTTATTTAAGCCCAACTCTCAGAATCAATGTGTTTTCATATTATGTAAATGCTGTGCTAGATATAGCACCATTGTACATTGCCACTTTAAACACCACCACCATGGGTGTAGACAGGAGACACTTGGGTCATGTTCCCAAAAATGCATCATATCCATAATTTGACCAATTTTGCAAAAAGGTCGTACTACCGTTGAGGATGGTGACGTCATCGAAACGCAAGCAATAAAAGGTTCCTGACAAACACGGTCCCTGGTTCAGCAACATTGTTAACCTCAAAAACAACAACAGAAATTACAGAAAATCATTCTGAATTTTCTTCTTGCGCAAATAGCTGCAATAAATTTGTTTTCAAGTCGATCTTGACAAACCATTAAATTACCTATGATACTGTTATGAAAATAAGTCTCCGTCCCCGTCATTCCCCGCTCTCCAGCGTCCCTGTTTTTACTTGAAGACGTTACACATATAGGAAAAAAAGTAAACGACTGTATCGGATCAACTTCAGATGAAGTAAGTAAACAACAAAAAACAGAAACAGAAAAGCATGCCTATGTTCAGGGTTGGGGTGAGCATCTGTATATAAGGGAAATGAGGGGCATCAAAACGATATTACAGAAAAGTGACAAGCAAATGAAACGAAAACCAACAAAATTTTAGCAAGATAGCAAGGACGTTTTATATTGTTTTCTAAATGAATAAGGCGAGAGCGATTTCAAATTTTCAAGAATATGGGACCAAATTTTAGGACCAATATCTATTTAAAAAAAAAGCTAACGCAGAGACGTTTTCATTCTGGGTCGGTGACAATTTACAGTAGTTTTGCGAGATATTCGGAGATGCCTTTAAATTTTTCTTTAAATAGTACCTCTCATCGTGGTATTCCTGCAAATACTGTATTTGATTTACGCATCACAAAACTAACTGCACTGCCGAAGCACCATATCTGAAAAAGTTTCACATATCACCATTTCGACTGTAGGTGACAGTCGTTTGCATTGACGCACGATGGAGTGATTTCACGTTCTTTTAACGCCCGCGCAAGCCACAACTGTGGCTCGGAAATATTAGGCCATTACTCACCACCCATAGATCTATTGAGCTATTCGAACCCTCTTAAAAATGCGGATTTCGAAAGTCCTGGTTTCCATTCCAAAAAATTGGGAACTTTTGGGTTTGAACATTTTTGGTGTGGTTTCAAGACTAGGGAGGTCAAGAGATTTTTGGATGACGTCATAAGGGCTCGAGAAAAAAGTTCAAGTGGCAATTTACTTTTTTTGTTTTAAAATGAACTAGGCGAAAATCCGCATTTTTCAAGACCCTGATTAGCCATCTGGCCGGCAAGTAAGAAGAAAGAAGTTATAAAAAAAAGTTATAGAAGTTATGACCATCTGGTTGGCAAATTATCTTTCAATACTTACCCAAATCGTGACAGAGAGCTGCCAATTCCACAGCGAGAATTTCTTCATCAGTAATATTTATCATCTCATTTCGAGGTTCTCGGTTTAGCAGTTTCTTTTTCAAGTGACGCATGAACTTTCCAGCAAGGTGACATGTACTGGGTGATATAAAAAAAAAACGAAGGAGAGTCTATATGTGGACAAAGTAAATTGAATAGAGAAATGCTTGAGCAGCATAAAATAGCTTAAAGCACAGACTACCAATACAGCATATTCAACAATACGATTTCGCAAATTTGTTCATCGTTGACTGCAAGTCAATATCCAACACATAGGCTTCATATTTTTTTTTCAAAACGTAGTTTGAATTCCAATTACAAACCAATGTTGCAGTTCAACGCAAATCAATACCAACAATGTCAACGCTACTAAAAAAGTTCAACGTTACTAAAAAGTGTCAACGTTATTGAGTTCACACTCAGGTTTTAGTAGGACCAGACTGGTTTGAAACTTGGCTGTAAGTAAATCACTAAGGATCAGAAAAGTCACTGAGGTTAACCGAAAAATTTCAGGTCATAAACGGACTGGAATAAAACTCTTTCATGAAAAGAAATGCTCGAGATATTTTCAGACAAAATTTTTATTTTTTGTGGTAGTTCTTCTAAAGCTGTTCATGAGTAATACCTGATTCTTAACATCGGAGGTTCATAAGGATTTTTGGCAGAACCAGGGTAAAAAAAATATTTTTCAGCCATGCTTTTCACAATGACATGTTTAATAGGCACTTCACATCAGCTAGACAAGTATGTGTGATTATAAAATGGAACAGGTCGCACTGCATAGATGCGTAGAAAAAAATGGCCTTTTTGTGAACACCTTCGCGTCACTACGTCACCACTGAAACAGCCTTTCCCGTTTTTCATTTTTCACGGCGCTTTTCTCCTGATTGACCACAAGAACTTGCAGCAAGATCACTGGAGTTCAAATTGCAATGCTCTGATGATGATAGCAGGAGTGATCGAAACGTTTCCAATATGTCGTTTGTATCGTTTTCATTGGCCGTGATTTTCATTACAAAACGAAAGAAGGGATGAATAACGTTCAGAAAACTAAAAAGAGTAACAATCATAAAATGCTAAAATCATGGATTGCATCAACAAATCCTATGACCTAAATGAAAATTCGAAGCGATTGCAGGAATGTAAATGATAAATTGTAATGCGGTGTAAGATTTTGAAACTTTGATTGAATATTAAGAGCAAAGCTACGATTTTGTTTCCTTCATTAGTCAAATAGTGAGAGAATATGTTGATGGGAATTCGTTACTAAGCTACACGTTTAACGTCTGTTGAAGAAATAGACGTCATGTCGGAAAAAAACATTTATTTCTACGAAAAGTCACAAAGAAGACTATTCAAAAATGAAGCTCGATCAATCTTGCAAGAATGAAATCTGTCGATTCGCAAACGGCAACTTCGTTTGATATCACCAGCAAAAAGCTTAGCACAAATCAACGTGAAAAGCAAAACAGAACACTGTTTATAAAGCCTGTAAGTAGCGTGCCGTGAGCAACGTACAACAGAAAACTTGATCGAGTTATGGTGTTTGGAATAAGGTTGTGCGCATAGAGAAAGCAGGATCTTTAAATCTTATGGTGCCAAATCAAGTTTACTGGATTGCAGGTTTACAATTGCCACCACCTTACGATTGTGATTACGGGATTTTGTGTTGTTAAAAAGCAATCATTAGTTTGAGCATTGTGCCCGCTGCAAGTGTTCTGCTCACTTGATTCAATGCTATGTGTTTTGAGATTCGTTCTCGGGCGTTGCATTTGGTAGCTTGTCAGCGTACTGTTTTGTTTTGTTGGCGTATTGTCCGACTTATCAATATTCTTTTGTTGTTCAGAGTTGTTCGCATTCAGTTCATTAAAGCTAATAGTTTGCTATTTCGAACTTTAGTCTACAACAATACTGACATTTGTTTCATCTTTTGTTGTTACCAACGCGTGACAGTTTTTTTGGGATTGCAACAGCTTACACCTTTACCCACTTTTAAGCAATTTACGTGAAACATTGGCTGCTAAGATGCATACGTTGCAGCAGACTGAAGTAATTATTCTACCTTGAATTAAAATATAAAAATAATGGAACATCTTTGATAACTTTAGAAAATACAATAGCGGTATCCATGCTGTAGAAAACTTTCTGTAGGGGAGCCGTAAAGGGAATGAACATTTGTTGCACAATCCAGGTCGCTTGTGGTCCCCTTCGTTGTGGTCCATTCGTTGCATCAACAACAAATTCACTTTTAGACTTGTGGTTACGGGAAACAAAGTTCCGGCAACACGATTTCCAGTTTTCTGTTTGGGCAAAAGCGGAAAACTACGTAACCGCAAGCGACAAGGAACAAACTTTGCAACATTAAGCCGTGCCATGTAATAGAGAACAGTATCTGTAAGGTTTATTCTTCATATTCGAGTCCTCATTCCCTCAGTTTGTTCTTGGGTGTAGTAAGAAGCTGCTCGGTGTTTGCATTCATATTCATCAATGAGTGATTAACCATGAAACTCCCTGTTCCAAAGCTGTTCTTTTCCTTTTTTACCAAGACTTTGCAAATTGGTGCTGTAGCCTTCCTTCCTGTCGCATGGTGTACAGCAGTGTTTCCCAAACAGGAGTACGCGGAGAACTCTAAATGTGCCTGCATGCATATTGCTGAAACTGTGGGCAAACACGTTGTTTTTAATGCCCTTAAACAATAACATTTTACCCACTTTGTACAATGGGGTTTTTGTTCTTACAGCGTGTGTTACGCGCACTCGCTTGCTCCGTAAGAAGTCACCTAACCCGCATGACCAAATATGCTGTTCCACATGGCATAAATATTTTTTGTGTACTTTTTGATAAACTTTCTCAGCAATGAGGAAGACATCCTTTGCCGATAGAGAGATTATTTCAAAGTTCTTTTATACCCAGTCACAATCAAACCACCCAAAGCACACATTTCCAGGAGACGAAAATAACATCATTGCATCGAAGTCCTCCGAGCTGACGGAACACTAAAGGCTGGGAAAGTTGAAGGCTGCGATACACTCGTACCTGAAATGCTAAAAGCCATGAATCGAGGAGTTGTTTGGCTGACTCCTGTGTGTGTAAAGCGCCCTGGTGTTCTGGGAGGACACCGAAACATTCGCAAACTGGAGTGATCATCGCTTTACACAAGAGACATGAGTGATTGCAATGATTGTACCATCTGTCGGGCATCTCTCTCTTTAGGCTCCCCTCATAAATGTATGTGAAATGCCCTGCATGAAGATGCCGCGAATCAATTGAACCAAAGCAGGATGATAACATGTGCGGTTTTCGTTCCAACCGTAGCACTACAGACCAAATTTGAAAGATCTTTAAATTTTCAAAAGATGTATACACATTTTTTGTCGACCTTGAGAAATCATACGGCCGGGTTCCTCGTGAAAATCTTTGGAGAGTGCTGCAGTAGTACGGTGTTGACGGCCGCCTGTTGCTGTCTGTCAATTCACTGTATTCCTGCACAGAATGTCGTGTCCATGTCGACGGAGTGACAACTGTTTACGGTGGGTTTAACTCGTACGATTGTGCTGTCACCACTCCTCTTCAAAGTCGATATGAATTGGATAGAAAATGACAGCCAAGTCGGCGAAGGTGTCAATGTTGGAAGAAGGTGTCACAGGATTATTGTTTGCTGTTTGTGGGTGATTTATTACTGATAGCATCTTATCATCAGGGCCTTCATCACACACTTCATCGGTTTACAGCTGCGTGCTACCAAACATGAACTAGAAGTAGCACTAAATACCCAAGGCAGTGTAAGCTGTAAGTGATCGATAATACACTGCAGCATGTGGAGAAGTATTCGCGAGTGACGGAAGGCGGAACAAGGATATTGATACAAGGATTGCTAAGCAAACGCAGTTATGCGTGAGCTTCATCGCTACGTGGTGAAAAAACTGGAGCTTTCTTAAGCACTGCAAAAGTGTCTGTTTATAAATTGGTCTCTGTTCCGATCCTCACCTATGTTTATGAATCTTGGCCTAAACCAAGACTATCCCTAGTACAAGCGGCAGATATGGGATCACAATTGGCAAGAAAGTGCGAAGCTGTGTAATTCGTAAAAGCACGTTTGTTGAGCCACCTCTCACCCAATTCCAGAGATCCCAGCTACGTTCTTTCGGCCATGTGTCCAAATCATCCCAAGAAAGTTTGGCGTTGCTAGCTGCACCCACGGGAAAACAACCCAGAGATCGTGCAAG
>Ga0210059_1004917_pt1 | contig 21502 bp, 12 predicted proteins | sample Ectturendosymbi2_FD_188042 | JGI IMG/M metagenome (GOLD analysis project Ga0210059, IMG submission 188042) | Ecteinascidia turbinata endosymbiont from Florida, USA - Sample 2 (SPAdes) (version 2) | ecosystem: Host-associated > Tunicates > Ascidians > Unclassified | place: Key West, Florida...
TACGCCTATGCCAAAGGAAGATCGTTTCTTTGAATTTTTCAAAAAAGACCAAAACAAATTGCTTTGTCATATCATTAGTGCATCTTACCCATAATATGATGACATATTTTTGAAAGGAGTGGGAAAGGTTGTTCGAACTGAAATATTTATTAACCAAATTGTTTGCAGGAAGTTTCACAAAAGCAGCAAACGAAGTTATTTCAAACGTTCGAGGCGGAACGTCCGCCACTGCAGCATCGCTGAGCTTTTTCAACACTCATACGCCAAGCAAGATTGATTACGACGCCTGGGTTCAAACAGTCAAAAACAATCCGGCAATCATCGAGTTCACAGTACGTTGGCTAATTTGATTGAACAAAAAGTTATGAATCTTTACGTGGCTACGATTGTTAAATGATGAAGTTTGGCAACCACCAGTTAGTAACCGATCTGTAATCACTATTGCTGATGTTTGTGAAAGTAGCTCCGCTGTGTCCATTTAAAAAGCAGAGTAGCTTTGGAGTAACATTTGTTGAGTTATTACAAATTAGGAATGTTGTGTTGAGCGAATTTCGAGATATGAAAAAAATGAACGAAAATAATACTGCAATACTTGATGATGACCAAGGAATTTAACGATAGTTCGATCAACAGAATGGTCAATTTTTTTCTCATTTTACTACCATATTCTGCAACGAACCCCACTTTTCTCTCAACAATTCGGGGGACACCAAATTGTTTCACAATGCAGAGGCAGTTTGGCGTCAGTTGATTTAGTTCAGTGGTTCTCAAACTGGGGTCCGCGGTCCTTTTGGGGTCCGCGAGACAATTTTCTGGGAACCGCGAAGCACCTTCCAAAAAATGAACACGACGCTCCTGAAGAAAAACATTTTCTGTAAAATAAAATTTTCGGGCAACTTATTTTTCCAAACCAAACTTAACAATCACAATTTGGAGCTATGGGAACCTAATTCTATTGCGGAACCAAACAGTCATCCTTGCAAAAGTGGGCATTATATAGGATGCAGATACAGAGGTGAGTCCTCAAAAATTTTTCAGAGTTAAAAAAATTCGGGAGTCAAGGATAAAAGATATTTGAATAAGTCACAAGTCAGAACCAAAGATTCAAAAGATATGAGGGTTGCGTTGTCCGAAACGTAACCAGACCCAGCCGAACTGATAGCACAGAGCAAGTGCACCCGTCGCATTGATACAATAAAAAAACAACGTGTTGTTTCGTGTTTATTTGTGTTGATTTTTTAAGGGGACCGTGAGCCATTTAAAAAATTGCTAGGGGACCGTTGCCTAATTTTTTTGAAAAAGTTTGAGAACCACTGATTTAGCTGGTAATGAGATTTAAAGCTTCGGGAGGAAATTAACAAAGGCAGCGGTTTCCAAACTTTTTTGAGCGCGACGTAATCTACGTTTGATGAACAACTCGGGATCCAAACCTCAAAGAGCGCATGTGATTGTATGGATGATTGGCAATGGCAACAAGTTCCTAAGTTTCTTTTTAATGTCAGCAATCCACTCTTTTCTCAAGCACCGCAACATGCAGACATGGACCAAAAAATGGTAATGTTAAAAATATACAATTCAGGTTTTGATCGCCTGGGCACGACCCAATTTTGACCTTTTGCTTCCTTTGCTCGGGTCGCCATCTGTACTTTGGGAACCTCTGTACTAAGGCATCAACTACCGCAGCTCTTCTCTCATTTGCCTTCCTGGAAACATTTATGCCAAGAACGTTCAAAATTATACCAGAAATAATTGAGCCCCAGCTTGATGATATCCAGTGCGGTTTTCATTCTGGCCGTAGCAATGCAGACCAAGTTTTCATTCTACAGCAAAGTGTAGAAGTCTTAGGAGCTTGCCAAAGACGGCTACGTTTGATCGCGCTCATCGAAGAAAGCTTTCGGAGTTCTTGCAGGAGTACAGCCGCTTCTTAGTGGCCGCCAAATCATTGAATTTCGCTGAGAATTTTGTGTCCGTGTCGGCGGAGTTACATCACAACCGTTGGTGGACTCCACCAAAATTGTGTGCTGTTACCACTCCTCTTCATAGACTTTATGAATTGGATAGACCACTACAGCGAAGTCTAACAGGTTGTTACTGCTATAAACTGCATGATCAACCGTTTGCCTTTAACGGACTATGTGTTGAACGATGTGTTGTTGCTTACGTGCTCTGAACAGGCCTCCAACCTGCGCGTGACCGGTTTTCAGCTACGTGAGGCTAAACTGGAATGAAAAGTATCACAGAAAGACTGTGGCATCAAGTACTGTGTCACTCCAGGAACATAAGACAATGTAAGCTACAAGTGCGTGGCAAGAAACTGCAGGAGGTCGAGAAGTTCAAGTATCTTTAGGGTGGTATGAACCAGTGATGGATAGCGGGAATACGGAGATTGATACGCGGATTATAATGCAAACGCGGTATTGGGTGGATTCCCCTTTCGGTGGTCAAAGAACTGGAGTTTTGAAACACAGCGAAGCTTTCCGTTCTTATAAATCGGTCTTTGATCCATGCTCACCTATTGCCATCAATCTTGGATATGACCGAAAGGTTGTGATCTCATGCAGAAGCGGCAGAGATGGGATTTTTGCAAAGAGTTAACGGCTTGACTCTTTGCGACAACGTGCGCAATACGAATTATGACTTCTCCGAATAAGGTGATCTCAGTTACAATGGTTCAGTAGTGAAGAGAATCCTGCAGGAAAAATGGTCAAGGCGAGTTCTTGCAGCTGCACCCACAAGAAAACGGCCCAGATTTTGACCAAGAACTAGGTGTCTTCATTTAATACTTTGACCTTCCTTGTTCTCGCCTTGGTGTGGATCCAAGAGAACTATCAGAGGCTGCTGAAAAACAGGAGGTGTTTCGAGATATCCCCTAGGGTTGCTGCAGCCGCGATTCACCCCAGAAAATATGTTGGTATGAAACGTGAGTGATTGAGTGATATTTAAGGAATTTTTTAAATGAAATAGTAAGTGGTACCAAAGATTTGTAAAGGGTCATTTAATTCGGGACGTGTGGCATAGTTTGTTATTTACAGTATTTCACTCACAGTCATTAAACACTTTTGATTAAGAAGCTTGACCTCTGTTCTGCGCAAATGTTTATAGTTCATTGAACATTATGCTTGTTCCTTACAAATAGGTATTTGGATAAACGTTTGTCAAGTTTTTTAGTTTAAGCTCTGTGATTGTAAATTCATCTCATTGTTTATTTAGCCTCTTTCCAGGCTTTGTTATTTTAGGTTCTCTACAACGTTCTGACCACTGCTGTATTTGTAAGCAATGAAGTCTTTGAAAAATTATCCATTTACTTTTGCGAAGGCAAATATTGCAGCAGCGATGACAAAGGCAATAGCATGCAGATCAGTAATTTCCTTCAAAATAGCAATTTTTTTTCAGCTTTCTCCAATTTCAAACACTTTGACCGGCCAAAAAAGAAGAAACATGCAAAAAGCTCTTTATGAATATCTTAAACGATTTGATCCAGCAGTGTGCAAAGGCTCATGCGACAACGGAGGAAGTTTTGTTGTTGTGGAAAATGGGAAAGTGTGCAAATGTTTGTGCGCTGCTGGTTACACAGACACATCGTGTTCGACCAGAGCTTGATTTCCGTTTCTGTCATCCGCTGGCTGAAAATATTACTAGTGCAAGTTTTAAAATGGTGAAATTCTTGATGTAAAAGACATTAGTTTTTGTAAATATGATATATTGAATTTTGTCATTCACAACAAAAAAACGCCCTGTATTCATAAGCGTTTCGAGTCGAACTCAACGGTCATGCTATTGTCTACTCTGCAAAAGTCTTTCAGCAGATGGTTTCTTTGAATTAATGCTTAGATAAACAATACATGTCTAACAAATACTTATCAATGCACATTTTTAAAGTCACTTGAAACGTTATTCTCTCTCGGCGTTCTTTTGGTTTAAAAATTGTTTTTTGATTTTTCCTGAGATGATGTGATGTGTCTTACCGCACGTTAAGACTATAATGCATCGATCATTGTTTGTGTTAATGCATGGTCAATGAATGCGACTTATCTTGACTTCATGCAATATCGCGGAAAGTTTGTCTCACGCTTTAACGTCTGCTTGAAGGTCTGAAACGCGTGTCTGGGTAAACGTGATTTGTTTAGTTTTGTTGTACTACTGCCTTGTATTTATTTGATCAAACCTCCTTTGTGCAACAATTGCACATTGAGAAAATGCAGCGTTGTAGATTTCAAGCTAATAAATATGTCAAAGTACACACGACGTCTGCATAAGTCGAACTATAAAAAGTGTAATCAAAAAAGAAGACGAGCAAGGGGCATATTGATAACAAAAACTGTCTTTCACTTTCGTGTGAATCAAGCTAGTTTCTTTGTAGTTTATTCTGCAGAAGTGCAATTTTTTAATCCAGCGCAAGCCATTTTCATGAAATACTTCGTGCAAAAACGATTTTAACAAAACGTTTTGGGTCCGCTGAAGCTACGATCCTGACAGGTTTGGCCATAAATCGCCAGCCGGAAGAGTTAGAGTTTCGCCATAAATCGCCAGCCGGAAAAGTTAGAGAGCTGTTTAAACCCTCTGAAGATGCTGAAAGTTTGGTTTCGATTTTAAAAAACTTGTAGAGTTTTGTAGTTCAACATATTTCGAAACTTGAAAAAAAACGTTCAAGTCGCAATTTACTTGTTTTTTCTTTTAAAATAAACTTGAGAAAAACGTGCATTTTTAGAGGCCTTAATTGACCATCTAGGTTTAGTGGTTGGCATGTTATGGCCAAAAAATCGATAATTAATTAATTAATTAATCCTTTGGGGATTAATTTGTTGTAGTGTTGTTCTTTGCATGATGCAACAATTTTGAAGATTGAAAATTGAAATTTTAAATCTAGAGCAGGGGTGTCAAACTCGTTTCAGTTCAGGGGCCAATTCAGGCAAATTTTATCTCAAGCGGTCCGGACCATTGTAATCACTGTATAACACTCTGGTTATAAGTTTTGACAACTTCAAACTGTTTTCATAACTTTAATGCAAAAAGTTCAAGCTTATCTGAAAATGATTATTAGCACATAAAGCTTTCAATTTCCCCACGTACATGAAAAAACGCCTTATTGCTGAGAAGGCTGTCAAACTGACGGTGATGGTTCAGATGAAATTAACTGTCCGGACAACCACTCGCAGGACGTGATCCAATTTTAAGGATTTGCAACACAATGCCTCCTGGTGCGAAATACAGTGAAATGTCCAAAATTCATGTCCTCCACACACAACCTGTACTTTTTATCTAACTTTTGTCGCAACACCTGCTTTTTTCGCGATCATTGATGGCGCGCTATCTGTAGCAACACCTACAGCACGGGACCAGTATATTCCCATCCTGTTCAGTACCCCAACCAGAGAGTTGAAAACATAATTGGCTGTTATGGTATCGATCATAGGCACCAATCCCAGGAACTCCTCAGTGACAGACAAAGTCTAATGAACACCACGAATGAATATGGCTTGTTGTGCAACGTCCGAAATATCCGTGCTTTCATCGAGCGCAACAGAAAATATAACAAACGACTTTACTTTTTTCTTCAGTTGGCTGTCTAAATTCGCAGAAATATCCGAAACCCTCTCTGCCACAGTGTTTCTCGTCAGGCTAATATTAGCAAAAACTTCAGCTTCTCAGAACACACGATTTCTGCAGCCTTTAGGACGCAGGTCTTCACGATCTCACCCTCACAGTATGGCTTTGATGCTAACACTATGTCATTAGCAATAAGGTAGCTAGCCTTCACATCTGCTGCACTTATATCTGGTCTACTGGTAAAAAACGGATTGCTGTTTTTTCAAGCCTGCTATCAATTCCTTTACCTTCTCTCTCCTCGGTTGTCCTTGCAAGCCACGGTATCTTTCGACATGATGAGTCTCATAGTGGTGTCGAATGTTATATTTTTTCACCACTGAAACCTGCTGTGAACACACCAAACATTCAGGTATCCCATTCACCTCCGTAAAAAAATAGGAAACGGACCAATTGTGTTGGAAAACTCTGCATTTTGTCAACTTGTCTGTTTCGATAAAGACATTTTGGGAAAAGAGGCTGCCACGGAATAGAGAATAAAGGCTAAACTGAGCAATTTAGGGAAAAGCAAAAGCTCAAGTCCGAGCAAGGAATTGCCACAATACAATTTCCTTGTCTCATGTTTTCACGAAAAACTACAAAGATATCCTCCCCGCTTTCACTCCAAGTTGACATATTTGAAACAGGAAGTTGCTTGAGCCGGTGGTTTTTATTACCATTTCTGTGCATTTTTTGACACCAGAAATCCGGCGATGTCTATTTCGAGATTTCTCATTATTCAATGCGCTGTTTTCTGCAGTTACTGCTTTTCACCGATTCTCAAATTTGACCCTGTCGAACAGATTTCTGTGCAGTTTATTTTTCGGTCAATCATTGGAATAGAAGCTTTACTTAGCAAATTTTAGTTAAAGTTGTACCTAGAACTCCGAAGGTTTCGAAATCGACATCGCTGGAGCTCAAGGTATGTTTTTTCCGGAGTTCTAGAGTTAAACTTTATCAACAGTAGTTGTACTTTTGCATGTTCATACATACCTGCCTGAAAGTTCAAGCCGGTGTGAACATACAAAAGGAAATATGGTGAAAACGGGAATATTTCACGTGAAGAAAACAGTGGAAACAATAAAATATAAGCAATTGCGTTAAGGTTTCAAGTCACTGAAATCTAGTCACCAGTTATCGAAGTACGACTGGATAAACGTATCAAGCAAATGAAGTTTTTACTTTACGAAATCGTCCCGCGGGCCGGATTCAACCTCGCAACGGGCCGTATGATTGACATCCCTGATCTAGAGTGTATTATGCAGCGAAGGGAAAAAACACTGTTTTGATATAAAGACGAAGTTGAAACTTTACGCAAATAATGCAGATTTAGTACTTAGATATACACGGATAACATTGAAATAAATATGCTGTAGTTTATGTCATTCAGAAAATATATTTCATAAAGTAGTATTCAGAAAACCCTTGACAAACGCAAAGGTGTCATTATTTGTTCCTAAACAATCGCCAAGTCTTTTTTGATATATAATATTTTGTTGACATTCCCAGAATGTGAAATATCACAATATATCAAATTTAACCCGAACAAAAGTTCAACCTTTAATCAATAGAAAAACGAGATTTCGTCCCGCTAATAAATTGTGCCTTGTGAACGTGACTAAACAATGTTGATTCCTGCGTTAGTGTTTTTCCGCGTTAACGATTTTCCAGTCAAATATTTACCGAAGTTCTGTCGTATAGCATTGTGCATGGTTTCAACTGAAAACTCAGCTATGCTGAATTTTTAGTTTTAATCTTTGAAAAGCAGATGTGGGTACTGCCTTTCATTCAACTTGTCAAGTTTTCCTAACTGGGCAACACTCGACTTACAATAAATCCATTATACATTTTTGAATTTTGGTCTTTACCTAACAAAATTTTGTGGTGTCAACCTTGTTTTTTTTGGATTTCTCAAAATGGATGAAGAGGTTTTGAAATGATGGAGTTGTTTGCTGTATTTTACGAATGATACCTTTCAGAATGTGGAAATTCATATATGATTGGTTATATTGTGAATGTGGTATTCATTCCACTATTCGCTGTTTCGGCTGTGTTGTAATTGAGAGAGGGTGAGACTTCACAGTCTCCTGCCAAAAGAGTCCTGCAAAACTCAAAATTTTTTTACGTCAATCTGCTGATCAACACAGCCTTGCCTACTCTATCCGTTCGAAGTTTCAAAATGATTTTTCTATCACAAACTCGTTGCGACCTTTTCCTAACTATTGTAAATGTATCCTAAAACACAAATACGTTAATCTACGTATCTTTCAAAGAGGAAAGGTCCATCATGCTACATTTAATTCGAAGTACGTCGATCAACGAACTTAGGGCTCTTTAAAAAGAAGTGCGATTTGCAGGACATACCTTGGTACCAAACAGACATACCACATAATAAAATGACATACTAATTGCATTAAATCAAAATTGAAACTGACTGGTAGTGCTAGATGAGAAGCTACCTTGGAAGTTACACATTGCCAAAGTAAAGAAGCAAATTTCCATAGCTTGTGGAATTTTCTCCAGACTTTGAACAATGTAATTTCTTAACATCGACGATATGAAATAACTGAACGGGGATCAACTCCAACATATCTTCTAAAACCGATAAAGACAATTCAAAATATAATGTTTACATTAGCCATATGTAGTGCATATAGATCAAGCTCTGAGAAGCTGAATTCAGGGCTGGAAATATTACATTTTGGTGACATTTACAAGTTAAAAAATATGAAAAGACGTATAAGGGAATAACTGTCAACCATCATCATCCAGCAAGGTATTTATCAAGTTTTCTTCGGCAAAGGCAATACTCAACGTATATTCATATTGTTCATTCGGACAAATATGTCTTCAACATGTTTTTTTTGTTTTCTTTTTGTGTTTATTTTGTTCTAAAGACTAAGTCGTATATATGCAGCAAATAGAGAACAAGATGAAATATAATTAGATTAATGTGAATCGCTTCTGAATGTAACCCAACTTACTATTAGAAATAGGTATACTATATACTTAACTGGAAAACCAACTGGGTATTTTCGATGCCTCCTGAGTAACATGACCAAGATTTTGCTTGTTTGGAAACAAGTTCAGATACGATCTCACTTTAACGTAGATGGTGCATCCGTACATTCAGGATGGTAATATTCTCAGTGTATTATCTTGGTATTCGAGTTGCTTTCCCAAATAAATATGATTGAATGAGTCTAAGCTTGCCGAGCTTAAAATGAGTCCAAACCTTGACTTTAACTGGACAATAACTGCAACGTTAAACCTGTTCTAAATTTTCGAATGTTGCTCCTGACCTAACAAAGCTTTTGTGGTGTAAACCATGTCTGTCTAGCATTTCGCAAAATGAAATAGCTTTAAAATGCTGGGAATGGTTTATTTTAAGAATGATTGCTTGTAGAATGTAGAAAATCTATGCATGATTTGTTGCATGGTGAATGTCGATTTCATACGATTTGGCAACGTCGGTTAGGTTGCAGTCGGAGAAGGCCAGACTCCACAATTCTCAGCCAAAAGCTTCCTGCAAAATGCGTATCTTTTTGCGACAACTGCTGATCAACACCACCATGTCTTCTCTTTCCCTGCGAATTTTCACAACGATTCTTGCAAACACTCCAAATTGCAGTAAACGAGTCCAGAGACTCGTTGCGGGAAACTTGACAAAGTGAATGTGAGGTACTACCTGTTTCTTAAAGATTAAAACTCTAAAATTCAGTATACCTAACCTCAGTAGTGAATTGAAATGTCGCAGAGTATTCCAATATAAGATGACAATCGCCAGTATGATGATGCTACAGCAATGCCTTTCTTCCAAAAACCGCAACAAAATGTTAGTCAATGAACCTTGGCAACGCCACGCAATGCATCACACTGGTTTGTGCTGGTTTTGTCTGGATCCTGGTTTTCTGGATCTGAGGCGAACATGTTGATCAGCGACAGAGGAAGTGCTGTGAAATTTGAAAAGTGTTTTGTACACTTTTGCTGATTTACTTAATTCGCTTATTTGCTTGCGTTGTGAAACTAAATTTGGGGCATTAATTGCAGTGTCTGATAAACACGTGACGTTGCAGTTTCTTTAGTCTCAAGGTCATTTTGCATATATCTACCAAGATATTCCAAAGATCCAATGAAGGATCGAAGAAAAAACATTTAGCAAACATTTTTGAGAAATTTTGAAATGTTCAAACACAATTCAATTTGAAATCTGTAACTCAGATTAACAACTCCGTGTGTGCTATCATGGATATGTTGCAAAAAGCTTTTCTGTTGATGTCGATCACCAATCTGATTAAAAATGTGCTGTTTAACCAGTTCAAATTATTTTACATCGCTGTTAGTATAGCATCAAAAGTAACTGTGCAGGATTAAAAACAATTGTGCTACTCTATGCGACAAAAGCAAAGAAACTTGCTTGGCTCACATGACGATGATAATTGGTTTTATCCTTTTCAAGGATTTTTCGAAAATAGAATGGAGCTTTGGAAAATCCATGAGCTTGGAAACCATGATATTTTTTCGCAGAAGCAATGTTTACGCAAAAACGTGTATTGTGTAAATACATGCTATACATGGCAGCAATGAAACAAACTGCACAAAAATCAGCAATCACACATATAAGCAATATTTTTTCAGGGCTTCAACTAACCTGTCTGCGAGAGCAAATTTCAAAAATACTGCAAGAAAATATCGGTATATTACAACCACAGAACTTGCATTGAATTAAATAAGGATCGATATATCATATCGTTAAAGCACGGTAAAATCACATGGCGTCATCTCAGGTAAAATACATTCGCAAAACCAACTCCGAGATACCGAGCAGTAAACAATGTTTCCAGTGATTTTATCTTTACATTGATTACGTGATAAACGTGTGTTTTTAGCTATAGATTAACTCATAGCAAACCAATTGCTGAAAGATTTTTGCAAAGTACAGCATCTCCGATGAGGTGTCGGATATAAGCGCTTATCAAAGCGGGACAATGTATTTTTGTTGTCAATGACAAATTCGGTAGATCATGTTTGCAAGAATGTGATGGATTATACATCAAGAATTTCACCCTTTTAAAGCTTAAGCAAGTACAAATTCTCAGCCGATAGGAGAAAACAAAGAGCATTTAAATTCTGGTTTCGCACGTTGGGTCTGTGTAACCAGCAGCGCACATACATTTGCACACTGACACTTTTCGCACTTACGAAACTTCCTCCGTTGTCACATGGTCCTTTGCACACGGCTGGTTCAAATCGTTTGGTATATTCATGAAGTACTCTTTCCATGTTTCTTTTCTTTGCTCCGATCAACGTGTTTGATATTGGAGAAAGCTGAAAAAATGTGGCATTTTGAAGGAACTTCCAGATCTTCATGGTTTTGCTTGGAGTTCACTTCTTCCATCGCTGCCGCTTTCTATACAGCAAAACTGATGGTTTTGCAGAGCCCTTTATTGATTACAACTTCAGCAATGCCAAGAACATTTTTAATTTGAACTTAACCAAATTTGAAAATGGGCTATGTTGCAGTCATAATGCTTCAATAGAAAACTGAAAAAATTATCCAAGCACTTAATAGTTTCCAATGACAATGGTGTTTACAAAACTATAAAAATTGACGCGGTAATATTTTCAAAATGTCCAGCTGCTTATAGTGAAAAGTCGTTAATAACTGTGAGAAAAACCACACGAAATGATATATTACATGCCCGAATTAAACTGTTCTTCACAAATTTTGACATGCTCAGTTAAAGGCATTCAGCAGGTTTGACTCTCATTACCAACTATTATCTTTGCATCACTTTGCATCAAAACACCTTTGTGTGATCATGATCACCGAATTTGATGTTCCACGAATGGTTGATAGAAGCAATACGTTTTGTTGTCGAGTAGGGTGGTATAGGAAAAAATTGTGGGGCCAACATAAATGTCTATCCTGTATGGTGATTTTCCCATGTTTTGAAGATTCATTTATTATGATTACTTAGATGATCATACTGGACTGAAGTATGATCCTAACTGTTAACCCAAATCGAAATTCTTTAATATATTTTAGATTTATTACAAACATATTGCGAAGATGTTTCAAGAAGATAAATTTTACAGTCTCGAGTAACAAATCACAATTCCGCCATTCGCGAAGAATAAACATATTGGTACAGCAGCCGCTTTGGAAAGAACTGATATAAATTCAGTTTTCCGAGTAGACCGTTTCAAACCTACTGGCTGTTAAGATTCATTTGAATTCACCAACTACAAACTCAAGTCAAAGCCTCCTTTGTTGTTTTCTGAAAAAAATGGCTGTTAAGATTCATTTGAATTCACCAGCTACAACTTCAAGTCAAAGCCTCCTTTGTTATTTTCTGAAAAAATGAAGATAGATTTTTGGCCGATCATGGTCATGGTTTTCCTTCAGATTTAAGCATTACCTTAACGAACAGCATATTTGTTAATTCGTGAACATTCACACGTCAGGTTCAGGCGTATCAAATATTTCTTATTGCAGTGATGGCGTATGGTTTTGATCAATCAAATTGAAATGCCAATTAGCATTACATCGTTGACGTGTTAGCTGTCCACTCACATCGAGAGAGATACAGACATTCGTCTGAGCATCTCGTCAACGGCATCATCTCGATTTGATTTCATTTTCCGGGCGACATGAAAAAAAGACAAAAAACAATATTTGAAAAACGATGGCAGGTAACAAATGGTTTTAGGGTATTTCTTGGACAATTTGCGATGAAAACAACATGATGCGTTGTTCCAAGTTCTCAGCATGCATTCCTGTCCAATTAAAGATATCTGGTACTGCCACTCGCAGCCACATGCGCACGAGGCGGGGAGTCGGGGGGCGGGCGGCCGCCCCCTATCTTGAAAAATTTCAGGGCAAGCTTTGTCTTCAGGGCAAGCCCAAGTTGCGCAAAAATGCTGAATGATAAACAATATATATTCAGAACAGTGGATTCAGGGCAAACTCTGTTTTCAGGGCAAGCGCAAGTAGCGCAAAACTTCTGAATGTAAAAGTATACTCAGTACAGTGAAGATTTTCAGGACAACTCTGATTTTCAGGGCAAGAGCAAACTGCTCAAAAATCCTGAATGATAAAAATATATATATTCAGTTCAGTAAAGTCAGGATACACTATGTTTTTCTGGGCAAGCGCAAAGTTGCTCAAAAATCTTGAATGGTAAAAAAAATATATTCAATGCAGTGAAAAATTTCACCGTAAACTCTGTTTTTTAGGGAAAGATGAAAACATTTTCAATACAGCAAATTCAGCCAGTAAAGGCAATTATCGTAAAATTTCTTGTCAAGGAGAACACCACAGGTATGGAACGTCACCCCTTTGAGTTAACCAACAAGGTAACTACAGAATTTGCTTACGACGGCACCTCTAAAGGATTGTATAAAGAACGTTATTGGCGAATTGAAGTTATAAGCGAAATGAAATGCATGCAGAAGATACCATCGGGACCGAATAAAATGTAACGTTATAGGCGAATTGAAGTTACATACGAAGCCGTTATAAACGAATTCAATTATAGATAAAACAAATTTTCAAGAGGCGTCAGACCCAATTCGTAGTAAACTGAAAATATTAGTTTCAGGGCAAATTTTTATTTTTAGGGCAAATTGTCATTTTCATGGCAAATTTTTTTTGACCCCCCAGTAAAATGCCTTCCCGTACGCCTATGACCACAGTTGTGTGTGCCAGTGACTGCATTGTGTCAGGGGAGTCGAAGATGACGTCTGCCACATCACAGTTGCTTGGTTCTTATTGCCGAACACACATAGACGGCACCTATTTGTGCTTCTACCTTCGAAAAATCTGGCATGGTTGATCCTGCGTCGAGCTGTTGCTCCGACAGCATAACTCTTAGCGTCATGGAGACACACAAATTCATCCGCCATGATAACGCAGCAATTGAAGATAGGATGGTTCTGAATGTGACCCTTTTTTACTATTAAAAGAACGATATCTAATTGCAAAACCATCTACTTATTTTAGATTAACCGCAGTTAAAACAGCCAAGATTTTGCTTTGTTATAAACAGGCTGTCCTGTTGTCAGTTACAATGTTTTACTTGCTGTAGATCGTCCATACATAAATTCACAATGGTAGTATGTGCGCTGCATTGCTATTGCTGTGGAGTTATTGGTAACCTTTCCCACATGAACATGAATGAATTAATGCTATCGTGATGAGTTCAAAATGACTGCAAATCTTGGCTTTACTGGGAAATAACTGCAGCGCTAAAATTATTCTAAATTCTAGAGTGTTGGTCTTTACTTAATAAAAATGTGTGATGTGAAACGTGTCTGTTCCAGCATTTCTCAAAACGGTTGAAGTAGTTTCAAAATGCTACAAATTGTTTGTTTTACAAACGATTGATTGTAGAATGCACAAATGCATGCAAGAATAGTTCAATGGTGAATGCGGAATTCATTCTACTTGCAATGATTTCAGCTGCCTTGCAGCCGCGAGAAGGCGAGAAGCCACAATTTCTTTTCCAAAGGATCCTGCGACACTCAGATCTTTTTTACCACAACCCGCTGATCAACACAGCAGCGCATGCTTTTTCCTTGGAAATTTCCACAACGATTTTTTCACCTGAAACCTCTTATACCCACTCTTATTCACAGTAAACGAGTCCAGAGTCTCGATATGTTAAGGAAACTTGACAAGGTGAGTAAAAGGCAGTACCTGTTTCTTAATCGTCTGTTTCTTAAAACTCTGTTGTCAGTTGAAATATTGCATAATAATCCAAGGCTACTTTATCATTGACAGTTTGATGATGTTGAGGCAATGTCTTTCTTGCCAAAAAACGCGACAATATTTTGGTCACTCAACCTTGTCAAAGTCAGGCATTGCATCACACTGGTTTATACAGGTTTTGTCTGGTTCCTGGTATTCTGGATCCGTGTCGAACATGTTGGTCACATCGACGGAACAGCAGCTATGGTATAACGCCAGCTTTCTCATTGCAGCTTCAAACTTCGATATTTATTCGAATAAGCAATGTTTCCACATAAACGTTTATTTTTTAGATATATACATGGCAGCGAGGCAGCAAAGTGAACAAAAATCAACAAACACCCTTAGGAAATTTCCTTTAAGGCTCAGCTAAACTGAATGCGTGAAACGAATTTTAAGAAATACTGCAAGGAATCAGGATAAATTACAATCACAGAACTTACTTTGAAATGAGTGATGAACCATGCATTCTATTACTCGGTAAAGTCACATCACGCCATCTCAGGTGTAATAAAAAAATCATTCATAAACCAAACTGACGTCGATACACCGAACAGGGAACAACGTTTCAAGTGACTCTTTTTGTACATTGGTTACGTGGTAAACGTCCATTTTGACCTTCTGTATAAATTAACTCAAAGCAAAATGATAACTGGAAAACTATGCAAAGCGCAGCATTACAGCTGAGGTGTCGGCTATAAACGCTTAGCAAAGGAGAATATTTTTTTTGTTGTCAATGAGAAATTACAACAAATCACTTTGCAAAAAACCTAATGGTTTTCACCACAAGAAGCTAACCATTTGAAAGCTTGCACAAGGAATAATTTTCAGCCACTGGAAGAAAACAAAGAGCAATTAAGCTCTAGTCGTGCATGATGGACCTGTGTATCCTGCAGCGCACAAGCATTTGCATACTTTTCCATTTTCAACAACGATGAAGCTTCCTGCGTTGTCGCATGGTGTTTTGCACACCACTGGATCAAATCGTTTGATATACTCAAAAAGTGCTCTTTCCATGTTTCGTTTCTTTTCCCCGGTTAATGTATTTGATATTGGAGAAAGCTGCAGAAAATATGCTCTTTTGAAAAAACTTACTGATCTGCATAATTGTGTTAACACGTCACTTCTTGCATCCCTACTGCAATCTAGTTTCTAAATGTAAAATGTGTAATTTTGCTAAGCCACTTACTGGTTAGAACTACAGCAATGATCAAAACATTCTACACTTACAACCTATACAATGAAGCCTTAAAATAAGGTGCAATATTTCAATAGATTTGTTATCACAAGGCTTGAAACAGAAAACTGAAAAGTTTATTCAAACACTTGTTTGTTTGTAAGAATTATAATGTTCATTGTGTTATAAAAATTGGCGCACAGCTCTTTTCAGACAGACTTAAAACAGATCAAGCTTTTTGAACAAAATTGGTTAATTAGCGTGTGTGTAATCACAAACAATATGTTAGACGTCTTGATGCAAACGTCCTTCACAAATCTTTAACACACTTGCCAGATAATACCATTTGAGTTCAGGTGATATAACAGCAATTTTAAGTTTCCACCTAGATTCGCAATGATTGAGAGAAATATTGGTATTTGTTGTAGAATATACGGAAGTCAAATGAGAAAAATTTAGAATTTTGTTTAACAAACCATCTTTAACAGCCATTGCATTGTGGTTGCTAATTGGTGGCCACCAAACATTATTTGGGAACACTACATAGGTTGAAACTTTCAAATCAGTCAACCTACTGTAAAGTCGATGATTGCCGGATTGTTTTTAACCGTTTCAACCCAGGCCTCATAATCAATCTTGCTTGGTGTATGAGTGTTGAAAAAGCTCAGTGAAGCTGCGGTGTCGGACGTTCCACCTCGAACGTTTGAAATAACTTGGTTTGCTGATTTTGTGAAACTTCCTGCAAACAACTTGGTTAATAAATATTTCAATTCGAACAACCTTGCGCATTCCTTTCAAAAATGTGTCATCATATTAAGGGTGAGATACAATTTAAGGAAACCAATATTTTTCAGAAGCATCCCCAAAGCAATAGACTATAACTCGAATCGATTGTGCAGTACGAAAAGTATGGGAAGTTCACGTACACATGTGCGATGCATTCTAAGCAATTTGGTTGTTTTTTTTAGATCCATTGACTTATTTGAAACTGCATGTATTTCCAGCAAAAAACAAAAGGTCAAATTTGGGTGTATTGCCAATTGAAGTTTTAATGTCTTGATGACATAAATGCAGTTCTGGAAACTTTTTGTAAATGTTGATATTTTTATAAGATGCCTTTGCATATCAACGACTCTTTCAAACTATCTAAATGAAGCTTGGAGGAAAATTTAGAATTTGGAAAAAATTCAAAAATTTTCAACATCCACTGTAGAAAAAGTAACAAAAATAGATTGACCGAAGTTTATAAACAGTTGTATAAACACTCAGTTAAGTCGCTAAATTATAAGAATTGCAAATGCAATAAAAGTTGATAACCGCACATTTTGATTAGTTGCTAAGGGATATTGATTCATATGTAATTGGAAACTGGAGCATTTCAGTGATATGAACGGCACATTTGTTACAGTGTTGTATTTTGTTAAGCGCAAAATATGTTTTTGGCTGTTGGTATCAATGTGTGATTGCCAATAAACGAGATCGATTCATAACCAAACGCGCTAAATTTAGAACTAAGGTCAGCAAATCAGCTAATTAAGTAAGTCTAAAAATAACCTAAAAATCAGATTTTTGTCCACTATGCCCTATCCCGAACCTAACATTTCCATTACAGAGCAATTCCGTTCAAGACTGAATCTACAACTAAGCACGTCATTTTCATTGGCTATGTAGTGACACGTCCTGAAGCGCAGTTTCTTGATTGAGAAACAAATAACTGCTTGTTCCACTTTCCTGAGTATAAATCATTTGTTGAAAATGAGCGCCTTCTAGCCTTTTATGCCAAAAAACGTTAATACCATTACTGTGCTTGGACTAATTGTTTACCATTATTCCGAGAAGACAACCAATTGGTCGAGCATTTGTCTCTTCCTCCTCCTAATGTGAATCCAAAAAGACTAAAGGACGCTTCTTTTTCCAAACAGTTTTTCTGTTCTGTGTCGGTTAGACCTGTGGATAAAAAAATATGAGTGCTAATTATGCGGTACTTCCAGGGCGTTGCGTATAAAAGGCTAAAGGCAAATAAGGAGGCAGTAATAACCTGGAGAGAAACATCAAACTTAAATTTGTCTCTTGTGTGAAGTGAACTTGTCTTATCCGATCATATTGTTGCGAAAACGCTTCGAGCTGAAATATTTTACGTATAGTACATGAAGCAGGACCGTTGAACCGCACGTAATTACAGTAAGCTCAGTTTAAAACATTGTTTTAATCAAAGATGGTGAAAAAGCAATTTTGTTTATTTTTTTATCGTCTGAGCTCTTGATATCGCTCATTCCAGTAAGCAAAAATAAAAATCCCATTATATTAAGTGAGAAGGGTTGACTGGAAGTTACGTATTTTCCTAGGGTTAATGTTTGAACAATGTGCTTTAGTAAAAGTCTCCTGATTCGATGATACCTGCTGGTAAGATAAAAGACTAACACTAGAATGACCGGAATTACGAACTACCTAGAACAACCAAGTGGCTTTTTTGACGCATGTTATAATTTATCCGCTTTACTGCATTAAACGAAGCTGCAAACTAACACAAAGAACTGCAAAAGATGTCAGAAGTCATTTTTTATTTCTGTCACCATTAATTGACACATTTTAGACACACTTTTGTGGAACATTTTCCGCAGATTGCTTCTTTACAGGTGCAACATATGTCGTTCTGTTGCGGCATTTGGAAGTTGAGCACGTCCTTCACTTTTTTGTGGGAGGCTCCTGCTCCCTTTCAGCAAGTGGTTCACTTTAGTTGTTTGGTGATGTTCCACAAAGCTCTTCAGCTACGCGTTGCATGTACTCACGACAACTAATCCTCGATCTGCATGTTTGTTTATACAGTACCCAGCTATTGATGATTGCAAGGTCAATCACGTAGCAAAAACATGTACAGGCCACCTTCAGCGTGCTGCCTTTACAGAATATTTCTTTGCCATCTGATCAACGACATCCACTCCTGCTTTGGTTTTGTTATCAAACAAAACAGTCTCTGGTTTGTTTTTACTGTCATTTTCTGAAGAAACCTCTACGTCCGGGTAAAGTGTGCTCAATATGATTGCAGACTTTGCTTTTTTGCATTGGTAAGAAGTCAAAGTGACGCTCGTCGATGGGGTGATAGTTTTGAAAAGTGTAGTTTCATGCAGCTGTTGCTTTGCCTTAGGAGCCTGGGGCAGTGGTCTACGATTTTGGCGAATAGTGCCAATTAGGTTGCATTTTTCCTTCGCTAAGCGTACAGCAAGATCCAGAGATGTGAAAAAGTTATCACAGGTTATGTTGTAGTCGTGCTTGAAAAGGGGCCAAACCAGTTCCATTATAACATCAGTGGGCATACTCACAGAAGTGTCTCTGGTATCATCTTTGCCTAAATATGGAAAGCCGTTATACAAACACTTGCCATCAGCATCAACCATCATTCAAAATTTTAGTCCGAATTTATCTGGCTTATTTGCCATGTACTGAATGAACTTACATCTTGCTTTACATGGAAGCAACTGTTCATCAGCAGTCACGTAAACATTTGGCACGTAAGATTTTTGTCTGTTCTCAATGAAGCAGTTCCATAAGCAGGATGCAAGGCAAAATTTGTCTTCAGCCAATCGACGCCTTCTTTCACTCTTTATGTCAAATCGTAGAAATCTCATTTTTTCCATGAACCTGTTCCTGGAAAGGGTATTACTGAACATTGGGCACCCCAAGACGTATTCCACAGACTAGAGCAAGGCAGGCCCCTTGCCCTAACACACCCCTAGTAATAATAAGGCCTATAAACTGTCAAGTTCGTGTAGTGTCACATTCCAGGTGACATCCCCTGTGACACGCTGAGCTTCAGAAATAGTACATTTCTGAATATTTCGGAGCATCGCTTCACTGAATATAATTCGGAAAGAAGAAGATGGGTTGCCTTCGATTACATGGTTTGTTGCAAATGCAGTTGGACCAGGCCTGACGTTTACAACGATTTGTTGTTGCAAGCGTTCCCCCCTCTGCACTTGAAAGGTAGACAACTTTCGCCATGAAGATCCATCTTTTCCTATGAAGTCCTGTACTCCGTCGTCATTTCCATCTAAATCAGTAACTGCATCACTATCCGTATCTTCATCACTGGATTCAGTCACAATGGGCTCCTCGTCACTCTCCACTGCAGATGGATGTGCATCGTTTCCCAAAGGGTCCTCGCTATCACAAAGTTCACCATCAGAACAATCTGATTCAATATTTTGTAAACGCTGCAAAGCCTGGTGAGCCGTCAACCATCTCACCATATTTGCAGTCTACTTATGTTTTTGCAGTAGCCTACAGTACGCCTTTCCTTATCGACTGCACAAGTAGCTAACTAAATCTGAATAGGAGAGAAATTGCGTTAATTCTGCAGTTATTCGTAATTTTGCAAACACGCTATCATACGATTCTACAGACAAAATCATCAACCATTCAGCAGCAACTACTTTATTTTGAAATAAGTGACTGACGTTGCTGGAGCTTACTGCCTTCGAGTAGAGTCCGAAGATCTAAACCATAACCGATAGTTGCATCTATTGTCTTCTGGTCTTGTTATGTCAACACACAACAATGCTGAATCGTCGCAGTCTTACGTATTGCAGTACAAGCACTGCTATGAGTCAAAAAAGCAACATGGTCGTTCTAGGTAGTTTCATGTGTAACTCTTTCATTTGTAATAGACGGGTAACAAAATTCACACCTAAGATTGACTTCAAGAAAAAAATGATAGTCTGGAAGTTTCAGGCGAAACTTGCAACTGTTGACACTAAGCCAGCTGTTACAAAATTGAAATGAGTCAAAAAAGCCACTTGGTCGTTCTGGTGCTAATATACTGTATGTATGCCATGTAACCAGGTGCGCATTAGTACCGCCATTTTGTACTGTTAAGCTAACAGGCGCGTTGATTGAATAAAAGTGAAAGTTTATAAGATGAGGTACAGTACAAAAACATCAAACTGGATTTACCAAGATACTGATTAATTTAGAAATGTCAGTGACATTTTGGTTAAATCGTCTCCAATCCAATGTAATTTTCGCTATATTGTAAGTGTTTGAAAGTTTATTGGGGTATTGTTGCTTATTAAAATTGATTGAGTTTTAGCTGGCTTACGGGTTTTGCTTGGCAAAACCTCTTCATTCTCGTTTAGAATTTTCACTAAACTTTGCGTGTTCTATGTGTTGGAGCAACGTGTTGTCAACAAAAACCAACGTCAACAAAAACCAACTGCTGTGCACAACCAGAAGCAACTGATTGAAACCAGCTTCAACGGAAAACCAAGCACCTTGCGTCTCATGTAGGCTTACCAGATTCGTTTTATAAAAATACCGGAAATTTTGTCAACAGCGGCAGATCTAGGCTGCATTCGTAAGCACATGTATGACCAAAAAAACTATAATTGATTTTAGGGGATTAATTAATGAGTTTTGTTGTTTTTTGGCCGTAACTTGCCAACCACAAACGCTGGAAAGTCAATGAAAGGCTCTACAGACGCGGATTTTTGCCTAGGTCAGTGGTTCTAAAAGTTCAAACCCAAACTATGTCAATTCCTTTCCAACAAAAATCACAAATGATAATTGCAAAAATTTACATTGCCTACTGTGAAGAAACAACAAACGGTTATAAACCAAACAGACTTTTATAATATCAGTCACTACAGTCAAAGAAGCTTATACATGCAAGTTACTGCGATTGCTACCTAACAGGCACATAGTCCGCTTGATCATGGAGCTGGTTGGTCATTGGAGCTTCAGGCTTACCAACGGCAACGACAAACGGAGAAGGTTGCAACGCCCCAAGAACAGCATCCCACAAGGATCCATCCTGGCACCCCTTCTCTTCAACATCTACATCTCTGACCTGCCCACAACTGTCTCCAGAAAGTATGCATACGGCACGACCTAGCAATCATGGAGACTGACAAACAATGGAAGGAGTGCTCAGCAAAGACATGGCAAACGTAATTGATACCTCCAGACATGGACTTTAAAGCTCAGTAGCCTACTAC
>Ga0210059_1004918_pt1 | contig 21501 bp, 14 predicted proteins | sample Ectturendosymbi2_FD_188042 | JGI IMG/M metagenome (GOLD analysis project Ga0210059, IMG submission 188042) | Ecteinascidia turbinata endosymbiont from Florida, USA - Sample 2 (SPAdes) (version 2) | ecosystem: Host-associated > Tunicates > Ascidians > Unclassified | place: Key West, Florida...
ATCACCAAACTTTATTCCTTTACTCTGACACCGGCTACCTTCCTTGTGGGTTTGCCTACATCAGCCGGCACAGCCATCACACACTTTTTAAGGTGTTCAGCTTAGCTGCCATAGTGCACTTCGGATACTTTCGCCACCATGCACGTTTCCAGGCATTCAAATCATACGACACTCTACATATCGTTTTTTTGCACTTTCTTCGACTGCCGTCTACCTTCTCTCTGGGTTACGTCAGCCGTCACTGTCAGCCCGCATTTTTAGCGGTATTTTGCCGGATCCGTTTTATTTACTGCCGGCTAGACGACTGCCGCCTCACATAACTTTGGTTACTGAGGTTGATAAAATCGGCCTTTTGGCTGATATCGATATATCGGTGAAACCCAAATTTCGGCCCGTCTTTCTCTAGTTCTGAGCCCATATTTGTATGTGATTTACCTTGATGAACTCTCAGACCAGCTGGCTTCAGCCAGGGTGGGATGCACTTGACTGTGGGAAATATGGTGATGGTTGTGAATCATCGAATATTTCTTCTTGATATTTATGTGTGTTCAGCCCCAGTATTTATTAGTGGACTCCAACGTGTTCTGGATATTTGTGGTGGCTATGCTGGTGAATGCGAACTTACCTTTAATTGTAACAAAACAACTGGTGTTCTTTTTTCCCCCAAAAGTATAAACAACCTGCTCCGTCAAATATTTTTCTGAATGATGTACGTGTACAATTTTTGACCAAGTGAAATGTTATGGTGTGTTGCTAAATGCCGTACTGAAAAATGATGATATTAAGAGACAAGTGAAATCGCTATATTGTGCAGCAAGCAAGCTTTGTGGCACATTCAATCAGTACTCTCCTGCAGTAAAAAGCAATTTATTTTATGCTTACTGCATGCCAATGTATGCTTGCCAATTGTGGAGCAAATACACACAGACTAGTATGAAGCGCTTACGTACTGCATGATATAATAATGCCTACTGAATTATGCATTACATACCCAGGAATGAGTTTGCCCACACCAAGTTAGCCATCGTTCCAAGGCTTTTGATGCCTTATTGAGAATAATATGCATCAAATTTTACAACGTTGTGATCTTCATCTAACTTTTTTATTCGATCTTTTCAAGTGTCTGATGGTTTTTGCAAATCTTCATTTTTCCTCAATTATTTAATGCTCCTGTGTGATGGTGACCAACTGATATAGTTGTTGATGCATTGTACCACAGTGTACCTATCTCATCAGTACTTTTTTGCGTAACAACAAAAACCTTCCGTGTGCTTTATGGCACCCTACGCTTTCTTTATTTACATGCTCTGGTATGCAGACAACATGTGCAAACTAAACATACAAAAATATAACTGGTGAAATGTTAATCATGAAATCCTACTTTAAAATTCAGGAAATCCTACTTTAAAAATCCAAGAACGGTTGGTAAAGTGAATCCTGTTGGTCACACTAACAGGAAAAAGACCTAGAGGCTGACCAAGGACCAGGCTGAGGTGGTCTGATTGTATCTCCAATCTGACTTAATCCTGCCTTGGTATGGAGCAGGCACTAGTTGTTTCAATATTCTGAGAACTTGAAAGTGTTTCAAGACTTTCAGCTACTGGCTGCCACTACTCTGCTAAGGGTAAATCCAGTTTGAAAATAAATGAAGTATGCTGTAAAAATATTTTCTGCAAAATGTGTTTTAGCATCAAGTCTGAAGCTTTTGATGCATGAAGCATTTTTGAAATTTAATGTGCAGGGAAAGGAAATAGTTTTAGGGTTAATTTTTTAATCCAAATCTCACTGGAGTCACCCTTGGAATTGCCCAAATAAGAGCACTTTTAAAAGATTGGTGCATTTGAATATTTTATGATTGATTCTTTTTTTTAACTTAATCTGTATTAAGTATTGCACTGCCCCATCCAAGTGAATTTTCCAGATGCTCATGTCAAATGCATTCACATTTTTTAAAAATTTAAAGTTAGAATTTGGCAACAACATCCATGTTTTTAGAGGTTTCAAATTAACACTTTCATGTCTGATCTAAATCAAGCGGTTCATGCCAAAACAACCAGATCGCACTGGCTTTGCACGAGCATAGCTCTGGGACTAAAAGCAGTAGAGGGCTGTTCATAGGCTCGAAAGACTCAGCAAGTCTTGCAGTTTGCAATGAAACAAAATTTTTTGGTTGAGGATGCAGATTTTTTGTGAGTGACGTCATAAGTAGAGGACTTTTAGGCCATCTTGGCCCACTTCACCTAGTCCTAGGCCCAAACCATTAGATGGTAGTATTTCGCTGAAGTGTTCATTGGAAACTAGGCGACAATCCGAGTTTGTTGATACTTTGGATGACTTGCTGGGGTTTTTGGTTTAAAAGTTATGGTCTAAAGTAATAAAAATATTTGATTAATTAGATAATTAATTTGTTTATTTTAGATCATAACTTTTGAACCAGAAACGCTAAAAAGTTGATCAATGGTAAAGTGAAAAAGTTGATCAAAGGCTCAAAAGACTTGAAGTGGAGCCTAGTTTCCAACGAAAAACTTCAGCGAAATACTTTGGCTTAGCAGTTAGGCCCTAGGCCAGGTAACATGATCCAAAATGGCCTAAAAACTATTCCACTTATGTCATCACTCACAAAAAATCCGCAACCCCCAACCAAACATATTTTTTCGAGTGCAGGCTAGATGACTTGCCGAATCTTTTGAGGGTTTGAACAGCTCTCTAGTGCAATCGGCAGAGGAGCTACTGGCGTTGGTAAAGCAATCGACAACTGCTGGCTTTAGGCTGATTTCCAGGTATGAATATATCATACCCCAGCTCTGATGGTGTTAAAGACATATAGAACCTATTTTAAAACCCATAATAAAATCTGGGTACAAAACTGACTATATTTACTTTACATGTGGTCTCTACCTACAAAAATTATGACTCTTGTTGGTCTGCTTTTGTCTCATTTTAGACCTTAAGAGGATATTCCAACAATTAACAAATATTGCATTTTGGAAGGTGTTTGTGGTTCATTTATTAACACAGGAGCAGATGGTTACACAGCAATACACACTGGGAAGTGCACTGTGAAATCACTGATCTTCAGCTATAGTGAAAAACATTGAAGAGAGTATTATGTTAAATATAACAAAATAGTAAGAAGCAATCTGTACTGGGCAGTAGAATGTAACTTGCCAAGAAAATTATTATTTATGAGGAAAACTATGCATAAATGATAACATGAAATTCTTTTACTCAGAAGTTATGTGTGCTAGTGACCTACTTTGGGTTTTACACCTTGTGCTGGTAACCACAAGTAACAAACTAATAACATGTAATAGGCATCTATGTTTCAAAATGACCTGGAATTAAGCCTAAATGTGAAATTCAAAGCAGACAGTCAGTTTTTTAAATTGTTATTATTTGTTTGGTTGCAAGATTGTTCTTTAAATCAAGTTAGGTTGGAATTTCTACTTGTAATAAGAAATGGGTGAATTACGATTCGATGGAAAAGTGGTCCTAGTTACTGGAGGAGGAGCAGGTAATCATTTTACTAAGTATTATTTCAAATTCTTTTATAATTAGAGATCTTATCAAAGTTTTCCAACTTCTGCTAGCCCTGATACCTTTTTGCCTTGTTACTAGCATTAAGAATGTGTTACAACTATCTGAAGTAATGAAATATAAAAAATCATTGTTTGAGTGTGTAGCTTCCTGACTGACAATCAGGTCCACATCAAGAGAACAGACAACCACAAAATTCGTTAATGCACGTTACTTTATCATGACAAGCCCACAAAACAGGGCTAACGAACATGATAAACGAAAATTATAGAACCAGCCTTGTGCTTTGAGGACCTTATGTCCTTTATCAGAATCAGCCTTACGCTGTGGCAGTCTTGTGCTGCAAGATTCAAAGACCTTATGTCTCTCTATAACGGACCAACCTTCACGGTCCTAGTAATGCTCAGAATAGCGAGTTCTTTCGCCTCCTCCCCTACTGAACAACAACTACTCCTTGACCAAGGTATGCGGAACGTAGCAAAGTGGAAACATCGCGTTAATGACAACACACAAACAAAAATACGCAGCAATTCTGCGAACGTTACAGAGTGTATTATTGCTGTTTTTTTTTTTGTTCAAAAAAGTTTGAACTCCTAGCTAATCAAGATCTGCATTTTCAACGACAGGTCTTGGAAGATGCTATGCTTTGGACTTTGCTCAAAGGGGTGCCTATGTTGTAGGTAAGCTTGCAACTCAACAATGTACTTATGCCAGTTTTTTAAGTTCAGCAGTTTATTGGTGGCATTGTAAAAATTGTATGTGAAAACTGAAATGTACTTTAATCTGAATACATATGTATGATATGATTAATTTAAAGTCACGTGAGAGTTTGTTTGGATACAGTTAATGATCTTGGATCAACTCCTGGTGGTGTTGGGAAATCAACAAAATCAGCGGATTCTGTTGTTGAAGAAATTCGAAAACAGGGTGGAAAAGCTGTGGCTAACTATGGTAAAAAGTGTGGTGGATTACCTGCTAACCGTGTATGTAATGCAAACTATTGTATGCATTGTTGAGATCTCCAAGCATTACAATGAATGTTGTAGAATCTGTTGATCATTGGTGTTTCCATATTTGTAATAAAATATTTTTATGCAGATTCTGTTGAATTCGGTGACCGACTTGTTCAAACTGCTCTTGATCATTTTGGAAAAATTGGTATGTGTACTTAGCGATATTGAAACGCTGTGGTGAAAAAAGCTTCTTGCTATTTAAAAAAACAATGTTGAGGCTGCAATCCTCCATATGTAAATTGCAGATTATTAACATCATTTTCCAAGAACATTTCTAAACGGAAAACTTGAAATTATACTGGTGTAGAAATTACTTCCACAATCCATTAGTTACCTAAGTTCGTTTCATGCTTGACTTGACCGAGAAGGTGCAATCCCATAGTTCCAGTATGCTAGAAGATCTGAAGTATCAAGAGAATGTTAGACTGTAATTTCTTGTCTGTAGGTCGCGCAGTGCGTGCGTAACCTTTCGAACCAGTGGCATTTGACAGTTTTATTTAATTTGAAGTTCATGGGATCATGAAATGCTGTTACATGCGTGTTTTAGTATAATGTGCCTTCTTACCGAGTGGATTCAGGCATGTTCTGTTGGCGGTTCGATGCTACGTACTTTGTAAACAACTTAGCAGTTGATATGGTAACCTGCTAACCTGATATCACGGTGATTGGCCGTTGTTTCCGATCACAGCTGTTAACGCTCAGCGCTGTTGTTCGACGTTATTCTATACTGAACCGATTTGCACTACGTTGCTCTGATTTTAATGTCCACGTGTATTAATGGGTCTGTTCTATATATTAATATAATCAAGGAAAACGATCAACGTTAGGAGTGCTTCTTGAGATGTTTTAACGGACAAAGTGGTGAGAGCCATTATATTGACTTGCCCCGGGTTTGGCAATATCAAGACGTCATATCGCTTAGTGGGAGACTTGACCTACGCTCCTGCAACAATTAGCTTGACTCCTTATCGAGAAGGGGACCTTTGGAAATGTTCTCAACATTATGGTCTTTTGATTGTTACTGAAAAAGAGTATTCGTTTGTGGGTAGACTACATCTACAAGGCAGTGTGAGAACTTTGTGTTTCAATCCTGCTGCTGTGCTGAGGCAGTTAGCTGCGCATGCTCGTGTTCTGGTTAAAGCATTTACCTACGAAAGAGGGTATATGTCAAACGCTGAACATTTTTTTCAGACGTCGTTATCAACAACGCGGGGTGAGTTTGCGCAGAAAGTTGCTTCGTCCTTGATTAATGTGCTTTTGTTAATGTTTGCCACACCTTGGGGCAATTGCACCTGCGCTTCCTCGTCAATTAGTAACCAGAAACAGAGACAAACGATTTATGCTTCTGGAACACAACGGTTTACCTATTCTCATGCCAGCTTGGCTGCAGCTTATAGCTTCAGTGGAATAGACGATAATTATTTTTGTAATTATTCTCCATTCATAAAGTGTATTCAAGATTTTGAATATATTTGTGTCGATTGATGTAAAAAAGTGCTGATGTTTAAAAGTTTTCGGGCTATTGCCGGATCTGCCCGTCATTTCCAGTTTAAAAAATAAAATTTCAAATCATGCCTGGTCCAAAATACTCGTGGTTATGCCAACGATTTACCGACTTTTCCACAAAATCGCTCCCAACAAGCAGTGAATTTAATGTTTTGTGTTGCGATCAGTGTTGGTGGCAACTTCGTCTGTTTAAAAATCATTCGCTTAAATCAGGGACGGGGAACCTATTTATTATCACGGTCCGCATAAATTGTGGAATATTGCTGATGGCCCGCAGTAATTAAATTTTGTCTTATAATTCTACCTTTATCTTCCCAAGGAAAGTAAAAAACTATGTCAAGGAGCGGGAGAGGAATCTCTTGACTTACTGTCTACGTGTCTGCTTGTCATGGGGTTTCGTTCTGGGACGATGTTGTGTTTTACTGTAACGTGGCTAACGAAAATACTGACGCGGGCCACAGGTTCCCCACCCCTGGCTTCAATTCTCGAAATGCTGACCGCTTGGCTCGTTCGTACGCAGCATCCTACGTGATCGAACGTTTGGCCGCATGTCTGAGGAAGAATGGGACTTAATCGTAAAAGTTCATCTTAAAGGTGCTTTTTCCGTCACCAAAGCAGCTTGGAATCACATGAAAAAACAGGGTTATGGACGTATCATAATGACGTCCTCTCCTTCGGGAATTTACGGCAACTTTGGGCAAACTAACTACAGCGCAGGTACGTCTTATTGTGGATTCTGGTTAGGCTCTGAAATTTACCCGAACATAGGTGTTTCGCATATTGCGTTGCATGGAATCGCCGTACTACATTGTTTTTTCCACCTTGAAGAGTTTAAGTGTTCCGGTTTTGGTTTTCGAGACTTATGATGTGGCCTTGGCCAAGGTAGATGTGGCTGGATCTTGAATCAGAGTTTGCGTCTTGGTTTCATTCTCACTATTATTCTCGACTTTTGTTGTTTGGAGATTTTCCCATAGCAGGAGGCCGAAATGTCTGGCAACATTTCACCTCTCGTAAGATTTTTTTGCAATGTAGGCGCGGAAAGATGGTAATTACCGATGCTTAATCCAATGTTTTGCAGTGTGCCAGAAGCCAGTAGTCTCGATTACGACTTGAAACCTTGAAAACATATGACATTTGTTTTGGTTTCGTTTCTGTATTTCAAAACCTTTTCGTAGCTTTGGCCAAAAACTTCCAGCTGCATGCGTGCACGACTCCGTGCAGCGAGGTTGTTACTCCGCAACAGCCCAGTTTCGATTTGCCTGCTTGCTGCTGATTTAGCGTTATGTCGAATAGTTATCGCGCAAATTTTGTACTTCAGCCAAACTAGGTCTGCTTGGATTTGCAAACACTCTGTCGTTGGAGGGAAAGAAGTACGGCATCCACGTCAACACAATAGCTCCCACTGCATGGACGAGAATGACAAAGTCTTTGTTTCCTCCAAGTATGCTTTTAATAGTTGTTTGGCGACAATTGGTCGACTTCTACCACCGTTTCCTGCTGAAAATTAGACACATTGGCTTCTTACGTTTGTTAATCTAATGAAAGCGGTGTTAATTTAATCGTTAGTGACTAGTAGCATGCCATTCGCTTTATGTTTTACATATATATGAGGTAGGAACAAATTGTTGCAGTACAGTGCACTTTCGACAGTGCACTTTGGACCTACTTCAACAAATACATTCGCATATTGAAGACATTGTTATACTATAATTGAGCAGACGCCCTTTGTTTCGCGTGTTTTTGCCAGTTGTAAAATATCTGTAATTGCCAGATCAAATTCAGTCGTCAAAAATTTTCGTCTGTAAGTTGCCATGTGTTGTAATTCGTTGGTGCTTTTTTATTAAAAGAAGCTGTTGGAAACCGTTGTCATCTGCCCGCCTGGTAAAGTCATTGTTTCTAAGTTTTCCGACTTCCATATATGGCTTGTATTAATTGCAATGTTTCATCTTTGTTTGACGCTGGGTGGCTCATAAAGTATCAGTTGTAACTGGGAATCGGGTGATATCGTTCGAAACTCGATGCCCGCTTTCATTTTCTATCAGACTGAGCTACGTGCCTTGGAAAGCACATCAGCTTCCTAAGCACCACGTAGCTGGAATGGCATTGTAGCACGTTTGTTTCGTCCTCATCAAAAGTTGCAGCTAATCGTTTAATTTCCTGCCTGTCACTTTTCACAGATGCCGAAGAAGATATGAAGGTCGATTTTATCATGCCATTGGTGGTGTACTTGTGCCACGATTCTTGCAATGAGACAGGTGCTGTTGAATGTACCGATTGAAATAGTCTTTAATTTATCGAAAATCCAACAATAAAAGAGCCACTGCTGCAATTCAATTGTAAAATTGTTTTGATGTATAGCATGCTCTCGGTTTCGATACGTTTTTGTGACTACGTTAACATAGCGGAAAACCAGTGGGAATTACTTCTTTATTGCTTTTTGCATGCAGTTTTCATTCTATATGCGCAAAGGCATATTTTGAGCTTCCAGCCGAAGAACATTTCTATAATCGAACTATTAAACGGAAGTTTCAGATGGGTCATACTTTTGCGCAGGTGGCGTGTTCGAAGTTGCTGGTGGTTTGATCTCCAAGTTGCGTTGGCAGAGAACGAAAGGAGCGGTGCTGCGAGAACTCGGCAAGCCTATGACTGCTGAGGATGTGAAAGAAAATTGGGCAGCAGTTGTTGACTGGAAAGACTCCTTTTCTGTGGGGGTATGCTCATGTGGACCTGCACGTAATTCGCATTGCGTTAACGTCACCAGCAACTGATAAGTAGTATGCAGTGCTATTTTGTTAAAGTACTTGGCCCGAAATAGAGCTTCAAATTTAATGCTGGGTTTGCATTATTTCGAAACTTGCCAACGACTGTGTTTCTTTTGCAGTTCATCAGTTTTGATCGCAAACTGTTTTTTCTCCGTGCGCCATTCGTCGAAAGTGAATCGTATGCGTATTTAAATTTGGTAGATGAGCAGTTCCTCAGTAAATATTTTCAAATGCCGCCTCTTCATGCTTCTCCCACCATTAGTTGTGCTAGAACCGAGCGTAAATGCCAAGCACTGTTATGTTTGTGGCGAAATGCCCTTAACTATGTTTTCCTTGTCCTGTTGTGACTTTTCATCTCTCCGACCACAATTATTTTGCATCCGTCGCAAAATTGACAAAACGAGAACTTGTTTTTTTGAAAGCCTGAGCTTTCTTCATAACATGCATCGTAAGTAAAGAATGATGACTTCGCTAGTTACAAAAAAAGTTAAAAGTAGGCAGTAAGATCAACCTCTAGAAAACGTGCAGAATTACGTCGAATCATTGTGTTTTTCTTTAGCAAAATTTCATTTCGAACCTGTGTATCTGTAATGTTGTGCGTGCATAATGCACCATTGTTTGTAGGTACCCGCTTTAGAGCAGCAGTATGCATCTACTACAGTATGTCCCTCATAAACCACGTGTGTCTACGTCGCACTGCAAGTACAATATTTGCTTTGTGCTGCATTCATATGAAGGTCAAAGATCACAATTTAGCCGGCAGTTGACGGCAATTCGGTAAGCTGTTGATTGCGCAGAGCATTGCTGAATCTTCGGGAAAGACGGCAGAAGCGATTAGTCGCGTGCGTGCCGGCGACAATGATCTCGGTTCGACGCATCCTATTCGTCCAAACGTTGCTAAGCAGCACGAATTTCAGCCAATCGTCACGGAGCACGACCGATACCAACTTATCTTGTATGCACTGGGAGGTAATGGAATTGCCAAAAGTGTGTTCCGTGCCAATTTTCTCAACTACCTTGATGTCTGTTTGTTTTTGACAGTCGGATGTTCAACTACTCAGAAGGATCACTTGAAGTTTCTATTTGAAAGCAATCAGGACTTCTCTGCTCTTCCATCTTACGGCGTGATCCCACCGTTTGGAAGTATGGGGCAGCTGACGTCGGTGGAGGGGCTGGACATCAACCCAGCGATGGTGAAGTTAATGCGAAGGAGCAGCCGCATGTTCTGCAAACCTAACACTCGCCTTTCTGGTTAATGACCTTCAAACGTCGTCCTAAGCGACATATCACCTCGAATCATAAATTGTTGAAGTTTCTGGAGAATGTTTACTTTTTAATTTCTTGCACATCATGAAACGTTGAACGCATACGTGTGTGTGTTTATTATTGAACGATTTCCAATTTACCAGATATTACACGGCGAGCAATACCTCGAGTTATTTAAACCGATTCCCACCGAAGGCAAGCTGACAAGCAAAGCCAGTATCGCTGACGTGCTGGACAAAGGCTCGGGCTGTGCGATCATCAAAAACAGTAAGGAAAACTTGCGAGTCTTCTTTGATTTATTTATGATTGTAGTGTCATAATGGAGTCTCTTGGCTTGATGCGAAAGTCAACTTCAGATCATCCTCTTCGACGCAGTTTTCACCCCAGCATGTGTATTTTCTACATCTTATGTTGATATTAACATATTCCACGTCGGTGTTTACATAAAATATGAACTGCATCGGGAATCCTTACGATGTAATAAGAGCAAACATTCTTTCAGAAAGAAACATGTTTTCCGTCAAACAACTGTGTTCAAGTTGTGAACGAAAACGGTGGCCAGAGCCCAAATCTTTCTGACGTGGAGTTGCTTTCTTTTTTACAGTTGAAACGTTCGATGAATCTGGTGAAAAGGTCTTCTTCAATCAGTTCGTGACGTTTGTTGTCGGAGCTGGAGGGTTCAAAGGCAAACGAACCTCGGATGCGCTGAAGGTGAGCTCGGACGAGGTCTTTGTAATGTCCAGTTTGTTGCGAATGAAATGAGTTGACAGTGATTTGATTGTTGACTGTTGACACTGAATCTCCTGACAATGGACTTGTGACTCATAAAGTTACTATTATTAAACGCAGAAAATTTTTTTATTAAACGCAGAAAATTCTTCAACTAAAAGATATTTGCAGTCTTTAAGTGAGCAAATATATGTACAAATATACTAACTGTCAGCTGCCGGCTACATTTAACACTTATTTTAAACTAATTACAGATGTTCATTCGTATACTACGAGACAAACTAAAACTCGGCAATTCGCTTTACCAAATGCACGTTCAAACTCAGGTGCTAAAATGTTGAAGTACACTGCAATATAAATTTGGTGAAAAATTCCTTAGAAATAAAAAATAAACCGCGTCAACACGGTTTAGAGTGGAAAAAAATGTGTCATTCGGGCACTAAAAGCATTTTTGGCATCCTTTTTTGTTGGTGTACATTTGCCAGGTGCATTGATTGAATTATTTAAGGCTGTTACTATGAAAATAGTCGAATCATGAGGTATCGCTGTTATATCTTACTCAGTTTGGATTTTGTTGCGTTCACTAAAATTGGTCGCATCAAACTCTCGTATAAAATAGTGGGACCCTTTAGTCTTCAATCGCAAAGCGAGTAATGTGTCTACCGAGCAGTAAACGAATTTCCGTTCTCATGCATGATTCATCACATCGACCGAGACTTCATTTCCCAAAGACACGATTGGACACCTGTTCTCAACCTGCTGAATTTCTGTAACAGCAACACAGCGATGCATTAGTCCAGGGGTGGGCATACTTACTCTTCTATTGAGCAATTCGCAGAAAACCACAAACACCAGCGAGCAGCAAAATCAATTTGTCGTGTCAATAGATAAACTGTAAAGAATGCCAGTTATACGTATGATGACCTACAGCAAGGATGCCCAACCCGCGGGCCGCATGCGGCCCGCGATATTGTTTTGAGTGGCCCGCGATGTAAGTTCGTAAGCACACTTTTTAAATTTTTAGTAGTTTTTATAGGCTCAAGTATATTTGCATCAGAACACATTAACATTATACCTGTTGTTTCTGTTATGGGCCTACCACCCAAAAACTTGTATAACAAACGCTCCGAAAATATGCCCATTTAGATTTGGTTTACATCCATACAAGCTGGCAACACTGCATGCAACTATAGGACTCATTATGACCTCGTGTTATCGCATAAAACTTCTCAAAATCAAGGGATTTGTTACGTCACAATAGCTTGTTGTTACATCACAAAACGTTTGTGACCCGCAATAAATTTCCTCATGTGAAAGTGGCCCACAACATTAAAAAGGTTGGGCAGGCCTGACCTACAGTGATTGAAACGCAGCAAACGCATTATTCATCAATACCAGGTTTTTCTTTGATTCATTAGTCTCCGAAAATCTGGACGATACGTTGTTGAAGCTGTGCGAATGTATTCACTAAAGCAGGGATGTCAAACTCGTTCCAGTTCAGGGCCCACTTCAGGCAAATTTCATCTCAAAGGGTCCGGACCAATGTAATCAATATGTAACACCCTGGTTATAAGTGATGACTACTTCCAACTGTTTTCATGACTTTGATGCAAAAAGTCCAAGCTTATCTGGAAATGATTATTATTATTAGCACAATTAAGGAGCAACCTTTACGAAACATTCGAATGTTGTTCTTCACCAATGAAACCTGCTGTGAACACACCAAACATACAGGTATCCCATTCACCTCCGTAAAAAAGTAGGAAACGGACCACATTTCTTGGAAACCTCTGCATTCTTTGTCAAATTTTCTCTTTTTCCATAGACATTTTTAGCCTGTTTGCATGGCGCATTTCATTGTGGCCTAATTGTGACTTTTGGTCGATTGTGGGTTTTCATTTGCTGAGTCATGCTTAAGAAAGCCACACTCTTAAACGTGACTAAGAAAATAAAAGTTACAATCGACCAAAAGCCACAACTTGGGCACAATGAAATGCGCCATGTAAACAGGCTATTTGTGTAACGAGGCTGCCACGGAATAGAGAAAGAAGGCTAAACTGAGCAATTTAAGGAGAGGCAGAAGCCCAAGTCCGAGCATGGAATACATTCAACAAGACGTTCTTATTACGTCACAATACAATTTCTTTCGCTTATACTGTATTTTCACGAAAAACTACAAAGATGTCATCCGCGTTTTCACTCCATACATGTTTGAAACAGGAATTTGCTTGAGTCGGTGGGCTTAGTTAACATTCCTGTGTGTTTTTGAACACTAGAACTATGCGGCGATGTCGATTTCAACTTTTTTTAAAATTGAATGCCCTATTTTCTGCAGTTACTGCTGTTTACCGATTCTCAAATTGTACCCCGTCGAATACATTTTTGTGCAGTTTATTTTTCGGCCAATAATTGGAAAGAAGCTTTACGTGACAAATTTTAGTTAGAGTTTTACCTAGAACTCCGAAGGTTTCGACATCGCTGGAGCCCAAGGCATATTTTTTCCCAGATTTCCAGTGTTAAACTTTATCAACAGTAGTTGAATTTTTGCATGTTCATACCTGTTTGAAAGTTCAAACTGGTGTGAACATGCAAAAGGAAATATGCAGAAACATAATAAAATATATGCAATTGCGTTAAGGTTTCAAGTAATTGAACTGTAGTCACTAGTTATCGAAGTATAACTGGATAAACTTCTCAAGCAAACAAAGAGGTTTTCACTTTAAAAACTCATCCCGCGGGCCGGACTCAACCTCGCAACGGGCCGGTTTTGGCCCGCGGGCCGTATGTTTGACACCCCTGCACTAAAGTGTTCATTTGTATGGTTGTACAATGTTTAGATCGCCAGAAATCAGCTGTGTAGTGGCATTGACTGAAAGTTTTTAGAGCCATTCAGATCTTGCATTCGGTCAGTTTCATTTCTTTAACGGTGAATTGCTTTACAAGAAATGCAAACATGGTTTTTATTCCTGCCAGTACTCAAATCTGGCTTGCAACTCCTCGAGTAGTCTTACAATGCATTTTTGGAAATTTCTTTTTTGTGGTCTGCGATTGCCTCTCCGTGAAAAGCAATCCTTCTTGTTTTGACATTGAGAGAATAACAATGGTTTTGACAACATGTCTCTTCGAAAAATTAAAATTTTGGTCTGGATACTTACGCAGCATAACTTGAGCTTTAGTTTCACTATTCATGTTATCAAATCGCGTATACTCACTGGTAACTAGCCTTATTAAATCGTGTAAACACATTGATGGATGTGTGGCATATACACTACGAAATAAAACAAACAAGCTTTAATTTTGCATCAACGCTGTTTTTGAGAAAACGTGTCATGTTAAAGTTAAGGGTCGAGTTTCAAGGCTAATCGACAGATTTAAAATGTCACCACGATATTTCGGGCATTTTAGCTAAAGATCGTCAGGATTAGCTGCACCACGGCCTGCTTAAGATGTCTTAAATCGGCTGTGGCTGCACTCTATTTTGTTTGGGAGTTTCAACGGCTAGTCCATCATTTTGTTTTTATGACTGGTTCTTCGAAAAGATTTAAGAATCTTTTCAGAAAACTTCTTATACCATGACAATGTTTCTTTCCACAGGCAGTCGCTTCTCCACCAAAGCGTAAACCCGACGCTGTCGTGGAACAGAAGACGAGCATTGACCAAGCTGCTTTGTACAGGCTGAGTGGTGATCACAACCCCCTCCACATCGATCCAGGGTTTGCAGCGATCGGTGGCTTCAAACAACCGATCTTGCATGGACTTTGCTCGTTCGGCTTCTCCACTCGTCACGTGATGGAACGATTCGGAAACAACGATCCGAAAAGTATCAAAGCTGTTAAGGTAGAACTCAACCCTTCAAGTCTCCACATTGGCCCACTTTTTTCAAGTTTTGTTCGGCTATAACTCGCCAGGCGATTGAGCAAGAGAGCTGTTCAAGCCCTCTAAAGAGGCAGAAGGTCTAGTTGGTGAGATAGGGTTTATTGTTGGTGACGTCATAATGGGGGCAGGTTTACGAATTTTTGGCCGAAGTCAGCGGGCCCTGGGCGCCAATCCAACGAGCCATTTTTTGACTCAATTTTTTATTGGAAACCAGGCTATGGGTGTTTAGAGTCCTTGATTGACTCACAATTGTCTCTGGTTCCAAAATTATGGCTCAAAAACCAAAATTTTGGACAAATTTCAGAATAACACCAAAGATATGGTTCGCCCATATTGGGCAAGTTTTGGTCAACCATAACTCAGCAACAGATTGAGCTAGAGAGCTGTTCTAGCTCTCTAAAGATCTGTAGCTCTCTAAAGCTGTTCTAGCTGTCTAAAGCAAAACCCTCTAAAGATGCGGAAGCTCTCGTAGTTTCGATTTTTTTTAAATTGAAAAGTTTTGGATTTTTGTTTTCTTGCTGATGACGTCATAATGGGAGTACGTTTACGCATTTTCATCGGACCCTGGGCGCCAACCCAACGAGCCACTTTGTTTGACTCGAGTTTTTATTGGAAACTTGGCTGTATAATACGAGTGTTTAGAGGGTTTGAATAGCTTTCTAGAGTTTCTGGTTCAAAAGTTGTGGCGAAAAAAAACACAGATCAATTAATTATTCCCTACGACATTAGCGGAGATTTACCTAATCAATTTGCGTTGTTTTTTTTTAACTTTTGAACCAGAAACGCTAGAAAGTCATTCAAACCCTCCGAAGCAGTGGTTCTCAACCTTTTCGCTGAACGGAGCCAAATCCAGACGTACAAATTTGTTTGAGGGCCGCGCTAAAGAAATTCTAACACAAGTCAATGACACATTTTGCTTTATAGAGGAACGAAGTCTGTTCCACAAAATATTAGAGGTTTTATTGAAAGACTGTTGAAGCCCGCACAAAAGTTGCTTGGGAGCTGCATGCGGCTTTCAGAACAGTGGTTGAGAACCACTGCTCTAAAGACTCGTATTACAGCCTAGTTTCCAAAACAATTTCGAGTTGAAAAAGTGGCTCTTAGCGTTGGCGCTCAGATGTTGATGACGTCATCCAAATATGCTTAAACCTAGACCCATTATGACTTCACCCCCCAAAAAAAACAAACTTTTCCAACTTAAAAAAATAAACCTCAAGACTTTCGGCATCTTTAGAGGGTTTGAACAGCCCTCTACCTCAATCTGCTGCTGAGTTATGGCTGACCAAAACGGGCAAATCATACATTTGGTGTTATTTTGAAATTTGTCCCAAAAGTTTGGTTTTGAGCCATAATTTTGTCACCAGAAACGCTAGAAAGTCAATCAAGGGCTCTAAAGACTCGTATTGTAGACTAGTTTCCAATAAAAACTTGAGTCATAAATGGCTCGTTTGGTTGGCGCCCAGGGCCCGCTGACCTCGGTCAGAAATATGTAAACCTGCCGCCATTGCGACGTCACGCCCAAAAACCCAAATCTAAACCTTTCCATTTTAAAAAAAATCGAAACTACAAGACTTCCCACATCTTTTGAGGGTTACAACAGCTCTCTTGCTCGATCGGCTGGCGAGTTGCGGAGTTGCAAAGCGGCGGAACTTTCTGCAAAAAAGGGGCGCACGTGGGACTCCAGGGTTAAGCATGAAAGTCTGATAAATTTGGAATATTTTATTTAGCAAAATTGTGTTGTCATTACTGACTTTGTTTCAAAGTCATTGCCTTTTAGCTTCTTCGATAAAAAGACAGTTGTGAAAGATAATATCGGTGGCACTGATGTTTTTGTGTGAGATCAAAAAAATTTTATAAAAAATATCGGGTTTGGAAACGCATCATCGTTACATCGCGCGTCAAAAAACAACATTTCATTAAAGCTGAGAGAGTTTGAATCTGCAAGGATTTCAAAACTCGCACTTTTTCACAAAGCTCTGTGCAGGTGCGATTCGCCAAACCAGTCCTTCCCGGTCAAACACTTCGCACGGAGATGTGGAAAGAAGGCAACAGAGTTTATTTTCAAACGATCGTCGTGGAAACCGGCAAAGCCAGCCTGACTGGAGCATACGTAGATCTCGCTTCTGGATCTTCACCTGAACCGACTGTACAGACACCAGTGAGAAGATGATTTTTGACTTTGAGAATATATTTCAGGTTTCTCGTAGATATAGAACTTCGACTACAAGACTGGTTTTCAATATCTTTTGCCAGAAATCGTCGACTTCATTGGCCAGTGACGTGTTGTTCGAAGGAGCCGCGTCTCGCTTAACGCCCGAAGTTGTCCGGAAGGTTGGTGCTGTTTTCCAGTGGAACATAACTGTGGATGGGAAAGTTGCGAAAGGATGGGGTGAGTGTTGCTGGCGATTTTTGAACTGTCTTTATTAAATCTTATTGTTAATGTCATTATGCTGTAAGTACTCCCGACAATGTGCTAAGCGAGGAATCGATCAGCAAAATTTTAACAGGAAATCGATTTTACGTAAAATTTACAATCTCAGATCTTACTCAAATAGAACAAGGACTGAGGATGCGTAATTTTACGTGAAATCGATTTCCTATTAAAAAATTGCTGATCGATTCCTTGCTTACCGCCATGGTCGAGAGTACTTACTTGAATGTAGGTATGTGCAATTTTGAATAACCGCAAAAAGATGAAAGCAGAGTCCAGCTGATTCCTCGAGAGCCTACAGAAGACCTGGAGCTTTTAACTGTCATCATGACGCATTGCAAATTCTTTGAAGCAATACAGTATTACGGTTTTGAAAATAAAAACAATTTAATTCACTCGAACGTGACTTTCGTCGTCAACAGAAATGGACTTACGTGGAGGATCTGGCAAAATAGCTGAGGGGTCCGCGAAGAAAGCTGACTGCACCGTCACCATCTCGGACAATGACGTGATGGAAATATTTTCTGGGAAACTGAATCCACAGCAGGTGAGAATATTTAAAAATCACGTGTAATCGACCGTTTATTGTCAAAGAGCGTGATGCTTGACCGGGTTATCGTTTCCTGATGTTGTAGCTGTGCTAATGCTACTTAACTATCATTAATGGGCAAATTTACGTAACCCTTGAGCATATTTTCTTACCTTTATTCCCAGGCGTTCATGTCCGGGAGAATGAAGTTGCAAGGAAATATAATGCTTGCTCAGAAGCTTAGTGTGATCTTCAACGAACAAGCAAAACTGTGATTGCTGCCTTTTCCCAGACTTCAAACAAAGTGCTATGCAATTAATTTGTTTCATTTGGTTAACAAACCTTTGTGCCAAATGTATTAGTCGATGCAGTAGCTTATTCTCCACGGCAATTTCGCGATTGCTCACATCCTGTTCTTGGATTAGTTGAAATGAAGGCGTTTAAACGTACAATCTGGTGTTTCTTCTAAAGAGCCCGAGAAAGGTTCTATTGACTTGGGCTGCCAATGTGTACATTCCCAATTACTGTGTAAGACTTGATTCGCAACGACTGCAAAGCGCTGCACCAAGGAAATGAAGGGAAATCACTGACATAAAATAGACCCGCCGGTTACTGAATGTGGGAAACATGGCTTCAGCACCAGAAATCTAATGTGTGTATTGATTTTGAGGTTAGAATTGCTACACTACCTGCCTTCATGGAATCGGTAACTCCTTGTTGGGACCTTGCAGGCCGAGCTATGGTCGACTTATTAATAAAGGTTTCCTGTCGTATGATCGTCGGTGAAATCTACCATGTATCGTGTACATTATCTTGTTTTTAATTCTTCTTTCAATTCGATATTAAAATCTATGACATGTTGTTGTCTAGTCGTTTCTCAGAATGTACGGTAAATGGTCTCGAACAACCCAATTACCACATCGCAGTTTAGTAGCAATCAGCTAATTGCAGGTTCCACGAGCAAGTCATTCACATTGGGATTAACATAAGCAGGTGCGTAGAAGGGTCATGAATTAAAATAAACAGGTGTTACGAAGGTGCGATGTTTCCATTTGCAACCTCCCAAAGTGATGATACTGATAACATATGACGCTACGGGAACTTAAAAACATACGCGCTAGCAATTTCGATTCTTGAAACATGCCTGACTTGCAGAAAACCTGAACTGTTTGCAAACACAGAGTTAATACTGTGGCTGTCGGGTTTAATACTAACAACGATTTTTTCTGTTACACTTTGGATTGAAGACTTTCTTATTCGTTGTCAGGTAAAACTTTCATTGGAAGCGGAAGTATCGACGAAAGTTAAATTGCATTTAATAGCATAAAATACTTATAACGGCGCTATCCATATGACGCCGGGAAATAGTCTCGCAAGCTTAGGGCAGCCCGTTGTCCACTCTATTCGTCACTTGCCCCAGAAGACAGGCCTTTGACCCAATGAGGCATTTTATGCTGTTTTACACGTGAGTTACTTGGACAAAGCCTGCATTCCTGCAGAAGATTTGCTAGACTTAAAACAAAAAAATCCTCATAGGTCGTAGTCTCTTCGGACTTGAAGCGAAAGTTTGTCCATAGAGGACGTCCCGTTGTTTTGGTGAAATTTTTACCCACTACTTTCGTCACAAAATTTCAGTTTAAACAGACCCATATTAGTACAACCCTACAATTTGTTAACCACGCTTTTTGTTTTAAGTGGTACGAAAAGTAGAGTAAATCAACAATCGTCCTTTTTCGAAAAAACTGGTTTTTGCATTGCGACGACCTTATTTTTTTCAATCCGCCGCGAATATTAGCGTATGAACCACTCCAGAGCCACATTTAATAAGCTCTGAAGCAAGTCGTATGTTTTTCAAAATAAGGTAAAAATGATGCGCAAATGTTCCCAAGGGGGCCAATCGACAACTTCAAGAAAAAGAACAATTTCAAATCAAATGACTTCGAGCCAGTGGCGTAGCGAGGCTACGTGCCGCACTTTCCACCCCTCAAATTTGTTTACAAGAGTTTAAAATGAAACATCCTGTTTCGTGCCTATTTAAAGATATAAGCATTAATTCAAGCATCTTGAACATCATCAAAAACTGAAATGGGTCTTGTATTTCGTTGTCGATTGTGAGTCTTGCTTTTTCTGCTTGTCGCCAGCTTTCTCATTTTCTTTCCTATTTTTTCTGCTTTCTTTAGTTTCGTTTCCGGTAAGCCCATCACTTGGCTTGAATCGTTTACTCATTCCAGGCGGGGTTAAAAAAATTAAGATAAGCGATGGCGGCATACCCACTTTACAGATGCAAACATTTATGTTTATTAATATTTCGTATGGTATCCCCAGGGCCGGCCCTAGCAGGTGAGGGGCCAATCTAAGCAGTGGTGTTATGACGTCATCGTACTCAGTCAACCGTGCTACGACCTTTTTGATGAAGGTGTTTTAGCTAATAACAACATGAATATGAAAAAAGCGGCAAATTTTTGGAATTGATCTGTAGGCCTATGTATCAACAGTTCCTCTTTTATTTGCTATTTGGAAGGGCATGGACATAGATCATGTGTCCCCAAGTTACGTCCACGTTGATGACAAAGCGTGCTGGTGTGGTGGACATTAGACAGGGTATTGGTACCACTCGTAATTAAAGCGAAAGTTATAAAGATGGCTTTGCAATGGCGATCCGAGTGGGGAGCGCAAGCACAAAGTTACGTCAATCAAACAGAATTAACCGGAGCGAATTGAGATTACAATGCAATTACGTCAGTCTCGTTGAACGACACTTTCGTTCGAAGAACGACTGTCTTGGAGAAAACTGCTAACATCAACTGATTGCATTTCTCGCTTTCGGTGACCAGAAGCGCAGACGCGTTCTAAATGGGTAACGTGTGGGCGTGCGATCAATTATTCCCTTTCATGACGCAATGTACGAAGCGAACCAAACTACACCAGACGGCGACCATGCGTCCTCCCAAAGTTGCCCCAAGGCCCAAGTTTATAGTTATTCTTAATCAGGGGCGTAACGAGAGGGGACAATGGGGGCACAATTCTTTGCGCGCCGAATCACTGTGGGGCGACAAATTGCTGCAGGAGGCGCCGAAAAGTCCCAACAATGTCACAAGTACTTTCTTCAATACAGCAAATTTGCTTCTGAAAGAACTCAGTTTCGATCGTGGGGGCGCCAAACTTGCTTTTTGCCCCGGACGCCATCTAACCTCGTTACGCCCCTGTTCTTAATGCGTAGGCATGGAATTCAAACTGTTCTTTATGAATTAGAAATGTAATGCACAAAGATTTTACAACTACAGCGTCACAGATGTAAAAACACTTATCATACGCAATATGTAAAACTGACCACGGGGCGAGCCGCGTCCCCTGGCAAGCTAAATGTAAAAACTGGGAACCCTCTAGTTGACATTTTGACATTTAGCATTCTTTAGGTTTTTTTTGCGTTTTCGGGGTGTTTTCGTGTTTTTTTCAGCTAGTATAGACATCCACGACAGCCAGAGATTCACTATCATTTCTTAACCTTTTTCTGAGTTTTGGCTGGTGGGCCCCCTTCAGCTAAGCTTTGTCCCCCTCAGGGCCGGCCTTTAGACGATTGGACCGATTGCTTCCAATCGGACCCCTCGCAAAAGGGGGCCCCGCGCTACGCGTATGAACTTACACTTTCAATCGAGTGTTTGTGTGGTGCTGGCGCGGAGCCCACAGTATTTTTAAAGGTTGGGGCCAGGTGCCATCGAAAATAAAAATGAACTGCGCCATTTTTAACCCCCTCATTCATCATAATTCGATCTTTAATCGTAACAATGGTAAGTGTTTTTCGACTATATGTAGCCTGAGTTTTTTTCAATAGCGGCAGAGAGGATAGAGTTT
>Ga0210059_1004919_pt1 | contig 21499 bp, 17 predicted proteins | sample Ectturendosymbi2_FD_188042 | JGI IMG/M metagenome (GOLD analysis project Ga0210059, IMG submission 188042) | Ecteinascidia turbinata endosymbiont from Florida, USA - Sample 2 (SPAdes) (version 2) | ecosystem: Host-associated > Tunicates > Ascidians > Unclassified | place: Key West, Florida...
AATAAAACACAGTTGAACAACCTTTATTTGTATTGAGTGGTTATAATTTAGAGTAGGGAGGTGTCAGAAGCAATAGGGGAATCAAACAGGCATAGACCTGCGAATATTTCCCTAGACTTAACTGCTAAGTCGAACCCATGTATTAGCAATAGTTAAGTCTAAAGCATGTGGTTTGCAAGGTCTCAGCCGAGACCCAAAACCACGTGTACATCCAGTCGCTTCGAAAATCCAGGATTAGGAGCTAAACTTCAGTGTTTTCGGACCTTTTTCATAATGTCCGAGTATACGAAAAGCAAAACAATCACAAGTAGGGAAACTGTAATGATTGTTCTACTTGCCCATTTCCAAATTATAGTCGATGTTATCGAGTAGGCCTAGTATGCATTGACACGAACCTTTGTAATGAATGGAACAGAATTGTGTGCTTCGGTTTTCGTGGTCGGATTTGTATCAGGCATGCTAAGATTATACATTTCAATATCTTGTGAGACTTTGAAAAATAAATCTAATGAAACTCTAACTGTGAAACATACCTTTTTGGAAAAACTTTTTTAATTTGATCAAAATACAACAAAAATATTTTTGTGATGGCTTTTACAAAACTCAGGTGCGGAATTGTCAACTTAATGTACCAGTTAGAATTCTGCCTAGTTGGACTGACTCTGCCAGCTTACTGAAAAATTTTTGCACAGAAATATGGTTTTCTGAGTGAAAAAATGTATGGAACATGACGGTTTTTACAGAATCTTGAGTAGTAAATTGAATTATTTCTAGCCGCGTGACACCTAAGGTCAGAAAAAAAATCGTGCGTGCGTTTACCACGGATTCCAGACTGGCCTGGTTCCACTGCTAGTATTTACCAAAAGATCGTGTGGTTTGTTTTTGATTTGATCTATGTTGTGATTGTTAGTAGCAGTATACATTATTTATCGAAACTGACCAAGTTTGGGTTGATTATCACAATTTTTGACCATAATTGTGTCTATTTAAGCTCTCAGAATTAATGTGTTTTCATATTAAATTCAGTGCTAAGTGCTAATAGCCCCTTGTCGCTTGTGTTGTATACATACACTACTAGTACTAGTTGCTATACCACCACGATGGGCATAACCAGGTGTCAATTCCATGATGTTCCCCAATTTGACCAATTTTGCAAAAAGGTTGTACTACGGGTGGGTTAACATGGTGACATCATTGAAACGCAAACAATAAATTTTGTCCCCCCCAAAGTTTTTTAGCAAACTCGGTCCCTGCCCCTAAGTAAATGTACATATAACATCCATATAATAAAAAAAGAAAATTTTCTTGCATACTTCATGTGGATTCTCAATTCTTTTGTAGTTTACATGTTTCTAACTGTCAACTCTGGGTGTCCGCCATCCCCGCCACATACTTTCTGATCAACTGTTATTTGACGAGACATTCGCGCAGCCTTGTACTTTTGCAGTTGTGCTCTGCGCTGACGCATCATTGAGTGTGTTCTACTCCTCTGAGTCTGTTTTAACACGTTGCCGGATATTTTTGCAGTTATGAACTGCTCTTTCTTAGGAGACCGATGATAATTTTTGTTCATTATGGTGACACATTATAACAGGGGTGTCAAATTCGTTTTCAGTTCAGGGGCCACTTCAGATAGGATTGATCTCAAGTGGACCGGACCAATGTAATCACTGTATAACACCCCTGTTATAATATAAGTATTGACAACTTCCAACTGTTTACATAATTTTAATGCAAGAAGTTCAAGCTTATCTGAAAATGATTATTAGCACATAAAGTTTTCAACTTCCCCACATAAATAAAAAAATGCCTTATCACTGAGAAGACTGTCATCTGACAGTGATTAAGATCTGTGTTTAGGAAGAAATTAACTGTCTGGACAACTACTTGCATGACCGTGAAGACGTGATCCATTTTCAACGACTTGCAACACAATGCCTCCTGGTGCGAAATACAGTGAAATGTCCACAATTCATGTCCTCCACTTATAACCTGAACTTTTATCTAAATTTTGTCACAACACCTGCTTTTTTCCCGATCATTGATGGCGTGTTATTTGTAGCAATACTGATAGCACGGGACCAGTCTACTGCGACCCTGTTTAGTACTCCAAGGAAAGAGTTGAAAATATCATTGGCTATTGTGGTATCCATCATAGGCACTAACCCCAGCCAGGAACTCCTCAGTGACAAGCAAAGTCTCATCAACGCCACGAATAGATATGGCTATTTGTGCAATGTCTGTGCTTTCATCAAGGGCAACCGAAAACATAACAAACGACTTGACACTGTTCTTCAGTTGGCTGTCTAACTTCGCAGAAATGTCCGAAATACTCCCTGCTACAATGTTTCTCGTCAGGCTAATATTAGCAAAAACTTCAGCTTTTCAGAAGACATGATTTCTGCAGCCTTTAGGATGCATGTCTTCACGAACTCACCCTCACAGCATGGCTTTGATGCTAATGCTATGTCATTAGCAATAAGGTAGCTAGCCATTAGAGCTGCTACACTTATATCTCGGCTACTGGTAAAAACAGACTGCTGTTTTTTCAAGCCTGCTATCAATTTCTTTACCTTCTCTTTCCTAGGTTGCCCTTGCAAGCCAAGGTATCTATTGGCATGAGGAGTCTCATAGCGGCGTTGAATGCTATACTTGTTCACCACTGAAACCTGCTGTGAACACACCAAACATGGAGGTATCACATTCACCTCCGTAAAAATAATAAGAAATGGACCAACTGTGTTGGAAAACTCTGCATTCTTTGTCAACTTTTCTCTGTTTCGATAAAGACATTTTGGGAAACGAAGCTGCCACGGAATAGAGAATAAAGGCTAAACTGAGCAATTTAAAGAAAAGTAGAAGCCTAAGTTCGAGCATAGAATAGATCTACATCTAACAATACGTCCTTATGTTATTACGCCACAATACAGTTTCCTTGTCTCTTATTTTCACAAAAAACTACAAAGATGTTCTCCCAGTTTTCACTCCAGGTTGACATATTTGAAACAGGAAGTTGCTTGAGCAAGTAGTTTTAGTTAACATTTCCGCGTATTTTTTGACACTAGAAATCCGGCAATGTCGATTTCGACATTTTTCGTAATTCAATGTGTAATTTTCTGCATTTATTGCTTTTTGCCGATTCTCAAATTTTACCCTGTCGAACAGATTTCTGTGCAGTTTATTTTCGGTCAATAATTCGAATAGAAGCTTTACGTAGCAAATTTTATGTAGAGTTGTACCTAGAACTCCGAAGGTTTTGAAATCGACATCACTGAAGCTCAAGGTATATTTTCTCCCGGAGTTCTAGTGTTAAACTTTATCAATAGTAGTTGTACTTTTGAATGTTCATATATACCTGTTTGAAAGTTGAAACTGGTGTGAACATGCAAAAGGAAATATGCAGAAAACGGGAAAATTTCACATGAGAAAATAGTGGAAAACAATAAAATACATGCAATTGCGTTAAGGTTTCAACTAGTTGAAATCTAGTCACCAGTTATCGAAGTATGACTGGATAAACTTCTCAAGCAAGCAAAGAAGTTTTTACTTTACAAAATCATCCCGCAGGCCAGATTCAACCTTGCAACGGGCCGGTTTTGGCCCGCCGGCCGTATGTTTGACACCCCTGCATTATAGCCTACAACAACGAGTAAAGAGAGTGCGTGTAGAATAATATGCACAGGGACGCTGAAGAATGAAGGCATGGCGAGGGCATTGTCCCCTCTGCCCTTTCAAAAAGCGGACAACGGAGGCTGAGGTGCCTTTTCATAACAGAATCTTAGGTAATTTCATCGTTTATCAAGATCGACTTAAATTTATTGCAGCAATTTGGGCACCCAGAAAATTCAGAATGATTTTCTGTGATTTCTTTTATTATTTTTGAGGTCAACATTGTTGATGAACAGAAACAAACATAATTTGTAACAATTTTTTTTATAAGTTTCGTTTACCCTCAACTTTTTACTGCTCTCCCTGCCCTACAGCTGCCCTGGGGTCCCTGAATATGCATGTTGTGTCAAAAACTTTGCCAAAACGTTGGTTTGCAAACATGAATGTGATGTCATATCATGACGTCACAAACAATGTATATTCAGTAACAATGACCACCATACACCACTACTCAGTACTAGAATTTGGAAGGGTGGCATCCAAACAAGCAGTCGCCCCGGGCATCACCAGACCTCTGCATGCCACTGCCAACTCAACGGACATCTTCACAAACTAGGACTACATCTGGACGGTCACTGTGATACGTGTGGCACTCTGGAAACTGTTGAACGCTTTTTGATTCATTGCTCCAAATTCAACAGTCAAAGGACAGAATTAACAAGTAACATCTGCGCCCTGCAAATAAACTTCAACTGGATCACACTCCTTTGAATACCTAAAGCTCAACGCTCTTTCCTGACCTACATAAAACAAACAGGAAAACCGGTATGATAAACCATCCCACATTCTGTCCTGGCACTCCATAGCCCACGAGCTGCACAGTACCAAAAAAACAAAACAAACAAAAAAACAATTTTTCTCCAAGCTTCCATATCAACCTGTGTTGGTCCTCCAGACCCTGATGAGCTTTTTGCGCTGGATGCAATTTCAGCTTGAGTTATGTTTTCAAAGATGACATTCTCTGTTTTTGTTTCAGGGGTAGAAATTATCATCATGGCAGATTGTTTTATTTCCTTTGCTTTTAGATGTGTTTCTTGCAACTTGTTTATGATATCTTCAGCAATTTCATGTTTTCCATCAATGTACATTGGCGGTATCCACAAATTTGAGGGCCTTTTTCACTTGTCCTTTTAGCTTAGTTAGTCTCTAGAGAGCTTTGTGTTCAGATTTTTTTTTATTTATGACTGATTTGTTAAGTATTGTTTGAATAGCTTTGCATGCTAAGATAAGTTCTTGTAGCTTTCCATGTTTCCAAGCATTCCATTCTCTTGCTCAGGTATTTGACATTCCTTATATTTTTATTTGAATGATGGTTTCTGGAATACTAGTGGAAGAAGTACTTGCAGCATGTGGATTGCAACAGGCTCCCAATTTTTGCTGTAGTTGAAGAGTCCTATCTGATGAGATACTTCAGAAATTTGTGTTTTTCCAGCTTTTCCTCTTGGGATTTGCATATGATTTATTTTAATCTTACAATTTTTCCTTATGCCTAATTTAGACCTTTGATTGTCCTGATGTCTTTCATTTTGCCCCATACAGTAGGTTGGTAGCCCTTGATTAGCCATCTCGCATTTTTGGTTTTATGGCAAAAAATTAATAATTAATTATTAAGTAAGTGAACAATTAATTGCTTTATTGTTTTTAGGCCATTATTTATGAACCAGAAATGATAAAAAGCTACTCAAGGGCTTTAAAGACTCGTATTATAGCCTACTTTCAAATCAAAGTTTGATTCAAAATTTGGTTCCTGACGTTGGCATCCAGGGCCTGGTAACCTCAGGCCAAAAAGGCTTAAACCTACCCCACCTGTGTCACCCAGTCCATAAAAAAATGAAATCTAAATCTATACAATAGTTTTGAAATTCAAACTAGAAGACTTGTCACATCTTTTAAGTATTTGAACAGCTCTCTAGCTCAATCACTTGGTGAGGTATGGAATTGCAAAGTGGCGCAAAAATAATGGCTTGGGCATGATTTCAAAGAAAGAACACCAAAACTTGTAGGCTGGGTTCAATTTCTGGTTGGGTCACTAAAGACTTTTAAAACATTACATCCTGCCTTGTGCTCAGTGTTAATGGACGGGTGCAAGGAAATAATTCACGCACCAGACCATGATGCCATTGATTTGCCACAAGTATAAGATTCACTGCAAAAGCAGCCCTGTGGTCCAAGATGCATATATAATTGGAGATGGGTGCCCGCCACTTGTGGCACTCCCAAAGAGTACAAAAACCAAGTATAAATGATGAAGTGCGTTAAGCCCTGTGTGATATGTTACACTGTTTTAGGGATGGTATTAAATTTTAACCAGCATTTGGGTAGGCTATACATTACTGTATTTTTTAAAATAATAAAGGTGCATGATGACTCTGTGGGTCTGTGTTGTGTCGTGATCAGGGATAATGACACAATTATCAGGGAATCTCCTTGCTGCTCTTGCTTTGTTTCTCCAGTGTGCCAAATGTAGTTTCTAGTCCTGGAAATATCCCATGTTCGCTGAATTCTTTGCTAGCAAAATTTGCCTAGATAATTTTGTGATTGTTTATCAAATGTAGTAGACAAGTATCTTGATATTGACAGCCAAAATGACATTACTTTCTTATGTCTTTTACAGACATTTTTGAACATTCAGAATTTGGTGGCTTTCTTGTTACTAAATTAAGAAGACATACTTATGTACCTGGTTTATGCAAAAATTATTTGTTACAGGATAAACTGAAATATCAAGTGAAGTTCTTTATAACAGCTTGTTTACAAAACATGGTTTGTGAAGTTTAGCTGAAGTTATAAACAAATTTACCCTCATGGTTACCAGTTCTACTGTGCATGTTTTGCACATCCAAGTGTGCTTCATGTCTTGTGTGGCACTTGCACCATGTTTCAATGAATGCACAGATATATCAGATATTTTATGAGAAACGTCATGCAGTACCTTTCTGATCCTTAAGCCTACTGCTCTTCTTTGAGTAATAAAGCTTTGAAACCTGTTATTATGGAAAATGCTTATCATCTCTTTAGTTTTTAACAGTGAAAACTAATTTCTGTGTGGGTGTTGCTGGCTATATCATTTCATTACGCAATGATGGAAGTGGACCAACCTTCAACATCTGCTGCAACCACTGGGGCTAAGAAAAGATTTGAGGTATGTGCATTTCCACTTCCACCTTAAAGTATCAAGATCAAAAGACTAGTTTCAAAGACTAATTAATGTGGTTTATCAATCCTAATAAAATACATCAATTCGCAAATTTGTAGAAGTCATTACACAAGCTTGAAATCGTAGCTTTGAATTAAGATTGGTCACCAACTGACAGCAGAAAGTTTCATAAAAGAGCCCAACTTGTCATAAAAATTTTTCCATGAACCTCATGGAAACCTTGAACCTCATGAACCTTAATCAAAGAAATAACCTGCACAAAGGCTTGCCATCAAAGAAAATTAGCTATCTATCAGACATGTGGCGATTACATTGCAAATGTAATCGATTATGATTATTGCCACATGCTCGATTATAAGTAATTACAATTATGATTACATTTGTCTTGAAAGATCCTCAGAAAGCAAACAATGCCCATTTGCATGATTTGATGTAAGTAGATTTTCAGACAAGATAAAATATGAATAAATGCAATTACAAATCATTGAGGAGCAAGCACTGAAAAGAGAAAAATCGTAATGCATTGTTTGCTGAAATGTTTGTGCAGACAAGAGTCAACAAACACTTGTAAGATTGATCAAACAAAAATATTCAAGGTTTAAAATGTTTATTACAGTGGATAAACATCAATGTTTCAACTCTATTATTAGTCAAACAATATCTATCAGGCTTAAACACTTGTCTATCAACACTGAAAAGTCTTTTGTTAGTATTTTTAAATTTGCTAACTATTTCTTCACACTGGGTTACGATGTTTTCAGCATGGCCTTTGGATTGTCTGCAACCCAGCATAGAATTGTGCAGCTTTTTGTTTAAAATGAATAACGATGCCAATATAGCTGCGTATCTGTCTATTGGACCGAAAGTCAATGGTTAACAAAACGTAGCAGGTTTAGTTGAGTTTTGTTACCAGTATCTGGTGGATAGTCTCTGTTCGCATGCTACTGTAGTTACCAACATTGTGGAAAGGTGCTTTTGACTAGGTTAAATTACTTTTATTCGTCTGAAAAAAGTTGAACTTATATTTATGATTGATATAAGTTCACACTGAATATAGATAAATAAAACCAACACCTTTCTTCATAATGTAATGCTTATTCTTCTGTTGGCAAAGTGTCTATTTGTTTTTACCTAAAACTCTTATTTTGTTGCAAAATGTCTCTAGACAAAACATAAACCGCAGTTCATTGCAGTGACATAGCATGAAGAATTCCAAGTTTAAACGCAAAAGTAATCGTTGATCACGATTACATGTCATTTTTAATCAGTTTAATCAATTACGATTACTCAAACAACTGTAGTTGATTACATTTACCCCATGTCTGTTGTCTATAGTTTGATGGTGAATAATATTAGTCAATCAGAAATAAACCTCTTGAAAGCTAATTGTGTTTATGTTATTGTAATATGACAACTCAGGAAATGTGTTCTACTGTAAATGAATGTCTCTTAAATAATGTGTTGCTGCATTCCAAGTTTCTATAACAACTTTGTCTTCATGGTTTGTTTGTTGCAAAATACCTTGTCAGATAAGCTGAACTGTGGTATTCTCTTTGAAACACATCAAACTTTTAGAGTGAAAGGTTGAAACAATATTGATATTGAAGGTTATTTTTCTGACTGCTGGGAGATGTCACTTGCAAACAAGCGAGTTGTAGTATTGAGTTTGTAACATTTTGCTCTGAAGCATGCGGTGCACCTCTGAATGACACACTCAGCTGAGTATGCATTATGCCAAGCTCTTTACATCATTTTATGCCCCAATTTGAGCTAGAACAGCATGTGAAATCTTTGAAATCATTTGCAGAAGACCAGAGTGAACATGCACTGTCATTGACATAATACCACACTGTCTGTCTTCCAGTGTGTTCTTTTTTCTGTTGAGTGTGCTTCACTCACTTTTAATCTTTAACTGACCTACAGTGTTTGTGAAGCTGTATTATTGCATATCAAGTTTACTTCTTTATCCTCATAGGTAAAAAAATGGAATGCTGTGGCATTGTGGGCTTGGGACATCGTGGTTGACAACTGTGCCATTTGCCGCAATCATATCATGGATTTGTGCATTGAATGCCAAGCTAATCAAGCATCGGCTACATCAGATGAATGTACAGTTGCTTGGGGAGTTTGCAATCATGCTTTCCATTTTCATTGCATCTCAAGGTGGTTGAAAACCAGACAGGTAGAATTTTATGTTTGCAGTTTTTTGGATAGTTGCCTAATGCATCCTTTGTCTATAAAAATATCATTGAGTTGGTGTTGGAAATAGTTACCGATTTGTGCAAATATGAATAATTTGAGATCACCATTGGTTTTGCAGTTGTCACATATAGGTTGTTTAGTATTTGACAGTTGTCACCAGCATAGCAAGCATCAAATGCTCAGGGTTGTTAAATGTATTTTTGACAACCTGTCGTATACCTGTGCTGCAGCATGTAATGAAAGAATTATTGATGTTGATGAACCATTTCAGTAATAGCTCACTAGCTTGTTCACCAAATAGGTTTTTACAATGAAATATTGATAACAAGCAAGACATCAATGAATATTGTGGTAACAAGAAGTACTGTTCTGGCAATTTCTCCTCTTGCATAATGTATGCTGGAATAGGTCTAATGCTACAGTATCCTCTGACATTCATTTTTGCTGCAATACATGTTGTAAACCTATTGGTTTTAGTATTAAAGTGAAATATGAGCAGCTTGGACTGCACATAAAACTATAGAATATTATTTAAAAAATGTCAACTGATAAGCTTGCTTGGCCCCATTTTTTGTTTGTAAATTGTTTGAGGATGAGAAGGATTCTACCATGGTTTTTCAAGTTTTGATTAGTTGAATACAGGCAGACAAACTCACCACTTTGTGCCAATCAAATGGTAGGTATTATTAGTTAATTGTGTAGTTTAAGTAAATTTTCAATTCACAGCAGTAAAACAGCTCATCTACAGTAACTTCACCAATTGGATGTGTACAAAAAGATGTATGCTCTCCGTATAATGTTGAAAGCACTGAACTATGCACTCCTTAAAGGTCTGTACTGTCGGCTGCTCTTTGAACAAACAAGCAATTCATGGATGTTTGTTTTTCAATGAAAATGTCAATTATGGAATATGTGCTGAACAAGCCAGAAAATTTAAGTCTGCTGATGAAACTCTACAAGTGAAAAAGGTGTTTCATGATAAATAATAATTATGCCAAAGCTTGGGTCAGGATGCTGGAATGAAATATGTTATTTTTAATTGTCTCTCATGATGAGATCCAGTTTATACCAGATGGCTGGAGCCGGAGCCAAAAAAATTTAGATGGTGGAGCCGGAGCAAGAAATTTGGTTTCTCGTTCAACAGACATAGTTTGTGGGGCAGCAAGCAAGTTGTACAAATAATGCAATGGTTTTCAGTTTTTGTATAAGGGGCCAAATCATTCTGGAGCTGGAGCCAAACAGTTAAATGCCTGGAGCCGCAACCTGAAATTTGAGTTCTGGATCCACAGCCCTGGTTTATACACAGTAAGATCACTAAGAAAGCTAAGATTGTGTGTTTCTAGCACCACAGGCATAAAATGTGAACAACAATGGCATAAAATGTGAACAACAAGATGCAACAAACAGGCTAGAGATTACAAAACACCAATGCAAACTTGGCCGGCAGAGTAAACCTGTAGTCTAGTGGTTCTCAACTGCACTTCCTAGAGCCACATGCGGCCACCAAGCACCCTTTGTGTGGCTCTCAGCAGTCTTTCAATAACACATTTAATATTTTATGTAACAGATTTCATTCTGCAATAAAACAAAACGTGTCAAATTACTTGTGTTGAAATTTTTTAGTGCCACTCTTCAACAAAATTGTAGGTCTGGATTTGGCGCCCTTCAGTGAAAAGGTTGAGAACTGCTGCTTCAGTGAAACAGTGCTAAAGCCTTTATTAGCTTATTTTGTGACAATTAAGTAATCTTGTGGTATTACAAGGGTTGCACACTGGTGAGTAGGTCATTTCTTTCAAAAAAGTAATCGTTCATCAGAAATGTTTGAACAAATCTAGCAAGCCATGTTTACTATTTTATATGGATCATGGCTGTTTTCACACTTGCCCATCGAAAAACATTGGAAAATCCTTGGGCTTCCAAGACTAATTGCAATAGTTCAACAGGAAAATCCTGCCGGGAAGAACATACTCATCACTTTCACAAATCTAAATACTAACCAAGTACCTTATCAAAGCAATGCAAACCATTTCTATTATTTGAAAGAAATATGAAATTCCTTTAATAAAAGAAGCTTCAATATATTGGAAATCATTCGAAGTTTACAGTAAATGCTTCAACCATTCGTTTATAGCAAAGCAAACGTACGCAGCAATTTTAGCAATTTCGGGTGAACACTCTTCAACTTTCAAAAAATCGTCATCGCATAGCAACACTAGCTACTCAATTGAATCGTTTGGTACGCAAACAAACTAATTCAAATCAAGCTCAAAGTTGTCAAAATTATGTCCTTTCGTTTGAGTTTCAGCTTTAGAGTAGAAAGCAAGCGAAGTTTTTTGTCACTTCCAAAAACTCATAAAGAAATTTTACCAGAAAGTTGACAGTATTGACCAAAACGTGGTCGAGGCAATCTGTCTGAAACTTCCCTGAAAGTACGTAATTTAACCCAAGTTTTGACAAGCAATAATCTACTACTGCAAGGAGCCCGTAGCATGTGTTCCACAATGCGGTGAAAGTTTCTTCGCGTGATTTCCGACAGTCACCAGGAATTTCTTTCCATGCCAACAACCATTTAAACAAATTGAAAAAACATCTCGGTTCCGCATCGAGTTTGGTCAATGGCTGTTGGTAAGGATTTTTTAATGCAAGCGCTTGGTTGGCGTTTTAACGTTAACTACATCCCACCAGGTTGAAATTCTTTTAATGTAAACGCTGGGTGGTATCATAAAAATGCAAAATGTTGTGCTTGCTGCCAAGATCGACCAAGGCTTGAGCGACGAAATCGTTAAATACACGCATAGCCTAATTCGCATTTTGTTTCTCAAAAGTAGAAGGGTTCAACGCTTTCAAAGACAGTTTGAGGCAAATCTCACAATTGAGCCGCATTCCAGCTGATTTAATTGCTTCAATGCATTAAAACTACCTGGGAAAAGTTTGGGGGGCATTGCAAAGAATGACATTGCTTTTCGGTTAACGGCATTGTTGTTCGTAATAACAGAAATGACGCGTAATCCCGCTTTTCCGAAACCCTACATAGTACTTTGGATTAGGGCAAACAGGTGTTCGCTGTTGATTCTGTAAGTGAGCGGGATATGCATAGCATCTTTGTACTTAGTTGAGTCCTGCGCGGGTTAATTTTTTGTCCGCTCCCACCCCGCACGCGCAAAATTCAAACCCGCACCGCACCCGCAGACTTCTAACCCGCCTCGCACTGTTTCCGTCCCAAAATTGCACCAGTCGCCGTGTGTCTGAAAACCACTAAAATCATGTAGTTTGTTTCATCGCTAGTTGGCAATTTATTCAGTGGTTCATTTCAAATCCAACGGAAGGTCGGGAAAAACACTATAAGGTAAAAATGTAAAATCTAGTCGAACTTCAGCCCTTCTTTCTCAGAGCACTGTTGAAAAAAGAGTTTGTCGTTCACTGAAGAACTCTTTCAAATTTGCTTTTCTACTATTCACGACATGATCATCGATAATAAACACTCCTTCATTAGCAGCGGTGGTTGCTATCACGCAAAAAGTATTTCCTGCAAGATGGCAGACCTGGAAACTCCAATCTGTGGTCTCGCTACCACTGGAGAATGTCTCTACACCAGCTATGTCAAACCCGCGGCCCGCATGCGGCCCAGGAAACTGTTCATTATTGTGTATGTACAATATGACAGCCTGACTTTATTTTTATAATCTCAAATTCGACATTTTCGATGCAATGGTCTTCAGTGCCTGTTTATCATGTGCATGCACTATGCGCTGGTGGATTTCCACGTGTCCAATGACACCTCGGTGCAAAACTGATTTCTAGTTTTCTGATTTTTACTCATGTGCTCTCTGTACTGAACTGATTTCTAAGTACCCTTGTTCTTCCATTAGAACTAAATTTGCCCATATCATAACAGTTTGGGAGGGATTTGATGTACCATACAGTCGTTACCAATGCAATTAGTATTCAAATACTCTCAGTAGCTTTAAACTAAATTTTGTTTTGCTAAAATGAATGTAAGTCATGCGATATGAGACCATCACGAAGATGTGACATCATTTTGACCCAATGAGGCATTTCAATTGGCAAAGCTTTTCTGCACGTTTGTATTACAAGCTTTCTGTATCATAAATTTTTTGCTCATGTCACTTTCGCATGCCTTGAGTTAACATTCAGTTACCCGCACAAAGAATTTCTTACTCCGCCCCAGACCCCCTCCGCACCAAGTTCAACCCGCACGCGCCCGCATCGCACCAAATTCAACCAGCGCCCGACCCTCACGCGTAAATCTGCGGGTTCCCGCACCCGCCCCGCGCAGGACTCTCGTACTTAGACAGGATGCTGCTCATCATGAAAGCACTCTGATTTCGCTGACTTCTTTGCTGTTCCTACCACCTGTGTAATCAAAAACTGTTGGATGTGAATTTCATCAATAAAAAACCACAACAGTGTTGTCCTCGGCTGCAAGATTTTCACTTTTTCTTTGACACAACACAAAAGCGTGCTGTCGTGATGTTCAGTCAAAGGCCTCATTGAATATGACAGTGTTATTTTTCGAATTACGTTGTAACATGGCAGAAGACAGTTGCCACTTGTGTGGAAAAACCTGTGGTGCAGTGCTGCAGAAAAACAGAAGCGAATACCAGATAATCGTAGGAATAACTATAAATACTTTGCGTCATCAATCGTATTTGCTCATCCATGAAACATGTCACTCCATGATATTTACAGTTTTCTGATTTTAAGGGAATAAGCAGTGACAGAACTATTTGAAAAACTGAAATGAACTAACTATCACAGCAGTTTGTTCAGGGTGACGTTTGAATGTTTATTAAAAGGTCTCGCACAGCTTTGATTGTGCGCAGGCTGTTCACTTTCAAAGGGAACTGAAAATTATCCAGATATGGAAGTTTGACGGAACGCATATAGCAAGTGAGCATTAAGTTCTCGTCAGTCGTTTAAACATTTCTCAACCAAGGTCACTTGATTGTTGCCAATGTGCAGATAGTGAAATCGTTAGTAGTGTCACTGTCAACCAGTTGCCACGGCTTTTCGGTTTGCACCTTATGCTTTACGTCTTCCAAAGTTAGGCAGAGAGCGTATTTTTCCTGTTCCTCGCATTCGTCCTCGCTCTGCATCAAAGCTTTTGATAAATTTGACTGTTCTTTTTAAACTAATCTTTCATTCAAACTCAGCCTACGTGGTGAGCTTGGTCCCGACAAATATTCTGGGCAGTTTGGCATTTGTGAAAGGACAACTGGCAGCAGTCTGGGTACCTTTCAAGGATATGACAGATGTCGGCCAGGTTTTTCATCAAATGCCAAAGTTTTCAGCAAATTTCAGTTTTCCGAGATTTTTTTGAACACCTAAAAATTTTCAAAAGTGACTCGAGTGTGCGCAGACAGCTTATTGAGATATGATCAATTAAAAATTACATACATTAGCTTTTCAGCTGAGAAGAACACACCACCAGGCCAAAAATATTAAATCGTTTCGCAGTAATATTGTGGATCTCCTTATCCTCACCTGCTTTTTCAAAAGTAAGCAAAATCTTATTTGCTAGGAACTACTTTCCAACCGGGCAATAAAAACAACAGTTCTTGGCATGATTTTGTGAATGAAACCATGTTTCTAGATGCCAAGTACTTGTGCGATATGTGCTTTCCTTGCTGTATCGTGTTGGTGCAAAGTCGTTCCTCCGAATGGCATATATCCACTTTTGCTTCAGTGCTTCATCAGCTGGAAATTGGAAAACATCTACTTTCAGGCTACCACCGTAGTTTCCCTTGTTGCAACATGGCATGCTGCATCTCAACGGCATTATTAGGCTAAACAACTGAAGAAGGCAACAACAATATATATGTAACTTGCTGACCTATATTCTTTGTAATTACTGCCGCTGCCAACTGAGAATGCAACGAATTCACTGCAACTTGCACATGACCTTTAACTTAGTTTCATTAAAGGTAAAATGTCAAGAGTGAGTCTACTTCTGTCGAATTCTTATTGCTTTAAGTCCACTGCCAGCAGCACCACGACGTGCTTATACAAATTATTCCAACAGCAACAGCATTTGTTGCAAACTTACAGTGGACTTCAAGTTTTTCGACTCCAGTGGGAGTTCCAGTTTCCTAAAAATGATGACTGCTTTCGTTGACATCATCCAGACGCTGAAGGGCCTTGTTTCGACCCTACTTTATCTTTAGGCTGATCTTCAAGAACAGTTAAGCAAGTTTCAAAAAAGCTGCTGAGCATCACATTATTGCTTATCGTATCTCCTAAGTGTTTTTTTTGACTATGTTACAAAACATGCATGGTTTACATGAAATGTGGATCTGAGAAATACTCGGTAGCAATAATTATTCCTGAGCCCGGAATCATCGTGTTTATCTTGTGCGAAGACCTCACTACTGTAAAGACTAACTGTGTTGCGGGACGGGAAGTATTTAGCAACTTAACCAATCTGCTTGGCTTCCTTCACGGACGTCCCTTCGGTAAAGTTGATTGCTTTCGTTTCTTGTGCTGTAAACTGTCGTCAGTTTAAATTCGGCTGCGTCGACATGGCCATGGTTGCGCTTTTTTGTTAACACTTTTCTGAAAATGTCAACTAGAACAGCGTTCCCAATCAATGGGCCGCGAAGTTCCTGCAGCAGGGCCGCCAAGCATTTAAAATGTTAATTTTCTGGTGTTTAATTAAAACATTTTTTTTAATTTAGTGACTTTCTGTTGATTAGGTCTAATGAGCAAGCTCAATTTTCCATTAAAAGAGTAAATTGCATGCGTTGTTGATATTTTGTTTCCTTCTACCGTCACAATTTGTTCGTTGATGTTTCACCATAATATCTCATAGTGGGCCCCACGAAAACTTGTCTTGAATAAAAATGGATAACAAGCTGAAAAACGTTGGGAAGCACTGAACTGGAGCAACCTGTCTTTTGTTTTTGTAAGTTACAGGTCGCAGCTTCACGAACCACACTTGCACACATTTTATTGCAGTTCACCATTCAAGTCTGCAGTCGATCGTTTCCTTTTTTAGCTCCCAAAACATTAGTGAAACTTTCGTCTAGGCAACCTTTATAATAATAATAATACTGTAGTAGTTTGCTGCTGACGCCTGGTCCATACAGACGCGATCATGGACACAAGAGCACAAAAAATAGTTAGCCACACAGTAGCGCATTACAGAATCGGTTTTGACGTAACCAACACGGAGAGGAGCAAAACACTTCACCATCGCCACAACTCTATTGCCATCCTCACGAGCACAAAAATGGTTATTCATGCAGAAGCGCATTACAGAATCGGTGTTTGCACATGACCAACATTGTAAGGAGCAAAACACTTTAACAGCATTTCTTACTTTTTTTGTATGCTTGGTGTGTACACATTGCCCACACATTTTTTACTGCACAAAAGCAATACTGATGAGACGCGAAAACCGAAACAATTCACCAACAACTACTGCATTTGGTCTCCATCAAACAGGAGCGTTGAATGATTGAGGAAAAATGTAGATTTGTAAAAGGCATCAGACATCTGAAGCGAACGAATGAAAAAGTTGGATGAAGATGCGCATCGCATAAAAAGTCGATACGAACTGTTTCTTAGTCGGGCATCAAAGGTTCTGACACAATGACTAACGTGGTGTGGGCGAACACTTACATTTCTGGGTATGTAATGCGTAATTTGATAGGTATTGTTGTACGCAGCACGTTAAGCGCTTCATACTGGTCTTTGTGTATTTGCTCCACAATTGTTAAGCATACACTGGCATGCAATAGGCACGAAATTACAGTGTTTTTTACTGCAGGAGAGCACTGATCAAAAGTGCCTCTGAGTTTGTTTGCTGCACAGTATAATGATTTCACTTGTCTCTGAATATCATCATCATCCTTCAGCGATGCATTCATCCACACACCAAGGTATTTCATTTGATGGAGCAGGTTGTTTATACTTTTTTGGGCAAAAAGAACACCAATTATTTTGCTGCAATTAAAAGTGACTTAGTGTTCAGTAGCATAGTCACCGCAAATATGCAGAAGACATTGCAGTCCACTAATACTGGGGCTGAGCACACACATATCATCAGCAAACATTACATGATTCGCAACCATGTTTCCAACAGTGCATCCCACCCTGGCTGGGCCACCTGGATTGAGAGTTGATCCAGGTAAACAGCAAATAAGTATGGGCTCAGGACTCCTCTTTGCCTTACCCCATTGGTTACAGTAAAGGGGGATGAGTAGTTGGTACCCCATTTTACTTGCATGGTCTGTTGCCTGTACCAACTCAGTAACGGTGTTACTATGCACATAGGCACATTGCGCTTAATTTAGCAAACAGCAAATTGTGGTTAGTTCTATCAAACGCTTTAGATGCATCTAAGAAAGCTGAAAACACAGGTATCTATGCTTACATAATTCGAAAGCTCCGTACGTTCTCGTATCTGCCTCAGAAGGATCTCGCAGTGAGGCTACATCTTCGTTTACATCTACATCTTCTGATTTGTAGTTCACCGCTACTTGGGAGATGATGCTTTTATACCGGCATTTTTCACCAGATTGGAATTTCCTAGCCATTCCGTCTTTCTGATTCAATTGCTGTGTTGTTGTCGAGAATCCTAGCGGTTAACGGCTACCTTGTTGTCCATGCAACTGTAGCAGAATGTAACGTGTTTTCGTTGGAAATTTTGTGATACTGATTGGGGAAACAAAAATGTTTTTTTATAAGCTGTAGAAATATTCTGCCAAATAGGTTTTTACATCTTGCTGCATGGATTCACCACCCGTGACGTAGTGGTTAGTGCGTCCGCTTCGGTGCTGGTACGTCTGGAGTTGGACTTCAGGTCGACTCTTGCCAAGACCTTGCAAATTGATACTGTGGCTTTTTGTCTGAGGCGCGGTGTAAAGAAAGTTACAGGAAAGTCTTTGTCAAGTCTGTTCGGACATATGAGGTGCAACCTTCTGTGAGTCTAGTCGTCTTTGGCCTACTTTGACATCGTAACAACTTCAGGGAGGGCCAAGTGCGTGTGGCTGAGGCATAGTCCAAAACCTCAACAACTACTGTATGCCTAGGCGTGGTTGTGTGCATGTACTTGTGGGTTCATGAATGCATCTTCTGCTGGTGTATGCGTGCAAGGACTCACCGTCGGCAACGACGGTATGGATTGCGAAACCAAGTGATATTTCGCTGGTTTTCATTTTTTTTTTCGTTTGCATTGTAACTTTTAAATTGTGGTCACATCCCTTTATAGCTTTGTTTGTTGCATAGTTTTCCGAATTGGTAGAACTTCCGCTGTTTACGTTAAGGTTACGTAAGGAAGTTCGTTTTCACAATGCATTGCTTACGTCTGTCGTGATTTGCAATCCATATAATTCTGAATAATTGAATGTTTTTTTTTTTTATTCTGTATATTTTTGGTCCGCCCGCATTTCGCCTCACAGCCAGTCCAATTTTTTCTGCAGACAGCTCATCAAGCATGGGCGTTGGAAGGGGGATGTAGAGGGCCTTTCCCCCTAGATTTTGAAATTTTACATCTTCCTATATCAAAAAAGGTTATTTTCTTAGTTTCGAGAGGGAAAAATGAAACTAACCACTTTTGCCCCCCCCTGGAAAAAACGTTTTGACTACTTCTGGATAAATCCACTATTGCCCCTCCCCTCCTGAAAAAAATCCTTCCGACGCCCGTGTCGCCAAGGTCGTTGAAGATAGGAAGGACAACAAACAAACAAAAAATTCTTGTTGATTTGTGCATACCATGAAACGCGTGTTTTCGGCATTTTGCATGTAAACTGATTCTTGCTCGTTTTCGTAGCTCTGCATTCCCCTTTCTTCTACTTTTGAGAAAAAACGAAACCGCTGATCGGGGCAAATTTATCCAAGCTGGGAACCTCCGAATTCAATTACTTTTTATCGCCATGAAAGCTGCTGTCTGTGAGTGTGTAGTGCGCACTTGCTTTCAAAGCAGTGTTTTGATATTTGCTCAGCGCAGGAAATCGCAAAATTACTACCGATCGATAAGCTTTCACTTGCAATCAGATGTTTGGTCCATGGCTGCCACGAAAATAAACACGCACGCAAGAACTGCATTCATGTGGAACGCAACCTGATAGGCAAGAAGGCAGGACTTGCAACCCACACGAAGTCGAACATTATACCACTCTGACATCAGCTTTTCCTTTAAATCTCCTCTGGTTCCTAGTCTTTTTTGGGAGTTGAATCTCTGCACAAAAATAAAACAGCAACCTTATGCTGTAAACCACAGAAATTATGGCCAGCGTTAAGCTAGCTGTCTTACACTGATACTCCACTAAATCATTACTGGCCTGCTCTGATAAGGTCTCAGTTCATTGTGGAGTTATTGGTAAAATATATTTCTTGTTTGTGTTCATAAGACGAAAAGACTGAGGGTTATATCAATTGTACCTGAGGTATCAGGCTTTCTAAACGTTAAGTTTCCAGCTGTTAGGTCGAGTTGAGTATGTTTAGAGCGTTGCATTGCCTTACTACAAGGTTCTTACGGAGTCTGGAAAAGTATGGAAAAAAGCTTGGTCATTTTCTAGACTTGATATTTTTGACATGCATTTTCATAATATTTTATTCAAGATTTATATAAAATATTATGAAATAATATTTTAATACATGCAGCATAATAACATTTTACTTTAATCGTGTTATTATACTGCCTGTGTTTTACCTGGGCATGTCATTCCGAAAAGTTTAATTGCGTAGGAGCCCTGTTATTAGCGTGTCAATTGCAATGTTTAACTTCATTTTCAAAATGCTAGGCCACCACAACGTTTTGCGCCTAATGCTATAACGTCTGGTCGAGTTTGCTTGAAAACGGAAGGACCTCAGAAAAATGATTAAAAACAACCATGTCTAATTTATTTCGTGACTGTTGAGACTGACAGAAAATGGATAAGCTTCTCGCCATGTGGTTTCCCGTAAGCAAAATCCTTTAAATATTTTACAGGTCTGTCCTTTGGATAACCGTGAATGGGAATTTCAAAAGTACGGGCGATGACAAGAAAACATCTTATTTTTTCAGGAGTGCTGGAATCTGTTTGCTTTTGTTTACTTTGTTCGAAACTGTCCTGCGTAGTTGCTTTGATTGGTTAAACGCCGAGTTGCGCGCCTAATCGCTTTGCAAGCTGCTTTTCTAGCTTTACAATATTTCGTGAATGTTGCGATGGTATGCAGCAGGTTAGTTGACAGTAGGTTCCATTAATACACACCCTTTCGTGGCTTGCCTCTCTTTTCAACGTTTGCAGGAAGTATTATAATCTGTGTGTTGCGTACAGCTTTACATAATAGGTTGGTGTTTTGTAGCAATACACCCATTCTCTGTTCTTGGAAGGATCGTTCTAGTGCTAGCCAAGCGTTGAAAAGCAAATGGAATAAGAAATTCTGTTTTATATTAGTTTAATGTTTTATCTCTGTGTTGGTTTTGGAGAGCATCACAAACGGAATGCCTAATCGTTGAATCTGTTTTGGTCGAGGATAAGTTTCTCGTGAACACAATTTCGTTGATACGTTTTAATGTTGGTTCACGCGTTCGCAAATAAGTAAAGCTGAGCAAACTGTACGTAGCTCTTTTCTGTCGAAAGTTCTCATCAGTTTTGGATTGCCGAAGGCGCTCCTTGTTTTAAAAAGTGAAAAAAAGTTCTGTAAAAAGTGAAAAGAAGTTAAAAAGTTCATTAAAAAGTGCTCTTTGTTTTAAAAAGTTCTCATCAGTTTTGGATTGCCGAAGGCGCTCCTTGTTTCAAAAAGTGAAAAAAAATTCTTTAAAAAGTGAAAAAAAGTTAAAAAGTGCTCCTTGTTTTAAAAAGTTCTCATCAGCTTTGGATTGCCGAAGGCGCTCCTTGTTCAAAAAGTTTTATTGCTAAAATATTGTAAGTATGAGCAGAGACAACTCGGGATTGTACTGTAGTTGTCAGTGCGGTTTCTCGTCCGGTAGAAACTAGAGTGGGTGGATTAACTGGCGCTGGTCCCATTTCTAGGAAAACTGGGTGAAAACGTGCGGTTCCAGGAGAAGAAAAAATATTGTGACTGCTGACGAACTACATACCATTGTGGGATCGGTGTCAATGCACTTGATCTTCATTGTTGATAAGACTCGCTGTTGCTTTGTGGATACCAACCGAAGTTCGACACTTGGCAGCCTCGGCACTCGCGTAGTAATCATTAATGTCTCACTATAGATTAGGCGTCTCAAACTGAAATTGCTCCGAGGGCCGCATTATAACGCTGGCGCAATAACGGCGGTACCCCTTAGCAAGGGCGGATCCAGTGGTGGCCTTGGGGTTTTGCGGGCCCCCTACAGCGCAGTATCAACAAATCATTGCAACGGGACTCAAACTCTAATATACATAAATTGCAATACCGGTAACGCAAAAAGGCTATTATGCTTAGTAGCGTATGCTTATATTTTGATGAAAAATCAGGGTGGGTATGCTGATAAAAAAACATGTAGGCTCCATAGTGACACGC
>Ga0210059_1004920_pt1 | contig 21497 bp, 13 predicted proteins | sample Ectturendosymbi2_FD_188042 | JGI IMG/M metagenome (GOLD analysis project Ga0210059, IMG submission 188042) | Ecteinascidia turbinata endosymbiont from Florida, USA - Sample 2 (SPAdes) (version 2) | ecosystem: Host-associated > Tunicates > Ascidians > Unclassified | place: Key West, Florida...
CGGTAGTATTTGAGCTTTGATAAGAACACCTTTTACATCTTATTTTCTGCGAAAGGTATCTTGAATTAAAGACAAGTGATTTCTGTCCGTCTCTCATTCTTTTAAAAGGAACTTGTTCACTGACTGGTCGATAACGCTTGAAACACCGGCGAATAAACTAAATATCTTAATTCTTGATTATATGAAAATTCCAAAATTGCATCATGGGCCGCAAAAATGGCCCTCATGGGCAACATGCAGCCGACAAGCCATGTGTTCGAGACCCTTGTCTTGTTTGTTAGCTGTGTTGTAGATCAGTGGTCCCCAAACATTTTGGATATTGGGCCAAATTCGCGATCTTATTAGTGTCCACATTTCGGACTATTTTGCGCATGGAAAAAAAACACAAGCAGCAGACATAACATTAATTACCTTTGTATATACACTTATTCATTCTCCTTGCTCGGAAACCTGTTCGCAATGTGACTTATAAAAATGCTTTCTATTGTCGCATAATAGCTGTAATATTTACCTATTCATTCTCCTTGCTCGGAAACCTGTTCGCAATGTGACTTATAAAAATGCTTTCTATTGTCGCATAATAACTGTAATATTTGATTCCAAGCTTGATGCTGCAATACAGAGAGCACCCTGCAAATCTTTCCACAACTACCAGATAACGCTTACGCTTCAAACTCCAAATGCCTGCTACAATTTACAGATTTCGCAGCACTTATGCAAGCTAATGTAAAGTCTACACAGGTCTAGGCGCAAGGGCCTCAACCAGCTGATATTTTCTAGGGGAAGTGGCAAAATGATTGCAACCTGTACGTAAAAAATAATCACGTTTTCGAAAAAACATTTCGGTGGGGCAATGGCCCAGTTGCCCTTTCCTGGTTGCGCGCCTGCTACACGACAAGCACATGCTTAATGTTCAGGTGTTGGTGCGCGCTAATGACCTGTGCAGGGTGGTTTAAGCTGCGCGGGTTACGAGTACCCGCATTTGTCGAACGGGTGCGGGTTGAACTTGGTGCAAAGAAGGTCGTGTGCGGGATAAGAAATCCTTTGTGTGGATCCCTGAATGTTGACCCAGTGCATCTGAGGGTGACATGAGCAAGAAAAGTAAAGAGAGCTTGCGGTGCAAAGGTGCAACAACATTCTCCACTGATGACGAGATCACAGGTTGAAGTTTCCAGCTCTCAGTGATTTTGCAAGAAATAGGTTCTGGGTGATGAGAACTAAAACTGCTAGTGAACGAGTGTTTTGGACGGTTGGGCATGTCGTCAATAGCCGAAGAGCTATGTATATACCTATGAACGTCAGCTAGCACTTTTCAAATGCTCTGCAAAGTTTTCTGTCAAACCAGGACCAAAAAGAGTAAACAAAACAACACAAAATTAAGAAATAAACAGATAAATATGTCAATACAAAATGACAAAACAAATTCGAACAACACTGAGAGAAACCAAAATTTTTTTTAGAATAAAAATCTCCGGAAACAAACAACGAACAGGAAAAGTTAAAACCTGGAGAGATAACGTTCTTGTGTATGAAATCTTGAAAATTGAAAGGAATCAAATAAGAATAGAGCTAGCAAAGGAAGCTTCTTTGTCTTTCACAAACTTACATAAAAAGTAACGAAAATGAGCTTCTGTCAGTCAACGGCAGCGCCGAAAACATGCTCATGCACATCAACACATTGAGCATTTGCTGGTTCTGCTTTGATCAAATCTCGTTGTTTTTTATTGTAAGCTTTGCGACTGTCACGACATCCTAATGCTTCGAAGATAACCCAGTACCTCACAGACTCAGCAACCGTTTCGGCTTTCTTTTATACGTTGAAGCTGTTCCCACCACCGCTAGAAATAATGGCAATCGAAGTTGATGCGGCATGTTTATTCAAAGACCATTCGGGATATGTGCGATCAAGCTTGCGTCAGGCTTACATGCACTTGTCTGACCTTGGAAATCGAAATCGAACAACGCGGTCTACATAAAAATCTGTCAATCACGTACAATGAATTGATTAATGATAAGAACCGACAGCAATATGCGGTAAGGCATGAGCACGTCAACCAAACATCTGTTTCTTCAAAATATGGTTTGTTAGACAACTTGCTTTCCAAAAAGTCAGAAATGTTTTTGCTGTCAGACTAACTTCTGCAACACGCAGCTGACCTTTATCACGTCAAGCATTGAAGTAACGTTACGCTTTACAGCTGCTGCAGCAATGCTTACATGCAAGATTTTGTTTTCATTTGTCGGGTAGCAGCTGCATTTAACAGTCACCAACACAAGAAGTTGCCGTGGCTGCACGTAAAAGCTTCGTGGAACTAAACTGTTTCCAATGAGGACACGCATAAAAAATAAACTTTTTTTCTTCGCTGTGTTCACGAGAACACCAGGCGAGCATCAACGCCACTTCAAACCAGGAATACTGTAGCTGCGCTTCGTCAATCCTTAACTTTCTCCCAGCGGTTGAAAGATTGTCTGTTTACTTTCAGGTTATCACAATCACCACACTTCTTTCGTTTTTCAGCGCTGCACAGTGTCCTGAGCTTTGACTGCAGAACTTGTTCAATGACCGATAGCAGCTGTGCGAATTATTTTGTTGGAATGTTTTGAGTTATGGTCCATCCTTTGAACCACTTTCTTCACCAGTTCACAACCAGGACAATGTTGTATCCTAGTAAAAAAGTTCTGCCGTTGCTGAAACCAGCGATACATTATTCTAGTCAAGTGGTTTGCTGCGTGGTTAACAATTTTTCAATTCAGTGCCTTCACAATTTGGTCTTATGCTCTTTTTCAACCAAACATCAAGTTCGAAAGAAGTTTTATACTTTTATATAAAACAAAAAATATCAACCATGATGAAATATAGGAAATAGTGATTTTTCAAAACAATGACTTTTATTGTCAGTGTTTTTCATAATTATTCTCATCATAGCAGAGCGTGAAGTACCCAACAATAAACTTTGCGTTGCGATTAGAGACGGTTTTTACGTTTGTAATGTGAGCTGCACGCTCACTGTGTCTCTCACTTTTAAAGTTTTTAAAGTTTCAGGTGACATGTTCATTAAACCTGGTATCAACTAAGGTGCATCGGAGCAAGAAAAATTTTAACCCCCTGTTACATGAGCAGCCTCGTTTGGGCGGCCTCTACCAACCTGATCTTGTCCCGGCATCCTTAGAAATGCTACAATATTTTGATCCATTTACATGAAACAGACGCTTTAACGAAAGGCAGCACAGCTGTGCTGGAAAATGATGAAGGGATTTTGAGTGAACTGCGTCGATCCCTCTTGACAGAAGGAAGACTTTGTTCCTAAAGATACAAAAGCGATGGCCCGCATCACGCGATAACATGTATTGCGCTTACCATGAACAGCACAATCTATCATATTGGTAGTAATCACTCGGAGGACGCCCTGCACCGCAAGCAGGGAATACACGATGTGAGTGAAAAAAGGTGCGATCACAAGCTGTAGGTTTGCGTAGCTGTATAAGCTGTTCTAAAATAGCGTTTATCGCAGCTAACTTACTTGCATGGTTATGCGAAATTGAAATGAAATTTTTATTAGTTTATTGAAATTACAAAATCGAAAATATTTTCTTTCAAAATACTGTACATATCACATACCATACGAAAATTCTGGGTTCAGAGATAACAGTGGTTGAACAAAGAAGTCGTCCTTTCTGTTGATTTTATCTTGTCTCATACAAATCGTCAGGAAACGATTGATAAAACAAGTGCAGCAACTTATAATAAGCATTGGTAATAGCTATCAAATCACAATATCAATCAGAATAATAAAAAAAACTTTGAAGATAATTATAAACAAGCAACAAAAGTGGGGAAATGATGGCGAGAAATTGCGGTTGATGAAAACAATTTTCCTCAAAGGTTATTCAGGTCATTAAGGGGAAATCTTTTACAATGTGAAAATTCTTACAGTAGTATATCGGTCCAGTTATCCGTAGCGTCAGGCTATCGTTTCACAAAAACACATATTTTGCAAGCTTAACATATCCTCCCACATCAGGCAGTTTTTCATCAGGCTTTTGATAGTACTCAAGCTTTGTCACAATTAAGGATACTGGCAAGTACTCATGTGCATTTTTGGTTTATGCTATCTATTTTAATTCAAGTACGTGCTGATTGTGAATTTACAACAACCAAAGAGAAATATTGACATTTCACAATTTCCTGAAGTGTTTTGCATTAAATTTGTTTTTTTCATATCCATTGCTTGACACAATCCAGAACAACGGTCGTTGTCTAACCTTGCAATCAATATGAACTGTCTCCGAAAATGTCCTGAAAAATATCTTCGTATCTTATAACGTACTGGACAAAATGTTTGGCAGGACAGGATCTCAAGGGCATACCGATATTAGATGGCGTCCGGGGTAAGAAACAAGTTTGTCGCCCCCATATTCGAAACTAAGGTCTTTTAGGAACAAATGTGTTGTATTGAAGAAAGTACTTGGGACGTTGTTGGGATTTTTCGGCGCCAATGGCATGTGGCCTTTTTTATCCCCCTCGTTAACTACCTGCAGCATCTCTTACGATATATTTCTTCCTCACTTTTAGTCACACTTTCAGCTTAAATTATGGTAGCCTGATAACTATTTCACTGGAAGATGCAGAATCGCTCAGAATCACTTTCTCCACAACATCCATATTGTTCAGGTATGTCTTCTCTATACATTTAACAAGAGCTACAGTAGAATCACGTAATGCGGCAAGCGAAAGTTTCACTTATACAGTACATCAGAGTCTGTTTAATGCATCCACTTCGAGCCAATCAATTCTGCATATAGTGAGCGGTGGTTGCAATAACCCATTTTTCTAAAACTGCAACACAACAACCCCAAAGAGGTAAAAACGATGCTGTTAACGTTTTGCACAGCTTTTATTCAGTAGTGACAAAGCTGCAGAGCGTGGTTTGCTTAGGCGGAAACATTTTTTCTGAGAATGCCATGTATTTGCTTTCAGAGCATCAGCATGTGCATTCTAAGAATGCCCAATAAGCCACCATTTGTTCACAGTAAAAACATTTTGCCTGTATGGGTAGTCAGAAATGGACGAAATAGGCGATGGCTCGATGCAGTAACTGAATATTTTGTATTGGAAAATGGTTACGAAGTATCTGTTCCAAGTGAAGTAAGCGGTTGGTTTTATTAACTGAGGATGCATTTACAGGAGTCTGCTGTAGTATTGTATATGCTGGAAAGGTACGAATTCCTCTACCGCACATTTGTTCTCCCCGCAAATTTCTTCAACTGCGGTTTTTCTGCAATAGGCTACTCTTTGATCGACTGTGCATTTCCCTTTAGGGTTTTCGTCCCTTTACTTCCTAGTTTCTTGTGCTGTCCACTTCCATCTTCTGCGTCTCTCCTGTTTTGAACTTTTCTCTTCCCTAATTCTGACGTTCACCCCGACCCTCTTCAACAAATATTTCCTTTCTCTTTGGACTTTTTTGCTGAGTTTTTGTTTACGCGTGTATTTTTCGCGTAACGAGTTTTCGTGTAACGCCTGTTTGGTCTTCAATACCCCAGACTATGCTTCGTTGGCAGCAGTAGCGAGGTCCATTACGATAATCTACACAATAGATTAGGGTTGTTATATGTCCGGAATTTTCTGGACTTGCCCAGAATTTCAGTTTTAAATTTTGTGTCCGGTAATAATTTTGAAGAATACTGTACTTTAATCCCCGGCATTTGAACGGGTTCATAGGATGCTGCCACAGGATCCTCTGATATTTATGTTCAGTGAAGATTGGGAAAGAAAAAAACATGACATTTTGTATTGTATCGCTTTTAAGCTTTGTGCAACTGTAACAATTTTGTGATATTTTTCTTTTGTCACAGTGATGCTGTTTTGCGATGGATTGGTAGTTGCAATAACATACTGAAAACGCCGTAATACGCTTATTTGTTGCCGCGAAAATTAGCCATTGGGACTGTCAAGAATTTTGCTTCTGCAGATATGTTAACCCTACAACAGAATATCTGCAGATTTTCCAAGCAAGATGCTTCTTTTCAAACAACCATTGCTATGTTTTTTAACTATATCACAAAATGTGATTTTATTTTCCTACCAAGACTTATCAGGGTCACATAGAAACAAAACAAAGGCTGCAAACATGTGGGATCTCGTCCAAGCCAATCAATCATGGGTGGATGTCATGTTAGGGGAGGCAAATGGGGTGGTCGCCACGGGCCTCCTATTTCAGAGATGCCGCGTGACTTTCCTTCAAGCATTTCGCGCTTTCGTTTTTTATTATGTTGTCAAAAAGCTGATGAACCACTCTAGACCACGGCACTATAAACAAACCACCTCTGTATGAAGCATACGCCGTTACTTTTGTCGAAAAACCAAATTGTCACTCTCTGGATATCTGTGAAAATAAATGGTATTACCTAATTGACGCACTAATCAATATTCAGAACATGATCCTCCCCCAAGTGAAATAATAATTACGATGCTTTGTGTTGTTTGACTCAATCCGATGTTGTCATCCCTTTTTGCGCTAGCTTTCCTCGCAACACAGCTTGCTTACTCCCACCGCAGCGTTTAAAGCGAAATCGTGACAGGTTTAAATGCGTACCCCAGAGACTTACTGCCCGCACATGGCTTATTATTTTCCTCTATCGTTGTTAGTCATTTAACCAATAGTTAGTTTTTAGTTGGAGAATTTTTCAGCCATTAGCATCAACTAGTTAGATGTTTCAGTCTTCTATTTATTTGCGTAAACGTAGTTTTTGAGTAAACACTTATTTCATGAGTCAGTTTTTTGTCGCCACTAGTATTCTTGACGTCAGTCAGTTTGTTAAGTTGTTAAGATTTATGAGCTTGTGTTACGAAATTTTGATTGTAGTCTTGAGTTTGTTTTTCTCTGCTGTTACTTCAGCCTTTCAACTTTTCACTCGTAAGCTTTGCTTGCAATTTTCCGGACTGAGGATGCGTAATCTTACGTGAAATCGATTTCCTATTAAACATTTGCTGCTCGATTCCTTGCTTACACCCATCGTCGAAAGTACATACTTGAACCACTCTAGAGTCGTATTTAACAAGCTCTGAAGCAAGTCGTGCGTTTTTTTTTCAAATAAAGCAACAGTTATGCGCAAATGTATTTCACAATGAAGCAAAAGTTATGGGCAAATGTGCCAAAGAGCCCCTCAACAACTTCATTGCGAAGACAAGAACAATTCAAAATCAAACGACTTCAGACAAATTACAATGCGAAACATACTTCCACGTGAAAGTGAGTTCCCAGACAAAAAGAAAAATTTAACTTGTTTTCCGCGAATAAAATTTCTGCATAGCAAGTGGTTTATTATTCTGCATAGCAAGTGGGCTCTTGTGCAAAATTAAAGTGCAAAATTAAGGGGCTCCTATCTGATACCTGAGAGCCTGAAAACATACCTGAGATCGTGAGATCTCTCAGGTATGTTTTCAGGTTACCTCGTATTACTCAAACTTTGTCTGTCAATATAGCACTTCTGCAGTGGCTTTGGGAAGTTTTGCCCACTTACCTGATATGACATGCAATAGATCAACCGTTCATCTATGCTTTGGCATACGCGCTGAAAGGAGGGGTGCACTGGCTGGATAAACCAATTACAGCTTTTCTTAACAGAAGTTTTTCTCCAGCTGTCGGTTGTCTTGGTTCAGGGGCCTCAAACTCAACTTGCTTCGAGGACAAGTTAGGACCAATGAATAAACCGAGGGCTGCATTATGACGCTGACACAACAACGGTAGTATTTGAACTTTACTAGGAACACCTTTTACATGCGATTTCCAGCTAATTGTATCGTGAGCTAAAGACATGTCATTGCTGTCCGTCTCTCATTATTTTAAAAGGAACTTGTTCAATCGCTGGCCAATAACGCTTGAAACACCGGCGAATAAACTAAATTTTGATTGTATGCAAATTCCAAAATTGTATCATGGGCAGCACAAATGGCCCTTAGGGGGGGCAATATACAGCATACAAGCCACGTGTTTGAGACCCTTATCGTGCTTGTTAGCTGTGTTGTAGATCAGTGGTCCCCAAACCTTTTGGATGTTGGCCAATATCGAGATCTTATTAGCGTCCTAAGGTAAAGAAAGCCCTAAAGGGAAATGCTCAGAAGATCAAAGAGTAGCCTACTGCAGAAAAATTGCAGTTGAAGAAATTTGCGGCGAGCACAAATGTGCGGTAGTGGAGATAGAACCTTTCCAGCATATACAATACTACAGCAGACTCCTGTAAATGCATCCTCAGTTAATAAAACCAACCGCTTACATCACTTGGAACAGAATCTTCGAAACCATTTTCCAATATAAAAGATTCAGTTACTACATCCAGCCTCCGCCTAATTCGTCCATTTCTGACTCCCCATACAGGCAAAATGTTTTTACTGTGAACAAATGGTGGCTTATTGGACACTCGGAGTGATTACTACCATTATGATAGATTGTGCTGTTCGTGGTAACCGCAATGCATGTCATCGCGTGATGCGGGTCTCGCTTTTGAATGTTTACGAACAAAGTCTTCCTTCTGTCACGAGGGATCGACGCAGTTCACTCAAAATCCCGTCATCATTTTCCAGCACAGCTGTGCTGCCTTTCGTTAAAGCGTCTGTTTGATGTAAATGGATCAAAATGTTGTAGCATTTCTAAGGACGCCGGGACAAGATCAGTTTAGTAGAGGCCGCCCAAATGAGGCTGCTCATGTAACAGGGGGTTAAAATTTTTCTTGTGCCGGTGCACCTTAGTTGATACCAGGTTTAATGAACATGTCACCTGAAACTTTAGAAGTGTGAGACACAGTAAGCGTGCAGCTCACATTACAAACGTGAAAACCGTCTCTAGTCGCAACGCAAAGTTTATTGTTGGGTACTTCACGCTCTGCTAGGATGAGAATAATTATGAAAAACACTGACAATAAAAGTCATTGTTTTGAAAAATCACTATTTCCTATATTTCATTATGATTGACACTTTTTGTTTTATATAAAAGTGCGAAACTTCTTTCGAACTTGATGTTTGATTGAAAAAGAATATAAGACCATATTGTAAAACCACTGTATTGAAAAATTGTTAACCACGCAGCAAACCACAAGACAAGAATAATGTATCGCTGGTTTCAGCAACGGCAGAACTTTTTTACTAGGATACAACATTGTCCTGGTTGTGAACTGGTGAAGAAAGTGGTTCAAAGGATGCACCATAACTCAAAACATTCCAACAAAATAATTCGCACAGCTGCTATATGTCATTAAACAATTTCTGCAGTCAAAGCTCAGGATATTGTGTAGAGCTGAAAAAACGAAGTGTGGTGTTTTTGATAACCTGAAAATAAACAGACAATCTTTCAACCGCTGGGAGAAAGTTAAGGATTGACGAAGCGCAGCTACAGTATCCCTGGTTTGAAGTGGCGTTGATGCTCGCCTGGTGTTCTCGTGAACTTAGCGTTTTCTGTGGTGAACATAAACGCTTTATTCTTGAGAATTAACGACCAGTGCATTTTAAGTTCATGCAGCAGATCTGCTTGTTGGTGTAATTACAGTTTTGATTATGGTTCAATTTTGACGATCATAATCATATTCCTGGTTAACACGTGCATAAATCTGTGATATGCAGGCGTCTTATCTTGCAAAGGGAAAGGGTATGTGACAGGTGGAATTAGCATTAGGGAGCGATCAAACAGCTCCTTCAACGTCATCATTGATTTATTTATATTCAGTGCTAAGCTACTCTGAAATCGAGGTGTGTGAGGCACAGTGCTTTTGATCTTCGCTGGCCAGTTGATACTCAATGGGACAACTTTGGAAAGCACTTATCGCACTTTAGTTTCCACTGTAAAAGGGTTTATCTTGGGTTGCGGTCATGGGTTGCGGAATGGGCCTTGAAAGGGAAGCCAAACCCCCTGGATTTTACAATTTTACATTTCACGACGAACGTTTCATCAAAAAAGTTTGTTTCCTTAGTTTCGAGGAAGAAAAACAAAATTTCACCACTTTTTCCCCTTGCCTAAAAATTGTTGGAAACATCCAGTATTGGAATCCTCCTGTAAAAGATTTCTTCCAACCCCATGGTTACAGTACATACACTCAGCGGAGGGCCGTCGACATATCACAGTTCCTGCGCATTTTCCGTCTCTGTCCTAAGTGGTTTCTTTGTACCTTACCGACATGCCTCAACAGGAATACTTTATGTGAGGCTGTAGTCGGTTGCCTCTCGTGCGACCTCTCGTCCTGTTCTCGTGTGCTATGAACTCGAACAACGCTAGTTTCATCTTCCGGTACAATCCGCAGTCACGTGCACACATGAAGAAGGGAGAGACATGCAAGACCGCTTTCTGGAGTTTGTGGTGAGTGCATCGTCTAAACTTTTTCCCTTGGACAAAAACGTTTTAGTGAAATGTATAATGGCGCAACTAATTCAGGATGTAATGTTTCGTTTATTTGTTGTGACTCGAATTTGAATTGTTTGCTCATTTGAAGAATCTTTTGCTGGCAAACAAAAATCTAACGGACATTATGGAAATCTGTACGGCAAGAAACAAACAATGCGTTGATTTTATTTGATGTGATCAAGAATCGGCTGAAACAGGAAAATGGAAGACACGCAAAGAGTTGGCGTTGAACTCTGCAAAATGAGAGCGTGTTTCGCAACGGAACTGACCGTAAATGCCAAGTAATTTTAGTGTATTAGACGAAGCAGTGTGGGTTTATGTCAAAATGCAACGACCGGAATTGTCTGTCGGGCCGAGTTTTTCGTGCCGGTGTCAGGCTTGATGCATCACGCAATGCATTGGAGAACAGAACAACTGCAAACGTCCTTTACCTCTGCAAGGTTTCTACCAACTAATAATGGAAATCGAGGAGCCAATAACAGTTCTGCGCTTTTAAGGCGATATCGCACGCTGGCCCGTCGGCAGGAGTTAGCAGCAGGGGGGGCCACAAACCGGAAGGAGGGGCCAAAACACAAAAGGGGGGGCACACTTTTACAATACAATATTGGATGTATGCAGCAACCGGTTCAACAGCAAAAAGCAATGCAACCGTGGATTTCATTCTTTTGCAGGCTTCAAGGCTTTCAACGGCAAACTTGTCAGCGGAGGCAGAGAGAAAACATGACGCTCAACCACATGCTTGTCATCGATTTTAAGACTGGCAATGTGGAAGAGGAAATCAGGATGAAACGGTCTCGCATGACTGTGTGATGATAATCCTTCTCATGGTGAGGACTAACTGTCTACGCAGTTGTTTGCTTGGAACAACTGGTGAGGTTACGATAGCGCTTCGGAGTAAAGTGGAATTGAACTTGACACTCAGCCAATCTGTTCTGTTAATCTTTGCCGGTTGACGTCCCTCGCATTTTTGTAAAGGACGTTGATTTCAAAAAACTTTTTCTGTCCAATCAGACTTCTCCATAATCTAAGAAGAACCCGATGACCACGCATGAACGCATCCATGATTAGAAGAGAGGTCAGAGGTCGTTCAAATACTTTTTCCGCTGGAGGGGTTGGTCGAGCTTTTGACGTCAACGAAGAAAACAGCTGCAACAATGCGTTGGATATTGGATATTCAGTCGATCAACCAGTGAGGTGCAAAAACGTTTTGTAGTTGCCCCTTGTTGCTGTTTCTAAAAGTTCAGCGTGATCCTAATTTTCCAACAAGACATTATTTCGTAGAAGAAGGTCGTTTCGCTGTTTTCCGTGTCACGTCAGACGTTGCTTGTGTCTCAGATGTGGAACCCTGCCAGTTAACCTTGTAGTCAAAGTGTTACTTCAGTATCCTTTATATATTTCTGGAAAATAAAGCTTAGGGAAAACCTGGGCTTGGTAAGAAGAACCAGGTAGGCATATTCACATGCTGCTACAGTTTTGACTTAGATAAAATATGCCTTACCAGTATTCATTTTCTCTTTGTTACGTGACGCCACAACGATGTTTGTCGTTGGCTTATTTTTATATTGCGACACAGGAAAACGACGCACTTTGAGATCGAGCTCTTCATGGTGCTAGGGGTTTCTGCGGAGGTGGTTCCCTGTCCCCACCGCAACCAGTCACTAGTTAACACACATCTGAGTGCTGTGAGAAAAAAGTCCATGAGTGAGTTTGGGCGAACACTTCAGGGCGGTCGAGCTATTTTCAGCGTTTCATCAGCCTATTACGCATACGATGTTTGAGACGAAGATTGAACCAGAAATCGGACCACCGGATCAGCGGTTGGACAGGGAAGCAGTAAAAGAGTTTAGGGCAAATGAAACTTATAAAACCAAAAATTCGTCTTCAATTATGCTTGTTTCTGTTCAGCAGCAATGTTGAACCCCAAAATATAAACGAAAATTATAGAAAACCATTCTGAATTTTTTGTGTGAATAGCTGCAATGATTTTGTTTCACGTCGATCTTGATAAATCATAAAATGACCTATGATACTGTTACACAAAGGCACCCCTAACCCCGTTGTCCCTCATTTGAAAGAGTAGGAGCGCAAGGCCGCGTTCTCTGGCGTTCATTGACCACTGTGCCCGAGTGAATAGCTTCATCAAACGATGCTTGCAGGCTTATTTTCACTCAGCATAAAACTACGTGACTTGTTAGAAAACGTCTGTGCAGGCTTGTGGGAATGCGTCCTAATCGTTAAGGTTCACTTATGATTTCTGAGTGTGTTCACAGACACTTGTCACTCTTGACGAGGTTCCAGACGTTTGCAGCTCTGGTTTCAAAACGACGCTGACAAATCTTGCTAGGTAAAATAAAGTGACAATTCGCGGTTTCGTTAATGACCATGACAATGCTTCTTTTGGTTAAGACCATGGCAATGTGTCTTTGAAAAAAACTACCATGCTTTGAAAATCTACACTTACTCTATGTCCTATTGTGTAATCTATCCTAATATGCTTGATTATTTCTGCCAACGAATCGCATTTTTGTGACTGTTGCCGTAACGCAGCCGGGCATTTTATTTGTGCTTTGGAAACGGCAATCAAAGCGTTTTCTGAACGTCCATTTGCAGTGCATTGTCAGCAGCCTGAACATGATAAGGAAAATGTCAACAGTACCACCTATGGGGCGCCGTTTGTAAAAATATCATATCTGACAGATTTAGCACAAAAACTGCTATCTCTGCGCATATATAACTATCTCTGTGCAGATTTAATTATCTCTGGCATAGATAGCTATCTCTGCATGCAGAGATGTTATATCTGCCAGAGATAGCTATCTCTGCATGCAGAGATGTTATCTCTGTCAGATATAGCTATCTCTGCATGCAGAGATGTTATCTCTGTCAGAGATAGCTATCTCTGCACGCAGACATGTTACCTCTGCCAGAGATAGCTATCTCCGCACGCACAGATGTTATCTCTGCCAGAGATAGCTATCTCTAGGGGTTTATTGTGATAATGCTACAAGGTGGTGCGTGTTTTCGACGTTATTTTCAGGGCAAGAAGGCCTAACCGAGCAGTTCGTTTCTATGCGCTTTTAATATCACAGCGTTTTTCTCTTTATAATGCAGTGCTCGTCTCCAAGCGAGCACTTTGCTTTCAACGCGCTCTTTCTGTGAGAGCATTCTCTTTTTGCACCTGAAGGTGCTCAAATGTGGTGAGCGGCGCCTGGTGAGAACAGTTGGAATGGTCGCACTTAACAATTGACGAGAACCTCTTAAAACTTCCAGCAAAAAATGTCACTAGCACTGAGACAACCATCCCAAAATTTTTGGAGTCTTTCGTCTACACAAAGCAATATTATAATCAAAACAGTATAATTTAGACCTGATACCACCTGGCTTTATATGGCGTCAGGGAATTCTTGCCTTGCAGCAGCCTAGATTTTGTCCAGATTACTGAAACAGAACACCAAGTTTTTCTTCAGACAGGATACCAAGCTTTCCTCCGACACGCTTCAGCGCTATCTCTGCATGCAGAGATAGCTATCTCTGACAGAGATAACATATTTGCGTGCAGAGATAGCTATCTCGGACAGAGATAACATCTGTGCGTGCAGAGATAGCTATCTCGGACAGAGATAACATCTCTGCGTGCAGAGATAGCTATCTCTGACAGAGATAACATCTCTGCTTTTTGTGCTAAATCTGTCAGATATAATATTTTTACAAACGGCGCCCCATAACCACGCAGCCGGGCATTTTACTTAACGCAGCCGGGCATTTTATTTGTGCTTTGGAAACGGCAATCAAAGCGTTTTCTGAACGTCTATTTGCAGTGCATTGTCAGCAGCCTGAACACGATCAGGAAAATGTCAACTGCGCCCCGCCAGGAAAAATTTCTGCGGACGCCCATGGACGAGGTGGCTGCCTGGTTTATCTCCATGATATCTACTCCTGGCACCACCGCTCAGTGAATCATACTGACGACGTTGTTTGACTGTTTCGTTGCTCGTTATTTGGCGTCAGATACTTTTGGTTTCCCAGTGAAGGCAATTATTTGGGAAAGACCTATTTACAAGTTTTTTTATTTTTTACAGGTTGTGCTCTGATTTACATGCATTTCAGTTTTGAGTTAGTTTCCTTTCTCTACACTTGCTTTAGCTTTTCAGCATTTTACACGGAAACAGTGTTTGCAGGCTGAAGGCTCAGGATACGCGTTGTTGCGTACAATCGATTTCGTATTAAAATCTTTCTGATGAATTCAACCCTTTCACTTACATGGGACCAGTTACATTAGTCGGTTTATTTTCTTTACAAAAGCTTTTTCAGTGTTTCGCATGAACCGTGTTGTGATGCGCTCATATCGTTTTACTTATTTGCCATCCACTAATATCTTGTGTCATTCGTATTTTTCCTGCGTATTTTCAAACGCGCTACCTCTGCCCTTTCACATCCAGCCCCCTTGATAAGACTCGCACCACCGAACTGCTAAACTTCGAGCAACTTCTGGATGGTCATGACGACATTGTCGTGTGATGATCTACAGCGAATATGACGTTGAAGAGGCGCTCGTGTTCAACAAAGCGTCGGTCGACCGAGGTATGGTTTCTACAGAAACCGTTGCTTAGTTTTTAGTTAAAGATATCTTTTAAGTGCGTTTTTGATGCTTTAATCAAAACTTGTTCAGATGAAATCTTAGCAATATTTTTGACTCACAACCTGTAATCATCGATTTGAAATGATTAAACTCTGGATGGGCGACGTCTCGTTACGTTTTTTTTTTAATTTCGTTTCATTTGATAACAGCTTGAATTCTAAACAAACATGCAGAAATTTAGAAACGTTGATTCTGGAACAATGAAATGCTTTCTATGAATCACCAACGTAATTACAATTACCTGCATTGTCTCAAACAGATCATAATTGTCACAAAGCGATGCAGGAGAATGACTCCCAGGTGCGTTGCCGAGCAGCAAATTTTGATTTTGCAAAAATGAGGAATTTCACATTATTAAAACATCCTTTTGACTACTTTTAATCCATGCAAAATTGCTTACTTTCAAAACCAGCTGAAGATGGTCTAACAGGTGTGGCCAAATCAAAGCGATTAGTTCGAAGAAACTAGACTTGTTGTTTTAGAACAGCTAAGTTCATCTCTGCTGCACGTTATGGTTTGGAAAAACTACGTTTTGACGATGCTATGATTTGAGTTTTCTCGGCTCCAGCTACAAAATGATGAAGTAAACTGTGTGTGTTGATTGAAACATTATTTTCTTTCTTCGTGTTGTTTATGAACCTTTCATTGCAAATCCTCTTTGAACCGCATGCACAGTTTTGATATAGTGGAATGCTGACATTTTATCAAAGTGGAAAACTAAAAATTTTTCGAGCACTCATGTACTCAGGAAACGTTTCCCATGGCCGGCCGTTCAACCGAACAAAATCAAAGTCATAATGTTCAGTGTTACTGTTTCAACGTTCCTGCTACAATTTATATCTTTGGAACCTTTCGCTGCAACACAGTTCTGAGCCTTCTGTCATTCCCAGCAAGCAACCTGTGGATACATCGGTTTGACTCTTTGCAATCATGTTTTTTTCTTCAGATCTTCAGGTTAGCGAAAGTAATAGTGCGTCTTCACCAACTAGCATAGTATTCCTAGTTTTGAAAAAGCTACAAAAACATCAGGACTAGGAGGACAGTTGAGATTTTAACAACTGTTTCGGATTTCCAACAACGTTAATCTGACTGTCAAGGTCTCAGTAAGTACAGACGTAGAGCCGAAAACGAGAAAATCATTTTAATATTGTGCAAATGGCATGCAGCTATGTCAGCATTCCTAAACCCTAAAAACTACGATTGGCTTCAGCTTACGCGTCACAGTAATGATAGTTTATTGATTGGTGTCATATAGGAATTTCCTGAAATCTGAGTATAGGCGCAGCTGCAAGCAGCCTTTGCACTATCCCGTTTCTCACAACATTTTGACTGGCTTAGGCGCGATAAAATTCTGTTTTAAGCCAATCATCAATTTTTGCCATTTGCGGAGTTCATCGATTGTTGTGTTTGAATTACATGCACGCTTTCAGTAAAACGCAACACTTCAAGGAGCGCAGAAGTGGACATATTGGCTTCGCTGCACAAGTTTTGCGAAAACTCGCGAACCGCCAAAGTTAGGTCGACGCTGAAGGCATTGCAAGAAAAGTTTTTTCGCTGCGCATCTTTCGGGGTGTTGGCAATGTATTTCTGACATCCCTTTTGACGTCACATCAGAGTGAAACAGAAAGTGGAGTAGCCAAAAAAGCAGTGGTTATGTTCAAAACCGTGTAGAAAAAGATCCAAACTTCTAAAAATTTATTCTATATAAAAAAAAGTTGGCCAATACCCAAAATTACAAAATATGTGGGCTTACAAAAACTTTTGTTACTTTTTGTAAGGTCAAAAGAGGAACTTTTCGATTTTGGAGAGGGCTTTGGTCATTTTTTGCTATAAGACAATCCATACGATTATTTCCGAACACAAACACAAACTGAAAGTTGCACAACATGATGACATTCACGCCCTGCAACATTCTACCAAATTTCAGTCAGAAACAACAAAAACAGAAATGCTATGGCAATTTAAAATCTAAAAAGTTGACTAAAAGTTGTGGAAAAAAAGTTGACAATAAATTTTCGAAAACGTTCGACTTTACTCGGTTGTATTTTTCACGTTCTTTGCAATGTGCATTCCAAAATCCGGTGTTGGCAACAGTTTTGCCTTAAAACCCATAAAACCGTTGTTTCTCAAATTTTACATAAACGCGCTTTTTCCCCTACATTTTTACACCAAAACAGTGTTGAGCTAATTTGTTTGGTATTTTTGGTTTGTTGCAGTCTTTGCCAGCAGTTCAAGCAAAAAAACGCTTTAAAACGCTGAAAGGCATGCTTGCTGATTTTTCTTGAAAATGACCAAACATTTACCCTAAACGTGTAGAAACATTATGTCAATTTTCTCAAAAATTCCAAAGGCAAACATACCCTTTTGTTGGACTCAACTGAAACATCTTGCAACAATCTTTCTTGCAATGTTTACATGTCAAAGCACTATCAGTGTCTCGCGAGTTATCGCCGAAAAACACCGAACAAGCCGAAATGTCGGCTTCAGCGATCCCTGCACCTTAGGACAACTTGTGTGCAACAGAATGTTAGACCCAAGCAAATGCCCATTAACGTGGTTTGACTCATTACAACTAAAAACAATGCAAACAAGCGGGTGCCGTGCAGGGTTGCTCCATTGCCACATCAGTCCAAACAGGAACAACAGGTCGATGGGTACATGGTTTTGGTTAAAGCGGATCTGACAAATAACATGCTTCTTCTGTGTGTTTCGGCAGAAAGGTGTTTAAACAATAAAAGCAGCCTGATCACGATAACTGTCTCCAGCCGAAAGTTCATCGTCCATTCAGTTTGATGTCAGTTGTATTCAAAGTGAGCAACATTCAAACATGTCAGATATAAAGAATGGTTGATGAGTTTGAACAAGCAATTTTTTGGATCCAAACAGTCGTTTATGAAAACCAGTTTGGTAATTACGTGCTCACACAGTTATGAAAAAAATGCTTTAGCCATGATTTAACTTACCACAACAACTCACGGAAAACGTGATGCGGACATCACATCGCGTTTATTGGATGGATCTCATGCAACAGCCACAAAACCCAGTACACTTTTTATTGACCTGCGATTGTTGAAAGCATCAAACTATCATGAAACAAGGTATTGATGGCAGCTTCAACTTGCAAGAGGCAGAACAATGAGAAAATTTCGTTGAGATCCTTTGAAGGGAACCAAATGGTTTCAACGGTAAGAAACTGCAAGTCACCGATGAAAATGTCGACCAAGATATTGGGCACGTGGTGTCGCGCGAGCATTACGACAAGTCGACTAATATGCACCACGTACGTGATCAACAAACAAAGGTGAACAATGAATGAAAGCTGGCATCATCACAGTTCAACATTGGCATCGTCACAGTGGCTAATTTCTAAGCACTGGGAACGGAAAACAACGACACAAAATAGCTTTGAGTTGTTGTATGGTGTTTAGCCGAACTCTTGGAGGATGAAAAGTTCAAAACGTACCAACATGTTTTTTGTGTGGAAAGTTCATCGATTTCTCTGTGAGAAAATGGAATCATGTGAGCAACAGGAATCATGAAAAATTCCGTGCTTTCGCTCAATAATGTGCATCTTTATTTACACTTTTCACCAGGTCACTTCAAACATCTAAGACTTCTCGCTATCCTTCATTTCTCTCCCACGGCATCAGGATGGCTCACGCTTCTGTATAAAGATAGCAAAGACAGAAAGTACTGATGGGTTGCTTCAGTGTTTACTGTATTTTTCCTTGTTTTGTTTCCATGTATCAAATAACACCAAACAAGTGATGCGCTATGATTGAGTATTTTTGCATTCTTTGAAAGAGGATCATGTGTCTGAGTTAATCCCATGTATGAACGAATTTGTGATGTGTAGAACACGGGTTCCCAACTATTCTGCAATCTCGTACCACTTGGGAACCCTGTAATGTCAACTCGTACTACTTTTTCAGAACAACTAATTTGATAAAATCTTGGTTTTATCAGGAGAATAATAATGCACATTATAAGATCAACAAAAGACCACAACTAAATTTAATGTAATTTTTGTTTTTGCTTACCTTCCACCAATGAGTCGGTGCGTGGCCTAAATTTGTTCGAAAGTTGCAACAACGCATCCAAAGTCATGACATTATGATACGATAGGAATAGGTTTCTACAGGAAAATATGTTTATTTAGAAACAAAGCCCGATAACGGCAATAGGTTAACTAGAAAGCTGTGAAATCCAGGTTTTGTGAAAAAATGGAAGTTATCTCGCACCACCTGGAAGACCTTCGCGTTCCACTAGTGGTACACATGCCACAGGCTGGGAACCCCTGATGTAGAAGGATGTTACCAAAGACGCCAATTCCGAACTCAGTATTTTGTTTTCAAGTAATAACTGCTCTACGATGAGCCTTGACAAAAGATGTTGTGGTGAGATTGTCTTCGAGATGTTTTCTGGTTCAACGTGGTTTGCATCACGTCTACCATTGGAAAATCCCACATGAAACACATAAAACCACAGGAAGTATCTATGTATATACCTATGAACGTTATATATGTATATACCTATGAACGTATATATACCTATGAAGGTTAGCTTACTGCCGGGCACTTTTCAAATGCTCTGCAAAGTTTTCTGTCAAACCAGGACCAAAAAGAGTAAACAAAACAACACAAAATTAAGAAATAAACAGATAAATATGTCAATACAAAATGACAAAAGAAATTCGAACAACACTGTTAGAAGAAATCAAATAGAATTAAAGCAAAACTTTTTTTTTCAAATTAAAAATCTCCTTAATCAAACAACGAGGAGGAAAAATTGAAACCTGAAAGGGTAACATTCATATGGATGAAATCTTGAAAAATGAAAGGAATCAGATAAGAATAGAGCTAGCAAAGGAAGCTTCTTTGTCTTTCACAAACTTACATAAAAAGTAACGAAAATGAGCTTCTGTTAGTCAACGCCAGCGCGGAAAACATGCACATCAACACATTGAGCATTTGCTGGTTCTGCTTTGGGCAAATTTCGTTGTTTTTTATTGTAAGCTTTGCAACTGTCACGACATCCTAATGCTTCGAAGATAACCCAGTATCTCACAGACTCAGCAACCGTTTCGGCTTTCTTTTATACGTTGAAGCTTCTCCCACTGCCGCTAGAAATAAGTGATAATCGAAGTTGATGCGGCATGTTTATTCAAAGACCATTCGAGATATGTGTGATCAAGCTTGCGTCAAGTTTATATGCACTTATCTGACCTTTGAAATGGAAATCGAACAACGCGGTCTACATAAAAATCTGTCAATCACGTACAATGAATTGATTAATGATAAGAACAGACAGCAATATGCGGTAAGGCATGAGCACGTCAACCAAACATCTGTTTCTGCAAAATATGGTTTGTTAGCTAACTTGCTTTCCAAAAAGTCAGCAATGTTTTTGCTGTCAGACTAACTTCTGCAACACGCAGCTGACCTTTATCACGTCAAGCATTGAAGTAACGTTACGCTTTACAGCTGCTGCAGCAATGCTTACATGCAAGATTTTGTTTTCATTTGTCGGGTAGCAGCTGCATTTAACCGTCACCAACATTTGAAGTTGCCGTGGCTGCGCATAAAATCTTCGTGTAACTTATTGTTTCACATGAGCACACGTTAAAAAAACTTTTTTTCTTCGCTGTGTTCACGAGAAAACCAGGCGAGAATCAACGCCACTTCAAACCAGGGAATACTGTAGCTGCGCTTCGTCAATCCTTAACTTTCTCCTAGCGGTTGAAAGATTGTCTGTTTATTTTCAGGTTATCACAAATACCACACTTCCTTCGTTTTTCAGCTCTACACAGTGTCCTGAGGTTTGACTGCAGAAAGTGTTCAATGACAGATAGCAGCTGTGCGAATTATTTTGTTGGAATGTTTTGAGTTATGGTGCATTTTTCGACCCACTTTATTCACCAGGTCATAACCAGAACATGAGCGTCTATCAGAAACCCATGTTGACTTGATTGGGCCACATCCTGAATCTGATGGCAATCGCTACGTTCTGATGTGTATTGACCGGTTTACTCGCTGGTTCACTGCTACTCCTTTGCCAAGGCATGACGTTCACACTGTCATCTCTGGTTTCCTTCGGGACTGGGTAGCTAACTACGGCGCCCCCCTGAAATGTGTCACCGACCAGGCAAAAATCTTTCTGAGTCAAGATTGGCAACAACTCATGTCGTTTTTGGGCACTTCTCATGCTAAATGCAGCCCTTACCACCCTCAGGCGAACGCTCAAACCGAGAGATTCAACTTGACTCTAAAATACGCTTTAAAGTCCCAGCTCGACGCTGAAAACTGGGCCCACAGGTTGCCCATGGTTCTTTTGGCTTTGTGCACTTTGTACCGCGAAGAATTCGACCCATCATCTGCTATGACTCTGTATGGCATGAATTTGCGACTTCCCAACCAGTTTTACCCGACGGCCAACGAATGGCAGACTGATCCCCAAGCCGCACTGCAACG
>Ga0210059_1004921_pt1 | contig 21491 bp, 9 predicted proteins | sample Ectturendosymbi2_FD_188042 | JGI IMG/M metagenome (GOLD analysis project Ga0210059, IMG submission 188042) | Ecteinascidia turbinata endosymbiont from Florida, USA - Sample 2 (SPAdes) (version 2) | ecosystem: Host-associated > Tunicates > Ascidians > Unclassified | place: Key West, Florida...
TACCATCACATGCAATCCCGGGTACCACAAATGAGAGATAAGGATCTCTGGAAAGTATATAAGGACAACGCACCCTAATAGCAGTAGAGTGATCGCGGCGCGTGATCTCTATTGCTACTCAACAATACGCAGTACAACAACCATCGAACAATTTGCCTTTCTCCCATTTTCGCCCACGGGGTGTCAATGCAAACGAAATGTAAAACGCTTGCAACAAGAAATTGCTGCTCACTTTCCTAAACATAAATTGTTGACCAGTGCACAGGTGTTTAAGTGCTAGGTATTTTGTAGGTTGTTGTCCAAGTAAAACAATTTTCTTACAAAATCCTGATTCGTAAAAACTGTATTTTCCGTTTTTCTACGTGTCGCAGCTTGTTCCGATTAATATTTTAGTCTTGTGTTTGCCCTGATTTCTTTGCTCTTGCTTCAGCTTTTTCAGCGATTTATCGCACGCATTTCTTGCAGATATCAGGACTGAGACTGTGTAGTGTTGCGAGAAATCGATTTCTCATTTTTTTGCTGATGGATTCAAACCTGTCACTTTTTTGGGGACTATAGTTACTTGAGCACCCTATCTACAATAGGAAAATGCATATGACAGATGGATTTTGTCCAGAACGAAAGGTTATTACAAAAAAACTGCAACAATTTCAAATACGCTTTTCTAGAAGACGCCTCCTACTAAAATTTAAATCGCTCTTTAGCTTCACCAAGTAGTTCAATCACTTTATCATAAAGCAGTATGATTATTTTTTAATTAAGCTTTATTATCAGAAAATAATTACACAAACGCCAACATTACATGCAAGAAAACAAGAAAAATTATTTCTTGGATGAAATCGTTTTGCAAAATTTTTTCCTCAATACAGAAAGGAAAATCTCTAAGAGTCATTAGAAAAAAACATGCCTGAAAAGTGATTTTATTCAAAAGAAACACATTTTTACGAAATTCTGGTTCGTGGAAAGTGAATGATTTCTACATAGTTGCCCTGAAACAAGTTGTTTACAATCCAGAATTGTTTTGTTTGCTGCATTGTTTTGTCCACGAATGACCAGATCTGTGGTTGTGTGTATTTCAGAACATATTGTATCCTACTCGAAATCCACATTTGGTCACAGAGTAATCTGTAGTAAATTGTATAAAGAGGTTGGATGCCGTAGACTCGACATCGAAACTGTTATATCTTCCCGTTAAAAGTGCTAGTTGTGTATTGTGCACAGACGACCCGTCGTAAAATGCCAAGTAATCGTAATTAGCTTCAAGGTCTAAATCCACCACAAACGCATGAACTTTATACTGGTAGAGGTCCGCTTTAATACTCCATGAGCAAGCTAAGTTGTTGTAGTAGAAATTCGGATAGTTTGGAGAATTGAAGTAAGAATAAGAGGAATACGCCTGCAAGTATTCCACCGCACTACAGCCTTCACTATCGCCACTTCCACCACTACCACCGCTACCCCACGATCCTGTTGTTTCGTCTTGTGCAGGGGCTGTGGTGTCAAGTTGTTGATCAATGTACGAGAAGTACAGTGAAAACCCTTTGTCGACATCAATCCAATCACTGGTAAAGAGCAAGTAAAGATGATTGGAACTCGATACGATGAAGGTCCCGCTTTGACCTCCAGTCATAGTTGTCAACAACGGATCCGAAGCGGAGTAACCGTCATAGAGGTGCAAGAAGTCGTGGCCTGACTCCAAATGGAAATCAGAAAAAGTCAGACCCACTTTGTAGCCGTAGTAAGGAATTTGAATTGTCCAACTGCAATGCATGTTATTTTCATATGGCGATGGATAGTTGGGCGATTGAATCGATCCATAGAAACCGCCAACATGGTCTCCGCCGTTGCATGCTGGGTCCAAACCATTTACCGGCTGAGTTGAGTTGACAACTGCTTCTTGTGTTGTTGCAGCAACAGGACTGCTTGTGTCAAGCTGCTCGTAGGCAAAAGCTGCCACTTTAAATCCTCGCATAGACACTGAACAGTCTGAGGTCAAGTGCAACAGCATGCTGTTCGAGGTGGATCGGAAGGAGGAGGCAGCAATATCACCTATGCTGCCAGTTAAAACACAGAGCACATTCTGGTTCTTTGACCATCCATCGTAAACTGTCAAACGGTCACAGCATTCTTCCATGTCAAGGTCTCCTACATACAGCTCCAAAACGTTACTCTCTGGCGCCCTCACCAACCACGTGATATCCGCGCTGCTTGGATAGTCATCGGGATAGTTCGGAGAGTTAAGCTCGACAGCCAAGTGCTCGGCCCTTGAACCGTACAAATTTAATGACACTCGAGCTCTGTTCAAGATCTTCACTTGCGCTTCTTGCATGTCCTTCAATGTTTCTTTGTATTCGAGGTCAAAGATCATCTGCTTGTTTGCCTTAATATGAACAGTGGTTGCGGCTGTTTGAATTTCGTTGTCATAAAGCTCTGCAGAAACAAATTCAAGATCAATTTTTAATTGATTTGTTTACAAGGTATTTTTAAACATTTTTTGAAATAAGCCGGATGTAGCTAATCTGAAAACAAGGGTTCTACGTTCATACATTTATCTCATATACGTTACTTGCTCACGTGCTATCACTACCGTCGTTTCTGGAATACGCGCAATTATTGTTCCACACGCTTTGTAGTGAACGTTCAACTTATCAACCTGAACAAATTGATAAACGCTTCCCTGGCGTACCTCAAGAAAGACTAATGAAAACTGAAGAAGTCACTGCAATCCTATTTAATTTCTATAAAGGCTTTTCATTGAAACATTAAAAAACCACATAAAAGATGTTCTTCAGGCAGAATCTGATTAATTATGCGCCAAACAGAAGAATAAACAAACAATGTTTAGACTTTTATTTCTTTACCCAATTCAACTGCCAGACCAATAAATCCAAAATTACTTTGTTAATGTTTGACAGTTATTAATTTAATACTATGTTTCTTGTGAAGCGAAACTGATCGATATTAATTTATAACTCAGGAGAATTAAAAACATCTTGTGAATCTACCCATTTCCACCAATTTCATATGCCAACTGCTGAGGAGGCAACCGTGCTATTTCTGTTCAACAATTCCAGACGTTACCAGTTGTTTTGTCGCTATCTAACCCATTATCAACTTTCTGATCGTTTACTTTGGTCAATGTTTTTAAGCAATTCAGTTTTCCTTACAGTCTGTCATGGTTTCTGTAATACACGCGGTTACTTTCTTGATATGCGAGCGAGGCATATTCTTTGGCTTCTCTTTCGTACTGGTGGATATGAATAAGCTTTTACAGGAAGATTAACTAGACCTGGTTGAAAAACGGCGTTTACTTTTGAGTATTCGTTATTGGCTCAAGCTACAAATTGCTGATGCTTAAAAGTACATTTACACCTTAAAATAACTGCATTGGCATATCCAATAGTGACTGTAGCATTTATTAGATCAGAGATACTCACAGTGCTACCCTAGAGAACATTTCACATATTGGCCGCGGTTTTGGTCTCAAATTGTGTTTTTGCGTCGCAAAGGAGTCTTTGCCTCAAACCCTTAGTGAAATGCTCGGAATAGGCTAACCTTGAAAATGTTGGAAGGAAGCCTTGGCCCGCGTGTGCCTCCGCATGGTCAAATTTGTCGCTCATAAAACGTTCAGGCGCCCTATCATAGACCAATGCCTCTCAAATCTAAATTTCACAAACATATACAGCTTTTGAAAACGACTTACAAAAAACAGCAACCTGATGAATGTCAGCAATGTCAGTAATTTTTCGTCTTGTAAAACAATCCGAAGTGTTTGGACAGTCCTTCGCCAATACATGGAGGCTAAAAAAGCAAGCGGGTTATTTTGCTCACCACTCATGGATCTCGGAGCGATCATAGCTGCGTCGTGGTCTCGATCTCTGGCTTCCTGCAGCACCTTATGCGCTTCTTCATGACTAGTTTTCTTTCCTTTGTAAGATAAGCCATTGGTGCTCATAGAAAATGACGTCATTTCCGCGTAATCCGGAAGGTACGCATGAAACGAAACGTCTTTTGAACTTTCATCGTAATTGGTAAGGCCAATCTTAATGGTCTGAGTATTTTCGGTGTTTGGATACGAAGTGTTGCTCTGCAAACACAAAGCATAAGACATCCTGTAAGGCGTAAGTGCGTTAGTTTTTCAATTTTGTGGTTTCTCCCTCGTTTGTCACTTTTATTAGACACACGCATTATTGATGTGTAAACAGAACATTTTTTCACTGAATAAGCACCTGTAAATATTAGTAACCTTAAAGTAACAGTTAAGAGATGAAAACACAAAAACAAAAAGCGGTAACACAAAGAGTCAACGCCAGAGCAGAAGACCTTTCACCATAACTCCACAGTGTTAGAGTCACGACGCTTAGTCGAAGAGATGCCAACAACATCCAGGGAATATCGTTTGGCTTCTTTGACCGGTTTCTGTTATTTTTATTTAAGTGAATTGAGTTGAGTTTTATTTGGCGAAAGTTAAGAATTTCAAAGACAAGAAAGAAACCATAGCGATTGCAAAAACGTCAGGGCACCGAAAAAAACGGAAGGTTATCGAGTCGTTGCCCCCAGACTGGTCGATTAAGGTGCACAGCAAGTCAAATTTACATTGAAAACCACAAAATTGAAAAAGTGATATTCCAGTTTCCAATCACTAGCTTATGGCAAGATTCCCATTTGCGCATGGCTTTCAAGTCTCCCAGAGTAGAAGGATTCTGCGCTGTCGCCATCCGCATCCCTCCCCAGTACCTACATGCGTACTAGGCACAAAATGGGGCTTCTATTTGTAGACATTCGATGGGTGCAACTTTCTCGAATATTTCGAATGACCCCCTCTGTCTAAATCCCAAATGCGGTCCTTGATGACGCGCGCGACGCCCGATGCGAGATGGTTTTGATTGTTTTTGCTTATTTTGAATCATAATTTGTAGTTTCGATAATTTGGCATTATATTTCAAAAAAGGTTTTGAAGTTCAAAATATTTCAGTCAAATGTCACTACCGTTTCAATGTCTCTTACTATCTAGTATAACGAGTTTAATTTCTTTTGTGCATTTCACGCAAAGGTGTAGTACAATAAACGACAATCGGGAAATCAGCCTAAAATGTTGAAAAGCTGTATCAATAACATTGTTTTACCAAATTAAAGAAAAAATGTACTTGTTTTGCAAATGATCGTTTTTGCAATTATTTTGTTAGAGCACTTCGGCAAAAGCAACAGAGCCAGAAGCTGCGTTCATTCACTTACGTAAACTGGTTCCGGCAACAACCCAATTACGTAGGCAGTACCATCATCGGTTGTCAGTGCGTTACAAATTCCACAGCAAAGCACAGTTAACAGCAGCAGCATTTTGAGAATTCCCAAGGAAAAGCTTGAAATCAACCAACAGTTTAAATAAGTTGTGTAGCGATAGAAATATTTTGGGTATTTCGATTACAAACACAACAATTTTGTGCAATAAATAGTTTTCGTCAAATACGTTTATTGAACGTTTACTTAGATATAGCGTAAAGCGCTCCTTGTAGATTCTGACACAATTAATGTTCGGATTTTGAATAAAACAATTAAACGTGTCTGTAATATCTAAGCACGTGGCTCAGAATATTGCTAGAAATAAGCTGTCCGTCTTAGGTTAATAAGTAAGAAGCTATCAAATATCATTTTGCAAAAATGCGTAAGTCAACTGCGATCCACTTTCATAACATCGCGATGATTCAGACTTGCAGCCTATCTGCGTTGAAGCAATTATTCTCCACCAAGATGAAGCAGGTGAATCTACTGCCAACTTTTATAAATAGGAAATCGGTTTCACGCAACTGTATGCATCCTCAGTCCTAAAATCTGAAATCGATATTTTAAACAAATTTTCTGATTGATTCAACAGCGCCACCTTGCGGAGACTAATGACTATTGCATGTTTGAGCAATTTCGATCTTTCCGAAAGCTTTACAAGCAAACGCCAATTTAACCATCCATTCTAAACCAACCGAAAAAACTACTCTAGACTGGAAGATCGCATTCTCACTGTCATGAATGTACTTGTTTGATTGTCGTACCAATTTGGTGCGTAAAATGCTGTGTTCGGTAACCGCGCTTGGGGCATCACGCGAACGCGTGGACTCCCAGTCACATCGGTTTCATACCATTTTGAGTCAGCGAGTAGCAGGCTGAAGCGTGAACAGTTCGCTGTTGAGCTCGTCCTTTTAATTACTTTTGTTTTTTTCTTCAAACATGTCGACTCTTCAGTTTAGTAATAGTCAATAATGGCATGGACTCTTGTAACACTGACCAAAAGAAGAAGTATGGGTATTTGATTATCTCACTTTTGATGAAATATCCAAGATTGCTACTATTCCCTACTTACAGTTTAGTTCTTGTAAATCTAACGAAAAAAGTGTTTAGGCAGACGTTTCTACAGCTTGCCTGGAAAAATAAAAAAATTTTGACTGACATATATAGGGGCACGACCTAACGTAGTTGAATTAGTGGGAAGGTACGTCCATCTTTAGATTTTTTCATACGTTTTTTCCTATCTTAAATCTATTCTAGGATAAAGGCTCTGACGATACTCATTAGATGATACATTTCAAATAATTATTTGAAAAAAAATTTGGAACGAAGGATGTTCTTTGATGTTTTGCGAAATCATTTCGAAAAGAACATCTTTCGTTGCAAAATTTTTTCTGCCCTGGATGTAAATCCTCAGCCAGAGATTTTCTGATAAGAAATCGTTTTTCACCTAATTCATGTGTTATCTATCTTTGATGACTTTATTAGTGCAGTATTGTGGATCATATGCAAGAATTGTTTAATTCCTTTTAACATCCTGCTTGATTTTGATGTTTCTGAAGAACTTCGTTGACAGCATCGTTCGATTCCGTTTTGATTTTATATAAATTGCTCTTTATTTGTTCTTAGGTAAACCAGAGTCAGATGCTCCAGAGAGCTATTTCAAAATATGGACTAAAAACAAAAAACTAACAACTGAAAAGATTTTTCAGCAACTTTAACGTTTTACATATAAACTATTTGTTGAGAAATTATCTTTTCAACAGAACTGTAACCATAATATATAGCAAAGCAGTCGAATTTGTGCTTCATTTTGTGATTAGATGAAGCCTTGACCTGGTCCTCTAGTTAAATTCTTGGCCAACGTTTACCGCGTCTATCATGGTTCTTGGTGCCATACTCGTATCCGCTTGTTACTAAAAACATTTTGACGCAATAGTCCGAATAGGCGTATTTATAAAGGAATGCCCAAAAACAACAGTAAAAGGCTGTGATGGGAATATTTTTTGGTTTCAAGATGTTCAGCAATTTTCAAAGAACACAGTCCAGAATTCGTCAAAGAAAACAAACAACGAAACAGATAAGTTCACAATCTCAAGACACCAAAATACATTTTCCGCTGATGTTAGACTTCCTGACGCCCGTAAGTTGTTTTCAAAGGCATTACTGCCATTTTTAAACTGCAGTTTACCAATAATTTATTATCATATTGTTGTCTTTGCCATTAAATGACTTGGTTGAGAAACAGATAGAGTCGCAGATCCACGCGAAACGCAGGAAAAACTAACAGGTAGGAGTGTATGTGGGCGCCTCGTTATCACAGAGCATACATCTTCTAAAAAAAGAAGTAAATAGCGGGATCGATTGAAAATATTCATGTGGTAATATTGTCTGAGCATTACAGTATCAACGATAGGTCCTTTTTCTGCGTATTTCGTGCACTTCACTTTTCTCTGCGATCAATTACGTTTTTCCATTCCTCTTCTCCGGACAGGAATATAACTGGCATTTTTCTTCTACAAAAAGCGGTGTTAATGCAGTAACTAAAATTTGCAAGATTTTCGATAAAATGCATCATAAAAGATAAATTAAAATACGCCCATAATCCAATTTTAATGTTCCCTGATGATGGCTTACGGCTAAGCTGAAACTTTGAATGAAATAATGTTTTAGGATTAGATCATTGTGTCTATATTGTTCGCAATTAACTTCTAGTGTTGCAGTAAGTGCACTGTGCTGAAGAAGAAATATAGTGGCTATTCTTAGATGACGCAAAGAGTCCTTTAGACATTGAATTATACTCTCCGTAAACAAACTACTTGCTGCATGCTGCATGCTGCAATTGTATGAAAACTATCCCTCTTGTTTGCGAGCTGGCATAATATTTTATAGGCTCATACCCAGGCGCCTAGCCAAGGGGAAATTATCCCCCAATTCCGAAAATTGAACTAAAAAGTATTTAGGTTAACCAAGCTTTTGACCTGCAAGCCAAAGGATAATTCATTGCAAACCAACGAATCTGCTTAAAGGATGCTACCTGCTTCAGCTTTTAGTCGAACCTTATCAAAGGATACAGTATGGATTTCCAATTGTCCATAATTAATCAAAAGTTGTTTATATAGTTTAATGTAAACTCTGGAGAATTCGTACCGTGGCTGACCTTTACCTGAGGTTTCAAGTCCCGTGGTGAATTTTGTGATAATGAAATAAAAACTTGTATCAAAGCGCTTGAAGTCACTAACCGCAAGTAAAAACAAAGAGCAACGATTTTCGCACCTGTTTCTGGCCCACCAACTTGCTGTATTCCAAAATCGTGATGTAAACGTCATTTCAAGAACATCACATGCATTCCTCTGATAACTCTGGCGTGCCACAAATAAAACTCATCCCTGTCTGCAGCATCAGCCGTAGTTTTAAATGATTAACGTATATTTGTGTTTGTGTACAGTTTCAAAACTAAATGCGTTAATATTGCGATGATATACAGCCAGTAATAAACTAAATGAATAAATTAAGTAACTTAAATATTAATATTTGAAACTGTTCAAAAAGCATCGCAGGCTGCGTGTTTGAGACCCCGCCATACACATTGTTAGCACCAGTAGCAGGTGGTCGGTTAGCTCTTTTGAAAAAGAGCTGGCCTCACAATTGTGAGGCTGGTGTTCGATCGCCCTCGCCAGTTGTTCCCTTGAGCAAGGAACCTAGTACTCAGCTCATGGGTCAAAAATTGCGACTGCGCTTTGTGGGATTACGTGCTGCATCACGCTGTTGCCATCGCTTCACTATGCCTCGTCTGCTGTGATTTATGTCTCGTGATTGTGTGTGCCTTTCCGCAATAAACAAAGCATGCAAACTCGGAGGGAAACCTCCATACGCAAGAAGAAGCACCAATAGTCTTCGTTCTAGATGTTTATTTGTGATTATCAAATATTTATTTGTGATGATCAAAACTGTGTCGGTGACAGTTCAATGACAATTACGTTAAGCTTTAATGTTTTCATCAATGATTTCACATACCTTGCCTCAGAGGTGTGGTCTTCAACGTGGGCGAAATCGGCCCCAGGGGGCGAAGGGGGCGATTTCATGCGTTGTGGGGGCAATTTTGTGATTAACGAGATTTGGGGGGCGATTTCGGTTTCCAGAGGGGCGATTTCTGCAGGTTAAAACATACTCAAATGTTTAACTGATTCCAAAAAGCAATATTTGTTACTTTGGAATCAAAGCATTTGATGCATTTTCGACTCCATGGTTCGTAACAAAGGTTATAAAACGCATATCGGACTGGTCACGTAACAATCAAACAAACATCGTTCTGCGTAACGCTTCACTGCACCAACTATCCAAGACCACTGAGATTGTGACTGGTTGGGAATCAAGCATTGCAGTTCTCACGAAGATTATCGGGCAACCGATCTTTTAACCTAAAAACCTGAAATTTTCACTTTAAAATTTACAAATTTTAACCTTATTTCGGCTTATCAACTTCCTGCTTTTGAAACTGAAAGATAATTCAGCCTTTGGTGTTGACGTTAACTCAGAAGCAATTCATTCCTTATGCTTCAAACTTTTAAACGATTGGTTATTTAACTTTAGCCATGATATATTTGGTAAGTACATTAAAAGATACAGTGAAGTCAAGCCTGGGAAAGTCATAAAGGTGAAGCACTATTTGCATAACGGACAGAGCATTACCAAATTAAGTAAGTACTGTACTGTAAGACCACGTTTCTTGCCTTCCCACGCCTAGCCTACTTAATGTGCAATCTTCTAGTAATGGGCAAAACAGCACACGTCGGAAGTCGCAACAAACCAATTAATATTTCAGATTTGCAACTAAACTTGCAAAATCATATCAATATCAGTTGTTGTAGCTTCAATAAATATAGTATGCATTAATTAGTTTTATTATAGCGATAGTGGTGGAAGGTAACCAAGACTGATATAGCTATCGGAAAATACTTAATCGGTCAAACTCCAATTTTTCAAAAGGAAGACTTCAGCTTCTTTGAAGTTAGCAAAATTGGCTCAACTATCATAACATTGCTACCACTAGGTCATCGCATCGACTTTCGTGGCGATAGCAAATTGCAAGTTGCCGTCAAGTTTGGCGCAGTTAATTTTCGTCGTGAACTGTCGCAAATCCCTCCATGTGTTATTATTAGCAAAGTTGCCTTGGAACAAGTTTTCATCGCCTTCGATAAAGCATTGTTTCGCAAGCAAAAAATATTGCAGTCCATTACCATGCGTTTTATAAGCTTTCGTGAGGACCTTGAGTAAAACAACGTAGTCCTACTGAAAGGTGTTCTGTTGTAAAAAAGCTGGAAATATGACTGTTGCAAGAAAAGTTACGTAGAAATTAACAGCTAGTAAAACTAGGCACAGCTAGCCGTAAGTTGTAAAACGTGCTAATCGTGTTTTTTAGTCATTTCCAGTGTTTTGACGTCTGTGGGTATAACTGTACTGTGTTCATCTGACTTATGACCAGGGGGCGGGAACGCGTGGAACGGCGTTCTTACACCTTTTTCATGTTTTGCTTTAAGGTTAGTTCGAAGCTGTTTCAAAATGGCTAGTTGTTTTGGATGCACCTTTTTTTGTTAGCGCTACATTCCTGCTTATGACAGAGTGTAACAGAACAGTAGGCTAAAAAAGGAGTAACTTAAACCGGCAAGTAAGCCCAAACACCCAATCTTGGCTAAACTAAAGACTCCAAAAAATCCTTTTCGCCACTTGTTGTTTGAAGCTTGCTTTGAAATCATTCTGTTGTGGAGATCACGCCGAAAGTTACACTGCGTAGAAACTTATGAGTGAAATAGCTTTTTGCCAGCTAACTAGCATAAATGAATGCGATTCCACTATCCAGGAACGTCTCAACTTTCAGGAAAAGTGAAGCTGTTATTACTGGGGTTTCCCATGACGTATTTGCCTGAGCAAGGTTTCTGCCCAAGTACTGCACACGTGTAATAAATATCGCAATCGCCTTGATATGAACAAGATCGGGGAAACTTCATTCAAACTGACCAACTTGCAATCTGCTTTAAGAACACTTGCAGATAAACACCATTGCAAGGTTGGCATTAGTTGGAATGAGCTGTTTTTTGGAAATTAATAATATTTATTCTACAAATGCATTTGCATTCGTTTTGTGCTAATCAGATTGCCCGTTTACATTTCATTAGCTCTGAATTATTTCAAAACAAAATATTATTTTCAGAAAAATTACAGCAAGGGGGGAGATTTTCAAGCAAAGTGCCTGGAGGGGGGAGATTTTACGAAAAAGGTTGAATACCACTGCCTTAGAGTAAAAAAACAGCTTTTTCAAGTACTGTAGGTCTAATCAGAGTCCGACCTGTACCCTATACATAGTCTGAAAGTGTTACAACTTTCATCTAATATTAATTGTCATCCTATCCTGCAGTAAGTTTGAAATCATTCAATTGCAACGGGAAGAGTCAACAGCAAAATCTAACTGAAGTAGGAAGATGCTTTTTATATTGTAAGTGCTGAGGGCATTGATTCTGGCATAACTCGCATATGCTGTAGCTTGCAATCTGTTTTCTCGATCTCGATAAAGCGCATGTGACTAAAATGAACTTAGAGTAAATTTTTTCCCAGTTGATTGGGTTTTGTTGTTTAAACACTAATGGATTTAAAAAAAGACTTGAGCCGCTTACGCTAGAATGGCTAGATCATTGTTTCCCGAACTTTTCAACGAGCGATCCAAGTAGGACTTTGGTGAATACCTAGCGACTAAGATCGTTTCTAATAGCAGCAATCTACTCTTTTCCCAAGTAGGCCTAGCTACGCTAGAGACAGACAAACAGTGGTAGCGTTGAAAATACACATCTGCGGTTTGGATCGCCTCGATGCGACCCTTTTTGACCATTCGCTGTCCTTGTTTGGGTTTTGACCCATACATTGGGAACCACTCGGCTAGATCAACTAACCAACCGTTGTGTTAACTGTGGTGACACGTATTTATTTAACTTAAATGCAGAACCGTGGTGATAATCGATTGTAGCGTCGTTTTCACAAATACCTAACCGTTTTCACATTTTGTGTAAAATCAGTGGGCCACACATTTGCAACCATAGTGCCGGATTTACCTATAGGCTATATAAGCTTAAGCCTAGGGCCTCAAGATCCAAGGGGGCCTCCAACAAACTGTGGTACGCATAGAGTCGATGGCCGGTATGTGATCATTTAGATTAAACTTCGTCAAACATTTATGTCTTAATTATTGCTCACAAAATTTGGTTTTATTCAACTTTGATGGTGATAACGCCAGAGTCTTCCAACAAGTTTCTATAAATCTCATAATGACGGTTGGTCAAGCCTTATGCCATCTATTGCGGCGATATAATCAAAGCGCACTGGCTGCGTCCTGCATTTGCTTAATCGTACCTATTGTTACGTTTGACTCTATCAGAAGAACTTGTGAATGTTCATGTTTGAAATGCACCTGATCAGTGGCGTAACTGACGGGTGGCAGGGGTGCGAACTGCACCGCCCCCCTGCCAAACAAAATGTAAAAACTGGGCCCTTACCTAGCTTGTATTTTGGTATTTGCTATTCTTTGATTTCAGTAGATTGTTGTTTTTTGCGTTTTTTGGATTGTTTTCCAGTGATTTCAGGTTTTTGTATAGCCGTTCAATGCCGAATTTGTTATTGTTTCTTCACTATTTTCTGAGTGTTGGTCAGGGGACTCCCCTTCAACCAAGTTTCTCCCTGGCTCAAACCTTACTGCATTTGATCAAAGCTTAAGGTTGTATTGCAGATAAGAGCTATGTGTAGAGCTACCAGCAGTATCCTACAATAAAAGCATAATTGTTTCTTAGGTAACTGAGCAATACAGTAGTTTTGTGAGCTTTTGTATCGCGTAAAGTTCGATTGGTATTTTTAGATGTGATTTTTTCCATTTGAATTTTCTTCAGTAAAGTCATTCAGAAATCAGATTGCTATTAAGTGCTTGCACAAGTTTGTATTGCTTCCATGCTAAGCAAATCAGAGATCCTGATGAGCTTGAATAGCAAGCAAAAGCTACTTTGCCAACTGGCAACCGCAGAACATTTCCCCTACGAGTCAGGAAACAGCAAAAAAGCGACAAAAGCGCGTTTGGATTGGATGTCTTAGACTTGTGGTTCTTCGTTTATCCAACCACGCGAAGCCTTATTTCTTAGCTTGATGGTCATTAACTGCTCAGGATGAAGGTCCTTTTCAAGATTCAAAGGAATTAAAAATGAATTGAACAGTCGCAATTTCTAGGATAGGTTGTCCACACTAAGCATTCGCTAAGCCTACATTAAAAGTGACAAACGTAGGCAAACAAATTGTAATGAATTCATAGATGATTTTGTTGTGAAGAAGGCAGGACAAAACCTTTTCAACAGTTATGTTCAGCCTCACTTGAATCGATGATTGTCGCTTTTAATTTCTTTAAACGTATTTCAATAATAACAACATAAGCGAAATTTAAGCCAGTCCAGTTGCCGTTAAACCAGTTGTCCAGTCCTGGTGTGCATTGGTGAGCTCAGCCCTTAGAAACTTAAATATGAAAAACTGTAAATCAGCAGTGATGAGTCTCGAGACTTGGTCTCGGTCTCGAGACACGTTTCGAGACCAGTTTTTGGAGTCTCGGTCTCGGTCTCGAAGGTCTCAGGTCTCGTCTCGGTCTCGGTCTCGAAGGATTTCGGTCTCGGTCTCGTGCTCTTCGTCTCGAGACTTTGTATAGGTTATTTTTAGTTTTGCAAGGAGTTTTGGATCGGTTTGCTTCGCCCCTAGATCCTCGGTCAAAGGAAGCTTCCTATGTTTTTCCACACCATCGGGGATGTTATGCCTTTGACTGCCTCTGCGCCCCTACAGGAGATCCTTATAAAACGCTTTAAAAACGTGATTGTTCAAAATTTAGCCGTTCAAACAGGTCAGTGGCTAAGCTTTCTTTGTTGTTATGTTGTTCGAGATGGAGAAAACAATTTGCCCTCTACCCCATTTAAAATTTGTACTGAATTCAATAAAAAATGTGCATGTACCAATGAAACTTCAGCGCGTAATCTCTGCAACGAGAGGTTGGGAGTATTTTACTAAGGACGGTCTTTGAACTGTTTTTCCAAGAGTTTTGTTAAGAAGCCCATAGGCTTATTCAAAAGAGGTGGGAGAGTGCCAAATGTTTCTCTTTTTGAGAAGCCAAATGTAACCTTGTCTTTTTTTCGAAGTGCTTTTCAAAGCACTTTGTTAAAACACGCTGGTTAATTTTTTTTCTGCGTAATGCAGACTTTTTTAAGTTAAAAAATGCCTCGGAACTCTCTTGAGGAAACGTTCTGCTCATAAGAGTTTTATACAGAGAGCAAATAATGCGTCATGGCTGATCAGTTACTTTGACGGAGCCTACTGCTATAGACTTTACGGCCTTTCTGTGTTTTCTAACCGACCTACGGCGTTGCGAAAATTCTAAGTGTGTCGGCAAAAACGGAAATTTGGAACAGTTGTGATATCAGTTTAACGTAAAAATATGGAAAGTATGAAAAACGTTAAAATATAAAAACTTGACAATAATATAGCAAATCTAGGAATTATAGCAAATCTAGGATCTATCCAGGAATAGCAAATCTAGGAAATAGCAAATCTAGGAATTATACATAGAACCATAATCTCAGCGGTAAGTACATAAAGTAAGTGGATTGATTTAGTTACGTATCGCTACTACAGTGGGATGTGTCAATTCATGAAGTGTCTCTGCTATGTATTACATCGTTATGCTTCTGTTGCGTTCACAGAAACTGGTCTCATCAAACCAGTGTATGAAGTTGTGCGATACCTACTAAACAAATGCATTTCCTTTCTCACGAATGTATTAACGATTTCTTCTCCGCAAAGCATGATTGCGCGACTGGTTCACAACCTGCTTAAACCTCGTGACACTATTGCGATGCTGCAGTGATCTAAAGCTTTTGACGCATTTCCTCTTTGGTAATCACGAATATTTTTGAATGTATAAACACAGTACATGCTTAACGTGACAAATTTAAACCGTTTTCTTCTGGTGGCTTTCCTTTCCTGCAACGCATTTTACTTCAATTTATTGTATAACCGCTTTGCACATATTACACTTTATACCCAGAGTAAAAGACTTATACTAACGATGATACACTGTTCCCTTTACACTGAAAGCAGCTTCGTTTATGGGAGGTCTGCAGCCTAGATGACCCTTGGTCCTTCGCAGCCTCCAACTCCCCCATGCATTCTATACATCGATGTACTTGGAAATCATTGCAGTTCTTCATTATAATAATCATGATGGCGTCATTCATGCGTGTGCTTTAAAAAATGTCTGAGAAAGCTTGAATTTCATCAAAGTACAGTAACTGCATTAGCGCCATCAAGCGTATACTCTATACTACCGCCATGTATACATCCTCGTCTTCTTTCGTGTACTTGCGTTTTCTTTTTCTCTTTACTGCAATGCATGTTAAAAATCTAGCGCTTTCCGTGTGGGAGCGAAGACGTTACACAATACAATACCATACCATAAGGCGCTACACCATTTCACTGTTAGTCAACTACACCGGTAATCCCGAACTTCGCTCATTCTACTGCAGCATGCTATATCCCAACAATGCCTGTCGAAAACATCTAATACTTTCTTTTTATCAGAGAAAGAAAAAATCTTAAATGCAAAGGCAATGGTTACCTGCAAAAGATCTGCCGTAGTTGTAAAAAAACTGACAAACTACGAGCACCTTGCCCTAAGTAAGACAAAAGAGCAAACCCAAGTTGCTTCAGGGCTTCATTAGCCCTGTTCACTTTGTTGTTGCCGTGGAAAACACATCGAATCCACGGTATCAACTTATTCACATGTAAAGACAAAAATAAGCTTTCCCGCTGAACCACAGCCTACCATGTGCCAGCTATGCTATTTATTTAGTCATACCTACATGCATATGTAACGAAGGCAGAAAAAAAGGAAAAGTAACGACGAGAAGGTTGGCTAACAAGCAGAGAAAACAAGATCCATAACTGAGAACTAAAAACAAGACCCCTTTCAGTTTCTGAGTATTTGATTGGGATGTTCAAGATGTTTTGTTATTCCTTCTTTTTATAATACGTATGATACATGATTTTCTTTCATTTTATATTGTTGTACTGTAAGCAAATGTGAGGAGTGGAAAGAGGAAGCATTGTTATGGTCGGCCCCGGGCGACATTAACATCGCTACGCCACTGGAGCAGAGCATGCGGTGGGATATTATCACGCTGGTTGAAAGTGTAAACCTAATTTCTGCCAAAAAGTCTATTACTTTAATAGGCCTAAATATTTTTTTCTTTGCGTCAACAGCAGGACCACGAGCAAAATTTAAACTTGTTTTGGACAGAGTGAGCAAGTTTGAATGAATGAAACAAATAATTTTGTTTTTTGAAATTCAAAGTAGTGGTTTCGTTTTTTAAAATCTCTAAATTTAGCACCTCTTAATTCTAAATCCTTGGAGAATTCTTACTCAATTACTTGTCGAGTGAGGAGAAAAGTAATTAGGAAGGTGTAGGTAACGTTACAAAAAATGGCAAAGCTTTGTTAGCCAAAATACACGAAATATGTGACGAAGAAACATAAGTGTCAGTGCAGATGCCCAGTGTTAAAATAAAAAGAATGTAGTTAAGCAGGTAAGTGGTAGATAGTGAAAAACTGTAAAACTTTGTGACTTCATTGGCAAATGATATAAACGACGAAACACCTTGGCAAAAAATTGAATGATGGAAAGCAACCTTTTCTGTGGAGTTACCACTTTACTGTGCTGTTTTGACCAGTGCTACTGGGGCTGTATACACTCGCCTACATCGACTGTGCTTGTTTTAAAATAAAAAGTAATGATTCGCCGCTTCTCCACTTTTTCAAATAACATAGGTCTACTTCAATACTTGGTAGGAGACCAGAACATTGGAGCATCATCAGGGCATCACCTCCTGTCCTTACACAGAAGGGCTGGTACTGTTTTGTAACGAACAAAACAATTAGTATGTTTCTGAGTTAAAACAAATTTATTGAAGCATGGCAACGGCAAGCACCTCAAATATTCAATTAGTTCAACGACATTTGTCGAGTGAAAAATGCGCAGACCATCTAAACGCTGCAATCATATTCATTGTCCCTGCATTTCTTCATGGAATTTGTAAATAAGGCCACAGGTTTGAAGTTGTAAATTCCTAAGAGGAAAGTGAAAATGAACGTTTGCAGTATTTGGCCAATTGCACAAATTTCGGACAATTTTTATTATCTTGATATTTGGCAATGTGCCTGATATTTTGTTGCAGCATTATGCAAGGAGTTAGCTTTAATTACCATCAGAGAACTGTGAGGTCTCGAGTCTCGGTCTCGAACTTCCAGGTCTCGGTCTCGGCCTTTATGACAAAGTCTCGGTCTCCGTCTCGTCTCGAAATTTGAGCCAGGTCTCGGTCTCGGTCTCAGAGGTTACGGTCTCGACTACATCACTGTAAATCAGTAAAGATTTCATCAAATTTTCAGAATGTCAATTCCCCTTGCACCAATCAAAACCCCTGCTTAGGACTTTTTGACGACGGTTCTAGTTTTTAAACTTCACATCTATTCACGCGACAGTTTAGTTGCGTTCGATTCTTACTAGTCTGAAAAAGTAAGAAATACGCGAATCATGAACCTAACAGTTGCAACCATTTGAATGCGTTTTACTTGACGTTTTTGCTCGTGTGTGTGAGATTTTTACAGCCGTGGTAAACGAGTTGCAACGTGGTCCTCACGTTGTACTTTAAAGTCTCAAGCCGCCACACATTTTGCATAGGTGCGGTGCAGTGTGTTTGTTTTTTTTTAACACTGATAAGAAGAAACGATTGTGATTCTTCTAAAAAACGTAGGCCATGTGTTTCGTCAAATATTTCAATTGTGGCGATTTCGCTTGGTTTGCCTGTAGCAGTTAAACTCCTGTTCTCTCCAGCAGCCAAGTAAGATTTCAACAAATCCCGTGCAACTGAAAGCTTTTGTGTTAAAGACAGCAACAAGCGCAATGATCGTGGGCACTCCAGTAACGATTTATAATTTTTACTGACCGCATTTTCAGAGCGTTATTTTCGGATTTTCGCAAACTGATTGACGCTTTCCATTTTTTCCTCGCAACAATGGGAGAGGGGACCTCACGTGTGGATTAGCCTAGGGCCTCAGATCTGTTAAATCCGGCCCTGTATGTTTACATGTGTAACTTTCTCCCATTTACGATACTGTCTTTATCATACTTGTGAATTATACTGTTCACTCTAAATAGCTAGCTAAATCGTATTTGGGAATCAAGCTTAGTGCAAGTAGCGTGCAAAAATGCTACCGCAGTCGCATTTCACAGCGTTTAATGACATGAAATCCATAACTTTTTTCAAACGCGTGGAAGAACTCTTTACGTTATCAGCTGCGTACGTCAACCAGTCGCTCAAGAACTGGACAAGATCCACGTTTTATAATGTGCCTAAGTTTTGTAGACCTACTTCGAAAGACGGTGTCATGGAGCACAGTCGCTACTTGGCTTCGACTGAACGTGTATTGGTGTTCATCAGAACAGTTCGTCTTATCTACACAAACAAAGATCCAAGCCCCTAAATTTAAAGGGGAAATACTATAAATCAGTGGAGTTTTGTCAAATTTTGAGAATGTCAACCCCCGTGCATAAACGTAAGACCCCCTATCAAAGACTTTCTGGCGACGGTCCTGCATCAGAAGCGTGTAAATGTAAAAAAGCGCAATCATAATGGCGGCCGCGATGACTTCTTGCTCAACTGCAACATTGGCTACAAAAAGCATACTGCAGATCATGCGATTTTGCAGGGAAATTTTACGAGCAAATGGTGGCTTTGGCAGGGCCATCGCCAGCGGGGGGGGCAGTGGTGCACGGCCCCCTCATTTGAAATCTGTGCCTCCCCATTTCACGTTTGGCCCCCTGGTTGCTGCATAATCCAATACGGTATTTTTAAAATGTGGCCCGCCTTTCTGATTTTTGGCCCCTCCTTCTGGTTTTTGCCCCCCCTGCTGCTATATCCTGGCGACGGACCTGGGCTTTGGTCCAGAGCAGAAGCAAGGAACTCCACTAAAACTAACTTTTTAAACATGTCAAGTCAACAAATATAGACTTTCTATTTTCCGGCTTTAATCTTAATTATTCAGAAAAATAGCGCCAGAAAAATGCACTGTTTATGGATGATGCTTTAAAATCAAAGGGCATTAAATATTTAAATGTAGAGGCTTGGTTGTTGCTCCCCCCCATCAAAATTTCTGACTACGGGTCTTCTCACACCCTGGGCGCGTAACCGACCAAATGAATCTCACGGAACCTTGCTGGAAATATGTCTTGTACGAGCAGGCCGGTACGGCGGCAGGAAGTCTTTTACTTTATGAAAGCAAGTTGCCACTCAATCCTGCAACCAATCAACTTCGAATTTGTTGAGCGGACTTTATCTACAGGTATGCTTGTTTTTTGATTGTGGTCCTTCGTAGCGGGAAATTTCTTCGTGGGAAATAGCCCATCAGTTGCTGCTTACACAGCGGTTTACCTTATAACTAACGTGCACCACTTTCGACTTACGGAAAAATTAACAGAAGGACAAATAGTGGACGGAAAACCCTCTTGTTAAAAATAACCTGTCGAATAAACAAAGCAACAGGACCACTGGTGTAAGACTTGGGGGTTCAAACGCACCTTCAAATGTTTTGATTTGTCAAAAATTTAGGCAAGATCTCAAAACATTTGGACAAAGAAGCTTCCACATTTTATAACAATATTAATGAAATTATACTTTCTTGTCATTGTGGGTAAAAATAACTTTATTGCGTCATGGAAACCATGTTAGCTATACAGTAGAACCAGTGGTGAAAGCAGAAAAATTTTCTTACCGGAAAGATCCAGTATCTGTCAATACCCTCCAAATATTTCAGCCATAAATATAAAAAAGCAATCAAGAGCACGTCTGCTTTTGACCCACCCTGTATTGTACATTTCAAAAATACGAAAAACGTACCGTACATTCTGAAAACCACCGTTTCAAAATCAACCAAAAAGCGTTAGACTATAGGCTACGTACGGTGACTTGCACTATCTCCGAAAGTGGTTCAGGCAATGCAACTCGAGAACTTGAGTAGTCTAAATTTAACACCACATACTATAGCCTACCTTCCAATACTGTATGTGCAATCTACATACCCTAAAATAGCAAACCTGATGCAAATAGTTTACATTGTTTGCAGGGCCCTAGGCTGTTTTGAAGGGGGCTCTTGTGAAAGGTTTGCGATTAATGTCATACAAATTAGTACTACACGCAGGAGCGGATTTAACTGATGCGAGGCCGTAGACTAATCCACTTGTGAAAATCCCTTTACTATTGTGGAGAGGAAAAAAATGGAAAGCGTCAATCAATTTGCGAAAATCGGAAAATTACGCTCTGAAAGTACGGTCATTAAAAAGTTCTCAATCAATACTGAAGTGCCCACGATCACTGCGTTTGCTGCTGCCGTCGACGCAAAAGCGTTAAATTTCACGGAATTGTTGGAATCCTACTTGGCTGGCGGGAACAGGATTGTTAACGGCCACAGGCAAACCAACCGAAATCGCCACTATTGAAATATTTGACACAACACATGGTCTTCGCTTTTTATAAGAATCACATCTGTGTTTTCGTATCTGTATTGCAAAAAAACAAACACACTGCACCTATATAGTATGCGTGGCGGCATAAAGACTTTAAAGTACAACGTGAGGAAAACGTTGCATCTCTCTTACCACGGCTGTAAATATCTGACACACACGAGCAAAACGCCTCACGTAAAACGCACCCAAATGATTGTAACTGTTAGGTTCACGATTCGCGTAGCTTCACTCCCCAGGTGAAATAAGCAAGGGATAAATCTGTGATTGATTCCTTGCTTATTACTGTGGAGTGAAGTTACTTGAATACAGATATGCGCAAGTTTGAAACATCGCAAAAAGAAGAAAGCAGAGCCCAATCGGCTGATTCCTCTAAACCAGTGGTTCTCAAATTGTGGTACGCGTACCACTAGTGGTACGCGAAAACCTTCAAGGTGGTACGCGAAGAGGCCTACTTTCTGTTTTTCTTCACAAAAAATATATTCACAGCTGTAGTTTTTGCTTGTCGGGTTCTGTTAATAAATTCCTGAATTTTTGTGTTGCCTACTTCCCTTGCTGTTTTCTAGAAATGGCC
>Ga0210059_1004922_pt1 | contig 21490 bp, 15 predicted proteins | sample Ectturendosymbi2_FD_188042 | JGI IMG/M metagenome (GOLD analysis project Ga0210059, IMG submission 188042) | Ecteinascidia turbinata endosymbiont from Florida, USA - Sample 2 (SPAdes) (version 2) | ecosystem: Host-associated > Tunicates > Ascidians > Unclassified | place: Key West, Florida...
CTCTGTGTTATTCGTTCCAGAAACCGCCTTACTGGGAGAATGTGGGTTGCGGGGCCATCGAATTTGGTGGTGAAATCCTCAACAATGTGATGAATGTCGTCTGGGATCGGTAACGGCCACTTTTCTGGTCTATGTAGGTAGTCATTAACAGTTACTAGCTTGCTGTAAAAGTACAGCACAGGGTGAAGAAAATTTGACTGGTAAGCTAATTTGGCTTCGCCTAATGCTCTTTCAGAGTTAAATACATCTTTTCCTGGTCCAGAAAAGTTTTTCCCGTATTCCAATGAGATCATCATAATTGGTCCTGAAACTTTATGTCCTGTTACAATCTTCAGCTTGCTGACCAAAGCGCAAGGAACAGCCTCTAAGTAAGATGCTTCCGTCTTGTTTTCGTTGAAGATCACAACGTCGCACAAAACGCTGAACATTTGGTAGATATCAGAGGCCTTCAAGATAAAAATAAAATGATCAAAAAAAATTCAGTGCTTTGAGCTTTTCTTGGAATGCTTTGCTCTGTCCACATCGACAATAAAACAATATCTGGTTGATTCAAAATTGATGGATATCGTTGCTGTTTCAAAATCGTGTGGTCTTTTTTGCCTTGATGTTAATTTTCGTGTAGACACCATGAACTTTGGAAAATCCTCACCGAAGCTGAATAGAAGTGGAATATACTGACCAATGATTGCGTTTTTTTGCATAACTGCAGAAACAGCGTCTTTGAATAAAATTGAGCATTTGAGAAAAGGAATTAAGTCAAGCCTTTCACAAACCCCTATTTTAGTTCGAAAACTGATAATCATGAAAATTAATTTGGTTGCGAACCATCCTATTAAACTTGGTGTTAAAGTAATTGCCTCTTGGGTGTACTAAAGGACGACTGGACATACACAATGAAACGTAACGCTAACTGACCGAAAGAATAACACATGCGTGAAGAAGAAAACTTCTTTTCAAACAAAAGTATTTCAATGAGAACAAATGTCAAAAACGCAATTTTTTGAACCCATTAGATTTACACAGAGATAAGAAGTTCAGCGATCAATATATTATCATAAAACACAAAGCAAAAAATTGCAAAAGTTTTGGTAAAGCGTATTATTCTTTTGAAGACAGCAACACAACTGGCAAAGTTACATCATGCGCTATAAATATGTTGAGTTAAATAAACACATGGGCTTTTGTTTCAAGATAGAGGTAGTTGACAAAATGTTCAAATAAAATCTGAAAGCATCGAACAAAAATAAAAAGCCATCAATTACAATATTTAGCAAGCAAAGGAATTGCGTATTTTGTAGTAATTCTTACAATAAATATTTTTTATTAGTTTCACATTCTCATTTCTTTTTACCGATCGGGATAAGTTTCATTTAAACTCTGTTTCGTACTCCTGTCAGAGTATCACAAGCGTTTTGCACTCTGCAGGCGCCCTTATCCGCTTGCTTTTGCCGTGGGCCACGCAGCGTCTTTCGCGGTGAATGCTGCACTGGTGAGTCAAAGGCAGGACCACGCGTAAACTATTTCCTTGAACCCACCCATTAACGCCGAGCACGAGGCTGGACAGGCCGCAAGTGTCGTTTTTCAAGTCTTCGTTATTACCCGACTGGAAATCAAACGCTAACTACCAGATTTGTGAGTTTTTCACTATCAAACTAAAAGCCAGAATCTACCCCGCTTACATCCTGTGAGTCCTCCTGCACAGAAGCGAGACGTGGTGCACATACAGTCGCCAAGAACACTGCATCAACGCTATTCACTTCAAATGTCTCCGCTTTATGCTTGGTGTCTCGTGGAGGGCCATGTCCTCAACTCCACCACCCTGCATGTCACCAGCTCATATGAGCTCATCACCACCATGAGCAACGACGTCTGATCTCGATGGGTCAATCCTTCGTATGGATGATGGTCACCTGCCCACTGCGATCCTTCAGGGCGAATTCTCTAACGCGCTCCATAGAGTTGCCACACCAAATCTGCGCTATAGCACGGGGCACTTTTTTGACCCGACTTTGCAACTTTTTGCAACTCCACACCTCGCCAGCCGAATGAGCTAGAGAGGTGTTCAAACCCTCTACGCATTCGGCAAATCTTATAGTTTACTTAAAAAAATTTTTTTCGCTTTGGCTTTGGGGTTCTCTGTGGGTGACATAATAATGGTGGCATGTTTGCGCAATTTTATGGCTGAGGTTACCTGGCCCTGGGCCCCGACTCAAATGGCCATTTTTTTGGTTGCAATTTTTTGGATTCTAGGCTATCATGAGAGTCTTTTGGGCCCTTGATTGTTTTGGTAGCATACCTGGAGCCAAAACTATGGCTGCAAAACAAAATTAGACAAAAGTCTGCTCCCACAAATGCTGACCTCGGGTATATTATACCCATGCCGGGTCATGGTCATACCTCGCAAGCAGATTGAGTTAGAGAGCTGTTCAAATCCTCTAAAGATTCAGAAAGACTTTTAGTTCAGAATATAAAAGAAAATTTACTTTTGGATGTCCATTTTTTTGTTTATGTTTACATAATTAGAGGATGTTTATGCAACTTTGCTTATATTTGGATGACGTCATCATCCACTGGGAGCCAAACATACAAGTCGATTTGTGGCTCAAAGTTTTATTGGATTCTAGGCTATAATACGAGTCATTAGAGGGTTTGATGGACTTTGTTGCGTTTCTGGTTGAGCAAAAACCCCAAATCCAAAACTAACAAATTTTTTTGTTCTAAACTATAAGACGTCGCGAGTCTTTCGAGTGTTTGAACATCTCTCTAGCTCTGTCTGATGCAGAGTTATGGCTGATCAAAATTTGCCCTGAGAAGGCAAATCATACCTTTTTTGTAACTTTTTCATTTTTGTCGAAGATTAGGTTTTTGAGCCATGATTTTGGCTCCAGATATGCGCCATTCAAGGGCTCTAATAAGGCGGATTTTGGACGAAAGTTTCCAAAAAAATTTTGAGCCAAAAATGGTCCGTTGGGTTGGCGCCCAGAAGCAGGTAAACTGGGCCAAAAAGTCGAAAACATGCACCCATTGTGACATCACACACAGACAACCCCAAATCCGAAAAAAGATTTTTGAACCTAAACCAAAAGACTTGCCGAATCCATAGAGGGTTTGAACACCTCTCTAGCTCAATCGTATGGCAAGGTATGACCAAAAACGTTTGAGCTACTGTCCCGGCCCATCCGGGACAGAAATGGTTACGGCGAATTCTCTAGCGCGCTCCATACTATTGCCACACCAAATCTTCGCTATAAAGGCATCATCAAGCGTGATATGGCGAGCTTCAACATCTATCTACACTCTGCGGAAACATTTGCTGCCGGTTGCAACAGCTGGCGTGCCTCCCTGAGTAATGGATATTCATTCTCAGTTACAAACCAGGTAGAAAAAATGGAGAAGCGGCGAGCTCACTGTGGTCAACGATGGCATGCGCCATAATAGTAGTGCCAGATTTGGTGGCGCAAACTGTACCACTTCGCTGTTTTTTTTATTGTATTGAATTTTAATTCAAAGTCAACAAACGATTATTCGAAATAAATTTGTCAAGTGAAAATTTTGTCTTAAATTAAAGCTTCAATTGTTGTTAAAAAACAAACTTTCTATAGGCAAACACTGGTGTTGATTTCATGTAAAATAGCAACATACTTCATTAAGGCGTTTGATGAGGTGAGGAATCAAATTTTGAGTGTTCTTGAAATGCACAGACGGCCACGGGTTTTTGAAATGCCTCCACTCCAGTATCCGGTGAAGCGCACGAGCCGTGTACCTGTATCCGTGAATGAAGCCCCCTGCAGACTTCTTGAAATCCAGGGAATGAGTGTTTGTACCTTTTGAAAAGTAGATCATAATGAGTATGTTCTAGGTCGGAAGATAAGCAGAGAAAATCACGAACTCGGCTTTTTTAAACTTGGTGAAGCAAGAGAAAATCTTATCCCTGGTTTTTCTCTGAACAAGAGAAATAAAATGCCTTCGCCAAAAACTGGTTCTCTCATGTGTAGCGCGACCCGTTGCAGTTGTCTCGTTTCCACTTTACTTGAAGATTACGTTTACTTTTCAGGTTTTTTTTGAGGCCAACTCTGGTCCCAGGTTGTGTTTGAGATTACAATTTGCTTGATTTCTGTAAATCTTGCTTTATGTATTCACCATTTGACTCCTAAGCGTTTCCTTGCAATGTTAGGACTGAAGATGAGTAAACTACAGTGAAATCGATTTCCTAGTAAAACGATTTGCTGCTTGAATCGATCGTGTCACCTTTGTAGCAACTTGTTTTTCAAGGAGTTGAAGCCTTTCCCCATAAATTGCGAATGACTTCTTTATACACAAAATTGATCGTTTAGATTATTTTTGGGAGAAAAAAAACGCGGCAATTCTGTTCAAAGTACTGAATTTGCTACAACTCAGAAAAGAATCAACTTTCAGCCAGAACAGGATATCTAGTGCTAGCGACCCACAGGCTGTAGAAATTTTGCCTTTCCTTGAAATTTTGCCGTAATTTCGCCGCCCCCTTTTTTCATGTATCTTTTACGAAATGTTGATACCGAGCAAATTAGTGTATATCCTGATTTAAGTCAGAGCCTCGTCACAGTCACTGCAATGCACTGAAACAGGAAAAACAGGCAGGTTGCTCTAGAATTGATGCTGAAAAATGCCTAAGCCAGTGGTTCTTAACCTTTACAAACACGCCGAACCGTTACGTAGTTTTCCAAGCTTTTGTCGAACCCAATTTTTACCCAATATAACAGAAAGCAAAAATGTGTTACTGAAATGAAATCAATGAATAATCTATATTCAATTATGCAGTCGTGTTTCAGATAACCTTCGTCGAGCCCCTGAAATGGCTCCGTCGAACCCTAGGGGCTCGATCGAACCTAGGTTAAGAACCACTAACCTAAACAGAAAAACTCTAGAAGCTTTCGAAATTTATTTGCTTTTCTGCCCCACTTGGTTATAGCTTAGAATAGGCTACCTACTTGGGAAATCCAGGCCTGTTTTCAGCACTGTCGCTAAAAACGAAATCCATCTGCAGATTAACTTGCCGTTTACTGCCGTGATGCAGGAAAATATCATAACGAGTCACGTTTTAACCTCAGGTTTAAAATGTTTCTTGTTGTGTTGCCTTAACATCATTACTGAACTCCACCAGTCATAGCAACGACAATCTTTGTTAGCATTGATAAATTCTCTTGCCATTGTGTTTTCATTTGAATTCTAATTTCCACTAACAATTCGTTCCTTTTTTGCATGATGGCTTGTTGCATTGTTTCTGTTTATTACATGTGTCATATAAAAAATAAATAAATAAATCGAAACGCATTATCGGCTACGTTTCGGCTTAAATTGTACATCTGTTGGACATGTGGATCATTCGTTGTAACTGTTTTGAGAGCATTAGTTAGTCTCCTTCGCTTTAATAATATTAGAATTAGGAACATATTCTTTGAGACGAAATAAGTATTCTTGGTTTTGCTTGCTTGACCCTTATTTTCAAAGATCTTAAATCTTATGAGAAAAGGTGGGTCTGGATCCTGAAAGAGGTAAGTAGTGCTTACAAAAAAGTTTTCATACCTGCATAAAACATGTTTTTTGCATCAAGGGATTCATAAATCAAGTTGATTCGAGGATATTTCTTTCGATTTCTATCAGCGTAGCGTAGAGGCATCAGCGGATGAAAGAGAGACATGTCGAACTTGAATCCAAAGCATCGGATTACGCGATCATAACCATCTCGTGTGGCATCATTGTCTGTATCTATAGCGAACACGCATAACTGAGTTTTAAAAGCGCTTTGAATTTCGATATGCAAAGCAATAAAAAAACTCCTTTTAGACTTTGCACCTATTGCTCTTTTTCTTCGCTCTTAAAAGATTTTAGCATTTTCCCCGCCTCTTGCCACCCTGTTTGTTCATGAATTTCCTCGCTTCCGTCTTACGCTTTCCACATCAGAAGTGACCCAAATAATGACCGCGGGATGTGCTGTCCAACCACGTGGCAGCAGTCCTAAACCAGCGTGTTGAGGTAGTCGTTGCATTTGGAATTGGTAGAAACCGTTTTTCAAACAATCAATTGACTGCGACTATCATAGAGGAATATATCTCGTTAGAACGAACATTGACACAAAAGATGAAAGGTTAAGCCCGTAGACGCAGATCTTCTATTGGAGTCCGAAGACTCCAACAGTTGGCCATTCACCCATGGCAGCAAAAAGTGTTATATTTTACATTTTTTGCTTGGTCTGTACTGGACACTGAACCGTATCAGCCTATCTGGACAGTCGGTCAAAATAATTTGAGTAGCATGCAACGCTAGTTATGCCAAAACATTTGTTGGTCGCTGTTCTGAAAAAATTGCAAGCTGGGGCCTTCGCTTTGGGATGTCTAGTGCGCCAGACTTTATTTCCCCTGTGCCCTCAAACTTTTTCATTTGTGATGGCCCTTATGTTAACTTTATCAACAACTGTGGGATCCTGCGTCTTGATCCAAACCTCTTTCAACAGCTAAGCGAGATTTTCCAATCATGAAAAGGCCAGATAAGTTAGATTTGAATTATGAATTTCCCAAAGATGTAGCAGGCAGGACTTCTTCAAATTGTTGCTTAGGCCTACAACGTAAATGATCCAATGGAGAGGTGATGCAACTGAAATGGTTTGTGTACTCAGCTGGTTTTTGTAAACTTTTTTCAAGGTTTATGGCGCGCTATCCATTCAGTAGTGTAGAGCTGAGGGGGCAAGTGCACCCCCAAAAGCACTGATTTGCCGAAAATTCGGGCGAAATTCCTGAAAATTCGAGTGCAGAGGTTTCGACACCTTCGTTTACTATTGGCTTATCTGATTTTTTCTCCAAAAAAAATGTTTGGTCCAGTGCTAGTGTGCGCTTAGCTGAGCATGAAAAGTCCAGTTGTCACTTACAGGCAGATGTTCAGTGGTTTGAGGCTGAACAAAGATTAACGAAGGGTTGCTCGTTGGATTCAAGTCATCACATTTATCATTTGCCGCTCCATCAAACTTTTATTGTGTTTGGCTATTTGCTAGTGTAAATAGGTAAAAAAACACTATTTCAAAGTCCAGGTACATCAACGTTAAGGATGCCCCCAGCTTCTACACCACTGAATGAAAGCTTCAGTGCTGCTTAACTAGGCAAGGCGAAAATTGTGAATGCCACCCAGCACACTCGTTCCTGCTCATCATATTGGGCGGCCATATGCTTCTATTTCATCAATCAACCATGCGCATTATGTATTGCGTTTGGTACGTTTTTTCTACATTCTGTGACGTGATAGTTGGGAAATATTTCTAATTCATGAAGAACAGTTTGCATTGGTGTCCAAGCCCATGCATTAAGAATGACTATGAAATTCGGCTTTTGGAGGAACTTTGGGCGGATATATGGTTTGTTCTCTAGTGAAGTCTGATTTTGCAGTGTATTGCGTCATACAGAGTACAGTTGATCGTGCGGCCAGACGTTACCTTTAAACAAGAATGCGTCTACGCTTGTTGTTACCGAAAGTGAGAATGGTTAATCAGTTTATGTTAGCAACTTTCTCCAAGTCGGTCATTCTTCGCAGGCACGTAGTCAGGTTTTAAGGTTTGGGGGGAAATACATTTTAGTAGACAATATTTTTGTTTTTATTATATGTTTAAGACAAATTTTTCAGGACACAACAAAATTTGGGAACGGCACAAAAAAGCTTGGGGGGCTGCCCCCGAATGCCTCGCCCCGTGACTAGCTAGGAGCCTGGTCCTTCGAACGAAAGTGGCGTTCACTTTTACAAGAGTGAAGTATATTGCATTGTAGGTTCAATTCGCTTGTTCGGTTTGATTGCCGTAACTGCGTAACTTTCCACTTGCGCTCGCGGCTCAGATCTCCACTGCAGAGCTTCCTTTAGACTTTTCGGTTTAATTACGAGTGGTAGAGGCACACTGTCTAATATCCACCACAGCAGCATGTTAGTCATAAACATGGATGTAGTTAGGGAACACAATAGCTATGTCCACACTTCTCCAAATGAAAATAATACTTCGTGATATCATCTACATACAGATCAATTCCAATAATTCGCCGGTTTTTTATATCCATATAGGTCATTTTCTCAAAAAGGTCGTAGCAAGGTTGACTGAGCACGATAACGTCATAAAGCACTGCTCAGAGGGGCCCCGCGCCTAAGTCTTGCATTGGGCCCCGTACCTGCTAGGGCCGGCCCTGCCAGTAACTTCTGTGTAATCGCATGCAGGCGATGCATAAAAACAGCTCCAAACTGTTTTTCAATCCCAGGATTCGAAAATTTTCTATGTTTGCGTCGATGTGTTACAAAATGCAGGTGCCCCCAGCATGAGAAAAAGTAACGTCGATAAAAACTGTGATTTTCACCATCTGAAATAATTCTTGGGATTGAATGTCACACTTGGCACGTGCAAATTTTGGTTTTGTATTTCGTCTTCAAACAAATTCCTGAGGGATCATTAAGCAAACAAACTTTGTAGGTGATCTACTGATGAAGGAAGTCAACAGATCAATGCTTATTTCGCACAGCTTCTGAGAGATCAACGAAGGCTGGGACTTAGATTAATAAAAAGATCTTTTGCTACGACGTGCTTGTGGGAAGTCAGAACGACTCTCTGATAGAAGAAGTCTACTCACGTTGTAACATGAAAATGTGCTAGGACTTGGAAACCCTGAACTGGAACAGGGTCGCCGGAACGGGGGTGCATGACGGAGGCACTTCACCCCTACCTTGTGAAAGGTGGAGCAACGAGGGCACAGGGTACCCTTACATAACAGTATCCTAAGTAATTTTATGATTTATCAAAATCGACTTGAAACAAATTTATTGCAGCTATTCGGGCACACATAAAATTCAGAATGTTTTTCTATAATTTCTGTTATTATTTTTGAGGTCAACATTGTTGCTGAACATGTAAATGCGAAAAGAATGACTATTATAGTGCGCTTTTACACTGATCTCAAGCAAACAGGCTTGAACTAGTGGTAGGTGAAACCATGGGCGGCCGCAAGTGTGGGGGGGAAACGGGCATAAACAAAAAATTGCAGAAAAAGCAGTATGCTCCATCACCACTAACTGATGCAATCAAAACTTTTGCAGGTCTCATTCACCATAAATGAGTTTCGAATTACTTGATACCACTCATTTAGATGTCAACAATATTTTTCAGTCCTGTATATATGATCGCTTGTGCTGAGATTTTCAAAGTTGTGTTTTCGCAATCATCACTGTTACGACACCAGCAACAACTTAGTTGGAAATGTTTACCTATTGCACTCTTTACGTAAAACAAAGAATATTCACAACAATCCATCTGGTTTTATTAAATTTTCACCGTATTTTCCTTCAACGGACCCGGGAAAAGTATATCCGTTTGGTGACTTATCCACCACATGTAATTTTCCATCCAGAGGACTTCTATGAAACGTGATGTATTTGATGTCTTCTGCAAAATATAATGAAACGTTTCAGAAAAGAAAATCCGCAAACACCTAGCAATATCCTGATACTGTATAAGTGCCGCACACTGAATTTTTTCAATCCAATCAAATAAGCAATATTTTGAAAGTGAACGAAATACAAAGAAGAAATATGAAAAAAATTATAGTGATCCAAACAATTAGCCAGAAAGTAGGTCATTTTGCTCTTAGTCTGCTGAGAGCTTCAGGCTACGAAGTAAAAATTTCTGAAGTATTTTCTTGTACGTGCTTTTTCTATGAACTTAAGAAAAGGCTAAGTAATGTTTTCTGGGAGGATGAAAAGAAATTTTAATGCAATCAAATCCTTCTGAGCTTCTTGAACAAAAGGATGGATAGGTTATTTCATTTGTACGTAAAAAAACTCAGTATTGAAATAGGTATTTCTCATCATGTTTACCTGCATCGTTTTGTGTAAAAGTGTTATAAGAGGCTTGAATAACGTTTTCGCATAATTTTAACCGTAGCGCCAAAATCTCGCGCCTGATGTAATGAACGCACAAACAGCGGGGTCGAAGAGGAAGCTGTTTCGTTACTTCTTCTGGTCATATCTCCCTATATATAAGCCTGTCACTGCACACGCATAAATAGAATAAGATCTTTCAGTTCTTTGAATTTTCGCAAACGAAATGACCATCTCCACCAATGTTTTGCTGTAATGACATGTCGTATTTTCCAGGACTAACAGAAAAATTGAAAAGGTGTTTAACTACCCACAATAAACGAACTGCGGTAAAGCTAACTAGAAAAATAGGAGATATACTACAAACTTATAAATATCCAAATAGCCCCTCTAGACCGAAGGGGCAATTTAGAGGACCCGTGTAAGGATTGTCAGTAACAATATATAGGTGAAACCAACAGACCCTGTTTACTCGAAAAAAACACGCAACTAGCATAGAGAAATGCCATGCCAAATACAGTGCCTTGGTGGAGCACGCCGTCATAGCAAAACATCGATTACCCAAAGCAAAAATCCTGGCATTTGGACTGATTTAAGAAACGTCGTTTCCTCGAGCTTTTCTTTACAAAAACAACCGGTAATGTTATGAACAGAAAAGCTAATGACTTACAGGTATTCCATTCTGTGTATAAATCTGCATTTAGAGCGAAACGTCGTAATGTTGCAAATAATGGTTTGTCCTAGAAATCATTGTCGCGAACAACGTTGCAATTTACTGCGTCCTGGAGGACCCGGTTTGTTTTTGACCTGGAGGCCCGAACGTGCTTGGGCATGTTTTAATTGCATTGCTGAGATTATTTGCTCCATTTTGTTTTCAAAAAACGATGAACACTGCTAAGTCTTATTCTGTGCCCAGATGAAGGTCGGTCGTTGACAGGCCGAAACGTCAGTGTTTTTGTGTTTTGTTTTATTTTGAGAAAGCTAATATTCTAAAAATTATGAGACAGAAACATTTCTCATCACTTCTTCCAATCATGGCCCTCTCAGACCACTGCGCAAAAACAACAGAAAATTTATTGCAATAGGCCTGCATCTATTAAAGTACAGTAGCCTGCTGATGAAAAATACATGAATCGAGTGTAATACCTTCAAACAGACCATCAAGCGACTTCAACTGATAAGTGTCAAGCAACCCATTGTTTACTGCACGAAGGTCACCGACGTAGTGTGTTGCCCATGATAGTTTAACACGGTTTCTAGACATCATATGCACAACGTTGGTTGAACCCATGATATGCTGAGCAGTTTCAAAAGCTGAGTTTCCTCGTCCAAGAATCAGAACACTCTGTCCCTCGAAATCATCGAGATTGATCGAAAGATCTTCATAGCCATCAACAAGCTCCGAGCCTAAACAAAATAACTTTAGCTGCAGCCTTTAAAAATCCACTGCTAACAAAAACACAAAGATAAATTCAATTTTATTTCCTTCCAAAAAATAACAACATAACATGGCTTTCGAAGAGGCAAGCACGAAAACATTATATCACACTACAATGTTAAGCATATATTCATGTGAGGGGCGAACCGAGGTTAGATGGCGCCCGGAACAAGAAACGATTTGGCGCCTCCATATTCGAACCAAAGGTCTTTCAGGAGCGAATGTACTGTATTGAAGGAAGTAATTGCGACATTTTGGAACTTTTCAGCACCCCCAGTGATTCGGCGCCCGGGGCATTGTGCCACCCTTGCCCCCTCGTTACGCCTCTGATTCATGTTCATTACTGCAAACCTTTGCTTGAGTTATTTTTCAGTTTTCAATCACACCCTTCAATAGGCAGAGCTTTTCCAAAGTTTTGTCCGAGTTTTACCTGAATGTGCTCCCAAACATCATAAATGAATCGCGTTAATATTGTGCTTACCAATAAAACTTGGAACATTTGGCTCAGCGATTCCAGTAGCAATGATCATGTACTTGCATGTGTAAGTTGTGTTGTGCTGGTCTTGCATTTCAAAGAGCTTGTCGTTTCTTTTCAAAATATTGGAAATTGTTGTATTCACTTGAACGTTGAGATTCAGTTTGTTCATATAATCGTTGAGATATTTTACCAAGACATCAGCAGGAGGGAAGAACTCCTGTGAAAAAGAAAATATACCTCATGTGGAATAACTTACTGTAAGTTGCGAGTGCAGTAACGTCAAATTTTGAAAGTAGTTCCATTTGTTGCAATTTTCAGTAAGCTTTATTCATTTTAGCTACTTATTCCAAAGAGCAAAAATTAAGTCGTTTTTTCTTTTAAGTTATTCACCTATCAAAAATGCACATAACAAGTTTCTGCATTTATTTGGAGATGAACACTGAATGCAAAGTTATAAATTGTAACCACAGTAAAAAGCGAGACGGATAGAGTTGTTGTAAACCTCTGCGTTATCAGTAAATCCTTTTCTAATGAAAGATTACCTTTCATTGTGGCGACCAAAAATTTTTTGGTTATAATGATGAAAAAATCGTGGTGACTTCCTTTGTCTATTTCGTTTGTTTGATAAGCAACCTTCAACAAAGTTTGACATTGTGTTACTACCACTTATAAAAACAGTCAGGTCCATATACCTGAACTCTGCAAAAATGCTGACTGTATCTATTCAAGTTTCTGTAAATATTCTTAAAAATCTTTATTTGTGTACCTCCGCAAACACAGTAAATAATTCGATCACCTTGGAGTACTTGGTCATTCGTAGTGATTCATCATGACTGAGAAGACTGTTCCAGTCGTGCCTCATGTTGAATTCTTTGTTTGTTTTTCCAGTGTGCCTTTTGTTGATGCTGATCAGTTGACGATGAATCGGATACTTCAGATAAAATGTTCCAGCTCCGTGACCTTCAAAACAAACCTTGAAGCGTCACGATCTGTGTTTTGTTAAGTTTTAGTTTTTGAGAATATTGTTAAATTACAGTAAATGGTAATTAAAAATGTAAATGACATTGCCGTATTTTACCGTCAAAATATCTGAAAATGTAGATGCAGTAAATTAAAAAACAATTCCATCAAGTCTTTCTGTCTGCCTTTCATGTCACTGATTGAACAAGACGCGGTTTATATTAAGAAAACGTTCTTTATTTCACATTTAGCACAAAACATTTTTTGAAAAAGAAACAACTGTTTCACGTTCTTTCTCAATGAGGCCATCGTACCTTTACAAAGAGAGAAAATCTTAGCAACCGAAAATTGGTGTTGTATTGGTATGTCATCATACACGTCCAAGCTTTACCAATGTCATACCAAAAAATGATAAAAATGAAGCAAAAGTTTACTGCATTTCCCTTAAACCTTGGAAATATTATGACATTCCAAGCTACCTTTTTCGTATATAATGTAATCTCTGTTAGATTGTTGCAAGAAATACGCCATCTGAAGGCCTCCTGGTCCAGCTCCGATGATACAGTACTGTTTGAAGTTGGGTGTTTGTGTATTTGACCGCGGATCTTCATCCGCCAGGCTGGTTTTACAGCACAGCAAATTGACAATATAGACAATTAGCACAGGAACAACACGCATGTTTAGTTGCTAGCAATTCTGGAAAGATGTAAAATAATTTGCGCGTCTGTTGTTTTTACAAGCCTCATCCAGGTAAAGTAAAATGATTTTCACCGAAACGGATTTACTGTCTTTTGTTATTTCGTGTGAGATCTTCACATACTGTCCATGACTACCTAAAAAGGTGTAATTTCATAATGCAATGAAAAGGTGTTTATGTTTATGACAATGCTTAGTGCGATTGGTCTGCACTGAAAGCAAACATTCTTTTACGTCCAATACTTCAATCGATGCACATATTTCTCTCTAATGATATCAAACAGCATGAGAACGCTAGTACCAAATACCAAAAAATAGTAATATTTTTGAAGCAAAATCCCAGCTTTGCTATTGTGATCTAAAACTATAAGCAAACATCGCTGAGCTGACTTATTATAGTTAGAATGCGTACTGTAGGTAATTAACTCTTGTATAAAATATCAAAAGGGCCTTCAAAGTAACAAATATCATTTTGTCACAAAGGGAGTTTGGAGTAAGCGTTTTCGTGAACAGGTCACTTCTGTCGACTTGGTTCAATAACTAATTGCTGCTACAATTGTTTTTGATAAAAGTTCTGTGCACTGCTTTAAACGCTACGAACAAGTCAACTTCCGGTTTTCGTAAAAAAATTGCAATGAAAAATATTTCCAACTGGAAAGAAGCTATTGCAGTTCAAATAAACGTGAGAATCGTTGTGAATTTCACGAAAATGCTGAAAAACCCAAATCGTTGTTTCAGTTTAAATGTTTTATGTACAAGATGGGCTTGAGCGTGATGCAAATGAGAAACATAAACTCAAGTTTGACCAACCCTGCTTGGAAAGGCAGGAGCTTTTCTAGCACCACAGTTTGAAAAACGTGCTTGGGCATTACATGATCATCCGAGAGCGATTGAATCCCTCAATGATTTTATACACTCGTTTATGACTTAACGAATGAACTCGAGCTTTACAAAGAGCATATGATGTTGTCTAGGGGTGTGCAACCCGTAGCCCGGGAGGTGAAGTTTTGTGTCCCGCGGAAAGGGCCAGATTTTAAAGCAAACATCACCATTTCTAGAGGGTATTGGCAATCTTCCGTGGGTGGCCAGCGTTTTGTCTAACCCGCTGAGCATGACACATGCAGCTCTTGCACGTGGACCAATCTGGTCATGTACATTTGGCCAGGCAGTACTGCATGGTTGCACTCTGCTGATGTAGTCGATAAATACATCCGTGATTTCCTGTACCAATTCAAGGTTTAAGTCCAAATCCTTGAGTTGGTCAAAACTGCCGAGAGGACACTCTTTATTGAATGCCAACTCTTTCGAGATCGACCAGCGTGACCTAAAGACATTTGTCTGGAAACCAACAACCGCCTCACTCTTCATCCGTGCAGAAACAAATTGGGAAGTCTTTGGATTTGCCAATACTTTTTTGTGTGTTTTTTTATATAAATTGCACTCACCAGTATTTTTTGTGGCAATGATTGTTGGTTAATGAGGCAAAGGTCTGTTCTGGGAATCAGCTTCAATTCTGTGCAGTCCTTCATGAAGAAGAGCATTTTTAGGAAAGTTCTTATACTGCATCTTAACTGTATCCTCATCTTTGAGCAGCATTTTCCAAATTGCAAATATAATTGAAAATCTGCAAGCCCACTGGTATCGAATAGTACACAATACACGGTGTAACAGTGTATACAGTACACGGTTTTGTAGTAGATTATACATGGTGGTGCAGATCATCGTTGTCAGTAATCTGCATTATCACTGGCTGCCAGTAGAATTGAACTTTGTCTGAGATATGGATTGGCTAGCATCGGATAAAAAATGTGAAATTTTCATCATCTCATGAAAATTTAATTTGTTCATTCAAGTAGAGCTTGCTTTGAAAAATCATTACAATGCCGAATCATTATGAAAAGATTTTTAGCTTTTGTTGGTAAGACAAAATATAAGCACAACCACCAAATTGTTTTGCTTGGCAAGGGAAACTTGAAAGAAATGAGTTTAGTGCATTAGCGCAAAAATTTCGAAGTGATTTGGAAAAATTTTAATTTGATACAGCCCACACCATGTAGTTATGTCTTAGTGTTTTTGCAAAGTTTTCTCATTTTTGTAACTTTACGTTGTTAATGGTATTTGAAGCTATCTTTGTGTTTCTACAAAAATAAAAAATGAAGTGCCCATGTAGTCAATAATGTAATGAATATTTTTTTGCAATTTTTGCGAGACATTGTGGTTACTCTGGTCAATGTGACGGCGATTTTGTTTTTTAAAAGACGTGTTGAAAATGGGCCTTAAGTGCCACACTGCATTTTCAGTTATTTTCCAGTGGGCTTGTAGTCAAAATGTGCGGGAGACACTGATTGTTCAAACAATTGAAACGTTTCAGAAAGTAGAAATAACTGTACTGTTTGTGTGATTGGGTTTCTTTCTGCAAAAAACGACTTTGAAATATTTGTTTATAGCTGTTGCAAACACCAGGATGAAACGTTTTGTCAATTTCTTGCCTTTAAAGCCACTCACTTCAGAATATAAATTAAGAAGGCAGAATAACAAACGTGCTTTTTTTAGGTTATCATAAAATATAACCACAAGCATGGGCATCGGCAGGTGGTGGCAAGGGCGCCCTGGCCTCCCGAAATTTTGAAAATTGATATTTTGCTATTAACGTTTTAGTAGAAAAATGCTTTCCATTAGTTTCGGAGATAGTTAAATGAAATTTCACCTCTGTTGGCCCGCCGTGGAAAAATCATTTTAGCTACCCCGTGGACAAATCAACTAATGACTCACTCATGGCAAGAGCCTTCCGACGACAGCGACCACGCGTTGCTTTAACCCTCAACGCCCGCGCCGGCCACTATGATGGCTGGCACATTTTTGGCCATAATTCGCCAGTCGCTAGAGCTGGAGAGCTGTTCAAACCCTCTACGGATTCAGGAAGTCTTGTAGTTTCGATTTTTAAAAAAATTCAGTTTGCATTTGGGGTTGTCTGTGTTTGACGTCACAAGCGGGTATTTTTCGCATTTTTGGCCGGTTTTACCTGGCCTTGGGCGCCAATGCAACGAGCCATTTTTTTGGCTCATGTTTTTTTTAACCTAAGCTAAAATCCGCGTCTTTAGAACCCTTGATTGGTTTCTTAGCATATCTGGAGCCAAAATTATTGTTTTGTATTTTTGGAGCCAAAATTATTAAAAAATTATAGCTCTAGCGGCTGGCGAGTTACGGCCAAAAATGTACCGGCCATCATAGTGGCCGGCTCGGGCGTAAAAAGGTTGACGCTATTTGCGTAACTTTTTTCTCTTTACTTTGTCAAAATAAGGTTGAACTTATTCTCACACTACAGAAATTTGACAGAACCTGGAGAGTCTATATCAAATTAAAATCGAAACAAGACGAATATTTACACTTTACTCAAACACGAACCGTAACACACAACACCCAGCTTTATCTGCTGCCAATAAAAATCAAATTTTCTATAAATAATTGCTCAATGCCAAGATCACATATACACTGCTTTCGTAAGAGTGCGGCACGAAGGATCTATTTGACTCGCAATCTGCTGATGGTGCGACACCGGTCAAAATAGGCAAATCAGGACAAATTGAATGACTTTTAAAAGTTTAAAGGATGTATTTTGGGGGCAGATGAAAACACCAGTCAGTTAGAGTAGTGACAGTTGGGGAATAAGAACTGGAAAAATTGAAAAGGTCAGAAGCTAGAAGTTGAGGCACAGATATCTTTGGAGCTTTCCTTTTCATGGAAAAGTGTATAGGGTTTTTTGCTCTTCACTTTAGTTTACAGAAAAAAATTGGCCAACTTCAGGACTTCCAGTATTTGCAATCTGGGCAACGACATTGCTCTGCGAGCCATATGCAAAGCAGTATCGGCGCTACAGCCGCCTGAACAACTGCCACCCAGACAACTCCCCCCGGACAACTGCAACCCTGACAAATTCCACCTAGGACAATGGAATTTGTCCTGAGAGCCACCCAGGACAATTGCCACCTTAGATAACTGCAAGCTAGGACAACTGCCACCTAGGACAATTTCCACCCAGGACAACTGCTACTCGCAGGCTTGTCCATGGGACATATTTATCTGTCCCATTCCCATCCCATAGCAATTTATGCCTGTCCCATCTCATCCCATCCCATGGGACGTTTCCCATGGGATTCCCATAGGCAGACGCGCAACCAGGGGGGGGTATTTGGGGCATTTGCTCCCCCAGAAATTTTCAAAACATTGCATAGCAATTTTGACATTTGTAGAAACTTTCAAAGAATAAAGATGAAATTTTTATGTTTAATCATTTTTAAGAAATCTTATTGGAGTTTGTCTTTGTCCTAATGGTTAATTGTCTCCTTTAAAGATTTATCTTGAGACAGGTCATCTGATCGAAAATTTCGTAAATGATTAGTATTCAATCACAAATATGCTGGAAGTGTCAAAACTTGGGAGATAGTTTAAAGTGTTCGTATTTTTAAGGCATTTTTATCTATTTGTTCGTGTACTATTTTGTCTTAAACAGGCCTCAATTTGCCCTCATGAAACTTTATAACACTAGGGTACTGCTGAACCGTGCAAATTGCTGAAACTTTCAAATTGATAAGAGAAATCTTGACGCAGAAGCTAGTGCCTCGTCAAACCCTTGTTCTTCTACGACCTTTTGATTAGTTTTGTTACGGGCAAAGCGGATCACCATTATTGAAAACGTAGTATATTTCTTTAAAAAGCGTTGTTTAGTTGCATTTTCGCTTCGAAACCTGATAGTTTTTAACGAATTTTAGGTTTAGGAGTGTTTCACGTTTCAGTGTCTTTCTGGGTTGATCCCAGTACCACGGCTTGGGAAAAAGGTTTAGTAAAGTGTCATATGAGTGCTAGTCAAGTGTTGAACGTACCTACCTACTAGACCACTTTGGCCCCAAATGACGCTTTACAAGACCCTAACTTTTTCAACCAGTGCAAGTTCTGAAATCTCATAGCCCTAAACGTGCTTCTGAAAACTTTCACACAACTCATAGATGCCAGAAAAGGCCGTTTTGCCCCAAACACACCTGATCCGATATGTGCCAAAGGTACAAGACACCTAATCCGCTTTGCTCGAAATGGTAGCATTCAAAGATCCCCTCACCCTTGACACAGGCTATCTTTCAAGCTTGGGATCTTCATTTGTGATAGAAATTCAAGCACATGCTGGAAGAATAGGGCTAGAACGAATTTGCTTAAACAAGACGAAAATTAGGCAGGTTTATTACTGTAGTAGCCGAGACATCTGTCACACTAAAGCCATGACTACTAGTTTTAAAGCCATGTCACACTAAAGCCATGACTACACTAGTACGGAACCAGGTGTTTGTATCAGAATACTAATTTTCACTCTGTCCTCGTTGTTCGGTCTGCATCTCAATTTAAACTGAAAAGTTCTCATTTTCGAAAATGTGGCGAAGAGAACTTTTATCTGTGTGTCAGGCTTATGCAGAATCACATGGAAATATTTTCAACTGCAGCAAAACTGTTTCTATGACGTTTGAAGGCCAAGAGTGCAAAAAGCATACAGACATCCCATTACTGACACATGGGTGGTAAAAATCTAAAATCTGTTAACCACTGCAAATATCTGGAGCGGTACTGGATACTGAGCTCTTAGATGACAAAGACATTCAGGGACAACTGCGATAAAAATATTGTGCAGCAAACAAGCTGCGAGCCTCTTTTTCCCGATGTTCAAATGCAGTTAAAAATGTACTTTTTCGTTCCTTTTGTACGCCCATGTATGCATCAAAATTATCATGGAGTTTCAGAAAGTCATGCATGCAAACATTGCGTGTGGCCTATAATTTTGGATGCAGAGCTCTATACAACTTGCCCTGGAGAGCGAGTGCTAGTAGTCATGACTCATCAGATTCAATGTAACATTCCTACATTTGAAGCATTATTAAGAAAAAACATGCACTTGTTTCTCGAAAGATGCAGATCTAACAACGTAATGGTTGCCTGGTCTAATAACGTAATGGTTGCCTGTTTTGACGCAGTCAGATTGTTTATATTCTTCTTCATTCTTTGAACACTAAAACCGCATTTTACTTCGTGACTGAGTGCTCGGACATTGCAGTGTTTATTCGTTTGAGGGTGTGCATGTCACAATGTATTCACACTTTACCTGGGCTTGACCGGTTTTGAAATTAGCGTCCCACTCTGCAGTACTGTTGTATCAAGTGAACAAATAGTGTTAAGAATGCGTCTGTAAACCTGAGGCTCGGCCTCCAACGCCATTACAATACGTTCTGTTAAGTTTCTGTAGCCCGGTGTCAAGCGAAATTTCTGACCCAATATTTTTTGTCAGTTATTTTGCTTCTTGGAGTAAAGGAATAAAATTTGGCGATTACTTTTTTGATGTGTGTTGTGTAAATTAAAACTTTTTGGTTAGATGTCAGATACCCACTACAAGCTACACTACGGGAATAGGTAAAACCAGTGAAATAAATATTGGACTTAATCTTATACTTCAATTATTTTTCTTTTTCCAACTGTAACATAAACCCTAACCGACACACTTACCTAAACACCAAATACTGTGCCCTAGTCATCAGTTTTCTCAGCGTATTTGATATACTGAATGTTGCTCTGTGCATGCGCACATGGCGTGAAGTCAGAAATTTCGCTTGACAAGGTGATTCAGCCTCCAACGTTGTTGTGGAACGTTCTGTTTTATCTGTTTTTAATTATGGACTTCGTGCCTGGGAGCACAAATATATAATTATTATATGTGACCGTTTGCGAAAAAGTTGTACCACGGTTGAATAAGCACGATGACGTCATCGAATGAAATTTTATGAAAATTGCCTCCCCGAAATGAAGAGCTGGTTGCGCCCCTGCCCATAGGAATGACATTCTCATGGACAAGCCTACCGTTGTCCATGGGACATATTTATCTGTCCCATTTCCATCCCATAGCAATTTATGCCTGTCCCATCCCATGGGACGTTTCCCACGGGATTCCCATAGGAATGACATTCCCATGGACAAGCTTGGCTACCCGGACAACTGCCATCTGGGAAAACTGCCACCCAGATACATTCTCACACTTTTTTATGTTTTCTTTTGTAGTGCCATGAAACTGAATACTTCATTACAAACTGATTTAAAATGAATTTGAAGTGCTTTTGAAAATGGCTGGTGTTTTAGGTGCAGCCCCCAAACTTCTTTTTATAGCACAACACCCCTGTGCCACCCAGACAACTGTCATCTAGGATAATGCGGTTTACACATCACATACAAGCTGTTAAATTCAGTTTGGTATATCGCGTTGCGGCGCGTATAGGAGTTCTCGCCGCACAGCGGTTGAGAGCATCTGTGTTGCGATATAATTCAACATAGTGCACCAAAAGTGAGTCGCAACGTTGCTGTTGCTTACTGTCATGTAACTCACAAATAAAAATCTTACGTAAAAGAATGCACAGGACTTAAAATGAACGGAAAGAAAAGCGTTTTGTGAGTGCATAGAATGGATACGATGGGACAATGTGCATATAAGAGAGTTTGCTGCAAAAAATTAAAAAAGGCCCATAAAAATCGAGTTTTTCTCTGTCTCCAGAGGTGTAACGAGGGGCTTAAGTGTAGCAGACACATTTTGGTCTGTACATATTAAATGCTGTTTTCATAAAAAAACAAAAACTCGAGCATCTAACGACAAACCCAAGCCTAGTCAAAGGCAACGAAAAGACTGTACCCAGTCGAGTACGAAAAACGTGACAAACAAAATAACACGTTTTTTGCAAAATGACCAAAGCTTCAAACAAAGCACTCGGAAGTCAAAAGACAAGCTGTATGCAAACTAAATCAAATAAAAGTTGATTTAGAAAAGTAAAGAGCGAAAAATAAGGAAAAGAAGCAAACTGAACTGATGAAGATTCAAAACGATGATGTCATGGAAAAATACAAAGAAAAAGGCTTCACCAATGATGCGTGTAAAGAGCATGAATAAAAAACCCATAAAAGTGCCTTATAAGGCAAGGTCACAAGACTGATCACAAGACTGATCACGAGACTGATCACAAGACTAG
>Ga0210059_1004923_pt1 | contig 21489 bp, 10 predicted proteins | sample Ectturendosymbi2_FD_188042 | JGI IMG/M metagenome (GOLD analysis project Ga0210059, IMG submission 188042) | Ecteinascidia turbinata endosymbiont from Florida, USA - Sample 2 (SPAdes) (version 2) | ecosystem: Host-associated > Tunicates > Ascidians > Unclassified | place: Key West, Florida...
CCGATTTTCTCTGATTCTAGGGACCCGATTTCCAATTCTAGGGACCCAAATCGGGTTCCTAAAACGCCTCAACAAAACCCTGGACTTGTGTTTGTTACAAAACCTTAAAATTAAACAAATTCGCCAAGAGATACATGAGTTTTTACAACATATCTAAAGTAAGGGGGGCGTGAGCCAAGGTAAAATTACTTGAGGGGGGCGTGACGAAGAAAAGGTTAAGAACCACTGCTCTAAAACCTCGTGAAGTCTTGTAGCTTAGAATTTTAAAAATTTTTAAGTTTTGGGTTTGGGGTTTTGGGACGATGGCGTCATGATTGGAATGTGTTTTGCGGCAATTTTGATGACGTCATCGGCCGATCCAACGAGCTGATATTGTAGCTCAAACTTTTATTGGATTCTAGGCTATAATGCGAGTCTTTAGAGCCCTTGACTGACTTCCTAGCATTTCTGGTTCCAAAGTTATGCAAAATCTCCAAATACAGTAAGGGCGTCCCACAGGAAGTTTCGGGGATTTCCCAATTTTTTTTCCGGACGTTTGGCCATAATTTGGGAACCAGAAACGCTACTAAGTCCATCAAACCCTCTAAAGATTTATATTATAGCCTAGAATCCAATAAAACTTTGACCCACGAAGTCGGCTCGATTGTTGAACTCCCACAGGATGGTGACGTCATCCAAATGTAAGCAAATGTCAAAACATCCTGTGGGTATGAAAACATCAACAAAAAACTCGACATCCTATACTTAAATTTTTTCTTTATCTTGAACTACAAGACTTTCCCCGTCTATAGAGGCTTGAACAGCTCTCTAGCTCAAGCTGCTGGTGAGTTATGGCCATATATAATATGGGTGTAATGCACCTCAGTTTAAGGTTTGTGGGTGTAGAAATTTTTACCAATTTTTGGTTTTTGATCGATGATTTTGACTCCAAATATGCTAGAAAGGCTATCAAGAGCTCTAAAGACGATGATCACAGCCTAGTTTCCAAAAAAAAACTTGAGCCAAAAAATGGCTCATCGGTTTGGCGCCCAGGGCCAGGTAAAGTTAGCCAAAAAATCGCGAAAACATGCCCCCATTATGATTTCACCCACAGAGAACCCCAAATCCATAACAAAAACCTTGTTTTTCAGTCTCAGCTAGAGGACTTGCTGAGTCCTTAGATGCTTTGAACAGCTCTTTAGCTCAATCGGATGGCGAGTTATGGTGCTGCAATGCTTTGCAAAAAAAGTGGCGCACGCAGGACTTAAAAGGGTTAAGTACAACAACTAGAAGCAGCTGAACGTTCACCAAAAATTATTTGCGCTTATGGATTATTCTTCAATCAGTTCATAACACCAGTACCGGAATACAAAATGAAATATTTACTGAAATGACAATACTCAAACCATCAGTTTATCAAATTCTTGGGCACTTAAAATGGCATGTTAACCCTGCTCAGGTAACCTCTGCCCAATTTGGGCAAACGGTTCTTCTACTTAAAAAATTAAAAATTAGTTAACGTTCATGTAGAAAGCTGGTTCTTTCAGTAGCCGCATTTTTTAGACGTTCTTTCGGGTAGTCCTATCGAAATCTGCACAAGTTTTGTAGTTTTCGATGGGGAACAAAAATTTGCCCAAATTGATCCATGGTTACCTGAGGTGTAACAAAATTCTTACACAAAGATCCCTCCTAAGGTAACCTTGACCAATTTGGGCAAAAGGAGTTGTTGCATGTAGGTTCACTAGTACGCCATGCCAGCAACCTCAGACTGAAGCCAGCACGGGAGTAGATCACCCGTGTGCAAGCTCTGACGACACAAATCAATTTGGCGCGAATGGCTCCTGCTCAGCTCGTGGTTTTGATTGAGAAACAGGCAGGAGAATGTATGACGCCTTCTCCGTCAGGAAAGAAATTGGAGCCGGAAAGTGCCTGCACCGTGTGCACTTGTGGTGAAAGGTCAAAGCATTTTATTAAGGACATGGTGAACCTTGTGCTTCTCTTTACCCAATTGAAGTTTCTAGAACTTTGACTTAGCCAAAAAAGTCTTGCTCCTTGTTGTACGTGCACTTGTGGTAAAAGGCCAAAACATTTTATTGAGGACATGAACTTTGAGACCAGACAACGCTGTGGAACCTGTCCACCATCATAACAGAACAAAACGAGGTTCACGTGCCAACTGCCAACGATGGGGAGCACTTGTCTGCTTTGATCACTTTCAAAGGTTTCTGCAAAGATTACTCACAATCCTGAAATACTAACCCCGAGTAGTTTCCACCCAGACAGGAGTGGTGGCCACGTGTTCCCTAGGTGAAAGTCACCCGATGTTATGGTTGATTGTGAGTTCGGGTGAAAATCACCCTACATTATTGTTAGTGTGACTTCGGGTGAAAATCACCCCACGTTATGGGTAGTGTGAGTTCGGGTGAAAATCATGACACGTTATGGTTAGTGTTAGTTCAGGTGAAAATCACCCCACGTTGTGGTTAGTGTGAGTTTTTAGGTTCCCTGTTAATGCCTTGACATTGCACAAATTGATAAACCTCCACTAATTTATAGTTTTCATATTTCAATTTGGGGGAGCTCGGTACATTGTTTGGGTGGGCTTAGCCCACCAAATCCCCCTGTGGCGACGGGACTGGCGGTTCGTGAGACATGAAAGCCAATAGCAGTGCCGCGATCAATCTGATTGCCCAACAATTGTGGTAAAGCATTTGCCCATTCTGGGCAAGTTTACCTTATGTGCCTGATTTTCGTAAAAAATTTGCCCATTTTGGGCAAGGTTGATTAATGTGGCTGAAAATTGCAATGAACATAGAAAAATTTCACATCTCAACCTAATTTACTTTTATTGCAGATAGAACCACAAGCATGAAATGAGGTTCTGTTTAAACCTTAAACGGACCACCAATTACGTCTACTGGCGGAATTCTTTGATTTTTCTTTACTCTTTCGTTCATTTGTTAAGAGCACTTCCCACATTTTTCTTTGGAAAATTGCTTTTGCTCTTCATTTTATAAAAATTTTTCCAAAATCAACACGTTATTTTTTTGATCGGATGAGCTTGGGAAGATTTTGCTAAGTTGTACAATAGCCCGCACGCGCGTCTAAACGTGTCAGTTAGTCCAGTATAAGCGAATAAACAAAATCTGCCCATTTTGGGCAAGGACAACAACGGTGTTTGCGTTTTGAAGTTACCTCAGCAGGGTTAAGAAGCTTATACACAAATATAAGCTTGCCAGCACTATTGGTGCGAAGTCTATTGTTAAAATTAATTACTGTAATGCGGCTTTTACTAATTCAGCTTCTGTAAAAGTATGACTTACATGTATAAAACGGTAGCGACCTACAATATAACTATTTTTATGAATCAAAATATGTTAAAAAACTACTATGTCTACATTCAACAGCCTACATGTTTGATGGAATTTAGATGCAACTCTTACTTTATGCCTTTTATCGCATTTCAGTCATTTGTCCCACAGTAGCATTAAAGTCGAAGCAACAATATTCATTTTAGTCCATATTTTCAGACATTGTCTGATATAACTTAATTTTTTTGATCATGTAAAAGGCGGATAGATGCTTTTACCTTTCCCTCCCCGTTGCGGCATTTCTTGAAATGCCCACCAAATCTGTCACCATGAGAACAACCACTGCTACCCGCGCTGGATGTGTTCAGCGTGGTATGGGTAATAATACGCCCTTTTCAGGGCACGGCAGCAGAAATGCTGCGGAAGATGAACCACGACCCAACATATTCCAGCTGAACACCGAGGGGATCACTGACAACAAGATCTCCGTCACTGAGCAGCTAGCTTATAAGAACAAGGCCTTCATCATCGTCCTACAGGAGACCCACTACACAACTGCAGACAAGCTAGTGATTCCCAAATTATCATTAGCCGGGTCAGTCCTGAGCAGGAACCACGGCCTTGCCACGTTTGTCCATGAGCGGTTGGAATGGTTACTGGTCGATCAGTCTCCAGATCAATCAGAGACTGAGTGGTTGTGCGTAGACGTCGCAGGATATAAGATCATTAACGTCTACAAACCTCCACGCTCGCTATTCACATCAACGGCCATCCCGACGTTCCCACACTCCAGTCTGTATGTTGGTGACTTCAACTGCTAACATGTCAACTGGGGTTACTACAAAACATCTCCTGACGGTGAGAGCCTGGACTCCTGGGCAACATCCAACAATCTTGGTCTGTTTTATGACCCAAGGGAAACAGCCAGCTTCTCCTCTCACCGATGGAACGTCGGCACCAACCCGGACCTGGCCTTCGCGAGTGTCAGCATTAGGACAGCCGACTGCCGGACAGATGTGTCCTGGGAATGTTCCCGCGGTCACAACATCGGCCCTCCCTCATAACGCCACCACGACTCGGAGTTTCTGCCCTTAGCGCTAGCGATCCGGTAAAGCGTTGGAATTTTCGCAAGGCTGATTAGAAGCGCTTTTGCCTTCTCACAGATGAATCCGTTGAGAGATTGCCACCTCCGGACACACCAAATATTGAGAGAGCATACCAGAATTTTTGCGAGAGTCTACTATCCGTGGACAAACAATGTATCCCATGTTGCCACTGGAAGAACTATGTGCCACGCTGGGACAAAGAGTGCGAGACCATCTATCGCTCCTTCATCCGAGTCCCATTGGGTACTGACTCTGACAGAGCCGCTTCGTCCCCACTATCTAGGATAGAACAGAAGAAGCAAGAGCGATGGGAGGAAGCTGTCAATTCCATCGACTTCTAGCACTCTAGCCGAAAGGCGTGGAGCACCATCAACAAACTTACTGGCACGTCTGGACGCTCTTCGCGCCTGTGCCCCGTCTTGGCAAACTCCAACGTCTCGCAACTCGTGAAGAACGGAGCACACAGGACCGGGGACCGCGAGTTCACCAGGCTCGTCAACAAGAAGCTGTCCGACCTATGGAAGATTCCAGCAACTGAGGGACAGTATCTCTGAACCTTTTAGGCCGGAGGAGCTTGCTGCTGCCCTCAGACGCCTGAAGCCAGGAAAGTCTCCGGGACTGGATTCCATCTTCCCGGAGTTTATACTCCAAGCCGGGTCGGCTCTCAAATCTTGGTTTTGCGACTTCCTCAATTCCTGCATGTGCCAACTCAAAATTCTAAATATCTGGAGAAAAATACTAATAGTTGCGATCCCTAAGCCACAAAAACCACTGCGGGACCCAAAGAGTCACCGTCCCATATCTCTGCTGTGTGTCCCCTTTAAAACCCTCGAGAAACTCCTCTACGCTCGTGTCGAACCAATCATCGACCCACTGCTCCTACAGGAGCAGGCGGGCTTTCGACACGGGAAGTCGACCTTAGACCAGGTCACCCTGTTTGACACAGGATATCGAGGATAGCTTTACGGCTAAGAAGAAGGCCATAGCTGTGTTTGTCGATCTCACAGCAGCCTACGACACTGTATAGCCTTGCGGCCTCACCTGCAAGCTGATGCGATTGCTGCCTGATAGACACATGGTCCACATGATCATGGAGCTGGTTGGCAATCGCAGCTTTACCCTCACCACCGGAAACGGCAAAAGGAGCAGGTTACGATGCCTAACGAACGGCGTCCCACTGGCATGGGCGCAATTTTGTTGCAAAATGTGGGGGGGACAATTTAGTGCGAAATCAATGAAATCATTGGGTGAATGCAGAAGTAAAGTTTTATAAATAGGCTACAGATTTCCAATCTTGTTTATAGAGGTATTAAAAACAAGACTAATCACACTAATACATCAGTTGGGTTTTATCAGAGCTGTCAGTTGGAGTGCACAAAAATGCTAAATCATATTGGTCGCACGTGCATATCACTCTTATAGCAGAACACGTCAGTTTTCATGCATTTTATAAGAGGTGTGGTTTACAGCGCGATTTGAAGTCTTTTTCAAGTTGCTTAACGTTACAAAGACGATAAATATTTTCCTTGCACATTTCCGCTCTTTGTACAAATCTTTTCGATGCTACTGCACATCATACCTGCAGCCCCACCCCTACCAAAATTTCCACTGATATCCTCTTACCAGATGGTGGATGCAGAGGCGAATTTTCATTTTCGGGGCCCTAGGCTATTTTAATTTGGAGGGCCTTCTAGAAGGTATGTCATACAAATTAGCACTACACGTGCTCGTTACGTTAACTAAAAAAGTTGTTCCAATTCATAAACATGTTACTTTATTCTCAATTCCCTCGATATCAGGAACAAAAACAGTGACAATCACACTAACGAAAAGGCAATGGTGGAGTTATATGACCACACTCCCATTACATATTTATTGAGTACCTCACTGGCCTCGTGTAATCTGAAAAATGGATTTAGGCATTTTGTTCCACACATTATACGAAGCAATAAACAATTCTCAACGCAATAAAAATAGAACTCTCATCGTCATTCACTTCAATACTTCGCGCTCATTCTTCTATGTACTATAGAGCAGGGGTAAACAGCGGCCCGCGGACCATGTGGTCCGCCACAGCGTTATCAATTGCCCGCGAAAGCATTCAGGAAATTCTTCAAATCTGAAATATCCTCCAACTCGTCACAGTAAACGTTAGTATTGAGGCTAACTTGAACTGGGACTTGCTTCAAACTACAGGCTACGCAGCCTTTTCAAAGTTGCCTCCGAGCCAAATTAATTGCCCACTCCTGCTATAGAGCAATGGTAGGCAAACTGCGGCTCGCCGACATATTTTGTGTGGCTCTTCTAGCTGAATAGCAATATTTCAAATTGATAGCGAGTTGTCGCCTCATATTTAATGTTTGTTTCATTTGTCAACGTATTTACACGAATTCGTATGGTTACGGTTAGATGCCAACGACTCTGCGCGACTTGTTGCAGGTCGTTTTATGCAAAGCCTGCATTGTTTACTGAACTATATTTGACACTACAAATTGATTTTGCAGCTGTTGTTTTTGGTTTTCTGCCAATGACTCTTCTATTGAACAAATTTGCCAACCCCTGCTATAGAGATCTTTTGTTAGCGGCATAGTAAAAAACGTGCGTTGGACCAACACAAAAATACAAATATAATTGCTTACAGAAATGCTGGAAATTGTCCTTACTCACAAAATTTTGGGACCCCATGAAATCGGGTGCCCTAGGTATAAGCCTTTTCAGCCTAATGGTAAATCCCCGCTTGGGTGGATGCATCCTTTCAATTTCCCCTTGTTGGCCCTGAATACATACCCATCTAGCCTACAATGTAATTTCTGCACACCTGATCGTTTGGCGACTGTTGTCTTGAGACTTTTTATGTGATGCAACTTAGCTCAGTCTTTCCACAATCAATTTTTTAGGTTGAACATCAGATTTCAAAGGACGAAATTAATGTCAAAAGTTTAATTCTAAGAGTGCTACTTGCATAACGACACGAAAATAGATTTGAGATTGAACACAAACAAAAACGCACAACGGTGAATTGGTAAAAATGTATAAGTTTCACCTGATTAACACGAAAAGAATGTCCAGCAAAACTACGTGTGATCAGGTATTAAGTTTTTGGGTGAAACATATTTTTTACGGGGACAAGATTTTAGTTTTTACTCTATGTTTGAAACAACTTTGTCTGGGCACAATAAAATTGGGGAGCACTGCCCCTCAATGACCCCCTTGGCTACGGGCCTGCCTGTAAAGCAAAAGTTTTGCGCTTGGATGAAAATATTGCTGCATTATGTTTTTGGTTAAACTCATGTAAATCAGATGACTTGCGAACCAATGCATTCAGCACAAGCATAAAGTGTAAGAGTCACGAAAAAATATATTTTGGTTTTGTTGGTCACCATTGTCGTGACATTACAAGAAGTAAGGATAAATGTATATTTTATCTTTGATCCCTAGTCAAGTCATGTTTTGAGCTATAGCTCAATATACAGCTAGGTAATAGTTCTCCAACGTTTTGATTGAAATCCTGTTTACTAATGGTTGAAGACAGGCTTTTGCAAAACTGCCCATTTTAAAACTAAGTCTCCACAATAGTGCTGCTTTTGCCTTCGGCAAAAGCTTTGCAGATATCTGCCTGAAAATGTAACTTTCTAACGTTAGGCCTGCAGTATATACACTTAGGTTTTCCAGACGTCCTGTTTTAACCGAGACAGACCCGGCTTAAAGGCTTTGTCCCGGTTGGTCAACCAAAAAGTCCCCGTTAGGCATTCAGTCAGGCAGCATATCCCTACACCAATATTAGCATGCTATGACTAGTACAACTTGCTGAAGTTCGATGCGTGATCTTGTTTCGTTGTTTTAGATGTAAAGGTTATTGATACGTCATTGTAGTAGGTAACTGGTCCAGTAATGGGTTGATTGTTAGCGCATTGGCTAGTTCAGTAAAGTTGGCTAGCAGGAAGGGGTGTTCCTTTTGCAATTATCGGTTATTGAAAGGATTTATTTGGTACCCGAACTTGTTTGATTTCCTTCTAAGGCTCGTTGTTCTAAAGCGTCCCGGTTTTCAATCACAAAAATATGGTATGCCTATATACACTAGCATCATTAAATTTTACGCTGTCTGTTTCTGAATACGTGACAACCAACGTTACAGCAAAACCAGTTACATTTCTACGCGAACCAAATCCATGCTATACTGTGGTCTCTCACATGTGCAGCTGTAAAACTACCACTGTTTCAAGAAAAGAACCTTTCGAACAGAAAACTACACAGGGTAAAATGTCGGACAGAAGCAATAAACCATCTTGCGGTCTCTAGAAACTTGAAAAATGCTAAATACAGTATCATTTTATTGAAGCTAAAATTGACAGAATAACAGAATCCAGTGATACCACACCAAACTCCGTTTCAACATCAACTTGACTATGTGTAACATCTAACATGAAAAGCACTTCACACAAAACGTGGCAAACGTCACTTTCATTTTTGGAACTTCTCCAAATACAAATCCTGAAGAGAAAAAGTGGGGAACATGGCATATTATATCCCTCCCACTTGAAAAAGTGGGGGGCACGTCCCCCGTGTCCCCCACCAAATTGCGCCCATGCCCACAGGGATCTGTCCTCGCACCCCTTCTCTTCATCTTCATCTCTGACTTGCGAAACACTGTCTCCAGAAAGTATGCATATGCTGACGATCCAGCAATCATGCATGCTGAAGGAGACTGGCAGGCAGTGGAAGGAATGCTGACCAAGGACATGGCAACTGTAAGTGAATACCTTCAGACTTGGGAGCTAAAACTCAGCACTACAAAAACGGTGTCGGCAGCCTTCCACCTTAACAACAAGGAAGCTAAACGTGAGCTGAAAGTCAAACCCGAACCCAAATACCTCGGAGTAACGTTGGACAGGTCGCTCACGTATCGCTGACACCTTAAGTCACTTCGCAAAAAGCTGACATCACGCGTCGCGCTCCTGAGGTGGCTTGCTGATTCCGGTTAGGGTGCTGGAGCAACTCTGTGAAAAGTCACCTTAACCTTGTGCATTCAACAGCAGAGTACTGCGCTCCTGTCTGGTGCCGCAGTGCTCATACCCGCCTCATCGACTCCCCCACCAACGACGTCTTGCGAATTCTGACCGGATGCCTGCGCCCTACACCAGCGGCCAACCTTGCAATGCTCGCAGGCATCCAACCTGCTGAGCTTCGTCGCAAATGAGTCACACTGTCTCTAGCACGCCGTGCCATGGAGCCTGGACACCTGCTCTACTCAGCGCTCACCTGTCCATCGAGTGCAGATGCACCGCGACTCAAATCGACACATCTATTTTAATCCGCAACACAACAACTCATCAGTTCATCTGACAACACACGTCCAGCGCACTAGGCGCATCACCAATGAATGCGGAGTGGGCGGACAGCCCCACAAGACTCCGCATTTTCATCCCTGTCACAGGCACCCGCCCACCCGGAATGACCCTCCCAAGAAAAGCCTGGGTCCGGCTTAACCGCTTCCGCATCGGTGTTGGGCGTTTCCGCTCCTGCTTGTACAAATGGGGTATGGTCTCCTCTGCGGCCTGTGAGTGTGACGCAGAGGAACAAACCGTCGACCTTGTTGTGCTCCAATGTCCAATCCATCGACCTCCTCATGGAGTGCACGGCCTGTCGTTTCTGGACGATGAGACAATCAAATAGCTGCTCAACACCTGCCCCGAAATATAGTACGATCAAGCAGTGGTTAAAGGAACTGGCTCAAAAGAAGTAAAAGGTCATGTAAAAAAATTCGGTCTATGACCGAAAAAGATAGATTTATGCTTGTCTACACATTTATGCTAGTCAAACTTGTGGTATTCAAACTGTTCTGGCTTCGGAGTCTGCAAGGTTGGTGATTTCAGCCCACATGTCATTTTTGCAGTTAGTTGACATATAATCTGTAACCTCACAGAAGCAATGATAAAATTGTAGCTTTTAACTTGTGTTTGTCATGAGAGCTCTTTGCCTTCTATACTAATATAAGTTAAAATCTATTAGAATGCTAAATAAATGTGTCATAGAAATCACACAAAGCTTCAAAACTCATTTTTTGTTTGATTTTTTTAACTTTTATTGCTTGAATTTAATCAATATTTCAACCATTGGTTTAAAAAATGATTTAACACTAGAAGCCCTGAAAAATTTCTCTACCTACAAGGACGAATGCGTTCATTTTGGACCTTTCATTTGTAAAACCGTTTATGAACGTTTTCTTTCAAATTACTTCGAATGTTGCGTTGAAACAAGCCAGTCAATCATACTTGATTGAATGTTTTTGTAAGGTGAAAATCAGCAGGTGAAAAAGTAGCCTACACAGAAAACGAGAATTATCATTAAAACATTTTGTCAGAACTCAGTCAACTCAATTTTTGCATGCCACAATAGTTGCTTTACCGAATGCGTGTTTTCCCCAACAGACCTTCTTGCAATTTTAGCAGAAGCTAGATTTATTTTTACGTGACACAAACTGATGATTTTTTCTTTTCCCAGCTTAGGTGTATTTCAACACTGATTGCAGTCAATGTAGTGATGGATGCCTTGGGCCACTAACGTGGGTAGGACGTTACACAGCCCACTACATCTTTTCGCTTGCAAAGCTCTTTCACAAGCTCAAGTAGAAACTGTCCCCTTGGCCTTAACAGTTTCAATTTCGTTGATAGACAGTAAATGATGTAAGCATTTATGCACTACAGTCGACTATGTTGAAAAACACAGCATCTGACAACCGCCTTCTCTAGGTGCACTTTTATTAGCAGGGATGCCAGATTGGCTTTTTTGACGCCAAATTTCACAAATTTGGCTTTCACAAATTTGAAAACACTCCGAAAAACGCAAAAAAACAACAATCTACTGAAACCAAAAGAATAGTAAATACCAAAATACAAGCTAGGTAGGGGCCCGGTTTTTATATTTAGCTTGGCAGGGGGTCTGCACCCCTGCCACCCGTCAGGTATGCCACTGATCAGGTGCATTTCAAACATGAACTGCCACAAGATCTTTTGATAGAGTCACACGTAACAATCGGTACGATTCAGCAAACGCAAGACGCAGCCAGCGTGCTTTGAATGTATCGACACAATAGTTGGCATGCGGCTTGGCCAACCGTCATATTGAGATTCATGGAAACTCGTTGGAAGACTGACGTTATCACCACAAAAGTTGAATAAAACTAAATTTCGTGAATAATAATTAAGACATAAATTTTTGACGAAGTTTACTATAAATGATCATATACCGACCATTTACTCTATGCGTACCACAGTTTGTTGGAGGCCCCCTTGGATCTTGAGGCCCTCGGCTTAAGCCTACATAGCCTATAGGTAAATCCGGCCCTGTACGCAGGTCATTTTTGACCGCTCAGTCAGGGTTTCTAGGTAGATGTGTGAAATACTGTTTCCAAAAGCTCTAATAAAAACATTCTAATAGCTGGAAAAACTTTATCATAAGTTAGGAAAAGTCAAGGAGTATGACAAAGCAAATAGCAACATTAACGAAAATACGAAACACTAAAGTTCAAAAACGGTCGAAAATGACGGCACCGGGCTTCTAGTGTTAAATCAATCAGCCCTGCCGCTGGCTGTACAAAATCGGTCTGTTTTCTTTACAAGTTCATTTCTTTTATGTCTGATGACAGCCTCGAAAGGAAAGGCAGTAGCGAAAGTAAGAATGCAATATGGAAGACATAACTAGGGTAACCAATTTTTTGACCTAAAAATTTAAAATTATGACTTTATAATTTACAAATTTTGACTTTATATTGACCTATTAATTTTCCGCGTTTACATAGGTGTTGAGGTTAACCCAGAAGCATATTCATGCACTGTATGTTTTGAAAGAAAACTTGGTTGTTTAACTTTGGGGATGATATATTGATAAGTACATTAATAACTACAGTAGAGTCAAACCCGAGAACATCATAAAGTTGAAACAATATATGCATAATAATGGATTGAGCATTTACCAAACCAAGTACCGTAAGTTTCTTGCCTTACCACGCCTATCCTTCATAATATTCAATAGTTCAGTGGTGGACAAAACAACATTATTACGTCAGAAATCGCAGCAAACCCATTGCTATTACAGAATTGCAACAAAACTTGCAAAAGCATATCAATATCTGTTGTTGTAGTTTCAATAGAATATCGATAAAGAAAAAAAAACTGTGCTGCAAGAAAAGTTTGACCCAAAGACAAATTTTGACCTAATGATAAATTTTGACTTTTCTTTGACCTAATAACTTGGAAGTCACTCATGGTATTAGCATGAAATTTGGTTTGTGGACGTTTCACAAGCTTTAAACAAGGCAGAAAAATTTTGACTTTATTGACTTTTGGTTGGCCTACTTATAACTGACGCGAGATGTAGAAGCCTCCAAAACGAAAAACCAGTTTCAGGACTGTTGCCAGTGCAGTCCATGAGTCCGTAGTATGTCTGCATCGAAGTTTTGCAACATAAAGGTAAGTCGAAGAGTTTCTTGACGGAACTAAGCCCGTGACTGAACCATAATGCACCGCGTAATTAGCTATAGATAGACGTACGTTAGCAAACAACTTTCCACTATCTGGCAAAAATGCATTGAACGTGCTCCATTAGCTCAAAGAACCATGACCTAACAACGCAATTGTGCAATACCTCACTCCGCCAATTTTTTTGAGTCTTTCCCGAATCTGCTCCCGCCCTGCACGCCTATGGCTTTTACGTAGAAATTTTGGGGAGATACCAGCTATCTACAGCTTGGTGTAATGAATAATGGTTTTACGCGGCCATGACATTTTTTTCTCAGCAGTTCAATATTTGCAGACTAAAATTTAGGGTTGACTCAGTGGCGTGCAGAGGTCTGGTGATGCCCGGGGCGACTGCTTGATTGTATGCCCCCCTACCAAATTCAAGTATTGAGCAGCGGCGTATGTTGATCATTGTTACTGGATATACGCTGTTTGTGACGCCACAACATGAAGTCATATTCACGTTTGCAAACCAAGGTTTTAGTGAAGATTCTTGACCCAACATGTATATATTACTCTATACGCACTCTCCTTACTCATTGTTGTACAATGTGTCACTGTATTGAACATAAACCATCAGTGCTCCACGTTAGGAGACCTCAGCAAAAGACAGCACTCAACCAGTATTGCCAACAGTGACGATTCCAGAATGAAAAAACTGGTGGGCCTCTGCTGGGCCAAGGAAAAAGTAGGGGGGCAACATAAATGTCTCTCCTGCATGGTGATTTTCCGTTGTAATGAAGATTGGTTTGCTATGTTTAACCCTATCAAACCCAACATAGGCTTGTGAATATCGTCAAAACCGTCGCCAAAAAGTCTTCAAATCGTTTAAAATTTTGCTGGCTGAAAATTATCTGCTGTATATGTCAATCAAAAGAACTTGAACGTGAAATTAAGTACAAAACTGGGGGTCCAAGCAGGGATCAGCCAAAAATCTGGGAGGTCCATGACCCATCCAGGCCCCCCTTAGCACCGCCACTTTTTGCCAAGTGGCTAATTTGAAAAATTTTAGTATATTTTCAAAGTGTTTGACATATAAATTTTTCATTTGGCTATGAAAATTTTGGTATATTTTTGTTGGAGGGCCAATTTTACTTTGGATAAGCGGAGATCAAGACTTGAAGAGAGCTGAGAAGTTCTGCAAAAAATGAACTTATCTCTAGGTATGCGCTTTTAGTCAGTCAATGGCATCCAAAAAGTTGGTAAACTGCGTATGAGAGTGGCAGAAGGTTTAGAGAAGAGTGGCTGATAGAATTTGCATGACTTGCAAAGCAGGATTCTGCTGGTGCTGTGTGTCCTTTCTGGTATCTGCACAAATAGAAAATTTCAAACTGCTAAGCAGCTCTAAACTATTATACAGCATTGTAATACGGTGATCACCAAACAAATGAAAATGCAGTTGGAGGTGTTGGAAGGTTGAATATTCCAGTGGTTATAAATCTGACACTGCTGAAGGAACTCGTAAGTAGAAATTGAGCTTGCAGCTTTAACTTCAATGACCAATTCTTGATCATCTAAGTCAGCGGTTCTTAACCCTTTCTCTATCACGCCTCCATTAAGTAATTGTTCTTTGTTTCAAGCCTCCTAACTTTAAGCAAGTCGTAAAAGACGTTCAAAAACTTTCCAGGTTGTAGAACGCGTAAGGACTCGTGCACCCCTGAAAATTTATTGACGCTCTCCTGGGGAGGCGTGCCCCCCGGTTGAGAACCACTGTCCTAAGTTAAGTAGTAAAGTAGGCTAACATTCGAAAAAGCAGCATTGCATTTTAAGTTTTTTGTTGCAGATAAATTTGGTATATATTTGTTATATATTTAGACTAGATTTGGTGTATCTGTTGTAAGAAGAGTTGGCAACGCTGCACTCAACGCTTAGACAGAGCAGTTCATAACTGCAAAAATATCCGGCAACGCGTTAAAACAGGGGAGTATAGAGCATACTCAACGCTACGTCAGGGCAGTTCACAACTGCAAAAACATCTGGCTGCGTGAATGCCTCGTCGAATAGCAGTCGAGCAGAGAAGGTATACGGCTGGGATAGCGGACACCCAGGGCTCACAGTTTGAAACTTGCTAAACTACACAAGAATCAAAAATGCGCATAACGTACGCAAGAAAAGTTTCGTTTTTTACGATGTGGCTATTATATGCACAAATACTCGGGAGGGGGGGAGAACAGATACGGGCTTATGTGAGCCTTCATGATCAATCCGCTTGAACTGCCAATTAATGACGAAGCTCGAAATGATGAACATATCAGAGATGAGCGGACTGTGGAATTTTTTAGTCCGAGTCCAGTCCTGATCCAATAAAATTGAATCCGATCCAGACTGGTCCGCAAAATTTTTGAAAATCATCAGTCCGATCCAGTCCTGATCTGCCAGTGTAAAATCATGTATTTATATTTTGCCTCATGAGGCAAAACAACTACTGGAGCTATTGCCTTTAGGCCAATACGATTGGTTGAAGGCAAAATAGTTGCAGCAGTGCTTTTGCATAATGAGGCAAAATAGACACAGCCTTTTGGCGTTTCCTAAATTTAACAAGGAAGTGTCTATTAGGCTTCAGAGGGAAAAGCACTGCTGGAGTCATTTTGCCGTTAGCAGAATCCGATTGCTTGGATTGGTCAAGTGACAAGGACGATACACTTGGATTAGCGTAAGGTCTTTGTTACATGACCCTAAACCCAAACCTAAACCCAAAACCTAAACCCAAAACATAGACCCAAAACCTAAACCCAAAACCTAAATCCAAAACCTGTATTCAAAACCTGTATCCAAAACCTGTATCCAAAACCTGTATCCAAAACCTAAACCCAAAACCTAAACCAAAACCTAAACCCGAAACGTAATCTGTAAACCTAAACCCTTAAGGTAAACCCTAAACCGAAACTTAAACATACACCCAAACGTAAACCCTGAACGTTTTGAAAAAGTACATTGAAAGCATTTCTATCAGTGGTGTAACCTCTACAAGCTAAGCCAAAGGAAATGATGAGAGCAAAACCAACGAACAATCCCACAGCAGGCATTGACATTTACCACTCAACTATGTTCACGTTGCTACTAGACCTTAACGTTATAAATGAACAAAGGCGGATACAATTCGAATTGCAAAATAGTCCCAGTAGAGTTTTGCATTTGATGGCAAAATATGCACTGCCATTTAGCAAACCTGTGAAGTCGGATCACAACTAAAATTATTAATATTTTCAGAATAATCACACTAAAACAACAAAAATGTTCTGAGTCCGATCCAGTCCTGATCCGCCAGTTTTCAAAAAAATTGCAGTTCTATCCAGTCCTGATCCTGCTAAAATAGGCTTCAGTCCTGATCCAGTCCTGATCCGTGCTCATCTCTGGCACATGTTGCAAGCACAGGTGTGCCACTATATTACCGCACACCCAGGATTCCCACATCAAAAAACGAAACGGGAAACTAGTGATGCATCAAAAATTCAACTAAATCAAGGAAGTTGAAATAGGACAGTTTTGAAATTGGCTCAGAAATCAATTACACGTCCGTAATCATCTTTCAATCCTTTTTTGTGATTTTTCCTTGATCGCACGATCTAGAAAAGGTCACCTCGCTACCAATTGGACTGGGTGTGCGACGCACACCTAGAGCATAGGTCCTCGCTAGGTATTTTAAAGATTGTGAGAATTACTGGCATTTGAATACGTAAAGCTGGTGTTGACAAAAAACAAGTTTCGAAAAATTAAATCCATGCAGCATGTGCATGGTGGCCCATGCGTGCCACCCTAAAAAAATTTTGTTTCTGGCATTTTTTTGAAAAAAAACAGAAAATACGTTTCAAAAACAAAAGAAATTGCTTTAATTTCGAAAAAACTGTTTTTTTGCCAATGTTTTCTAAATAAAAACATTTTTTGTTTCGAAAAATTTATTTTTGTTTCGGAAACACTTCGTAAACCAAATCGAAAAAAATCGCATCAGTTTTTTCGTCGTGGACCGTGCGTGCCACCCTCCATTGAGGGCCAGTGTTTCCACTTGAGAAGACTTGATTTGCAGATTCTCCTACGATGATGTCTGGTTCCAGTAGCTCGCGATCGTATTGCGCGTACGCCTGACCTTGACGGTTGTTGTTAGTCGGCTGTGACGAGTGAGAAGCAGACGTGTAGACTAGTCCAAGTTTTTCCTTGTTGTGATGACCTATACTTGGGGAAATGTCTTTGAGGGATTTGTGACATAAGACGTATAACCTGTGGCTTAGAGTAGGTGAATGGTATCTTTTTGGCCAAGAGAAGCGGATGGACTGTGCGCATGGGGATTGGTTGTGATGCAGTCAGTCAGTACTGTAATATGCTGACCTGTAGCCTTGGTTGAAAAGTTAAAAACTGATTCGTGATTTTAGATAGCCTAAAGAATTTTATTGGAGATCATTTGTCAAAGTTGCAGTATGTGCTGCCAATGTCAACCTTTTTGGCAATTTAGGCAGAAATTTCATAGCTGAAAAATTGAAGGATAGCCTAACTGCTCCAGTTTTGATGACCTCCAAATGTGTAAGAGTGTCTTTTTACCGCTCATGTTGTTCTGGCCCTTGATTATTCTTAAATTATGACTTATTTGTAGAAAGTGCTCAAAAAATGGATATTAGGCAGTTTATGAAAAGGAAAGCATTTCTGACAACCGAAGTGTAGAAAACATTTCAGACAAAAGATTGAGAATTGGGGTTCAATGAGCACAGACCAATTGGTTAGAAAGGCTAAAGCATTTTGTGAACGTCCATTTGCGTTGCATCGTCAGCAACCTGTAAAGGATAAGCAAAATTTGGACGTTTCCGCCACCCTAGAAAAATTTTTGCGTACGTTCATGGATGCACTGATTTCTATCTAATTCTTAGGTTATAAAAAGCGTGGTGCTGTTTGGTTCAATTCTTTTAAGTCACTCAAAAACGATAAATGCCAAACTTTTCAGCTTCCCTGAGCTATAGGCTATACCAGGGGTCGGTAACCTTTTTGGCTAAGGGAGCCATGAAACCTACATATTTTTAAATGTATTTCCGTGAGAGCCATATATTTTTAACACCTAATGCAACTAACTTACTAACTAACATGTGCATTTTTAAGCAAAACCAACAATTAAACCTGGTGAATGCCTGACTTTTCTCTTTAATAACATGCTTCTTACTGTTAATGCGACTTCTGGTGCTGCATGGTGTTGCTGATGGTTTTGTAGTCTGGTAGATGGAAAATTACAGAAAAGCTTCATTCGTAATAATCGTGTTAAGAAAATATCAAGCGAGCCAGATGCTGTCATCAAAAGAGCCACATGTGGCTCGCGAGCCACAGGTTCCCGACCCCTGGGCTATATTAAACGCAGTATTCAAAAGGCTCTACAATTGTGACGCATGGTGAACAGCCTAAAACTATGAAAAACCAGTAAAGGAGTGTTTCACTATCCAAGCGCGAGGCCCCGGGGGATTTGACCGGTTTGCCCAATGGTTAATCCGGCACTGTTACACGTATGCGTAATACGATCGCGAACTACTGAGCCAAACATCGACATCGGAGAATCTGCAAAGCAAGCCTTCTCAAGTGGAAACACTGGCCCTCAACGGAGAGTGGCACGCACGGTCGACGACGAAAAAACTGATGCGATTTTTTGCGATTTATTTTACGAAGTGTTTCCGAAGCAAAAGTGAAAGTGTTTCCGAAACAAAAATACAATTTTTTTGAAACGAAAATGTTTTTATTTAGAAAACATTTGCGAAACGAAAGTGTTTTCAAACGAAAGTAAAACTGTGTTCATTTTTGAAATGAAACGATTTTGATTTGCAAACAACAGTGAAAGTGTTTCCGAAACGAAAATAAAGTTTTTTTAAATGAAAATGTTTTTATTCAGAAAGCATTTGCGAAACGAAAGTGTTTTCGAAACGAAAATAAAATTGTTTTTGAAACGTTTTTTGTTTTTTGTTTTTTTTCAAAAAAAATGCCAGAAACAAAATTCTTTTAGAGTGGCACGCGTGGGCCAACATACATGTGTTAGTAGCCTTACGATAAGAAATATCATCTAGTTGCAGCATTTAAATTTTTGCAATTTCACCCTTTGGATGCCCCCCTGCCTTGGATGCCCGGGGCCGTCGCCCCATTTGCCCTCCGTCTGCACGCCACTGGATTGACTGCGCCTTTCGCCCCCACCTGGCTACGTGCCTGGCAAGAGTGACTGATGGCTATGTGGTTTTGATCCTTTCGTTGCAATTACAAACCCGTAGGCAGCTCGCGTCGGCCACGAAAAAACAAATTTGGCGTGGTTAGTGAAATCTGCAACTGACAGAAAAATGAGTAACTTATTTAGTTATATTATTCTAATTCCAGTTGTATCACACAAATTTTAGCAGAAGATAGTTGTCGCAGATAACCTTTGGTATTTAAACAAGTGAAGACCTTTTTGTCGCCCCCTTGTTTGACTGGCCACGCCAACAGGGTCGCATCCAGGTGGGGGCGATTGGGGCGATCGGCCCCCCTAAAACCTACGAAATTAACTTTATTCACCATGATTTTGTACAATTCGGAAAACAGCATTCGCGATATAAGGCCATTTTGCCGTCAATTGCTTTGTCACAGCAACGTTGTGAAGTATACTTCATATCTCTTGCAGTCATCTCTTTTGCAACCCGTAATGATACATGACTACCAAATTTTACTGAAATCGGCCCCCCTAAACGTACTGTCTGAATCCGCCCCTGCAGGCCATACAACTGGTCTGGATCCTTCACTGGTCATAAATCATAGCGTATGTTTTAAACTACATTTTTAGCAATTTCTCTAATTCTAAAAGTTTTAGCGTGTGTTCGAAACTGCAGCTGATGTGATTTTTTTAAGTGTTGCTTCAATGTGTTTCACCATTTCACCCACAAGCTTGTGTTGTAATTTACAGGATTGAAAATGCATAATCGACGCGAAATCGATTTCCTAACAAAACACGTTGCGGGTAAATTTAGCTACTTCGCCCTTGTGGTAAATTGTCACTGAAATGTGGATCCCTGCAGTCAGAATCACCGCAGAGTTATGAAGCTAAGCATGGCAGGCAGATCCCTCGAAAGCTCTACTTCACTTTGGTTGCTGTTGGCTTTGTTTGTCTTTAGAACTCGAGTTTGGCAAACTCCCAGAAGTAGTAAATGCAAATTTTAAACAAACCTGCGTAGACTGTGTTCCTACGAAGATATAGCTCACAACAGACAAGTAACGCAAAGAACACATTATGTGCACAACTGCACATGTGCTTCTGTACAGTTGGTTAAAGAAAATATCTCACAGAGAGAGAAGCACTTAGCATTTAATGTTCATTTTGTGTGGCGTTTGACATCCACCTGCGAGAACTTTGCTGTTGAAAGTTGTAACCTATTTTGCTTGCCATTGGAGCAGTTTTAAATCGTATCTCGTGTAACGCCATTTGCATTTTCGTCGCGTGTTACGTTTTTCGTGGCAGCGTAAAGTCGTGTTGGGAAAAACCGTAACGTTAAACGAAACAAAGCCTGTAGTGCCATGCGGTGAAAAATGATATTTCCGAACCATCGGTTCAAAACATATTGCTCTGAAAGGACAAGCATCTTGCAGACAATATTTTTGGGGATGGATAATTACGGTGAAGGGTTATGATGTTGACGAGACGTGTTGATAGATACAACCTGAAAGTTTTGGTTAGTTGATCACATAAAATAGAATTCGTTAGGTACTTTTTATTGAACGATTCAACTTAGAAAAGGCTTATGACTACAACAGTTAGTAACCTGGAGATTGTGTTTGATTTCTTTGTGCAATGAAACACTATTAGCGCAGTGATAAATGATAACAAATAAAACTAAAAATTATTGTGAAAACAGTGTCTACCTGGCGTTGGTATTCCAACTTTGGGCGGCATTGTCTTGCATCCATGTTATTTTCTGTACTTAAGTTGGCAATAAGACAACCAAGTATCGCAGAGAGAAGTTTTTATTACTTGGATCCAGGCGCGTAGCCACGGGGGGCATTCGAGGGCAGTGCCTTCCCCAAATTTTGTTGCGCCCATAAAATTTTCTATTAACACATATAATAATAAATCTTGTCACCCTAAAATGTATTTTTCTCCCCCAAATTCTAAAACCTGGCTAAAGGCCGCCTTGGCTTTATAATTTGTTTGTTGAGATACAATATACTGAACGTCACAACTTACCTTATCAGCGGTTACTCATACATTAGTGTAGCTGTGATGCTGATATGCACAGCTTAATCTACACGTATTCTTTTTAGTTGTTTTTATTCAGGTGTGATCAATATGCTTGGTGTCTTGGGCAATCCTCAAGAATCCAAAGCGTCTTTATTATCGTCGCATGGCTTTGCCGTTCTAAACGTGGAGTATTTCGGCTTCGCTGACTATGAATGGCATATAAGAATGGAAAAGTTTGAATCAGCTCTCCGCTATCTGCAGAGGCACCGGTCAGTTGACAGTACTAGTGGAATCGCGATTGTCGGGCAATGCAAAGGTGCGCAGATTGGTTTGTGCATGGCTGGCTGCATGTCAGGAATGTGCGGAGTCGTTGCAATAAATGGTCCTCCCATGCCTGCGCACAACTCTCACCAGTA
>Ga0210059_1004924_pt1 | contig 21488 bp, 15 predicted proteins | sample Ectturendosymbi2_FD_188042 | JGI IMG/M metagenome (GOLD analysis project Ga0210059, IMG submission 188042) | Ecteinascidia turbinata endosymbiont from Florida, USA - Sample 2 (SPAdes) (version 2) | ecosystem: Host-associated > Tunicates > Ascidians > Unclassified | place: Key West, Florida...
TCGGTGATTGTTTCGACACGAGCGTAGATGAGTCTCTCGAGGATTTTAAAGGGGACACACAGCAGAGATATAGGACGATAGCTCTTTGGGTCCCCCAATGGCTTCTCTGGCTTAGGGACCGCAACTACTAGTGCTCTTCTTCTAGGCTAACTGCTTTAAGAGCACACCGAGTCGTTTCAAACAAAAGTAAAAAGCTTCATACACAGTTTTAGAAGCACTTTGGACTTTGATTCAGGAAAAGTTGGATACACAAACCATACACAATTGAAATTTCAGGAAGCCACACACCTGCCATTATAGCAGGATGAGTTTGAGGAGTTATTAAATGACAAATATTCGCAACTGGAAATTTCAAAACACAGTTTAGGTCATTTTTGGATAAGAACAAGAAATGAATGCTCAGTCATTTCTGATCTAGCCATTCACAAACTCTTAGACTTTTTGACAAAAAATTTGTGTGAAGCGATATTCTCAAAATTGATAATCATTAAGTACAAAAACCGATCCTTTTTGAAAAATGTTAAGAATGTTCTTCGTCCTGCATTGTCTTGCGTCAATCTAAGAATGATTGATTTGTGTAAAAATCAAGTGCATCCATTCCATTAGTTATGCTTGATAGTTTCTGCAAACTGAATTGTTTTTGTTAATTTTTTTCTCCTTACTGTTTTCATTACTTGGTAGTTTTATTACTGCATAGTTACTTTCATGGATTGTGTGCATTTGTATGATTTCGCCATGGAAAAAATGCTTCCTGAGATTTGTAATGAGACGTTTGCACGTATCATTAACATGTAGGCTATCCATCAAGGAGGTCGCATAAAAAAAGCTTTTTCAAAATGGGTCGCAACAACAAAGTTTGAGAAGCCCTGATCTAATCGATACTCCCAGAAGCTCGCAAGACATAAACCAACAAAAGAAACACTTAAAACAAGAAAATAAAAAAATAACGACAAAAGTTCGCCAATATTGATTAAGTAGATGTTCCAGTGCAAAACATAAAACAATATTCTGCTGATAAGCATTCGCAATTTGACAGGCACTTCTGAAAATGAAACAGGTAATTATGTACTGGGATAGCCAATAGTTGCACACAGCTTTTTCAAAGTTGTGAAAAGGTACACTTTTGTGTTCCGCATTGGTTTCTCTCCACAACACCGCTTCTTTGTAAGATATTAGTTTTTTGCCAATATTACTATGGACCAGTGGCGTAGGGTGGCTGTTTTGGTAGGGTGTTCACCAGGCTCGCAACCAGCCCAAAACTGTGAAGGTTCACCAGCCGTGGTGGTTTTCGCCTATACCACAAACCATTCTAACACTTTAACAGATTGGCAGTTGATCATAATTATGATTATTATAATAATCAAACCACGCGCAGCACGTACGCCAGAACGCGACAGCATCGGGCACGAACAAGAATTAATTAGTTTCATTTCTCGTGACAAAATCTCTTCAACTGAACTCACTGATAAGAAATAAATAGCATTTTCGACACAGAATCAAATTAATCTAGTGGCTTACGTTTTAGGAAGCATCCGTTTTTCGACTGCTGTCAGCATTCCACACTTTAGCGGTAGGCTACTTTGCACGTGTGCCTAGGCTCACCACAACTAAAGTCAGTGATATTCAGCTTCGTGTATTATCATTTTAAATATCGTCTAAACTGTTACAGTAATCAACACACAGACAAACCACCTACCTAGTCAAAGTAGGCATTTTCAACCTGAAGCAAAACCCGTTTGTACAAGTCCACTATAAGGAATCTAGCCTGCTACAACAGCTTGCTTACATTGTGCAGATGCTGGCAAAACAACGCACGACGTAACAAAGTTGTTCAACGGGCAAGGTGAACACCCTGGCTGTTTTAAAAGCGCAATGGTTTAGCTCCACTGGCTTTTTTCTTTCTTTGTTTACTTATTTAACTTCGGGTGTTCTTGAACAACCTGCAGTCATGCTTGAGCAGACAAGCAAAAATCGTTCGGCCGTCTTAAAAACTATAACCGCTGCATGAGAAAACAATACAAATAAAGGCAGTTCTTGTTTATTAATCGCTAACGAATGCCTTAAAACCAATTTTCTATATTTTTTCTTCATTTCCAGGCGTTCACCGAACACCTTGAACACCCTGAATATCCACCCTGCTAGAGACACTAGGAATAAAATAGTTTTGAATGTTAGCATATCTTGTAGCATAGTTAAGTAAATCCGATGATCTCTGGAACAGACTATTATAAACACTGGGCAGCAATCCGTTATGAGATCTGTGCATTAATTTGGCCAATTCCAATTTTATATATCCTGCATTTTCAGAAACTTCAATCTTTTGTCACTGGGGCTTGTGTGTCATAATTATTGAACGTCATGTTGGGTAATATGTTCTTTTGTTTTACATAGATTCGTATTAGATGTGACATGGTTACAGACCCCCAAGCTGTAATGCAGTGACTTGAATGTGTGTATGCAAAACTATAGTAATTTGAGCGTGTTTATCAGTGACATGTTTCTCGTTTTGTAGATCACATTTGAGGAAAAAGCTAACATTGTTTCAATATGTTTTAGATGTGATGACCGATTAAGCTTTTCATCTACGATAACACCGAGACACGTTGATTCTGATGGTTGCCTTGTCTGATTAAGAATTTCTCTGCTAAATTACTTTGTACCTTCTTTCCTGTCAAAAGATACATTGACTGAGCAAAATTTATAGATAGTTTATTCAGGGACATTCAATCATGTACTTTAGCAATTCATGATCAACCACACTTTGCAAAGTCGACAGACTGGAGTGTGAAAAAGACAGATATGCATCATCTACATGAAAGACTGTTTCAAATTTTGAAAAAAGGGGTAGATCATTGGTATGCAATATAAACAACAGTGGCCCAAGAGTTTAACCTTGAGGAATTCCTCAAGCTATATTTCCACACTTCGATTTTGCACCATTCACAACAGCATATTGCTAACGGTTGGTTAAATAGAATGTGAACAGCTGAGGTGCTGTTCCATTTAGAGACCATAATTTGGTCTAGTTTCGTAGAACAGCTTCGAAACTAAGACGAGAAGAAGGAAGGGAGAAAGGATATGTCCCCAAATGTGGAAAAATAACCTACAGGTTTGGAATACAGGTTTCCCCACCTGCTAACTTCGTCAGAAAGAGAAAAATGTTTAATACGATGGCAATGTTTACTTATAAAAGACCTACCACAATTAGTTAAAACTAAAACCTACGAGCACCTTGCTTTAGCAAATCAAAAAGCAACTCAAAGGTGTGTCAAGACCTTATAAGTACTGTGCACTTTGTGGTCGCCATGGAAAACACAGCAAATCCATGGTGCCATGTGTTTCACAAATGATGACCAAAAATGAAACTTTCCCAAAGAATCAAAACTTGACATGCGCAAACTGTAGTTTAGTAGTTATGTGGCGACTTGTGTGATATATGCCATCAACAGTATGTTGGCCAAACAAGAATTAAATATTCCACGGGATGGTCATCGCACCGCAGGTATTGGAACTAACCAAATAATAAAGTTGACAAAGACCAAATGCCTTTATCACGGCACTGTTCAGTGTCCTATGACATCATAAATGAATCACCTATACATGAAACTCACATTGTTACTTTCGTGTAGAACAAAACAATTTTCATTCTCTGGAAATGTGTGAAGACAAAGGTTTTGCAAAGTTGACGCAAATTAACATTCAAAGCATCATCCTCCCTTGTCAAGTAATTCTTGTATTGTTTTGCGTCGTTCTTTGACTTGTTTTCAACTTTTTCATCGCCCACTTAGCTGGCAATGTAGTTAATGCCCTTTACAGTGCTCAGCATTTAATTCTAATGACGTCCCCGGAGTATGCTTTACGAACGCAATCCTTGTCACGCATGCAATCGATGCAACGTGATGTCTGCCACGATCGCGTCAGTTTGAGGCATGACGACGTGTTTCCGTCAATGTGCTCTGTTGCGTTACTGGATAGTTGGCTTGAGATAATTTTGATGTTCCAGTGAATGCAATTGTTTGGGAAAGACGTATTTTTCAGTTTGTACTTACTGCAGCTTGCATTGTTCTGAATTGCGTTTAATTGCTGCTAGAGAGTATTCAAGAATTTACGTAAAATTTCTTCTGGTTTGAAACAAATCTTAGTTATGCTCAGATCAGATGCCACACAAACCTGCATGCGCACTTGGATTTTCTTTGTGCGTGCCTTAAGTTCAAGCAGAAACCAGATTACCCTTTTCATTTTTTGATTTAGGTCTGGCAAAGTTTGACAAACGGTTTTGTATATGAATCAAATTTGCTTGAAAACACATTTCGAAAGGTTAAAGCAATTTTTTGAGCGGTGTTTCCACTTAGCTGTGCGCGCGCACATATATTTTTTAAAGGCTTTCCACTTCTTATAAATATATGCAAAAAAATCTTTTAAAATAGCCATCGTTTCATTTCTAGAATTAACTTTTTTTCAATAAATTAAAATGTATTAAAAAGTTTGACAAAAATATCAAACATTTAACGGTTTGCATCTAATTTTGAGTTATACTCTTCAACAGTTGCAAGTTATGTTTAAGTATGTCTCATTACGTTTACGAAAGGAAGAAGATCAATCCGTTGCCAAATCAAACAACTTTATGGATTGCTTTCGCAAGTCTTCTTTCATAGACATTTTCAAGGTCAAGTGACATAGATAATTGCAGCTCATCACAGGAAGCTGTCAATATTCAATTGCGCCTCAGGACAAAAGTCATGTCGTGCAGTTGCGTCCCTTCTTCACTTTGCTGTACAGCTCGACTCTTCCAGCCAGATGGATTTATCGGAATGATTTTCGTTGAGCTGAACAAGCGTTTTAAACATGAAAGATTTTTCTCGAGGAAATCTTTAAATTTGAGACAAAAAATGTCTGTTTATAATTGGTTGAGGTAACGCCCAAGGTTTGTTGACCAATTTGTAGCAAGCAAATATTAGTGAAAGTTGAACAAGGTTAAAGAAAGCAATCAATTTCACTTCCAAGTTGGACACTTAAAGGCCGGTTCTAAGGATTTCTTTTAGGAAGACATAATGGTCACACAAAATCCATCCCGTGTTCGAGGAGATGACAGTTTTTCAAAGACTGCTAGCGAATTTTTTCTTCGATTTCAGTGGATTGTTGAAGTTGTTCGCAAAGGTTTTTAAAACGTATAAATTATTTTACTATGGACGCATCATTTTCTGGATTAATTTCAAGAAAGTTTCTTTGGGTTTGAAAGAACATCTTGAAAACTGTGGTTTAAAATGATAAAAGTTCTTTGTTCTTGGAAGATGCAAGTTTCTAGGTTTTGTCGTCATCAATTTGACAATCACGCATCCTAAATTTGTGGTTAAATAGCAATGCTGCTTGTAACGGTATATTGAGTAAATACAGCGAATAGTCAGAAGGGGAATTAAGCAAAAACTTAAAAAAATAAAGAATATAAAATACATGTTATGCAATCAGCTTGTTTAATTCAGGTAGTAATGTTTAAAGACAAACGTTTTGAGAAAGTATCAACCAAGCAAACATTTTTGTGATGAATTGCAGTAAACAGGGGTTTGTCAGGGAACGTCTGGACTGTTGGTCGGTCTGAAATTCAATTACGGAATTATTTCACAAAATATTTTCAAAATATTGCTATGCTTTGATTAACAAAGAAAGAGTGACTTATTGACTTAGTTTGACACAGAAAAACAACTTGAAATGCTTTTGTAGAGACAAAGCAGTACAAGCATACTCTTCTCTTGTCGATAACACAAAAACCAGTTTAAAATTGCCTATTTTGTCGTTTGGTCTATGATGTGCGGTATGTTCCTAAACGAGTTAAATTGATTGCTTGTGATTTAGTCCATTTTCTTTATTCTGTTGTTGATGTTCAGTTTTATAGTACGTTTTCAAAACCAAACCACTGATTGATTTCAACATTTTTCTGACATCAAATGCAAAATGTTTGGAATATACTTCCGAAAAAATTGTTCTTTTCGGATGCAACACTCAGTTTCTGTACGTGCGTCTTGCTTGATGCAAACAAGACCAGATTTTTCTGTTGCTGGCGTATATGCACTGTGCAAGTGAGTTTCATCCGATAAATATGACTCGGGCTGAAATGAAGTACAGTCACAAACAATCGTTTATTTCTTTCACTAAATTACAGTAAAGCATTTGTATGTGTTGCCTAAAAAATCACCGTTATGCTCTCTGTTATTGAAGGATATTTTCATACGTAATAATTTGGGCTGCTGACAAACCCCAAGCAATTCCACGCATTGTTTTAGGTCACTATAAACAGTGTCTTTTTTTGGTCACTTATTTCAGTTCACATTATTGTTGATAGTGTCTTCAGCACTCCGGGTAACATTGACGTGCAGGATGACGTACAGGATGACGACGACAGGATGTTTCGTCAAAACGAGCTTGTGCAGTGCAGGTCCAAGTGCTGCAGTTGTGCATTCAAGTATAACTTGAAAAAAAGATCCAGCACTAGGTTGAAAGAGCAACCAGCAACAAGCTTGCACTCATTTCCTGTTAGGTGTGGAGTTACACAGACGGCAGCAAATCCTGTTTAAAATTAGCGAAAAAGAACAAGTAGACGGTGCGTAGATGAGGGAGTTTGACAGTGAACAGTGTTGCATCTTTTGTCTTACTTATGATTTACCAGTGAATATATATCGCTCACAATTATACATCATTAGTCTTGAAAGTTGAAAGATAACAACAACTGCATGCACATAAATGTATATTTGGCAGACAGAAAAAGTTGTTTCATTTGGCGCATAGAAAAAGTGATGTGGGAAGCAAATTAGATTCTTGTGTTTGAATGGATAGATAGACGCGGCGAAGCTTGGTTCCCTTTTGATGAAGCTAAATATCACATTATTCTAATCGTCATTCAATTTTACTGTTTTGAAATGTGAGGTGTTACAGTAAGTAAGAATCACTTTGTAAGTTCGTGCATTGAAGATGCTTCAGCGATACTTGAATGACAAACCTGAGCGCATGAAATGGATTCAGGTCTTAACTTTATCGCAACATCCAATCATCAACCGTAACTAATCTGGGGAGGAATCAAACCAGGGTCATTCAGGGTCATTCTTGTGACAGAAATGCTTGGAAGCAACGGCAAAGCAGCTGCTTCGTTTATTCATTGTGATGCAATATATATTCATTGTGACATAAAAAGTTAGATTTTTCTGAAAATTGTTTATTAATCACTTAATGTCTTCTTTTACATTCACATAAATGCACAAATTGAAATATGTACATGGTACATTTAAAGTCTCACAGTTTTGTTTTCAAACTAATCAATGCAATATTTTACTACTAATTTCACATGCAAAATGTTGCATTCATGCCTATCACAATGCGCCTGTAAAACAATGAAGAGATTCTCAACCACATCACCTTCAAAACCAAAAAAACATACCAAAGTCATGCACAAGAAGCCTTTGACATGTTAGCGATAGATTATTGTGCTGACCTATGCTTAGTCAGTGCTTAATGAATCTGTAAATATAAAACAATTTGGTTAAGCTTACTTTAGCCCTACTTAACTGTACTGGCTACTGACTCTGCAAATTATGCCTATGAAATTATTATATTCTTGAATGGAAAATACAGTACAACAGCATTGTATTTCAGAAATTTGACGAGACTTCAAAAAAACCCAGATAGATTTTCAATAAAAACCCCCGAACCCTAGATAAAACAGAAAAACCCCAGATCTAGTGAAAAAAAAGCAGTGGCAACATTGCTGAAAACACGCTGCAGAGCTAATATCAGTCTCTCGTTATTGCACAGAACCTTACATAATGATTATGAAATGAACACCTGTGAAAAGATTCAGATTATTTGAACGGAGCGGAAAAAGTTGGTTGAAGACTTGCATCTCTGATCAAATGCATTGATTGTGTATACTTACGGCTTCAAAATTCATTTCATAACTCTGCGCATTATTATATATTGTCAATTATGTTCCTATTCTTCAAATAAACTAGAGTCAATGGAGAAGATAATGACTCTTTGAGAAAAGTTGTAACAATGGAGAAACACTATCAGTGGAATGAACTACGACAGTAGTTCAAAACTTCAAAAGACTTTGGATTTCAGATCAAATCAGAAGAAAGAATGAATCTGATGATAGAAAAACTTTTGCGATGAACGTGCCACTAGGTGGTGTGCTGATTGTTGTCACAGATCAGAAAACTTCAATTATCTGATTTCAGTGAACAAGTCAAAAGTTTAAACTATTGTTCTATAGTTTGCTTCAAAAAATTATAGCAGTGTTCAAAGCTTTGAAAACTATGCCCATAATTCTTGTACAGAACAATAGGTTCGAATTATTATATTAAGAAGTTGTCAAGAATTTTTCACCATGGCAACGGCTTCCCCAGTTGCAAAAACTGCTGTGGTTGTCACTCCCGCTTCTTCTGTCAACAATGAAAATTTAAAGTTCAACAAAAAAGTTTTAACTGGATTGGGTGTAAGTAGACATTCTTTTGCAAGAAAACTGACAGAAGCTTTTAACTTTTGTGTTTAATCATGGTTTCTTAAATTCTGTCAGTGTTTGATATTTAGTCAACGTATTTGACTATGCGTGACAAATATTTGAATACTTTTCAGCTTTTTCGGAAAATGTTCAACCCAAACCGTCCACGCATTACAGATTGACAAACCGTCCAAGCATTACAGATTCAATTCGAGACTGTAACTGCTGGTATTAAAAAGCCATTTATGCAAATTAGGAGATAAACAGTGAATCAGCAGACACATTTTGATGCATTAAGTTTATGTTGCAAAACAGTTAAGGTAATCTGATAAATAAAAAAATGATCTTTTTCTGCGGAAAATTATCTTCAATTTGTTTGGTACACCGTTGAACACAACTTTAAACTTTTTTTACTGGACTTTATCCAGAACAATTTTTGGTCAGTGCGATCCTATTTCTAGAGAATGTTCGTTTTGGAATATTTCAAAATCTTTCTTACGAAAGAGCACAATCCTGATGTTTAAACTGAGTGTCAGGCCCCACACGAGAGGCAGCCGGTGCGCCCGGCCAGAGCTCATTAGAGTCTAAGGGTCCTATGAAAGTCGAAGATCAAAAATGAAATTTGCAATTATGCACAGAGTTTGTTGTTATAGTTTGATTTTTGCTAAATTGTTATAGTTTTAATATTAATTTTTTGGAGTTGCTACTGATCTGGGATCCATTGAAAGCAGAGTTCTTACACCAAGGTCGTACGCAAGGATGGCTAGGGTTGAAGCTCCCCTTTAGTTTGATATGTTACAAAAACGTTTATTACCTGCGCAAAGGAAATTAATTGCTTTCGCGTACTTATTGATTGTTCATTTGTCGGCTTAATGCAAAAACTGTAGCTGTAAATGCTCTGACACAGTGGTGAGTGTATTTCACTCCCCTGTTGCGCTCAGCAGGGCCCAGCCGGCCCTAGCAGATGCGGGGCCCAGTGCAAGACCTGGGCGCGGGGCCCAATGGAAGACCTAAGCGCGGGGCCCCTATGAGCAGTGATTTTATGACGTCATCGTGTTCAGTCAACCGTGTTGCGAGCGTGGTAGAGCGCAAATATGCAGCATAGCACTGACACGAGAATTGAGCACGTTTGCTAACGCTCGAGAGGAAATTTGCTAATTATGACGAGAGCGTTCTTTGTTAACAATGAAATTTATATGGCGTTTCTAATGAATTTCATTGTTAACAAAGAATGCTCTCGTCATAATTAGCAAATTTAATCTACCCAAGCACCATGGCGCGGGGCCCCAGAGGCGCGGGGCACCCAGAGGCGCGGGGCCCCAGAGGCGCGGGGCCCAATGCAGCTGCATCGGTTGCATCGGCTTAAGGCCGGTCCTGGCGCTCAGGCTGATATTTTTGCTGTTATGAATTGCTGTGTCGCGGTTTTGAGTGTATTTTCCTCCGATATCCTATCTTGGAGCACTGATAGTTTATATTCAGTGCAATAACACATATAATAAGAGTGCGTGTGGAAAAATATGCATATTGTGTCAAGAAGCTTCGCAAACACGTTGGTTTGGAAACATGAATATAACGTCAAATTGTGACGTCACAAACAGCACACACCAAATATAAATAACCACCGTATGCCACTGAATGAAATGACCTCAGTGAAAATTTTCTGCATACGCCACTGACTTAGACAGAGTAAGCAGAGTACATACAGTTGCTGTTGAGGGCCTCTCTGAAAGCAGAGTAATTAGAATTACACATTACAACTGCTATTGACGCCCGTTTCAAAGCAGAGTACTTGCGCATTACACTTGCTACTGGGAGCCCTTTTGAAAGCAGAGTACGTGCACACTGCAGTTGGTGTTGAGAGCCCTTTTGAAAGCCGAGTACTTATTTATGAACTGCTTCCAATTTGTCTCATTCAATTGTCTCATTGTCCAGAACCGTCAGGCCATGCAGTCCATGGGGATGTCGATGGATTGGACGTTGGAGGACAACATGGTCAACGGTTTGTTCTTCTGCGCCACACTCACAGGCCGCAGAAGGGGCCATACCCCATTTGCACAAGCAGGAACGGAAACGTCCGACACCGGTGCAGAGGCGGTTAAGCGGGATTAACGCTGTTATTGGCCGGGCCATTCCCAGAAGGTGGGTGCCAACATAGGCGTAGCCAGAGGGTCCCAGGGAGCCATGCCCACCCAAATTTTTAGCATATACAGTCATTTTATGCTTTGATAGGCGGTATCCGAAACAAAATTAGTGGTATGCGCCTAAAATCAAGTATTATTCCCCACAAACTGTTTTTGCCCCCCATAAAGCCACTGGGTGCCGATATTGGGGAATAAGTACGGAGTCTGTTAGTGCTCTCCAACCACTCCGCATTACATCGCTGATCCGTCCAGAACGCCACACTTCTGTTAGTGTCGTCAGTTGAATTATTGAGTGGTTGTGTGGCAAGTACAAATGAGTGTCTCGATTTGAGGCGCCGTGCATTGGCACTCGGTGGAAAGGTGAGCGCTGTGTGGAGCAGATGTCCAGACTCCATGGCACGGCGTGCTAGAGACAGCGTGGCTCCATTGCGACGAAGCTCAGCAGGTTGGATGCCTGCGAGTATAAGAAGGTTGTCCGCTGGTGCAGGACGCAGGCATCCAGTCACAGTTCGCAAGCTGTCTTAATAAGATGGTCAATGAGGCGGGTGTGAGCACTGCCGCACCAAGCTGGAGGTCAATTCTTTGCTAGTGCGTGGACCAGGGCTAAGGTGGCTCCGTTGTTGCTCCAGCACCCCAGCCAGAGTCAGCAAGCCGCCACAAAAGTGTGAGGCGTGATGTCATCGTTTTGGGAAGTGACCCGAGGCGTCGGCGATACGTGAGCGTCCTGTCCAACGTTACTCCGAGTTACCTATCCGAAAAGCTAAGAAACTGCTAAAAATCCGCTTCTTACTCAAAAACATGAAGAAACGATAACAATTTGCAAACAACCATTAATATTGGACTGTAGGAAACTGCAGAAAGTGCTGTTTTGAGACGAAAGTTACTTTTTCTTACAAGGGATGGATGCACACGGGGGTGTGGAGATTTGGTGATGCCCGTGGCAACTGCTGATTGTATAGCCACTACCAAAATTTTGTCTTGTGTTGCGGAATGTGAGAAATATTGGCATTTGAAATACTTAAAAACTCTTGCTGACAAAAAAACAAGTTTTGAAAAATTAAATCAAGAATATTTGAAAGGCTATTTGTTTTTTGTTTTTGATGTGTTAGTCTTTGACACATTGACATCTTTGACAGGCAGTTTGTTTTGTTCTGTGGGGGTGAGGTATATGCTAATAAGTCATATTCGTCTCTACGAATAGGCATTGATGAACTTAATATTGAGTTTATGCATGCAAACTGCAAATACGTATCAGATAGGCACAAAAGGTAGAGGTGTCTATTTTTTCTATTATAAAGAGTATCTGAAATTGTACAACCATGCAGTTTGATTGCTGCCCTTTAAGTTTTTCTAAACTGCAAACAAATTTCTAATGATATTGTTCAGCAAAAACAAATTAATACCTACCTCTTTTTATTTAAATATAACAGTGGATCCTCAACTGTGGTACGCCTGCTACTAACGGTACGCGAAGGCCTTCAAGGTGATACGCGAATAGGTCTACATTCTGTTTTTCTTCGCAAAAAGATATATATTAACAGCTATGGTTTTTACTTATCGGTTCTGTTAACAAATTCCTGCATTTTTGTGTACGTCCTTTGTTGGAGTAACTAATCTCCCACAATTAGTGTGACCAGTGGCGTAACTGATGGAGGGCAACGGTGCGAACCCCCCTGGCAAGCTAAATGTAAAAAGTAGAACCCCACTTCTGTTATATTCTTGTATTTAGTAGCCTTTTGGTTTTCAGTAGGCTGCTGTTGTTTTTTTGTGCTTTTCGGAGCGTTTTCAGGTGATTACAGGTTTTAGTATAGACATCCACAATCGGATTCATTATCATTTATCAAAATGTTTCTGAGTGTTGATTAGTGGGCCCCCTTCAGCTTAGTTTTTCTCCTGACTCAAACCCTAGTTACGCCACTGGTGGTAAGCAAGAAATCGATCAGCAATTTTTAATAGGAAATCGTTTTTACATGAAATTACGAATCCTCAGTCCTGAAATTTTATTCAAATGTCGGAAGGGACTTCTGGCCCACGGGGGTACTTCATGAACAAATACATTAAAAATACACCCATTAAAAAAAATTTTGTACAGCCATGGGTTTCAAAAATGCAGGATTTCGGGGTCAAAGTTTTTATCTTTCGTGCAAATGCTTATGTTATTTACGCAACGTAATATTCAGTGATTCAGTGATTTTCATCGCAAAAGATTAAACAAACTCAACGCAGGGAATAAATTATACTGGAACACTTGATGGGCCATTTACGAAATAATTTTTTCATTGTCTGGCTGATAAAAACTTTCACTTTCAAAAATTTTAAACGAATTTTAACTACTTTTCTCAAATCCGCAGCTGCACATTTTGCGAAAAATTGTTTCTGAATATTTGAGTGACTGTGAATCAAATGACCTAAAGTACAATTATCCTAATAAGAAAATGAATTTGCTTCAATATGTTATTGAGATGATGTTTTGAATAAGAATTAGGAGGCCAGAAATTTAGTTCGTCTTTTATCATAATATTAAATCATCTTCTGACATCTGGATTGTTAATTTCTTTTTCAGATAGCTGAAGTTGCGATTGGTTCCTTGTCGATTGTTATCAGTTGCATTCTCCTCGGATATATTCACAACTTATCTCACCCTTATGGTAATACATTTTACAAACTGAAGTACTTTCATATGGGGGAAGGGATATGGTGTGGGATTTGGGTATGTACATAATTTCTTTGTTGTGTGTAATTTGTCATGGTCTTCCTAGCTCTTCAAAGTAATTAATAGTATATCGGATTTGCAGAACAGCTAACATGTGCAGGACCAGACAATAGTGATCATTATATTTAATGTAATTACAAAAGATAACGGCCATAAGCAAATGTAAGAGACATTTCGTAAACATTTTGGTAAACACTGTTGCATTTCTACCTCCTGAAACACATTTTTGCTTGAGCGCAGGACAATTTCATGAATATATTTTATTATCAGCGGAAACAATATAATAAAAGACGATGAAAAAAAATTGAGATTGATTTCAAATGTGCAATCAATAAATTGAAAAGGCGTGGAAAAATGTTAATGAAATCATGTCAATTAAAAATTAATATCAGCGAGATAGCAAGCTTGTGGAAGACCCAGAAAGGTGTGCAGAATTAAACAACAATATGAAGAATTAAAAATTGTTTTTTCAGATATTGACAAATCCCCATACTATCTGTAGAAACATAGCCTCCTCCTCTCACAGACATTTTGATAAACGTGTTGTATCAACGAATTCAAAAGTTCTGCTCCTACTGATGCATATGAAATCCAACTACTCACTGCAAACCTTAGTTCGCCCAATGACATTCCACCCAATTTTTGAAAATAGTCAGCTGCATTTTCTCAGAACGGCTTTCCCATTTCTTCAATATTTGCATTACTGTTGGTGGGTTTCCAAACTCCTGGAAACTTGCACACATCACACAAATCATTAAAACACATAGTCCAAGATTTTCATCTGAAGATAGACCAATCTCTGTTCTCCCAGTATTCTCAAAATTATTTGAAAAATTCTTTATCTATGGGTGAACTCTTTTTTGACTGAACATTGATATTGTATATAACGTCTTCACTCCCACACGCAACGCGCTAGACTTAAGCATACATCGCAATGACAAGGAACACACAAATACATGAAAGTGCACGAGGATATAACGTGGCGGTAGCAGAGAGTATACGCTTGATGGCGCTAATATATGTACTTTGATGAAGCACAAGCATAAAGGGCATAGGCATGAATGACGTCATCACGATTATTATACGATGTGATGCTGCGATGACTTCCAAGTACACCGATTTATAAAATGCATGAGGGGAGTGGTAGGCTGCGAAGGACCAAGGTTCAGATATGCTGCAGACCTCCCAAGGACAAAGCTACTTTTCATGTACATTTTGCTCTGAGTATGAAGTTCCATATGCGCAATGCGGTGTTGCAACCTCTCCGGTGGTGTTGCGTTGATTGTGTGATTCACCACGAACGGGATGTGCGTGAAGAATAACACCATTTTATATGTAGCGCGAGCAAGCAATAGTAAGAGACATTGCGAGCATGATCTCTATTGTTGCTTGCTGCCACGGTGCGAAGCTTTGCGTACATGCCGTTCGGGATTTCCGATCGCAACAGTGGTTTACGGAAGTAAAATGCGTTGTAGTCAAGGTCAAGACACTGGGAGAAAATGGTTTAACGTTGTCACATAGAACATTTGCTGATTTCACGTGCTTGAAAATATTCGTGAAAGCCAGAGAAGAAATTCGTCAACAATTACGTACTAGTGCAGCACTGCAATGGAGTAACGAAATTTAAGCAGGTTGAGAACTAGGCGTCCAAACATTTATTACCAGGATCTCCGAGAATAATTTTGCCTGGGGGTAAAAAGACTGATAACGGGTCCCCCTAGCTTCTGGGACCCTCGTCGAAAATTGTATAGCTTGTTTGTATAGTAATAAGAAGCAGCTGTCATGCTAAGTTCTACAAATAGATTAATTGCTATGCTGGCAACTGGCTTACACTAGTAATTTTGGGCTTGAATATAGAAAAACTGATCATGCGTACTTTAACTTTCCCGGGTCCCTGTACCCACCGGGCCCGGGTACGATGTATCTCTTGTACCCCCTCTCGTAAGCCCTGTGTATTACAAAAAAGAATTCCCAGTCGATGTCACGAGTCGTACATGGGGACGGAAATTCCTTTGCGGTTTGGCAGGCACATTATTCGCTTTGCGCTTGTAAACTAAAAGCATTCATACAAGGGTTTGATGCGAACAATTTTTGATTTATAAGACAATATGGTTGTAGAGAAAATAACTCAACCAAATTAGCCGATACAACTATTCATGACGAATTATTCAGTAAATTTGAGAAAAAATTAATAACCTGTTACTTTATTTTGGTCTTATCAAAGGCTGTTGTGACCATGGAATTTTTACTGTTGTGACCATGGAATTTTACTTGATATAAGAGGTGTTCCACATAAACTAGTCTCAAAATATTTGTATAACAGAATGCAGTGTACCAAAATAGCGGCTTTCAAATATTCATTCAAAAAGATATCATGAGGGGTCCCTCAGGCTAGTGTAATCACGCCTTTACGTTTCCTTATTTACGTCAATGATATCACTCAACCTTCCTCTTTTAATACTACTTTATTTGCTGACGATATTAATAATCAAATGCCCACCTTTTGTTTTGATATTCATCAGGCAACAGTCAACCTTCAACTATCTAAAATTGACAGCTGGTTTAGAGACAACGAACCTTCTCTTCACTACAGTAAGACGTATTTTATGTTATTAAATCATCAAAAACACAGTCCTGTTTCATAGTTATTGTGAATAACCACAGCATTTCCCCTGAAGATAACCTAAAATAATTAGGTGTTCTTCTTGACAATAAGCTGGAAAAGTCATGTAAAAAGGTGAAAACTCAATCATCAGGAAGTTGTGGAGTTTTATCGAAACCCGAGCATTGCAAAAACACAATCTCTATTGAAAGTTGTTCATAAGACTTTATTTCATCCCCATCTTACTCACTGGATCCTCAATTGGAACGTGCTTCAAACACAAGCCTCTCACTAAACTTCAAAATAAAGCAGTAAAAGTAATAAGACGAACAAAGCAGACTTCTCTGGAGGAAAATGTTTGGCACCTAAACGTCTTATACCTTTCCAAAGTTTATATCTTATCAGTTTGTAAATTCATGGACTTTTATTTCAACCAACTGCTTCCAAACAATTTTGACGTCTATTTTATTCTTATCAGCTCTATTCATTCTCACCCCACAAAACTATCCACTTCTAACAACCTGCTTCTACAAAGAGTTAAGTCATCTTCAGGGAAATGTTCCCTTACATTTGTTGGTCCAAAGGAGTGGTCTTCAATACCAGAGTGTATTAAGTCTTCTGCCATTTTTACCTTCAATTGGCAATTTAAAAAAATACCTCTTACATAAAAAGGATACTTATTAATGTATTTTAGTGACATTTCGCTTTGTAAGAAACCAACTGCGGAAAGTTTCACTTGTTTTGGAAATTTGAATAATGTAAGTTGTTGTCTCTGTGTATCTTTACTTTTTTGTTTGTTATTCTTTCCTGTGCACATCCAATTTTTATGCACAAAATTACACTGCATGATTTTTTGTACTTATCAATGGTATTTTTAAATTTTCATACTGTGTTTATCAATTTTTACCACAACCACACCCAATTTCCTCAATCAAACTAGATCCACTCATTTACGTATATAGGCATGCTCTCTTCATTTGTAATATTTCCTCACTAGGGTTCTTGTGACGACGCGCACTAGCAGGACGTACTGCAAAAACGCAGCTACGCACAAATAACAATAGAGTGAACCTGATCGAGCAGGGAATCTCTATTTCTGCTTGCCCGTTGCGTTAGTGGACTTGGCGTTCTTTCTGTTGCGCATTCGAATCTCTCATGAAATTCCGCAACTAAATTGTGTATTTGTTTGCTTCTCTTCCAACTATGCTTATTTATTTTTTCCAAATGTTGTTGTCTAACACTTTTCAAAAAATAATCAACAGGGTTGATTCACCAGATGACCGCCACAGTCCTCCACCAATCCTATCTGACATAGTCTTTGTTTACATTGACCAATTCTCTTACCACTGTTTTTTCATTTATTCTAATTTCCAATAACAATTGGTTACTTTTTTCCATGATGGCTTTTTGTTATGTTGCTGTGTAACAAATGCGTCATATGAAACACTAAATCAAATCAAAAACAAAATCAAAAAATTATCGGAGATAACGCGAATATTTTCAGTGAGATATCATCAATTGCTCAATGAGCAAATATAAAGCGGGTGATTTGTGTTTACGAAAAACTAGTTTTTAAACAAGAATCATGAAATTTCCCTTTGTGAGAATCAGGTTTTGATTTGTTGATTACGGAACAAACAAATTTTACTTGTTTGGAGCTCATAACAAGTTTCTCACAAATAAAAACCATGTCAGGATTGGCGAACCTCTAACAACTTCATCATAATCATCCCACCTAACTGATACGTCCACAAAACTGCTGGAGTTGATCACGTGTTGGTCACGTGTCGATGGCTTCAATTTTTATTCTAAAGGAATGTTGAGTTGTCAATGTATGGCCGGTGAATCTTCATATTTTAGGAAAAATTAATATTTCACTAAAATTAACCAAAACATTTGTGTTCCATAACATTAGATTTAACAATGTTTCAAAGGATGTACACGATCAGGGGTCACGAACTTCAGATGAGGAAAAAAGCACGAAAATGTACTTTACCAAAAAGTAATAACTTTGTTGTATTCCTGAATATTCTTGAATTTTGAATATTTAGATTCTGATCGGCGGAGGGCTCGGAATCGCCAGTGGAAGGAAACGTCCAACATTATGTCTGGTTTGTAAAGATATTTAATGATGTGGAGATGCTACGTATCTTTTTATGCTTCAGTTGAAATCTTATGTTTTTAGATCAACTGCCACATGGCTTTCTCAATAATTGGATCAATCTTTTCTGTAGCACTGATGTCATCGGGGATGACTACTGCTTTTCTTTTCGCTCCTGTCACGGTAATTCGCTTGTATCTCTTGTGAGTAGATTTTAATGTCAGTGATTTTTATTCTGGAAAACCCCTGCAAGGTGATCATAACCGATCATGGCCAGTCATTTAATCCGACGTCTGCGGAGATATTTAATGTGATGCGAAACTACAAAACTTCAAAAGAAAGCCGCATGACTTGTAACTCCTCATCCATTCTAGGGGAGGTAATAAAATTCATATGCAAAATTTCAAACGATCTGTTATCTTGGTATAAACGGTTTAAAGCAAATTGCATTCAAGCGCGTAAACAGGAAGTTTAAACAAGGGATGCAAACAACAGCCAGGGCCGAATTAACCATTGGGCAAACCGGCAAAATTCCCGGGGCCTCACGCTTTTGGGGGCCTCACGCTTGAATATCAATACACTCCTTTACTGGTTTTCATGTTTTTAGGCAGTTCACCACGCCTCAAAATTTTTGATTACTGCGTTAAATATATAGGTTAAGGAAAGTGACAACTGGCATTTATCGCTTTTGAATGACTAAAAAGAATTGAGCCAAACAACACCACACTTTATAACCCACGAATTAGATCGAAATCAGTGCATCCATGGGCGTCACGTCGAAATAGGGTTGCCCGCGTCGTAAAGCACTCGGCCAAAGAAAGTTCCCAATGGCTTTCCTGCCACTGGGGATCTTGTACTTAGCTCGCCGATTGTGGCAGCCACCGCGCTGCTACACTTATGCTTTACAGGTTGCTGACGATGCAATGCAAATGGACGTTCGCAAAACGTTTTACCCATTCTAACCCATTCGCCTGTGCTGGTTGAACCACGATTCTAAATCAAATGTCTGAAATATTTTCTGCATTTCAGCTATCAGAAATGCTTTTTCTTTTCATAAACTGCCTAATTTCCATTTTGTCGAGCACTTTCTAAAAATAAGTCATAATTTAAGATTAATTCCAGAACAACACTAGCGGTGAAAAAAAAGAAAGTTAGACACTCGCAAAACTGTTTCAAGCAATTAGAAGTGGAACCAAGGGTGTAGTGGGGGGAACGCGTTCCCACACCTTTTTGCACTACTAAGGTTACTTGAAGATTTAGATGTTTCATTTCAATTTTTACGTGTAGCGCCTGGAGCAGCATAAATGAATAAATGACAAGCTATCTCGTGTATAGCACCGTAGCATGTTTGTATAATTACAGGCTGTGACACCAACAATAGCATTTGTGTACTCCACGCTTTGTCTGATTGTTTGCATTTATCGTGGTTTTGCTTCTTTTCAGAGGAGTAATTAGTCTGTAACGTTTCAGGCCGTTGCGCAGTAGGCAGGGGGCGTAACGAGGGCGGGGCACAATTCCCCGGGTGCCGAAACATTATGGGGCGCCGAAAAGTCCCAACAATGTCACAAGTACATTCTTCAATACAGTGCGTTTGCTTCCGAAAGACCTCAGGTTCCAACATGGGGGGGCCAAACTTGATTCTTGCCCCGGGCGCCATCTAAGCTCGTTACGCCCCTGGGAGTAGGTTACAGCTTGCCTTAATGTATTGTGAGAACTAATGAAGCTTTCTGCGTGCGAGGGCATCTGAGCAATATTTGGTATTAGACTTCGGCTTTAACCTAAATCAGGGGAGTAGTGGGGGGGAACGGCAAAGACTGAGCAGATGAGTTACGAAAATTCGCCACAGCAAATATAGCTTTTCACTTAGTGTTCACTATGAAGTCATAACTAAACCTTAACGATAAAGACGTACACCCACAAGTCTGCATAGACGTAATTTAAAAAGCCACGTATTTTATACTGTGTGAAAAGAAGCCTGCATAAGAGTCGTTTGATTAAAGCTATTCACTCGGGAATGTTGATCACAGTCTCACCCAAACATTGGATTTTTCAAACTTGTGGAAGCACCGCTACAGATGTACTCATGCTTCTTTACACACAGTATAAAACTATACGTAGCTTATCGCTATCAGCAGTGTCACTGTCTCGGTGCATTACAATCATATGAGTGTGTTTATTTGAATTTAAACGATGATCGATAACCGTATTTATTCGATTGTAAGCCGCAGCTTATAAAGTTTTTTTTCATCATTTCCTGCGGTTCATAATCAAGGGAGGCTTATATTTTTTATTATTTACTTTATCGAAAGGTGTAGATGACGCTCAAATTTTCCTGGGCTATGTTTTGTCGATCAAACTTTCTTTTCGCATTCTATTCTCTTCAGCATCACGTGCACATCCGTCATAGGAGGGATTATGATGAACAGTGGGCAGTTGCAGTGGTGAAGTATCATTACCAGGGTTACGAATAAACGCGAAACTTGCTAGTACACGCGAAAGTATCTCAGAGGCTTAGGAAACCTGTGTTCAAGCGCGGCTTACATTCAAGGGCGGCTTACAATCAAGTAAATACGGTACTGATTTAAGTATAGTTCCTGTTCCAAATTTTCTTCTGCAGCGCAAACATTAACATTAGGAAGAGCTTTTTGTTGCACAAGGCGTTTTTCCTAACGCTTGTAATATACTGCGTTGATGATATCTCTCACTAATTGTATTAGAAGTACATTTTTTATTAAACTAGGAAATATTTTGCAGTCGAACAGAAGCGGGATCTAAAATCCAACAAAAATGTTTTCCCAACATGGGCGCAGCCAATAATTTTGTTCGGGAGGGGCCAGTCACTGACGTCGTCAGAGTTTAATCTATAGCTATTTTGCACAAAGATCATTTTGATGTCACGGCTCAATTTCTGGTCAATTATAACAGGATATGAGGTCAAACATCTTCACCAGTCGGCATCGAAGAGTTGAAGTTGATATAAAGCACCGGCGAAAAATCTTAGCAAGTTTGTTTCGGGGGCCATGGCCTCTTTGGCCTAATTCTGGCTGCACTACTGATCCCCAATGCTTTCTTCCTATAATTTAAATTTTTTATTTGCATGCATAGGGAAACATCGAAATTTAAACAATCAGTCCTAACCCTTCTTTAACGAGTTTTTTCAATTGGCATTACAGACAATAACATTATACAGGGTGTCCATAAAGTCTCTTTACAATTTAAAAAAATTATTAAAAAGTGAAATGATGAGATATCGCAATGAGGTTTGTTTTATGTTAATCAGTATTTCATAAAGTTTTTATTGACACATTAAATACACTTCTAAACATTTAATTAACATTTAATTAAAAATAATTAAAAATATCATTACTTTATTTAATACACTTCTATATGGGCACCATTAGTTGCACGAAGCACATCTAAACGGTACTCAATTTCCGAATTGA
>Ga0210059_1004925_pt1 | contig 21486 bp, 16 predicted proteins | sample Ectturendosymbi2_FD_188042 | JGI IMG/M metagenome (GOLD analysis project Ga0210059, IMG submission 188042) | Ecteinascidia turbinata endosymbiont from Florida, USA - Sample 2 (SPAdes) (version 2) | ecosystem: Host-associated > Tunicates > Ascidians > Unclassified | place: Key West, Florida...
TTCCCGCCTTTCCAGCCAAGAATTAACTCAACCAAAACATACATTAATTAGACAACTCGCAGGCCCGCCCATAAACTAAGCTACGCCACCATCTTGTATCTTGTTGCAGTAGAGTAGGGACAGCTTGCTGTATGGAAAAACAATATATCATAGCCAGTGACGTAACTGACGGGAGGCAGAGGGGTCGAAATGTACCCCCTGGCAATCTAAATGTGAAAACCGGACCCCCACCTTAAGTGATATTCCGGTTGTGGTATTCGTTTGGTTTTCAGTAGGTTGTAGTTTTTTGCGTTTTTCGAATTATTTTCCGGTGATTTAGGGTTTTAGCATAGCTATCCACATCCGGATTCACCACCATTTCTCACGTTTTTTGCGAGTGTTGGGTAGTGGGCCCTGTACATTGGCCAGTGGGCCCCTTTCAGCTAAATTTTCCACCCTGACTCAAAGCTCTAGTTACACCACTGATTACAGCTATGTAAAATAAGAATGCAGAAAGGAGGACATTTTCGAATGTCGTCAGAGAAGATTTCATTTCTCATGAAAAAAGTGGGTATGTAGCCTACTTCAAAGAGATGGCGTATGGTAGCCATACCTAGCAATGCTACTCACATGCGACCTGTTCAAATATGAGTAAAGCAGGCGCAAAATCTTCCAGAAACGAGTAGAGACGTAAGCTAACGTGTTCTACGTGGCTTGGCCTTGCATTCAGCAGATTCAGATACCTGACCGACTTTCAGGAAACCAATAAGTGCAATAGTTATTTCGCTACAATATCAAATATTCTTCAAGTGAAATACTGCAGTCTGGCCGACCGATATAATTAATAGCGTCAACAAACAAACTTCCCTCGCGAAAAATGACTAAGTGGCATGCACATGTCGCACATATGGCTAAACACATGAACATGGTTGGGGCCCCTCTTTGGTGGGGGGCCTGGGCCCAGGCCTCTTGCCCCCTCTCAAATCTGGCGCTGATGTAACTATTGAATGCAGTCATCTTGGCAGGCAATGCAGCGAGAGAGCGACTACTCATAACGGTTAGCCAGGTATGTTTATACCAATGGTGGGCGAACTGCGGGTCACCGACGTTTTCTGTGTGGCACTTCTAGATAAATAGCAATATATCAAATTGACAGAGAGTTGTTGCCTCATATTTAACGTTTGTTTCATTTATCAAGGTGTTTACACAAGTTCGTGAAGTTAGTCACCAGGGAGTCTGGTCGATTTGATAACAACGACAGTGAACCGAAGTCGCAACTTGGCTACATAAAAATTTTTCAAAGACACATATTGTCAAAAGCATTCTGTCATTTTCCATAGTCAAAATGAGAATGAATGCTTTTCGCGAAGAGGCAATTGCAGATCACAAAGTGGAAGATTACTAAAATAAATTTTAAGGCTAGTGGAGGAGTTCCAAGCCAGATTGACCATTTCCTAGAGTTTAAACCATACTTAGCTTTCCTTGTAAATTCATTCAATGTGAATGTAGTCGGTGATGGCTATCCAGTTCACCAACTGTTTGTCACAAACTTGACTTTGCAGAAATTAAACTGGCCGAAATGCAAGAAAATGTGGCTCTAAAAAAACTTTAGTCAATGCCACTCTACAGTTAATTTCTGGCAACAAGTTCCAGAAAGTAAATACCCAATATATAAAAGACCACTGTACTGTACAACTCATTTCTATGTGCAGCACAACATATTGCTGCAAATTTTGTTTCTCTGTAATGAAGTTCGTAAAATTAAAATATCGTGTTAACGTACTGTCCAGAGTTTCGGGGACTAGAAAATCAAACAAAAATTAATACTGACAATCACTGTACATCATTTAATGTAAAACGTGCATTCTTTACAGTATTTGTATTGACACTACAAAGTGGTTTTACGGCTCGCCGGTGTTTTTGTTTTTCTGAAAATGGCTCTTCTATTGAACAAGCTTGTCCACCCTTGCTTTATACTATGTTTTAAAGAAGCATGTGTGAAAAACAGGCATTGCTGTCAAAAAAGCGCTTTTTTGTAACCTATGCTTCCTCTAAACAGGAGCGGATTCAGGGGGGGGGGCGATCGCTCACCCTAAAGTCTAAGAAATTAACTTTATTCACCATGATTTTGTCCAATTCGGAAAACAACATATCAAAAACAATTCCGAATAAGACTTTCATGTTCGAATTATCTTATTGATCGCGAAATAAGGCCATTCTGTCGACCCTTGTTTTGTCACAGCAGTGTAGTAAAGTATAATTCATCTCTTCTTACAGTAGCGAAGCCGTTATGAGACTGATTACCACTAAAATATCCCACCCTAACGTTACTAGCTGTCCCCGCCTCTGTCTCTAAAATGCGAAACTGCACAGTACCACCAGAGCATTTGCACAGTGAAATCTCATTCTCGCGCACTTGCAACCTTCCGAAACATTGGAAAAACATGAAAACAATGAGAAGCTATTTGAATTAAATGTGCATTTTTTTCGTATTTTGATAAGATTTTGTGCTTAGTCTAATAATTCACAATGTTTGTAATTTATTTAGAACTCTGTAAACTCAGTCGTAAAATATCCATTCTCACTAAAACAAAATTTTCTCAGTGCAAAATTTTCTTGTAGGGAAAACACTGTACGTAACTGTTGCCGCAACATTGGACATTTTTTGTATACGTCCATTTGCGTTGCATCGCCAACATACTGAAAAGGATAAGCAAAATGTCAACTTTGCCCCCATCCTGGAAAAATTTCTGCGGACGCCCATGTTCTGTGCTGTAAAATCATTTCAGCAGCCTTAGTTGCGTCTTCGTGTTTATTATCCACGTTCCAGTGGCGTGGATTTCAATAGGCAATGAAACGCTCCGTTAGAGAGTCCGCGCGAAAGTTGCCTAACTTCAGATTCAAGTGAAAACTTCATGCGAAGTTTGAAATGTCGTTGAACTTAGTACATTTGAAAGTTTTTGTCAGCAAACCAATGCTGAACAGCTGTATGGGTTAAATTAGCTGCAAACGTGTTTGTCTATCATAAAGAAGATGGAGGAAGTTATATGTTCGGCCGTTTTTCAAATTTGTGTAAAGTTCTGACACAGGCCAAAAACGTTTCTCTTGATTTTATACGTTTCTGCATACTAACGAAACGATATTTAAAACATATTGCGCACTTCTGAAAAATAGACATCTTTTGATCATGCAGCCAACAGGTAGACCTAATTTTTATGTGATTGGCTGTGTGTTGTTTTCGTAAGAAACTTCCTGGTTGTCAAATTTTAAAGTGGAAATTACAACATTTAATTTGTAAATCCAATCCTTCAATGATATCTCTACGGCGTAAGCCTGAAGTTTGGGTAGTCAAACTACAATATCAGGACAGATCGTGGCAAGATCTTCAGGCCAAGAGGCAAGTCCAGAGTAAAGGTTGAAGCTTCCAGTATAAAAGGTGGATGGACTGTGTGGTAAAAAGAAAATTTTCAAACGTTGATTGGAAAAAAGGATGGAAATAAAATTCGTTTTCTCACCAGAGGCACAATGTCTCATTTAATTCTTGGTAAAAGTCAGTGTATTCCAAATGAAGATGAGAAAGCTGTGCTGAAAGATAGCAACAAGTTATTTGTTGCAAAAGGTGATTTTCAAACAAGAGGATTTTACTTAATGCATTATGCAAGCCACTTGAATGTTGCAGTTGATGAAAATGATTTTCTCGTGTTAACTGAAGATCGTGGAAGCTGCTGGTGTCTTACTGAATGTTCAGAACGATGAATAACTTTGTAATCGCAAATGTGCAAACAAAAACGGACTAGATATATAAATACTCACTTCCCATTGTTCTGGTATTCTGCAGACATTCTACATTCAAAACAATCTTGCGACATGTTAATACAGATTCATTTTAATCGGTAAGATCGGTTATTTTGCAGAAAATATAATGCATTTTGTGATGAACAACTTTTGTCTGAAGTGCCTTCACCACGATGTGAAATTGGCAAAGCGCCGATGAGATCCGTTGGTGACGACAACAGTTTGTATAGTTTTTGACAAACCCAGGCCAAATTATGATAATGTAATTCCGCTGTAGTTTTGTCTACACGACTGCCACACATGTTGATTTTAAACATGTTTCACGTTTCAGTGGATTTGATATTATCACGACCCTGTGTCAGTTCGTTGGTCAAATAATTTCTCTTGAGCAGATATACAGTAACGACTGCAAAATATCAGCTGCTGGTTGTACACATAGAAGTACGGGATAGGGGGCGGGGAGAGAGCTGACATTTGCTGACATTTGGTAAAACGCTCTAGGTTGAAGGCAGGGAAACTGTACTTCATGTCTTCCAGTTTAACGTTTTCTGTGAAGTTGACTACTTCATGGCTAGCAATCTTCTTTGAGGTTTTCCAGGCCACCACAAACAATTATGGATTGCGATTTTTCCAATATATAAAAATGGGATCTGGAATCGGTGCTCCAGACACTCTCCTGCACAGTGTGACCAGATCAGAGTTGTACACGGGCCTCATTGCGAAGCCCGAACCCGGCCCGAGCCCGACATTTATTTTTTAAGGCCTATTTAGGCCCGAAAACCAAATTTACCGAGCGAGTCAAATTGGCGCAACTGCGACTCGGCGAGGTATTGATGGGGTAGCAAACTAATTATGACTAAATGATCCGCAATTAAACACTTTTCACTGAATATTTAAAAAACTCGACTGCTTCTACAGTAACTGGCGACAAGTTTCCGTTGTTGGCAAAAAAAATTTGTATGCAGGCCCGAAATCAGCCTGAAATATTTTGACAAACTTCAGCCAGAGCCCGTCCCGACTTACAACTCTGCCACGAACGGAACACAGGTGGCGGAACCGGGGGCCGCATGGGCCTAGGCCCCCCACTTTTATTTCTGGGGCGGCCTGGCACCCCACTTTTAAAATTCGAATTTTTCCTAAATAAGTTTAAGTAACATAATTAGTCATAAGTGTAGGAGCAGGCAAATTTTCGGGGGTGCGAAGGATTTTTGCCCAAATTTACCCAAACTTGCCCAAGAAAAACTCCAAAAAATGACCTCCAAAAAACAAAAATCTACTGCTTTTAATTTAATTTTGGGCGCATTTCTTTCAAATCAAAGCACTTCAAGTGCCATTTTTACCCAAATTTCCCGCAAAATTGCCCAAATTTCCCTAACTTCCCCGAAAAGAACTAAAAAATGACCTCCAAGAAAAAAAGCGTCTGCACTTTTATTTTGGGCGCCGTTTTTTAAAAATCAAAGCACACCAAGCGATTTTGCGAAGATTTTCACACATTTTGTCCGAATTTCCACAGATTTTGCCCGGATTTTGGCCAAATCAAACTTTTGGGGGTGCGCTTGCACTCCCTGAACCCCCACCTCCTACACCACTGCAATTAGTATTGGGTCCATTGTTAAAGTAAATCGTTTAATGAAAAAATTTTTGCAGAATTTTGTCATTATTGCTTGTAATAGGCTATATTATTAGTAATATGGCAGTGAATTTGGCAGGATTTCGTAATTGTTCGCTAGCATACACCGTGCACAGCAGAACCGTCGCCAGAAAGTTGTCAATAGTGGGGCTTTACGTTTGTGCGGGGGGCTTTACGTTCGTGTAAGGGGGGCTTGACATTCAAATTTGACAAAAATCCCACTAATTTATAGTGTTTCATATTTCAATTTGGGGGGCTTGGAGCTTTGTTTGGGGGGGCTAAGTTCACCAAAGCCCCCCCCGTGGCGACGGGACTGGGTTGCAACCGTGGAATTCTAGACTGGAAAAATGAAAGCTTCTTCGAAACCTTGCAAATTGCTGCAAACAGGCATAACTTCACCCAAAATTTCTTTACACCTCGAGAAAAAACACATATGACCTTTGATAATGACTTGCATAAAATGTTGTTCTTCTATCACTATAGATGAGCGTTCAAAATCCCTGAAATCAAGCGTTGCTTCCTTTTGCTGCATTTTTACATCCCCACCAACGGTGCACCTAGTGGCACGCACCTTCGTGTTGTTCATTACGAGATTTGTGGCTCGTATTGAAAATAATGTTTTATGGCTCATGACGAAAAAATTTTACAGCTTCAAATGTCGTTGTACAAAACATTTGCAATTCCCTTATAAACTTAGCACAATCTGTTTGTTTTCTATATCTATCCAGATCTAACGGAGGCCTGTGCATAACATTATGGGTATTTTCTACAGTGGCATTAGCCTAATAATTGAACACGACGAGGATATACTTTCTTGTAAATTTTACCAATGCAGTGATGTCAAAAGCCAATCCAGTGGTTTACGAACTTAACGTTATAGCGATTATCAGACATATATTTCTGGAATCAGGGTCCGCTAAGCGGTGGCTTCTGTCAGTTACGGAATTTTTGCAATGTTTCGCGTTGATAAAAAGTCGGACAATTCGGAAGCATTGTGCAACACCGTCTCTTACTGCCTTAGTTATCTTTTGCTCAAACCGGTCAACAAAAAGTTGTAGGTAAACCAGCTAATCTTTCTTTACCTCATTATGTTCTCGAGTTCATGTACCAAACTTGCCATTCAGGCCGAAAGATATATTCCGTTGCTGAGGTACATATCCATAGCGTCACTGTTGCCACTAAAAACAACAACCTTCCCAAATTTTGTTTCTGGATACCCGCAAGCGATTGAGTTTTTCGAGTTTGGTCTTTTGGTTCAATCATGCTATTTCGATTAAAAACTTTCTGCGTGCAAAGAGGCGACTGCTACCCCCCGTTACAAGGAAAGACGTCGACGGCATCGTGATCAATAAAATGGTGCTGTTTTTACGTAATTTCGTTTCTTATTATGCCGTTTAATGATTTTATGGCTTTCACGCGATAATCTGATTCACAAACTGCTTACCAGGTATAGTGCCGCGCCTGTAACGGGGTTCCATGTGATGAATACCGCAGATGAGGTTGCTTGCGTCACGATATTCGCAGGCGCTGGATATGGGGAGTTTTGAGCAAAAAGAGAATCGATGCTAAATCCCAATAGCACACAAATCAGCTTTACCCACTGCATTATGCGCTGCAGTCTGAAACGGTTATCTTAATTGCCTAAGTATGTCACTGACCAGAGAAAGAACAAAGCATTGGTCCGACGTGCCTACTTGGCAAAAAGCAGTTTTGTCAATTCACACTTCGTATGAAGGAATTTTGCCGCAATTTCTCTAGTCTGGCAGTGATCGCAAACATCTTCAGACTTCAAAGCAAATATTCAACTTTATACCGTTACAGTATGTTCATCTGTTGAGTAAGACATGCATTTTCTACGCGTAATTTGCACAGGTCACAAAACCTATCCAGTAATTTTAACATGCAAGTGCCTTTGTAATCGCAAAGCCGCTGGTCCCGCGACCGGCTGTTGAAACTTTAAACACCACTTGCTTTGGGTAACGCGGTTGAAAAGCCGGAAGCGTCACCGTGAAACTTTTCAGGCACGTGAGGAACGCTTTGTTATAGGCTGTAGCCTGGCAACCTCGCACTAACTTAATTTATCTGCGTTACGACGAAATGCAGCAACACAAATGGGCTTGCGCTTAGTTCTCCTTGCGCTTAGCTTTTAATTACACTGATATTCAACAATACATTGTTGATGTGAACTGCTAAGCTTTCGAGTGGTACTGAGAAGCACAATTTTAAATTAGCTTGAAACAGACAGAAGAGTCGCAACAACCCAATAATGCTGAGCCACACGTTTATTTCTTCAGATGCAACATGCAACCGTGTATTGCAGCTGGTGCTATACCGCAGCTCTAAAACATCTCGTGTTTCTTTTTATCATCTCGTAAGACACACGCGAATGTAGGGCGTTTCTTCGGAAACCAAGCGAGTTGTAAAACCGGTTTTACAAGGGCAGCATGAAGAAAACACGTTACGTAAAGCCTAAAAACAGTGAGCATTCTGTAGACGGTTTTCAAAGTTGCCTTTGCTTTGCACGTAACCTTCAATGCTTTTGTTTGAGCTGTTTTCGGGCAAACAACAATACTCAGAGCAAGTTGGAAATATTCTCGAGATTCCGAGATTTACTTTGAACCGTTTGAGCGTTTGCGATAGTTTGCAGACAGCATTATGAATACACAGACTGACTGTCAAACTTGGATAAGGAAGTCTTGTAATACCAAAAAAATGACCTTGCTGCTCAATGAAATGCCACAAATCTTCAAAAGGTAAAAAAACGAGAATTTGTGAAATTCATTTCAGCATGCGAAATTTTTGCAGCTTGTTAACAAAAAAGGTCAGACAGTCCTGATTGCCTAAGCCGATCTCACTGCATTTACTATTGTATCCCATAACAACATTCAGAGTCAAGCAGCAAAGTTCTTTCCTGGACCACATTCCAAAATCTATAGTTTGAATTATATGTTTCGTCAATATATGCATAAACTCAGAAAAAACAAATTATGATCTACCTTCCTAGACTTTCCCGCACATCACATGCAACGTTAAGCTTTTCCACGCGTTTATGATTCACGAAAGTTAGGACAAATATCTTGTAAATTCCGGTAATCTGAAACACATTTCGATCGGTGATTTTCTTTGCTTTTTAATTTCGATTTCTTTCCGCATTGCAGATACCAGCATACTGCTTTACTCTCAAGTCCAGGCTATACCATTGTCGAGTAGCTCGAGGGCACGTTGAATGAAGCAAAATCATAAACTCAACCTGGAAGTTTTTCTGACGATTGTTTATCTGCTCTTGAGCTTTTTGCTTTCAATTGGGCGAGAAGCTGGTGTCAAATCCGGCAGCTCTTCACTCACATTGGACAGCGGCTTTGGTGATTTTGGAATGATCTTGTTCTTGTTTCCTGCTCAGAAACTTTGTTTTGTTCCGAATCCTTTAAACTCTCTTGTCAAGTTACAAATATTTCCTTGAATTGATTGCAAATAAATCCATGTAAAAAGCAATTTTTTACGTTTTTTTGTGCAGATGCTCATGTTATAGCAACCTGAGTTTTTGCAAACAGTGATAAACATGTTTGCTGAGTTTTTCTAGTTTAATTTTTCGGCCTCGGGAACAAAGTTTGGAACTCAGATGTAGACCCTATACGTTAACTGCTTATACTGAACTTAGGTCTAGGCTTAAGCCATTATCTATGGCTTGGACTGGCAGATATTGCTTGTGGTAAAATTTTACTGAAATGCAAAGGAGTTTTTTGTTCTGAAATGTCTTACTGATTAGGACCGGGCCGACCGCAGATAACCAAAAGTTTTTGTGGTTTGTTTTCTGCCAAAAAAGCAATACAGTTGCCGGAAATAAAACGACTCTTTGAAAAGTTTATGCTTGTTCCAAACTGCTCAGGCTTCTCAGCCGTCACTTCAAAAAGCATTTGAAGAAAAAGCTTGGAATTTTTCCAAAAGCTAGAAGAAAGAAAAATCTGCTAGAGCATATTTCTTTTCATCAAAAACGCGCCACTCGAACGTTTCAGATGAACTGCGTGTTGCACAACTGGCGAGTAATTTCTTGCAATACTACGAGAAAATTTCGACAGAACTGGCTTTGTACGCTAAAATACGGTCTTTTATTTTTTAGGTCGTTTCATGATAAAAACACTTATTTCAATACATATCCAGCAGAAATGGTCTCTTATCATAAGAGGCAAAATTTGATAAGTGCATTGAACAGCAGTACTGCACTGACTTTTGTGCACCTGAACACAATATTTAAAGTTGACAAATCCTAAAATACTTCGTCTGGCGTGTAATACAACGGAATGAGACGCACACAACGCGTGAAACATGTAGAAACATGAGCAGCGAACGTTTTTAAATAGCTTGCTGCATAGGACAAGAAAGACAGTAACGTGGTTGCAGTCCAGACGCAAGCGGTTGGCAATCAAAGGCTTCATTATTTTATAGGTTCGTTTATGTCTAGTGCTTTAGACTGACCAAATGTGAACTATCAGGTAAATGTAAAAGCTTCATTCTTGCAGTGGCGTTTTGATGTACTGCAGTGCGCGTTTCTGCATTTCAAGCACAATTACGAATAAAATTGCAATAAAATTTTTAAGACGAATACAAAACATGCTTTAACTACAACGGTGAGCTATCTCTTCGCAAAATTTTGCGAAAGGTATAATGAACGTTTCCTGCTTGTCACGCGGCTAACGTCAACAGCACTTGCGAACTCATTTCGCTCTCACTCCACGACGCCTGCGTCAAAATCAGTACCCGGCCTTGAGCATCGCGTCAGGCTCTTCGTTGATGGCTGTCACTTGCGATCCTCCGATCAAAGCTGACAATTTGAAACCGGTTCGACTTTCGCATGTTTCGGGGTTGTACGAGTACAAAAAGCCTGTTGAAAAAATGAAAACATAAATCCGTTGTCGTTTACGAACATTTGCTTGACCCGCTACTTCTTAAAAACTTTCAGAATGCTCTTGCAAGCAAACTAAGTCAAGCTGACACAGGAATATTAAGAAAAGCTTACCTGGAATGGCGTTTGGCCACAGAGCCTCGTTTTGGGTGAAGTAGTGCATAAAAGGAGAATTTCCGGGAAGTGTGGTAGTGTTCTTATACGCCATACCCCACACTTGCTGCAAAACATGAGCAAACTTTACAGCTGCTGTTCTCATTATTTAAATGCGAATATACTCTTCATTGACTCTGAAATTGTCAGCTAGTTCAAATTTTAAATAAGATTTAGAAAATTAAGCTAGAAATAATGCAAGAATAGTGGTTTGGTTTTTAAGCTTACCCTGATAATAAGTCCGCTGAAGCAGCTCGGTGAAGTGTCAAGGGCAAAAGCAAAAGTTCGTGGAGGAGGCTTCTGAATGGTTTTGTTGCTCGTGGCGTCTCCCTGAACACACGGAAAAAAATATCATTGAAGTAGTTTTGACGACAAAATCATACTTCCCCCGGCACAGATCAATAGCCACTAAAATTTGCGTTGTTACTCAAAAACATGATAACGGTCAAAATTTCCAGAAAGTTGCAAAAGATGAAATCACGATGCTGTCCAAAAATGTCAGAGTAAAATGTAATAAAACCAGATTATTTGAAATAAGTTTCGAAAGTCTAGGATTACATTTAAATTAAAGCTGACGTTAGTTTTCAACGTTCAAGTCAGTCTGTGCTTCACCAAAATGCCACATCGTCGAAAACGCCAGGAGGTGACTATGGCTTTGAATACGTCATGTAGCATAACAGGTTTCTCTACAAAAATTACGGCTCAATCGCGTTTGCGGTAGAAAATCGCAGCGCTAAAAGCGCAAACCGTGTTTCTGCCCTAAAGCCTGTTCAGCTTTGGATTTACAAAAACTTTCCTGGCGTTCAACCCGTTGGCAAAAAGTTTACGTGAGCTGGAAATGTTTAATACAAGACTAAAAGTCCAAAACTTTTGGCTGATATATTTTAAACTGACAAAAAATTTTCTTTGTAAAAGTTTCTGCTTTTACCCAGTTGGCTCCATGGAAAATTTTTTCAGTTTCAAACTTAATCCATCCTGCCGCGTAGGGAGGTTGACCGTTGCTGGGGCCGGTACGATTCCACCACTCACTTATTTCAAACGGAAAAGCTGCGCAGAAGTTGTAAAAAACTGTTAAGACTTCGTTTCTGGAGGCAACCAACTCAAAAACAAACCTTACGACAGCGCTTTGCAACTTAAATGACAGCGGGAAAAAACTATTTCGAACACAAAATATTCACTTTTCTTTAATTTGTTTGGACATTTAGAAAATGAAAAATCACATTACAAGGTTAGAGTAGAAGTTTTTAAACCCAAATTCTCAAGTTTTTTTTCGACTTTAAATGTGGACCAAGAGCATTACCAATGCTAGTGGACTCATCAACTCTGTTGAGCACGTCGTCTCCGAACAATGCAGAAATTGCAGAACCAGTGAAGTTGCATGTTCTGAAAGGTAAGGTGAAAGCTTGTACTATTTGCTTCGTGATCTCATTATAAACGATTAATGACAAATAAAGGCAAAAATCACTCCTGCACAAAATTGAAACTCGTTTATCATTTTGTTTATTAGAAAACTTACGAATTGCCGACGAAAAAGTTCATTCCAATTTCGGTTTTTCTAAGCATCCATGTCTTTCTTTGCATAAGAACGTAGTAACCATCGGCTGGACGCGACATGTCTTTGTCAAGCTTGGCGTTCCAAAACTGAAATTTTATGTACGTATACTTTGAGGCTCACTTTCACTTGGGTCCGCTGTGCAAACCAAGCAAAATAATGCGGGGTCCTGTGTGTTACTAAATTTTCATCTATTTTACAACGCAGGGTAGGATTAAATTGTGACATCATCAAGCAGGTATTTGTTTTCATCAAAACGCAATATAACATTTGGATTTACCGTTGCGATAAAGCTAATTTAACGATTTCCACGCCTCAGAAGTGATTGAGAAGCAACAGTAGTTGCACAACAATTGCGCATGCATTCAAACAAACATTGAGCTTTTAAACATTTCTAGACAATGAGTGCTTTGCAAATGACAAAGCCGCAGAGAAATACCAAGTAGTTTCAATTCTAAACTACATATCATGAGGTGAAAGCCGACAGCAAGCAGGCAGCCTTATTCTTTTCATATGCCAATCAAGCATTTCTTTGCTTTAAAAGATCTTTGAAACTTACCCGGGCAGTTTCGACAGCACAGGGTAACCGGACAGAGGTTCTGTACACACCAGCTGGGATTTTGATTGGCCTGAAAATAAAGAAAATAAAACTTTGTGACCTCCATTGACCTTACTGGTGCTTGAGTCAAGTAAAATTGTATTGATTTTTTTCTATGTCAAAAGCTAATTTGTACCTTATATTTATTTTGCTGTGTGTACCTTAAAACTGTCGAATATTCAAACCAAGACAGTTGCAAAAAATAATGTGTTCAGGTCTGTTAGATGCACTAGAATTAAGCGGTAAAATATCTTAAAGCTATGATGAATCTAAACAAAGCAGTAGTAACTCTTGAAAGTGTTTTTGTTACAAATAATTTTCCTACCTGTAAATCATGGCTTCTCCTCCGATGACTTTGCTGTCGCCCTCCCAGAAAGCCACTATTTTTACGCCACTCCCGTCAGTACGAGCCCTGGTGAAATGTTTTAAGAAAATTTAGAAAAAAATAAGAAAAGAAGTAAAATTGAGGAATTTTTCAGCAATACTGACTACCATTTACTTATGGTGTAATATTGCTGAAACGAAGAAAACAACAGAAAGTTAAAAACAACTTGTTTGGCAGATGTCACCAAATTAACAAAGAGCAAATTTTGTTGGAAACTGTGGTTCCGATTTTATTTTTTCTTGACTTTATCAAATTAACACCGCATGTGGAAGTTACGTATGAACTTGAGCTGTTTTAGCATTCATTGTTTTTTTAAAGCTGCTCTAACCATGCTCACTTTTAATGAGCAAGGGATAAGTTTAACTCTTACTAATATTGAACGTAGCTATGTGCAAATCATTTTTAATCACCTGATCATGCTTGCTTCTCCGACGCTATCCGATCCTACCGCATGGACGTAAATGTAGTAGAATGTCGTTGATTGCAGACCGGTGATGAGGGCGGAATTGTCCGACATCGCGATGTCGGCAGCTTTTAAAGTAAAAGATTTTTTGTCAATGAATTGACAAAAATTGTCAATGTCAAAAATAGAATATTCTTGGTATCTAAATTAAATGCTCTTTTTATCAATATCAATCCATTCCTGTCGCTTTTCTTTCCTGCATGCTGCTGTTGATCAGTTGCAATCAAAAGAACACATAGCATACTTATTTCGATTAGACATTGCCGATTTTTGGAGTTTATTATCTCAAAACTTCGGAGTTTGTTTTAAATCTAAAACTTGAAAAATTTCGCTATTCTGCAGCACAAAATATTTTTTATTTCATTGTAACTTTCACTAGTTATATTTCAGAACCTACAATGAGTATTTCCGTCACCAGCAAAGCAAAAGGTTTAACTAATTTTGCGAATATACTGCTTATGTGAGTCACTTTTATGATACATGGCAGTGCTGTACATTTACGCAACGCTTAACCTAAGTGCATATGAAATAAACTAATGTTTTAAAGGGGTACTACTTCAAACCTTTATATCGAATTGTGTCATTCTAGCAGCAAAACGTGGAAGCAGCGCGAATTAAAATGAAGTCATTCAGATTCTTTCTTCTTTGAGCTTGAATATTCGTATGTATGAAAATCAAGCTAACAGGTCGCCCTTACCAACATCCTCTCCTTTTTCAGTGGTGACGCGCACAGAATATCGGAGAGTGTTGTTGACAGGCTTCCACATAATATCCAGTGAAGTTGTGGTTGCCACACGCACTTCAAGTCCTTCCACTCTTGCCATCACTGCATGAATTAGAAGAGTTACCATTAACCAGGCAAATCATTTACTGGCACAAGCACATGAACTGAGGTGGGTGTAATCCATTATTTTCAATTGCACCAGTGGTTTTCAACCTTGTTTGTACCGCGACCCATTATAGCAAACCACTATAACGCAATGCCTCCCATCTAAAAGTCGAATAAAGCAAATGCAGTATAGCTGTGTACATAAATTATCTGCTCGTGACCCTTCTAAAAATGATTCACGGTCCCCAGGTTAAAATCCCCTGCATTACAGTAATTCTGCAACTGTTTTCTAAAAAATCACCTTTAATTTACTGTTTTGTTAGCATTGCACTTGTAAAATCATGGGGATTTTGTTTAAAAGTTTGCTAGTCAAAAAGGGCAAACTGTATTTTCCAAAAACCGGACATTTACTAGTTTTTTATGCCTATCGAAACTGGTTTGTGAATGGTTTTCTCCAGGAAAACATGGTGTTCCACTGATGGGAATGCTACACAACGTGCCGTAATTACTATTGCATGTGATAGTTATTATCTTCTTGTCATCAATACTTACAAGTCCGAAATGAAACGGTTCCGGGACTACTTCTTGTGTTATTGACATCAGTGGCAACGACATCAACGGTATAACTTGTGGAAGGTAAAAGTCCTCCGAAGCTTCCGTGTGTTGAAGGAGCGACTGCCGTTTGTCCATCGCTCAAAGTCAGCTTTGCAAGTATCAGAAAAATTTGGTGAAAACGTTGCATTTGCTTGTCCAGCTTTTTTCAACCGCAAAATGGCATTCGCGCAAACCCTTCCAAACATACAAACTCGTATTTTTTTGCCAAGAAAAGCAAGTGATACTGACAAGCGCTATCTTGAAGAGATGCGCCGGCGTAAGATTTATTTCCCGTGAAACGTCTATCGTAGCTACCGTAAATTCGTTTACTGATCGCAGTGAAAACTGTTCACTTTATTGCAGATTTCCTTCCAGCTTTTATGAGAATCACCTGCACTGTGAGAAATTTCATTATCGTTGACCGTTTTGTCGCTACTGCGAATAGGCTTTATTTTCCCAGTAGATGGAAATGCAAACTTTTTCCGAATTCAAATTTAGCTGCAAGTTTTATTATCGTTCAACTACTGCCTAACTAAGCGATGCATGTCAGTTTACACGAAGCAAAAATCCTGACGATTGGGCAAATGATATTATTACACGCCGTCCAGGGATGCTACCGTGGCTGCGGCACACAATTCATAATTACCATGTAGCCGTTGGCGCCTTCAACCGCATCCCACGACAAAGCGACACCAGTTGAAGATACATCCGCTTTGATGTTCGTCGGTTCTGGAAGATACCCTGCTCCGAGCGCGATTGCGCTTATTGAGGCAAGAAAAATGATTTTTATCAGACAGTTCATAATGTGATTCCGGTTACGTTCTACAGGTGTAGATGATGACCGATGCACACTATCGGAAAACAAAAATATGGAATTAAAGTGATGGAAGTTCATACTTAGATTGACTTTAAAATCACGTGTTTTTGTAACTTCAGATGCTGTCAAACAGCCCTCTTGCAGTTTTGGTCTCTAGCCTGTTTGTACGTGATTTTGTCTCCTGTTGTTTTCGAAGATACTGACAGTGATCCTAAAGTGAAATCTGCTGATCGAAAATCATGCATGATTTTATGACTGGCTGTCTCAGACGCTCATCGTTTTACATGGACGGTTTAAACAGATGTGGCCCAGAGAGTAAAATCGACTTAATTTTGATTACATATATCTTTCAAGATTAAAAATTAAGTGTTGACCTAGTTGTGCAAATTATGCACATAAAGCCCATCTGATAAGCATCAAGTACTTTATTGCAAAAGTGCTTCTTGTGCTTTACTTTAATTAACAGAAAAGCTGCAAACTATTTTGTGGGTTAGATTTACACCCTCGGCAAAAGTACTTTGATTTGGAATTTCTCACTTGAGTTCTAAAAGCAAACAATTCTTGGCATATCTAAAACCTAAATCAGGTTATATTTCCAGTAAGATCCGTCCGACAAAAATCATCATCGTTTCTAGCACAGGCGTTTTTTGAAAAAGCTTCAAACTGCTCATTCCGAATACTAGCAATTTAGCAAACCTCATGGTGACTATTTCTCTAGTTTGCTCTGTCGCTCACTTATGTATTTTGCACAACTCATTTCAGTCTGTTGATCTTTTCATTCAAATTGATCGTCATCGTTTTCTCTCGTTTTAATATTGACTTTTGTCTTCCTGGTTATGCGTTTGCGGAACGACTGTACCTCACAACGAAGCGCTCGGGTTTATATACTGAAGCTCAGCGGTGACGAATCCAGCCGACGTCAGATAGCTACGAAAGGACTTATTGTCCAATAACCGGTTGATCACGTGGGCGCAGTCAGTGGGAAGCATTTAACAGCGAATTGAACGCGAACGTGGCTTAGACAACGCATAAAGCGGCGCTAAAACAAGTGAAGTGATTTCCAAATAACCGCCCGAGGCCCATTGCTGCGTCACTGACTTACACGGCAGTGCTTTATCGGCAAGGGTATAGCAAAAGAATAGATATATATTACTGACGTAGGCTGAAGCCATAACGCGAAATTATTATTTATTTGATTCCGCGTTTGAAGCAAACGACGTTTTCTTGGTGTTAAGTGTATGTGGCGCTACGAATTAGGTGCTTATTAGGATAAGATGAAGTTTTGACCACAGCGGTATTTATGCATACATTACACTTCTAGGGCTGCACCTCCACGTATCAATGTTATGCTTTTCGCAATGATGAGGTACACAGCCCAAGTTGGCATTTAACAACCATAGGTAAACAACTGATTTGTAGTGATACGTAATGAAAACAATCAGTCTTATTTCGCGGCAAGTCAAAGCCTTCTTCGGTTAGTTTTAAACATCAATTTTCGTCCAACGTATCGCAAAACGTTTTGAGAGGCTACACAAAGTATATTGAGGCAGGCAATAAATATTTGATAACATCCTTTTAGGCGTTTTAAATTTCACTCATGCGTTGTTTTGCGGAATTTAATTAGTTTAATACAACTGGCAATTCCTTTAAAACGGTAGCAAACAAAAACAAGCTTTCTTTAATTGCTGTAGGCGAACTGCACAAATTTCACCTTTTTAGTGTAAACGTTTGTAATCATATTTTATTTTTTCTTTTCTTGCAAATGTTTTAAATTAGAAAATAAAAGCGCAGTGAAAAGTTTAAAAAAAACTTTTTGGAATCAAAAACGAAAATAATGGTAGAGAACTTGCTTGGTATCGTTAACATTTTGCTGCTGATAAAAACAACTTTTTTATCTAGATTTGTGCTGTAACTTTGGAAACAGCGTCTTTTCACCACCTGATTTCAACAAGCCTACTTTGAACCAACATTTAAGTTCAGAAAACCATGCTGTGCACAGTGGCGTGCAGAGGGGGGTGCAAACGGGGCGCCGGCCCCGGGCATCCAAGGCAGGGGGGCATCCAAAGAGTGAAATTACAAAAATTTAATTGCTGTAACTAGATGATTTTTCCTATTGTAAGTTTACTATTACATGCTACATGGATTTAATTTTTCGAAACTTGTTTTGTTGTCAACACTAATTTTTACGTATTCAAATGCCAGGAATTCTCAGCTTCTTCATTACCAGGGACTTTTGCTCTAGGTGTGTGGCGCACACCCAATCAAACTGATAGTGACATAGCTTGTTCCAGATCGTGCGATCAATGGAAAATCACAAAATAGCATTGAAAGATAATCAGGGTAGAGAAAAACCTGTTTTTTTAAAATAACCTTCCTGTTTTTGTTTTTTTTCTTTATATCCATTTTTTAGTTTTTTTGTAAAGAAACAGGTTTTTGTTCTTTTTAAAAAAAACACAAAAAAAGAAATTCTGAATTGTTTTTATTGCTTCATGCAATATCATCACTTGCAGAATTACACCATAATAATTTGTTATACCTATTATGGCATTCAAATTTGAGGAGAAAGAAATGTACCCCATCTTTGTTTTCGCAAAGTGTTGTTGGTCAATTCACTCCAAAGTGGTAAGGCTTGGCAAGAATGCGCACAGCAAACAGAGAAAAGCCAATCTCACACAAACTGAAGTTTCATGTCAAATTTATGTACATGCCATTCTAGTTCAGCATCTATACAGTGTATGCTAGTTCAGCATCTATACATCTATACAACTTTATGTACATGCCATGCTAGTTCAGCATCTATACACATTGCGTGCATTGCTGTTGGTGCTGACGTAGACATATCGTGCTGATTGTGAACTTGAAAATTTTAAACAAAATTTTTACATCCTTCGTTGCTCCGTGAATAGTCTTTTGCTGCTGGTCTTGGCTTATTTACGTAAATTACGATCTTATGCAGGTTTTGTTTTAGCACCTTCTGCATACCTGTTGGTCCTGCTTTCACTGTTAGCGAATTTGACAGGGTTGGCGGTCTTGGTTTTGCTTTTTATGTCTTTTGCGTCACACTGTTATTTCTTGCGTCACAGAGTCTTTTGGTTTTGAATTGCTAGCATTGCCAAGTGTTGCTTTATTTTTTGACTGAAGAGGGATTAAGAATAATCCGAAACGTCTCAAAATGAAAATGTATAGTTTTTTAAAGGCTTTTTTAGTGTTGATCTACAGTGTATGTTTTCAATATATGGTTTGATATGGTCCAACATCAGAAACAGCTTGGATGCAGAGAAGGCAGAAAGATTGAATAAAATATACCGATTTTACAGAGCTGAAGAAGATAACCAGTACAATTCACTCAAACTATTCGAATTATTATTCTCCCATTTTGAAGTCCCTGAAATTTGGTTGCTGTTCGTTTTGTTGCATTAAAAAAATTTACAGTTAACTGTACAAGTGTGCTGCTTACGCTATTTTGCTTTTTACTTCACAGCACATTTTTCAAAAGAAAAATAAAGAGTGGGATATTTGGTGTGTTTTATTGCTTTTTCTAAAAAAACGGGTGTGTTTTTTTGGTTGGGTCCAATTGCATCAACACTGAAGATAATTATGGACGTTTAATTGATTTTCTGAGCCAATTTTCAAAACTGTCTTATTTCAACGTGCTTGATTTAGCTGATTTTATGATGCAAACACTAGTTTCCCGTTTCGCTTTTTGCGCTAATGCAGTCGCACACCTGTGATTGCAATATGTGCTTCGTTTCGAGCTTCGTCATTAATTGGCAGTTAAGGCGGATTGGTCATAATGACTCACACACGCCCGTATCTGTTATTTCCCCTTATGCCAGCTGCATAATAAGAAACGAAATTTCTCTCGCACACTTCATGCGCATTCTTAATTCTTGTGAAATTTGCAAATTTCAAACTGTCAACCCTGGGTGTCTGCCATCCCAGCCGCATACCTTCTGATCGACTGCTATTCGACGAGACGTTCACACAGCCTTGTATTTTTGCAGTTGCGAACTGCGCTGACGTAGCATTGAGTGTGTTCTACTTCCCTGTTTTAACGCGTAGCCGGATATTTTTGCAGTTAAGAACTATTCTGTCTTAGGAGACCGCTGATAATTTACGAGTATGTTCATTACAGTGACACATTGTAGCCTACATCAACGAGTAAAGGGAATGCGTGTAGAATAATATGCACAGGGACGCCGGAGAATGGAGGCATGGTGGGGGTATTTTCCCCTCTGTCCTTTCAAAAGGGGGCAACGGGGGCGGAGGTTCTTTTTCATAGGTTTAGGAGCAGGCAAATTTTTAGGGGTGCCAAGAATCTTTGCCCGAATTTCCCCAAACTTGTCCGAAACGTTTTTAGTGTAACTTTTGCCTACACATTTTCTCCCACAAAGATCATGACGACCTTTTTAGTGTGACCTACAAAAAGGTCTTCTTGTGTTTTTTTGCAAATCCTGGGCGCCATTTTTTGAAGTCAAGCAACATTGCGCGCCATTTTTCCCAGATTTTCAGGTATTTTGCCCAGATTTTCAGCAATTCACAATTTTTGGGGGTGCGCTTGTACCCCACCTCCAACAACACTGCTTTTGATGACAGTATCATAAGTAATTTCATGGTTTATCAAGATCGACTTGAAACAAATTTATTGCAGCTATTCAGGTACCCAGAAAATTCAGAATGATTTTCTATAATTTCTGTTATTATTTTTGAGGTCAACATTGTTGATGAACAGAAACAAACATAATTGGTAACGATTTTTTTGTGTTTTGTAAGTTTCCATTGCCCTCAACTGTTTTACTGCTCCCCCTGCCCTACCGCTGCTACGGCGTCCCTGAATATGCAAGTTGTCTTAACAAACTTCGCCAAAACCTTGGTTTGCAAACGTGAATATGCAAACGTGAAAACAGCGTATATCTAGTAACAATGACCACCATACACCACTGCTCAATACTAGAATTTAGTAAGGGGGCATCCACTCAAGCCGTCGCCCCGGGCATCACTGGACCTCTGCACGCCACTGGCTGCAGTGGCGATTCTAGAATGAAAAAAGTGGGGGGGCACTGCGGGGCCAAGGAAAAATCAGGGGGGGCAACATAAATATCTATCTTGCATGGCGATTTTTCATTGTTTTGAAGATTAAGTTGCTATGATTAACCCTATCAAACCCAACATAGGCTTGTGAATATCATTAAAAAGATGTACTAGTGTTGTTGATCACTAGAGACACCTAAACGCCACTGTAGATGCAATCACACCAGTCCCGTCGCCACGGGGGGGCTGTGGTGGGCTTAGCCCCCCCCAAACAAAGCTCCAAGCCCAAATTGAAACGTGAAACACTATAAATAAGTAGAATTTTGCTTAATTTTATAATATCAATCCCCCCCGCACAAACGCAAATACCCCCCGCAGAACTGTAAAGCACCCCTATTGCAAACTTTTTGTCGATGGTTCTGAACCACACACGTGTACTGTTATGTCGAAAATTATGTGCTAACCATGCAACTTCCACCGCACTGCACATGTAAATCGAATTACCGTTTTCCGTACACAATTGTGCCGGCCTCACATGAACGAAAGCAGCTTTAGAAAGTGAACACATTTCACACGAAAGCGAAATGGTCCCAATCACGAATTCCGTCATGACACAGAGACAAGTAGGCTGTTGATAGCCAACTAGTTTCATAAAAATATTCTTATTACAAAGCACATAAAAATAAACCATCTTCCAACGGTTTGGTGACTACTGACTAATCCGTTTTTGTGGTAGCTTATGGACATTTTGTGATTGTGG